>Ga0315284_10015369_pt1 | contig 10883 bp, 11 predicted proteins | sample YL17G09_16_MG_FD_203696 | JGI IMG/M metagenome (GOLD analysis project Ga0315284, IMG submission 203696) | Sediment microbial communities from Yellowstone Lake, YNP, Wyoming, USA - YL17G09_16 | ecosystem: Environmental > Aquatic > Freshwater > Lake > Sediment | place: USA: Wyoming | collected...
GGCTGAGGTAGCCAAGAGGCCTACGGCGCTGGTCTTGAGGTGTTGGGCCAAATGACCCAGGACAGGATAACCAGTGGTGCATCGCACCTCGTGAGTTCAAATCTCACCCTCAGCGATATTTTACCGGTAATCTTTAAATATCATGAAGTACATTTATACCTTTGGTGATTTATTGGTCAAGCCAGATAAATCAAGGTATGTTTGGCTCTATCTTCCTTCACAAGTTGAAAAGGCGAGGTGGACGGAATTAGCTGTGAAGGCAAAAGTCCCGCTCTCCAAGTTTATTATTGAGATCGTGGAAAATTCTCTCGCGGAGGAGTCTGACCTAAAGCCGCGCGGTGAGATGGTTAAAGAGCTTTCCCGGATCAAAGAAGAGAATAAACGGCTGGCCGACGACCTTAGGCTAAAAAATATAGTTTTAGAAAAATATGAAAATGAGCTGAAGCGATACCGCAGCGAAGCCTTCCTTTTAGATGATTTCCAGGGAGTCCGAAAGTACAGCAAGGAGATCATCGCCCTCTTGAAGAAGCAAGGGCCCATAGACAGCTACCGGCTGCTTGAGGCACTGGCAATTGATCCCAAAGAAGCAGAATTGGTGAAGGGCGTATCCTCGGAGCTGGAAGCACTGGAAAATTACGGCCTGATAGATTCCACGCCCCGCGGCTGGCGGTGGATGGGATGAGCAAGAGCGGGGTCAAGGCTAGCAAAGCCATAGATCGATCTGGGGAATTGATTGAGCGGTTCAGAAGGGATTGCACTATCAGAGGCATGACTCCTGAATCAGTGGTCAGGTACGTTTCGACTCTGAGGATATTCAACGGATTTCTGCAGGACAAGGGCCTTGATCTGACGCAGGTTGATGGCATCGTTCTCAGGGATTGGCTGGAATATCTAAGGATCGACAGAAAAGTCTCACAGAAGACCCTGGAGAATTATTTTACAGAGATCTCCAGCTTCTACGAATTCCTGTTGTACGAAGGTTTGATCAGCGCCAATCCTGTGGCCGCGGTGAGAAAACGATATTTGAAGCGCTACAAAAACAGCAATGAAGAGCACACGCATAAGCTGATCTCCGTTGAAGACATGGCTCGGCTGATCAATGCGACCGTAGATATAATGGACAAGGCCATCATCACCCTTCTGGCAAAGACGGGCATAAGGAGAAAGGAGCTTATTGCCTTGGATGTGGAGGACGTGGATATCATGGAGCAGAGCATCACCCTCAAGCCCACCGCCAAGAGGACCAACAGAACGGTATTCTTCGATGGAGAGACATCAGTAGTCCTTCGCCGCTGGATGAGGACCAAAGAAGGCCGGTACAGCAATGGATCTAAGGCCCTTTTCCTGAATAGCAAAGGGGACAGGCTGGAGCGAACAGGCATATCCCATATGGTGGTTAAGACCGCAGAGCGCATCGGCCTGCATGATCCCAATTCAGAGCGGATGGAGGATCACTTCAGCCCCCATTGCTGTAGGCACTGGTTCACGACCCATCTAAGGCGAGCAGGCATGCCTCGGGAATTTATACAGGAGCTGCGAGGCGATGTCAGGCGAGAGGCCATCGATATCTATGACCATATCGATAAAAAGGAGGTGAAAGAGAGCTACATGGCGCACATCCCTCAGCTCGGGATTTGATATTGCTCTGGCAGCTCTAAAGATCGATCATGGCAAATCCTCAAGAGGCCGAGGTGGATTGTCCCTGATCCATTTATCATGAGCCGCATAGAGGTCCGGCCTAGCCTCAAGTGCTGCACATACCGAGGCCTCTGGGCTTGTGCAATACTCCTCGATCTCTTTCGCGATTTTATAGATCTCCGTCTGGAATGGCGACCAATGGATAAACGCACCTGGTTCGAATTCGGGCTCATTTGATGGTATTTCCACGTCATAATTTCCCTTGATACGATCTCTTGGAGATACAATTCGAAGAGTTTTAAGGCAAGTCTCAAAATCAGCCAAAAGCTTACGATACAGGTCTAATTTATTTCTCAATTTATTTATAATCACTTCATCGGTGGATGATTGCCGCTTCTTATCCCTCTTGAAGATGAGCTTAGATTGAGTATCTCTTAGTGACCTGCGCAATTCTTCTCTCGCGAAAAAGAACATCTGAGGCCTAATATAATATGGGTGCTCAGTATCATTGGGGTGGCTGGAGTTCTTATTTCTGGTTTTCCTGGCCGCCCCTTTGTATATCGCGCCTTTCCCAATCAAGGAGTCTATTTTCGGTTTCAAGTTGCTCTTCCTAATTTCCGTTTTTTGTTCCAAATCCCAAAGAGCATGTCCTTTATCGTCAGCAAGTGCCGCGAGAATTATCAATTCCTTATCTGTGAACCTTCTTATGGGAATCACCTCGATGCAGAATATTGAGTACTTCCTTTTAGTTATAGTTTTGGTTATACTTTTCTTCATAATTATAACTTATATTTAAATATAAATTGGCTACTATGGTTTTTCTATGTCCCTCGTTTTAGGGCAGAGGAAAGTGCAGGTGATAGGTGGAAGTTACCTCGTCAACCTGCCGAGGCCTTGGGTACTAACCCATGGTCTGAAACAGGGAGATCCTGTACTTATCGAACTACAGCCAGACGATTCTCTAAAGATTTCTTGCGTATCATCTATTCAGGCCAAATCGCAGGAGGCTGGCGTCTAAGAGTTGCGGTCGCCCAGAGCCGTTTGCTCTGAGCAGGAGCATAATATGCTAAAATATATAATTATCAAATCAAACAATGAAAAATTCTCCAACTATTGCCTTGAATGCTTCAAGCCTGCAGAGGCTGCATTGAATCACGACGCAAGGCGGCACTTCAGCAAAGACATGTTCTGCCAATGCGGGAGAGGATCTTGATAGACTCCAAAGTTCATCGGCTTGGATTCTACGAAGAGTCCATTGGCGATCTTCACAAGATCAGGGAAGTAGATGGCTATGTCCTAGCAAGCATAGGGCCAGCAATCGTAGTTCTGCCACATGAACTGGGAGCGAAGCTCAAGCCTCTAATCGGATTGAGGATCGGCATTTTGCGAACTGAACAGGATTATAGGCTCAGGATCTTCCCGGCATCGAAGACCTCTGAGACCACTAAGAGCACACTCATAAACACTATTAGGTGTCAAGCATGACCTCCAACCTTTGCAATGCCGCCAATCCATCAAGTTCACCATTCTATAGGGCTTTAAGGCGCATCCCCTGGCAGCTCAGACGGCCTGAGATCCGATTTACCATAATCCCTCTGAGCCAGAAGAGTCCTATCGGCAAAGCCTGGGACGAGCCTGGGGGTTCAAACTATGGCCATGTTGATCCTATGCTTGCCGGATATCTGGCATCCGGCTGGAATTATGGGGTAGTTACGGGGCTTTCAGGCCTGGCAGTAGTAGATATTGATAACATGCAGGAGGCCGAAGCCCTTGGAATTCCAGCCAGGCTGCCTCGGACATTTCAAGTGAGAACCGGAGGCGGAGGACAACACCACTATTATTGGTGCCCGGGCATTAGGAGAATAAGCTTTTATCACCAAGAAAAGCTGGACGCCTGTGGATCTGCTCTTCATCTCGGCGAAGTTCAATGTGAGGGGCAGCAGGTAGTGGCTCCGGGGAGCCTGCACAAGTCGGGACGACGTTACGAGGTACTTCGCGATGTCGCCATTTCTTCCATAACCGAGCAGGAAATTATTCAGGCACTTGTGGGGCTGAAGTTCTCCAGGGCTAAGGAGAAGGGACTCAAAACTGCTGGCCACGCGGAAGAACTCCAGGCACCGAGGGATAAAGATGGCATCCTACTGGGTGCACTCATCCCCATAGACTCCATCGCCTGGCCTCGAGGCCAGGTGGAGAGGCACGGCCTGGAAGTGAGAGGCGCCCACCCGCTGCACGATTCAGCATCAGAGGACAACTTCTCCATAAACCTGGGCCAGAACTGCTGGCACTGCTGGCGTCACGAGACCGGAGGAGGACCTCTGGAGTTCCTGGCCATGCAGATGGGTCTGCTGGACTGCGCAGAGGCGCGCCCTGGCTGCCTGAAGGATGTCTTCCCAAAAGTGGTCAGGGAGGCGAGAAGAAAAGGATACTGCCTGCCAGGGGAGAAGAGATGACCTCTGGGGGGCAGGATAATGGTGCTCAAGAAGAAAAGCCCAAGAAAGGCAGGAAGAAGGGCCGAAATGAAGATGAAGAGGCCTCCGGGAAGGATGAATACCAGCTTGAGATCGAGGCCGAACTAAAGGTGCTGGAGAGGCACCGTCATAAGGCCCTGGAGATCTTGGAGCACGGAGATCCCCTGGACTTCCTTCTGGACACCTTCAACAAAATCCATGTGGGAGACAGGGACACAGCCGAGGTCCAGTTCATAGCTTTTGGCTGCCAGGCATCCTGCAACTCCCATGGGATTCAGGCCAACTGGACCGGTCCATCGGGCAAGGGAAAGAGTGCCGGTGCTGAGGCCTGTTATCATCTTTTACCCAAGATGTTCATACTGAATGGCTCTGTATCGGCGAAGAGCCTATTCTATCACAAAGATCTGCCAGACGGGGCTTGCATCTTCCTCGATGATTTTAGGGTGGATGAGGGCTCGGACCTGGAAGCGACCATCAAGAGGAGCACTTCTGCCTTCCAGGAAGGTGCCTACCATGAAACTCTGGACGGCAACCGGCAGCTCCTCCGGATGAGGCTGCCCAAAAGGCTCTGCTGGACGCTCACCTATGTCGATGTGATCGAGAGCGGAGATCAGTTCCTCAATCGCATGTTTGTGATCAAGACCGATTCGTCCAGGGAGGCCGATGAGCAGGTATGCAGACATATCCTGCTGCGGGCAGAGCGCGGTGAGTCTGCGCTTCCCTTGATCGAAGAGGTGCTGATCTCCAAGGCCATGATGCTGGACATCAAGAACAAGCCGCCTTACCGGGTAGTAATACCCAAGCTATCTGAGAGAGTGAGCTTCACTGACCGACGCAACCGAAGAAATCCTGACCTTTTCGTGGACCTGGTGATAGGCCTGGCATGTCTGCGACACCGCCAGAGGAAGAGGGAGCACGTATCGGAAGGGGAATGGACTCTGTATGCCAACATGGAGGATATCCGAGAGGCGGCCAGGGTAGGAGATGATCTTTACTACTCTCTTCGGCCCATGTTGGCTGTTTCCAGGGGGCGGCTGCTTGCTCTCTCCACGCCCTTTGGCAAGCGGGGCTGGTTCTTCAATGAATGGTCGGAGGAAACAGGCTGGCAGAAACATGCCATCACGGCGCTGCAATGCCCGCGAATATCCAGAGAGTTCCTGGAGGAAGAACGGCGGTCCATGCCAGCGGCATGGTTTAACGCGGAGTATATGTGTGAGTTCACAGAGGCGGTAGACAGCGTGTTCAGCTATGAGCATGTCATGGCGGCAGTGGCAGAAGATGTTGAGCCTCTGGATTTTGGAGGAGAAGAATGATCAAATTCTTTGTGGGACTGGATTTGGGTCAGTCTCAGGATTATACGGCTTTGAGCATACTGGAGCGCTTGAAGAATGACAAGGAATACGTCTATCACGTCCGTCACCTGGAGCGCATTCGAGGCGCCCCTTATCCTTCGATCGTTGATAAGACGGCCAAGATAATGCAATCGCCAGGACTGAAACGTGAAGCTTCTCTGGTGGTAGACCAGACGGGAGTGGGAGCGCCTGTGGTCGATCTCTTCCAGCAGGCAGGACTTAAGCCGATAGGGGTGCAGATACATGGGGGGGATAAGGCATCGCACGAAGGCGAAAGCTGGAGAGTTCCGAAACGGGATCTGGTCGGCGTTCTGCAGGTGCTCCTCCAGACAGGGCGGCTCAAGGTGGCCAGCAAGCTCAAGCTGGGGCCAGTTCTTTCGCAGGAGATGCTGAACTTCAAGGTGAAGATCGATCCCATGACGGCGCACGATAGCTATTCAGCTTGGAGGGAGGAGGATCACGATGATCTGGTTCTATCTGTGGCGCTGGCGGCCTGGTGGGGGGAGAATGGGCCGAAGGAGATACCTATCGTAAGTCCTGCGGTTATCAGGAGAAGATCGAAATGGAGAAAGGGGACGGGCTGAACGAGATTGAGATAAATTACCTTTCGGATGCATTAAGCAGTAAGCCAAAGGCATCGTTGACCGTGATATATGTCCTTACCCGGCCACGGTCCTTTTCTGGTCGAGGCCCCAGTCAACACTGATTATTTGTAGAGATCTTCATCTAGCTCAGCACGATTATCTTCGTGATGTGCATCTGCCTCGTAGCTATCGGCAATCTTTTTCATAAGCCGGGCTGTGCGCGGCCAACTACTGCTTAGGATGCGAGCAAGGTCACGATAGCGTTCGGCGATGGCTCTTTCCTGGGCGCCACCTTCGCCGATCGAACGCGTCACAACTCCTCTGCCATTATAAATACCGGTACTGATGCCATCCTCGATATCATCGCTTTCTAGATCCTCAAGAAGACCACGGAGTGTTTCATGCGGCCAGGCACCGTCAGCTCCACTGGGATAATATACGAGCACCTGGCCAATATGATGATCGGCGATTTCTCCTCTGCCGCTTGCACAAGCCAACTCATGAGCTCGGCTAATCCAAGACCTTAGCTTTTCAGGGTTCAAGCTTCCATTTTCATTTATCCCCGGAGGATTTCTCCAATCATGTAGAAGGTCGATGCTGAGATGAGAACGAATGCGCTGTTCTTCGGTGGGTATGCTCGGTTCCTCTCCCTTAGCCCTGTATGACAACCCTATCAGCTCAACAAAGAATTCAGGATCTTCAGACAGCCTTTTATGCAGAATTTTTGGTGGGCGTTGATGTCGAAGCAGAGGGAGGAAGTACCATTCGAAGTGGCCTAACTGAGTCTCCTCTATTTTGCCAGATGCTTCGAGGAGGTTTAGCAAATTGCCTATTCCATAAGATAGGGAACTCCAGTCTATCTTTTCGGTAATTTTTCCTTTGAATAAACTGATCGACTATTTCAGCCACTAGTTGAGGGCAATGACATAGCTTGTTGCTATAATGGCCCATGAACTCCACTGCGGGTCCAAAGCGCCCATACTTTGACAATTTTAGAGCTGCACGCTCACATTCCTCAGGTTCTAAATCACCGTGGCCAAAGATGCCCACCTTTGACCAATATAGACGCTGTGTTTCGGCCTTTTCGGTCTCAAGGGTATTCCATGTTTGCCTGGAAAATGACAAGCATAAATAGTAGTCAGCCTGCTGCTCTGGAGTCCATGATCCCCAAGACTCGCTTAAACGCAGACTATCAAGCCATTCTTGCCCTTTGGTCGCGGCTCGACCATATAGCAGGCCAATGGCTGCATCGCGCAGTGCTGAATCAACTGAACCTAGTCCCTGGCTAAGAAGCTGTTCTTCCTGGCCCTCCAAAACCCTGCTTTTCCCTAGAGCCCAGCCTACTAGGTAGGGACTTTCTGACTGGTGGGCTAATTCAAGTACTATTGGCAGGCCTCCCAGACCAAAAAGCTCCTCTATAGCATGTACGCGAGCCTCATTGATTACTTTTTCTCGTTCTCGCCCACGGGTGTGCCCAGCCTCAGGGAAATCGCAGCGGCCGGAAAAGAGCCAACTTCTTTTCGATATGGGGTCTTCTGGTTCGAACTGGTTATAGCATTCCTGCAAGAGCTCAATAGCTGGCTGTGGAAGGGCCCAATCAGCATGGGAAAATTGCAGATGCTTCACGAGAAGTCCACGCAAAGCTTCCCAGATCTGGAGGCGATTGGGAGAGAGTGCTTTGAGATCCATCCTGTGCAAATGATCAATGATTGCATCAAACTCGGTCTTAGGGAGTTGATCAAGTACCCCGATAAGGGTACTCCACCGTATACCATCGGTGCCAACATCTTCTAGAAGTCGACGAACAATTTCGCCGCTAGCTTTAGACAATTCTCCCATCGTAATAGAAATATCTTCCTCAGGTACCCAATTGCGATATTCTGGCTTAGCAGTAGAACGGGCTACATCGTGAGTACTCGGAAGCGACTTCACAAGGAGATCCCACGCCACTTGTGGTTCTTTATGCCTAATAGTGTCTAGAATCTTCATCCGATCTTCAAGGTTGACCGCGGTGCAGGGATGCCCAATAAGGAAAATCTCCCTTAAACTGTTGATTGGCCGGTTGGTAAGATTCCCGCCGGGATCTAAGCGGGCTAGCTTCGCTAGCAATAGGGCTGATTGGCTTAGGTGTTCAGGTGACCAGGCGAGCACTTCCAGCGCCCAGAGTAGATATGTATGTGGCGAGCTCTTCCCAAACTCGTATTTGGCATCTCTAAATAGATTGACCAGACTTGGGCTCGGCGCCGATAGATCGCGTCCTACAATTTCCAAAAAGATCTCAGGGGCAGATTCGGCCAACAAGGGTAGAACTGGGGATAGAGACGCCCATATATGCCAATCCATACTTCGATCCAATAGCTTTCTTATAATGCGATCTGCCCATCCCTGTCCTTTCATGGTACTTAGGGAGCATTGATCGCTGAATGTGGCCATCAATGCTAAGCTCTCAGCTAGGCCATTTCTGAGATAGCCTGAACGCATGAGAACAATGCCGCGAATACTTGCACTCAATTGCTCGCCTACTGAAAGCCCAGCCTGTGGATCAAGCTCCCCCAAAACGTCTAATATTACAGCTTCGAATCGCTCTAAATCATCGTCAGTTAAATAGCGAGCCAGCAAGAGCCATGAATCCTCCCTGGCGGCCATCATCCAAGTACGGTCTATCAGTCGCACCGGCGGATCTGGTTTGTAGTTCCATAGAATTAGATTCTCTTGCAGCTTAGAGTACTCTTGTCCTGCCAGGCGTGCGATTTCCCCTTGATCACCGATATTCTCCTTGTTCCAGCGCCCTGCGAGTAGCACAGGTATCAGAAATCTAGCACCCTCTGGCTTAGACCACTCTGGAACGAGTATGCTAGAATTTACGGCTAACTTTCGCCTTAAGGCTCCAAGGCTTCGCCTAGCTAGTGAGGCAAGGTCTCTTGCACGAGCCTCAGGTAAACCCATTGCTATCAAGGCTTTTTCTGCCTCTGTCCGGCGCAGGCGAGGTAGGGAAAGAGGTTTTCCTATATCAGGTTCGCTTCGATCTAACGGAATGAGTATGTGATGCCCCTTTCTAATGGCTTGTGCAACCATTCTGCGATCGGAAAAGGTTGGAACTAGAATTAGAGGACTATCGCATAAAACCAGCAGATCCCAGGCTGTAGCATCCTCCACCACGATTGCCCGAGATAAAGCACTTTCTTTTTCTTCTTCGGGCATTCGAGACAAAGATGCAATAAAATATGCTACAGCTTCGTCTCGCGTATCCGCTCGTAGTCCCATGATAGAAGGTTCCGAGAGAAGCCACTGATGAATCTCGGAGACTTTCTCTTCTCGCCCAGCAATCAATAAGTCAAAGCTCAGCGGAGGTTCTGTAGCACCTGACCAGACATCCCAAAATCTATCCGGGTCCTTAACACCAGCGGGTTGCTTGCCGATTAGAGTCGAAAACCAGATATCCACTGCGGGTGCTTGTTCTAGCCAGGTATCAAGATCATCGGCATCGTATGCTCTAACGTCTTTCCAGATCCCTTCCTGTCGTTTCTCTATGGCCCACTTCCATTTTTCATCTCCTGTCTTTCCCGGCCAACGTCTGGCTGTAACAAATACAAACGATGTGCTAGCAGTATTCAAGCCATGTGGATCGTCGGATCGTTTTTGATAATTCTCCATCGCTCTGCCCTTAATATCCCCACTCGTGCTCAGCTCCCAGCCCGAAATCCCATCAGGCACAAAAGCATTCCCGATAGGAGCGTGGATGATTCCATCCCACCCTCCAAGCTGAACTCCTTCATCAGATCGGAAGTGAAGGCGTTCCACTCTCGTTATTGTGGCTAACACAAGTCGCCGGATAAGTCTAGGAAGTGTAGCCTGAGAATCTCGTTGGTCAGCCCAACGATCGATATCGGTTGCATTGGTGCGGATTAGGCTTTTCATGTCCTGTCATTCTGCGTATAGAATGTTAGGGATATTAGATTTACTGAAGCAATTATATAGATAGCAAAATCCTTTTCTCGTTATGAAACAGACTCCTTTGATCCGGCGTCGCCCCCCGGCCCATATCCGTATCAACTCGCCCCACACGCTTGCAGCGCGGTGCAACTTATGACCGTCTGGTCAGATCAAGCCGTCGGCCCTTCGGGCTTCCCTGACGGCGACGGCATGATCAGCCCAGCCGTCTTGTCAGCTGTTGCACTCGCGCCTGAGGAACGCGGTGTGGGGCGAGACTCATTGTACGGATATGCTTCGAGGCCGAGCGGGATGCCATGGCCGCTTTTGCCCTGAGCCCTGTGTTGCATGTCAGACTCGAGTGCGTGAGGAGGTCGGGCAGGAAGGGGCTCGATCTATTACCGGATATGCTCCGCATGGCGACCTAAGCTGAATACGCTGCAACCATGGAGCCCAAAATGGCTCAAGCGTCTACATTTTGGATCTTTGTTCGTTAGATCAGAATCCTGTCAACCAATAGCCTATATGAAGGAGATCTACAGCTTGGCCTTGTCTTTGACAGTAAAGGCGGAGGGCCTGCCGGCATGCCCGCATGAAAAGATATATGTCATTTTAGTTAATTATTTATACTATGACATAGACATATATCCTAAGAGGGCTGATAGAATGACAAGCAGAACAGATACCATGGAGCGCGTGAAGGACCTAAGGACCGAGGCCCGCAAGGCGGAACAGGGCTTGAAGGCCGCCCATAAGCTGGCCAGGGCAGGCATCGATGTTAATGAGATCCTTGAGGACTTGAGAAGCAAGCAAGCTGATGCCTTAGGGGAAGCCAGGGAGCTGAAGCCACGGGCCCGCCTGGAGGATCTAAGTGTCTACAAGGTCGAGAAGAAAGGCAAGAAGGGAAA
>Ga0315284_10015370_pt1 | contig 10883 bp, 3 predicted proteins | sample YL17G09_16_MG_FD_203696 | JGI IMG/M metagenome (GOLD analysis project Ga0315284, IMG submission 203696) | Sediment microbial communities from Yellowstone Lake, YNP, Wyoming, USA - YL17G09_16 | ecosystem: Environmental > Aquatic > Freshwater > Lake > Sediment | place: USA: Wyoming | collected...
AGATATCGGCTGCTCTCTTGGGCGCTGTTTCGCCTCATAGACCAAATCCACCGCTTTGCTGTTCAGCGCGTCCGCCCCTAAGCCGTAGATTGTGTCCGTTGGATATATGACCAGCTTCCCTGCCCCGAGCGCTTCGATGACTTTCTCCATCATCTGAACACCATCTCATAGCCAGAGAACAGTTCCTTCAGGCGGCTCTTCTGTTTTATTCCTTTGTCGTCAAATATTACTTTCTTTGGTCTTGGAATAGTCTTGCTGACCATCTGCCCGACCATGGTCTCGTCCAAGTTCTCTAACGAGTATTTGGGGCACATATGGCCGAAAGCATAGTCTCTTTCCAGGCCAGAGAAAAGGCTCGCGTAATGGTTTCCGCCCACTCCTATCACCGATTCTGCCTTTTCATTGGTTCTAATCCCCTTGAGTATGCAGTCCACAAGAAAATCTGCCGCATTCTGGTCAGCCCATTGCTTCTCAGACGACCCTAGTTCGACAAAACACAGAGGAGTCTTGAATTGGGTCGGGCCGTGATGCGTCTGCTCCATACAGACCATATAGTCAGTCATCTCGTTCTTGAGCATCTGGAGGTAGATGTTCCTGATAATCTGGCTGTTCGTGTAAGACAGCTCTCGCGCATTCCCTCCGAGCTCGTTCTTCCCAAAGTTGCCTGTCGAATGGATGGTGAAAGAGGGCGTTCCTGCTTCCGATTTATGAGAGGACGCGACTATTATCTGGTCCGCCTTCAGGTCGTCCAGTTGCTCGAGATAGCAGATATGTTGTTTGCATCGCGCCAATACTATATCCTCTTTCTCATACAGCGGATAACTTTGGAAGACTTTCTCCGTCTGCCTGAAACCTCCTTCTAAAAACCTCTCGAACATGTTCATTGAGGCCATATTGTCCACAGCAAAGACTATCGCAATCATTTCCAATACCCCTTCGTTTTGATGAATGTCTTCTGGGCGTCCAGCATGTCCTTCAACAGCTCCCTTTCACTTTTCCTCATACGACCTAATATTCTTGTCGCCGTCTCAGGCCCTATCCCTCTTCCCGAAAGGACCACGATAGCCCTTTTTCCATAAGCGTTTATCAGAGAAGCTATCTGTTCGTACTCTTTCAGCATTTTCTTCTCTTCGTCTGTCAGCTTCTGGCCTTTCCCCCTCTTTTCGAACAGCCTGCTCAGGTCCTCTTCCATCTTGGCGTAAGTCACTACAGAGCTACCGCACTTGGGGCATTTGATTTTCTCTGGGAGCGCTTTCACTCTCTCATAGAAGATATTGCTGCAGTACAGGCAGATTAGCTTGGCCATCTTGTCGTCTATCCTCTTCTTGATCAGGCCCAGTATCTCTGCCTCTGGTCTGGCTGGCGAGATAAGCTCGGGCACTGAAAACAGCTTCTGCATGACCTGCATCGTCATCGGGGAGGTCTTTCCCTTATAGTCAAGGAACTTAGTCTTCTTCGACTGTATCTCTGACAGCACCTCTTTCGCCTTGTCTAAATCGAAGTTCTCTTTCAGGATTTCGTTGAACGTCTCCGTATAGATGGGCGAGTCCAGGACCGCCTCGATGACTTTTCTCACGGATATCTTCTGGTAGTCGACGCGCTTCTCCAATAGCCCGAACCGTCTGGCCACGTGGATGAACTTGTATCTGAAGAGCGGCGTCCTGAGCAGCGAATTCTCGAGTATCGACAGCATCGCTTCCGGCTTAGTCTCCAGCAGGAATGTCTGTATCAGGTCTGGCCTGGGCTTCGCGGCGAATTCGAATATTACCTTGTACGGGTCCGACTTCATCGCCACGGTCTCGCCAAGGAAGGTGGAGAGCAATATAGACAACACTTTTCCAATCGTCTCGTTCACCATCGACCCGAATGGAGCGTACATGACCACGAACTGGTCCGCAACCTCGAACACTATCGTCCTATCGTCAGGTATGAAGTATTTCTCTTGCGCCTTCACGCTCCTGGTCACCGCATCCATCGCAAGGCTATCCAGGCAGTATTTCTTCAGGTCCGCCTTTTCTTCAGCTATCCCCCGCCTCAGCCTGGCGACTTCCTGCACTATCTCGTAAGGCACGGGAATCTGCTCGCCTTCCCACGCAGGGATAGCGCCGGATATGTCCTCCGCTGGCTCTACTATTACGTCCCTTCCGGAAACATCGAGAACCCGCCACGGCGTCCCTCTCGTTATGAATATGGAACGGGGCTCTAGGTTATTGGCCACAAAACTCTCGTCCAAAACCCCTATGTTCTTGTTGGTCTCTGCGTCCAGCACGAAATATTTCGCCTCGTCCGAAATCATCGACAGATTCGAGTAGTAATAAAGGAAAGAGAGCTTCTTCTTGCCGAACTCCTCTTTCTCAATCCAGATTATCCTCTCTCTCGCCAACTGCACTAGAACGGACAGCAGCTCGTCCATCGTTAGGCTATGGTACGGAGGCGCTCTCCTGACTATCTCGAACGCCTTGTCGATAGAGACTCGGCCAAAATCCAGCGTCAGACCTACTAGCTGGTGCGCAAGGACGTCGAACGGCTTATCGAACGTCCTGACCTTCTCCAGATTGCCCTCGAGCGCGTTCTTGCAGATGGCGCCCGCCTCCAGGATGTCCTCTGGCTCGGTCGAGATGATTATGCCCTTAGGGAACCGATCTATCGTATGGCCACTCCTTCCTACTCTCTGTACCAGTCTTGATACCTGCCTGGGCGAGATGTATTGGACCACTAGATCGATAAGGCCGATATCTATCCCCAGCTCGAGAGAGGACGTGGCTATCAGTCCCTTTATGGTTCCATCCTTGAACTTCTTCTCCGCTATGATTCTCGTATCCTTCGAAAGCGAGGAGTGATGGACAGCAATCTTGTGCTGCTTGTCCCATGCCTCGAAACGGGACGACAACAGTTCAGCAGTCTGACGTGTGTTTACGAATGTCAGAACTGAGGTGTATTCTTCAACAAGGTCCTTTAGTCGCCTTAGCCTCGCGACAACCTCTGGCGATAGGAATAATTTCTCTGACAATTCCAGGTCCTCTTTATCTAGCTTCGGGCACTCGACAGACAGCGACATCTTCCTCTCTATCTCCACCTTGATTATAGAGTTGAGCTTGAAGAATTCCGCCACTTTGTCCGGCTCACCGACAGTTGCTGAGAGGCCTATGCGTTGGAATTCCGGGCTTCTTTCCGCCAAGCGCTCCAGTGCAATAGTCAATTGTACTCCTCTCTTGTCCTCAACTAGTTCGTGAACCTCGTCTATAATCACGTATTTGACATTCTCGAGATGTTTTCCCATCTTAGGCGCAGTCAGGATAGCCCCCAGCGTCTCTGGTGTGCAGATAAGCAATTGCGGGGGGCTCTTCATCTGTTTCTGGCGTTCGTACTGGGTCGTGTCGCCATGCCTCACCGCTATTTTCAGCCCTAGTTTCTCCCCCCACCACTCGATTCTAGACAGCATATCTCGGTTCAGGCTTTTCAGCGGCGTCAGGTAGAGGATACCGATGCCATCTCGGTGCTTCTGCTTTAGGAAACGATGGAGGATAGGCAATAGGGCTGCCTCAGTCTTGCCAACGCCTGTGGGCGCTATAATCAGGACATTCTTGCCGCCAAGTATCTCCGGAATAACCTTCTCTTGGATTGGCGTTGTCTGCTGGAACCTCTCTTGAGCCAGTTTTCTAATGTCCTCATTTAAGAGCTCGAAAGAACTAGGCATTTTTATCGAATATATTATCGTCATTCTGGTTAATTAGTTTAGGGGAAATACGCAGCTTACTGCTTTTTCCACCATTCACCCGGCTTGACCGGCTTCAGATCGCTACCTATTTTAGGTAATGGCGGGAGCCTCTCTTCTGGCGGCTTGTACCAGACCACCATCACTATCGAACCGAAGACGAACTCAATCAGGATTAGGGCTATGATGTACTCGAATATCCTTGAGGCGCTCGGGCCCTCCGCACTGGACACATAGGCAGGATTCTCTAACAACCAGATTTTAGCGCTCTTCGATAGGCTGATGTTGGGCGCGTCTAGCCTGACAGTCACCGGATAGTTTCCTATCGGCGAATATAAGGGCATCAGCCTTATGCTCATTATGCCCGTCTCATTGACATCCAGTCCGCTGTCGAGCATATAGGAACTCGCAGTCCACCCTGCCGGCAGCGACAAAATGGCCGCCACGCTGGTCAAGTTGCAGGTACCTGTGTTCTTTACTATGATGCTTATCTCCTTGGTCACGCCTTGCGGTACGAATATCTCTTGAGGGACTGTGACCTCTAGGCTGTTCACGCACGCTGGCTTGGGCTGAGTGACTGTCGCGTTTGTCGCGGGTGGCGTCCATCCGCCGCCTCCGCCACCGCCTCCGCCGCCTCCCCCTCCTCCGCCTCCGGGCGATGGCGCGGGTGGTACTGGCGGCGCGACTATCGTCAGGTTACTTGAGTAGCCTATGCCGCTGTTTGCTTTCCCATCGTACAGGCGTATGGAGCATTGCCAGATATCGCCTAACGTCAGATTGCCTGCTTTCAGCGAGACGTTGAAGTTGTACATACTTGGATAATTATTGTTGTGATTAGTGGTCGAGTTTAACACGCCGCCCTTATACCAGACTACAGTGGCGTTCATTCTGTCATTATCTATGTCCGCTATCGTGTCGTAACAGAGTAGGTCTGAGCCGACTGTATTAGAACCGTCGTAGCTGACGAGAGATGGTTGTGGTGTGTTCGGCGGGCTGTTCACACCTGGCGGGTTCCTTATGGTCAGGTTGTTAGACTCTCCCCAGCTGCTATTGGCTTTTCCATCAGTGACAATCATCTTGCACTGCCATTTCTGGCCAGCGAAGAAGTTGCCTGATTTCAGTGCGGCGGTCGAGAAATTGCCGCTGACTAGACCGTTGTACTGGCTGACTGCATATAGTGAGCTATTGTTGTACCAATAAATCGTAGAGTTCATCGCGTCTCCGTCCGGATCATTCACCTGCGCCGAACATGTCAGGTCCTCTTGTGTCGTGTTTTTCCCTAACGCGCTTACTAGGAACGGTTGAGGCGTGGCTGGCTGGCTGTTCGAAATATAACAACCCCCGCTAGCAGCATTGCACTGTAAGCCGTTCGGGCAGCCGCAGCTAGAGCACTTATCAACTAAGTTGCCGTTGTCGCAGTATTTTCCTTTGGTAACTGCCGAGCAGCTTCCAGATTGTGTTCCGTCTGAACAGGTCGGAATAGTCTGGTTGGGCAAGATGACGAGCAGGTTAGACTTGACTCCGCCGCTGCAAGCATTCGAATCGCATGCTTTCATCCAGCATTCCCAGACATCGCCCGGTTTGGTCGAGGTCATTGCCAGGGGGTACATCTGCGTGGCGTTGGAGCCGCTTGCATATGAATAACTAGTGCATATCTCCGTCGGATAGTTGCCATTCTTGTACCATCTCATGCAAAGTGATGGCGCGTCGCCATCCGAATCATAGATTGGGGAAGAACACATCAACAAATCGGTGGAGGTGTTTTTCCCGGAAAACGTTGTCAAGACGGGCGCAGGGTTGCTCGGCGGGCTGTTCGGATAGCACGACCCGGTCTGGACATTGCATTTTTCATTGGCGTTCTGGCAGCCGCAGCCATAGCACTTGTCGACCAGGTTCCCGTTGTCGCAGTACTTCGGCTTTGTCAAGGAACAAGCGCCATAAGGCGTTCCGTCTGAGCAGATCTGTGAGTATATCGAGTGCATCGTGAACGATTTCTTGACGACCTGGTATGCCCCGAGGTCAAATTCGACATCCACCTGTATCGTCTGGTCTGAACTGGTGAAGAGCTTGACCGGGTTAAACGTCCAGTCGAATCTGATTGTTCCGTTGTGTACCCAGTTTGTACCCATATTGTAGTCATCGAGTATCATGGCCACTTTTTTATTGCCCACTTTAAGCTCTAGAGGCACATTCGACAGGCTGTGTAGGGGCGCGCCGGAGGCGGTCGTCAAATAGCCCGTTAGAAGCACGGAAGTCGGCATTCCCTTGTACTCTATCGCAGAGGCATTTTGTGACACTGCTATGTCAAATAATACTGGGGTCTCCTTGAATGCCGCATTTCTCTGAATGAACGAGATATAATTCCCTGCCGAGTCCGAGACGTTATAGGTTAGCTCTATCACCGAGTCCGAAGCGCTCGTCTGGATGGTTCCGGAGAAGTTGCCTGCTCCGAGGTTGGTTAATGGGAGACTGGTCCACGGTCCGGTTCCGGAGCGCCACTTCATAGTTATAGCGACAGGAGACTTGTCATCGACTGCCGATATGCGTATTGGTATCGTTCCGCCAGGAGCAAATCTTTGCGGCATGCTGAAAGCAGTCACCTGCGGCGGGTTCATGTCCGCTGCTGGCAAGATGAATCCGAAGATTATCTGGACATGTGTGCATATCTCTGGCGATGCCGAGACGTTAATCATCCCGGTGTAAGCGCCTGACGGGAGCCCGTCTACCACCCTCAGGACGCTAAGGTATGGGTGCGCGAAATACTCTGCAAGAGTGGTGCTCGAGTATAACGAGCCTTGTCTGTATAATTCCAGTTTCGGGTAAACTTCCGCTCCTATCCATCTGGTGCTTCCTTGAGTGCCAAGCGTCGGCTGTATCAGAACCAGCGAAGTCGGGGTGTTGTTTGTCGCGATAGATGGGTAGAATGGGCATGCTCCGAGGCGTGTGTCTGTTGTGCGCGGCGGCAGGGTTAGATGGGTGTAAGAAGGAGTATAGAATAGCGTCGGATAACCGTGTATTGTCCCAAGGCTGCCTGAGAAATTATCTGTGAAGTACTTGATCTGTTCATCTCCATAAATCAAACCGTTCGGCTCATATATGTTGGAAAATGCTCCCTGCACGTATATGGTCCTTGTCATTCCTGAAAAGACCGGGTCTATCGCCGCGCCGGTGTCAGCGCGCGACCACATGACCGCATTTCCTCCAAGGGTTTTGAGGCTGTCTGGATTCCATGCATGAAACTGCGTGCCTTGGATATCTAATTTGGCGTTGTATACCGACAGCTCGCTCTTGTTCATGTTCAGGACTCGAGGGAATGATGAAGATACGTTTTTGAATTCCCACGATAGGAGATATTGCCTGTCCGCTGTTGCGCTTGGATACCTGTCTGTGGAGACTGCGCCCGTGATGGCGTTCCTGTCGTTCTCTTCGTACCAGCGTTGCCAGTTGTAGTACATAAAGTCCCACATGGCTGGCGAGTAGGAGAGGCCCTGCAGCCCTATGCCTATGTGCGCGTTATTGTCAGATAGATAGACAGTCATCGATTTTGGCATTGAGAAAATGCTCTGGGTGTATATGCTGTCTTCTCCAAGCCTATCAATTCTGAGGCTATAGTCTTTGCCAAAGTAGCGCCAATAAATGAATAAGCTCCTTATCTGGATCGGGAGGCCGTCTTCGGAGGTCAGGTTGATCTGGGCTGGGTGTGCGTCTGACATTTTCAGATAAAGGTCGCGCTTTTCGCCTCGCGCCAGGGGGATTGTGTCTGACAGTATGAATCGATCGGACTGATATGGGGAAAAATAGGACAATCCGGTCATCGCCTGTACGGTATAGTTGCCTGCGGGCAGAACGAATGTCCATGGCAGAGTGGTTAGGTACATGGGGTGGTATGGGCTGCCGTCATACGTTAGTGCGTCTGGGAAACTGTATACCGAGGTTACGCCATCCTCGACAGATATCTCATCGCCGCCTGTGTCAAGCACGTGCACAGTGAGGACTGAAAGATCGTAGTATAGGAATGGGAGGCGGGTTTCTTTGGTCTGGTCCTTGAGTATCACGTAACCGTCATAATACGCCTCTTTGAAAGCTGGGTTTGCATCTATCGAGATGGATATCGCCGCATTGCTTGCCTGCGGGATGGTGAGCGGAGATTGTACTGTTGATCGGTCGGTGCGCAGGTTTGATTTAGTCTTATTAGCGTACAGCGAAAGCCGGTCTTGCGAGGACACTGCGAAAGTCCTGGCCTGTGCGGCGTTATATACTGAAAAACTCTTCGTGTTTTGGTTTAATGACCCGAACATGAATGGAGATTGGTACATGAAAACGTCCTGGCTGGTCGAGTTAGGGACATATAATTCTCCGGCTCCGGCCCATAGCATCGGCTCTGATAAAGGTCTTGAGCCGGTGATTAGCGCCGATTTGACCTGCTCCGGCGTCCAGTCCGGGTGCGCCTGTACCAAGAGTGCGGCTGCGCCAGCCACGTGGGGTGTGGCCATGGATGTGCCGCTCATTGTCGCATATCGGGTCGGGGAACCGAGCTGCCCGCTGGCCGGGACGGTTGAGTATATGTTGACGCCTGGCGCCGATATCTCCGGCTTGACCGTCGCCATGCCGGTCACGCCTCTGGAGCTGAACCATGCCAGCTGACCATCGCAATATGAGCTCGTGCTGCCTGGCTTGCATGTCGCTCCAACCGTGACTGCCTCTGGCGCCAGGCCGGGTGAGCCGACTGATCCAAACATTGGCCCGCTGTTGCCCGCGGCTACAACGGCCACGACTCCGGCATTCACGGCGTTTTTCACTGCCACGCAGTCCGAGCCGCACCCGCCAGTCGAACCGAGGCTCAGGCTGATTACATTAGCATGGTCGGAATAGTCGCCGTCGCCGTTAGGGTCCATGGCCTTCTCTATTGCCTTGACAACATTCGCCATGGAACCGCTGCCATCTGCCCCCAGAACTTTATAAGCATAAAACTTGACATCAGGAGCGACTCCTTTAAGGACGCCGTTGGCTCCCACTATTCCGGCGCAATGCGTGCCATGGCCCATATCGTCCATCGGGTCGTTGTCCTTGTTCACGAAATCGTATCCACCAATCACTCGACACGATGGTCCAAGACAGCCGCCTAAATCCGGGTGCGTATAGTCTATGCCCGTGTCTATTATAGCGACTCTAACCCCTTTTCCCGTGACTGTCTGACCCGAGGGATCGGTCATAGCCCAGACTTCCGGCGCGCCGATGCGAGGCACTGAATCAGACAGAAAAGCGTTGACCTCTGAGTTGGGATAGACGTTTTTGACGTATGGTGAGTTTTTAATCGCGGCCAGGTCGGATTCAGATACGTTGATCAGGGCGCCGTTGAAAACCGCCCCGTACTTTTGTATTGTTTTGAAGCCAGTTTTATCCGGTATCCTGTTGATCAGGTCGTTCAGCGCCAGGGACTGCTCTTCGTCCAGCTTCTGGCGCTGTCTGACTACCTCCGTTTTTATCCCTTGTTCGTTTGATGCCGCCAGATTTTCGAGATAGGCCGCTTGGGTATTCCTGGATATCCTTTTCACACCCATTGCGACCTTGGCTTCTTCTTCGAGCGATTGAGCTTGCTCTCTTATCTCCTTAACTTCATACTGCAGCTCTGTCTGTCTTTCAACCGGCGTAGCCTCTCTGAACTCTATTATATAGTTGCCTTCGGGTGAGAAATCGGTCGTGTAATTCGACTCCAAAAATCTGAATTCTTTGCCTTCGAGCAGATTGGTTTCTTCATCTCCGAGCGCACTGATGCGGGTGCGGGGCTGCTGGGAAGGATTATAGCATGAATTAGTAGTAGTGTTGCATTTGAGGTTCCCCTGACAACCGCAGGAAGAACAGCGATAAACAAGATTGCCGTTGTCGCAATATTTTGATTTGGTCCCAGAACATTGGCCGTAGGGCGTGCCGTCGGAACAGGCTTGGCTTTGGTTCTGCTGAGAGACAGAGCACGCGTTGCTACTGGCGTTGCACGATAGGCCTGTCGCGCAGCCGCATGAAGAGCAGGAATTGATTAGAGTTCCATTCGAACAGAGCTTAGGTTTGGTTACAGAGCATTGGTTATAGGGCGTTCCATCCGTGCACGTTTGGTTCTGCTGCGTCTGATTCTGCGGAGGAACATAACAGGTTTCAGTTGTTGAATTGCATGAATAGCCTATCGGGCAATTACAGGAAGAACACTTGTTAATCAAAGTTCCACTGCTGCAGTATTTTGGCTTTGTGGCGGAGCATTGACTATATTGCGTTCCATCCGAGCATGTCTGGGTTGGCTGGCCAGAGGAGTTATAGCAAGCGCTGTTAGACATGTTGCACGACAGGCCGCTTGGGCAGCCGCATAATGGGCAGAAATCCCGCAGGGTCCCGCTCATGCAGTATTTAGGCTTGGTCACAGAGCATGAACTATAGACGGTGCCATCGGAGCATGTCGGGTTGGTCCCCTGTATCAGGAGGCTGCTTGAGCTGATCCACTCGGCCGAAAGCTGGTTGTCTGACACCATCATAGTGCATCTGACAGTATCTCCCGAGAGCGCAGAATAGTAAGTATCCTTCACCAGGGAGCCGTTCGGGTAGAGGCGGTAGAAAGAAGAGGTGTAGCGGAGCAGGTTGTTGACGTACCAGCGGATTGAGACGTTAAGGCTGTCGCCGTTAGGGTCTGTCACTATCGCGAAGCAGTTTACCGGGTCCAACGGGGCGTTTGTCCCTTGCGACGTGTTTATTGATGGCGTGACTGCGTTTGGAGGCAGATTCCCATCGAGACTGGCAAAGACCAGCGGTGTTATCTGGTTTACCGTTCCGGAGCCGAGAACGACTAGGGAGATGGAAAAGACTAATGCGAAAACAAGAAAATTCTCTAGCCTCATAGTCCTCTTTTAGAATAACTCTGACTGTATTTATAATGTTTCCTAAGAATAATCAAAATTTAATTGGCGGTCTTGGCTTGATTGGCTCTGGAATCTCGTCTTCTTCGTTTTTTGGCCTGTACCAAACCAGCAGTATCACCGACCCGAAGACGAAGTCGATCAGGATTAGGAATATGATATACTCGAAGACCTTCAATTCGCTCACGCCCCCGACGCTGGCGACATAAGATGGGTTCTCCAGCAGCCAGATGGTAGCGCTCCTCGATAGGCTGATGTTGGGCGCGTCC
>Ga0315284_10015371_pt1 | contig 10883 bp, 1 predicted proteins | sample YL17G09_16_MG_FD_203696 | JGI IMG/M metagenome (GOLD analysis project Ga0315284, IMG submission 203696) | Sediment microbial communities from Yellowstone Lake, YNP, Wyoming, USA - YL17G09_16 | ecosystem: Environmental > Aquatic > Freshwater > Lake > Sediment | place: USA: Wyoming | collected...
GGGGTTGTCGGTCAGCACTACGTTGGCGAAGCGATGATCGAAGGGCATGATCATCTTTGCTTCGTACAGCGGCAGGTGTACTTCATCTCCGTTAACGAACTGATTCCCGCTGAGTCGAAAGGAATGCTCCTCCAGCCACTCGCGCGTGCGGAACAGATGCGAATCATTCGACATATGGAACATCGTCGCAAAGCGGATGCCCCAGGGGTTCTCGCCGGTGGTCTCGTTGATCAGCACCGGGACGCGCTCGTACATGCGGCGGGTGAGTTCGGCGTCGGCGCGAGTGCGGAAGATCGGGCAGGTCTTGGTGTTCGGGTTCAGACGTAGGAAGTCATCGGCCGTTAGCGGGAAGACGCGCCGCGCGTCGCGGAGTTGCTCGGCGCGGGTCAGGAAGAAAGCGAACTGCGCAGGCTCTGCCGATCGGGTTCGATCACCGCGGATTGTCACCAGGCTGAACTTCATTCGGCTGTCCACGGCGGGGAACAGGCCTTCCCGGTTCTCGAAGTCGTACAGGCTGGCCAGGCGCCCCGTGGTGGCGATGCCGGCGAAGAACACCTTGTTGGTGTCGTCGGTGGCAATGCCCGTTGGCAGGACGGCGCCCACCCGGCCTTCGGGACAGACGAGCGCCGTGAAGCGCTCGGCGAACACCGGATAGGTGTTGATGTCCCCACGGGCAGTGCTCGGGTAGAGTCCGGAGGCGCGGAGGAACTTGCTGAAGGCTTCAGCGTCATGTAGCGCGAGCCGGTATTCTGTCCACAGTGCCGGGTTGGTCTCAGGCAGCTCCCGAATCAGCGCCTTGCGGGCGGCGGCGTTCGGCGCCCGGCTGATAGTCAGGTCGCGCGAGGAGAAGAACTCCTCTTCCTGGAGCTTGATTCGCTCCCACGGCGGGTTGCAGAGCACCACATCGAACCCGCCGCGCTCGAAGACCTCCGGGAACTCCAGGGGCCAGTGAAAGAAGCGGACGCGCTCGCTCTGAACCATCGCCTCCGCAGACATTCGCGGGTCCGGATCGCGGCGTTCCAGCGCGACCCGCACGGGCTCCGTGGTAGGGATGCTGCGGCTGTGCAGATTCCGCTCGGTAAGCTCCACAAAGAATGCCGTGGTCCACAGGTCGGCGGCCTGGCGATCAGAGGCATATCGGCGGCTGGCCTTCACAGTGTCGAAAATAGCCTTCTTTCGGCGGATCTGCTCGGGGGTATCGTCCGGCAGTTCACGCAGCTCTTTGCGAGCGGCGGACAAGTCGGCGACATCCTGCGCGGCAGAGAACTCCAGCCGCCGGAAACCGGCAGCCTCTCGTTTGTTCCGCTTCTTGATCTCCTTGGCAGCATTCTTGTCATCGCCGGTCACAGGCTTGAACGCATCGTCGGGGACGCCGTTTTTGAGAATCGCCAAGTCACGTACGCCGACAAGCGAGTTGCCGAGAACGATGCGGTGGTCGAGGAAGCTGAGGGGCTTGCCCTCGGCGTGGCTCTCAACCCACAGGGCGACGCGGCATAGCTCGACGGCCAGCGGATTCCGATCCACCCCGTAAACGCAGTGGCCGATGACATCGCGCAGGGCGGCGCGATACTGCGTGGGGCTCGGCTCATCCTCTCCACTGCGAAGCTTCGCGAGCTCTCTGGCCAGCCGACGGCCGGCGGCCAGCAGGAAATGGCCGCTGCCGGAGGCCGGGTCGCAGACGGTGATCTCCAGCAGCGCATCTTCTTTCTCCTTGGTCGTTCGCGCACTGCGGAGCCGGTCTTCCATCACTGGAACTAGCGCGGTCTTGACCAACTCGTCCACCAGCTCGGGCGGCGTGTAATAGGAGCCAGTGGTCTTGCGCTCCGTTCCCTCGATGAGCCCGAAGACCGTCTGGCCGTCCTCAGAGGTAAAGGCCGGCTGAAGGTCGAGCAGGCTTTCGTAGACGCTGCCCAGCTCTTCGACATCCAGGGCGGCATAATTGATCCGGCGGGGCGGCGAGGTCGGCTGCTGGCGATACATCACGAGGCGCCAGAGACCTTCGAGGAACTCTCGATTGGTCAGGAAGGCGCCGTTCAGATCGCGGGTGCCACTGAGGTCGAAAAGTTCACCATCCAACGGCGGCACTTCCAGAACTCGCCCCAGATCCTCGCTGTGGAAAAGCTGGAAAGTGGACTGCAAGCCGGTCCAGAGGTCCGTGTGCGAGTTCCTTGCCTGGCGGCTCTCGCAAAGGCCCCGGAGCCGGCTGACGCTATAGCGCTCCCTGTAGACCTTGTTTGGCGTCAGCAGGTTGCGCTCCTCGGTCACCATCAGGAAGAGAAGGCGGTATACAAGACGCAGCAACTGCTCGTAGAGCCGCTGCGGCTTGAGCGCCCCTGACTCGGCCGCCTGGTGCAAGCCGGTGTTTTTCGGGTGACGGAGCAGCCCGTTTGCCAGGGCGCTGATGGCCGCTTCGACTCCCTCACGGAGATGTTCTCGAACGCGACCGCCCTGTTCGATGGTCTGCTTGTACCAGCCTTCGAGCAAGCACTTGTTTGGCGCCTCCTCCTTCTGAGGCAACCGGCTCCGATGCACAAGCCGGAAGAGAAGGGCGAAATCGGCGAAGTGCTCGCCGTTGAACATGGTGCCGACGTCAAACTCCAGGTAAGCCTGGCGGCGAAGAAGCTGCGAGTCGCGCAGAAGCCGCAAGGTCACGCCATTGGTGACCAGGCCCCAGACGTGCTCAGTGCGGTTGAGATACTCCTGGAGCAGAGAATGCGGAGCCAGGCGCGGGCGGCCGGATTCGGCCCGGCGGTCCAGCGACTGCCACACGCCCACGACGTGAACGGGAGGCGAGTCGGGCTGCGCGCCGGCGCGATGAGAAATGGCAAAGGTCAGCCCATCCACGTCGGCGGCGCGCTCGTTGTACATCAACTCATACCCGAGGAGGCTGAAGAGCGGAATCATCCACTGGGCGCGAGTGAACGAGGCGCCCGTTTCGCCCTCCTGGCGGTTTTCGGCCCGGCGGCGGAAGCTCTGCCAGAAGCCGCGCGCGTCGGACCAGGCGGCGGAAATCTGGTCGATCAGGTGTGACTGATCGGGAAACCCAAAATCGCGCGGTTTCTGCCCCGCCGCTTTGCCTTCGGCAACGTCGTCCAGGAGTTCCGCTGAAAAGAACCCGCCTTGCACGCGGAGCGAAGGGTACTTGGCGCTCATTGGCGGGTCGCCTCCGGGACCATTGCTTGGTCGCCTCTGGCTCCGCGCACGCCCTTTGGAATGGGCAAGAGCACCAAGGCGCCGAGCAAATCCGGCGGAAAGTGCTTGGCAACGCTCACACCGCGGCGGGCGAGCTGCACGGAAGCCCGGACACGCCGGTGCGCCGCCTCGAGAGTTTTCGCCCGGGCGGTCACCAAAAAGTCGAGCGCCAGCCGCACGGCCTCCCAGTGATCCAGCAGTTCCTGGACGGCTTCCTTGCGCTCACCGGGCGAGATGTTGGGACCGGGGCAGGCGATCCGCAGAAACTCCAGGGCTTGCTCGGGCCGCAGCCACGCCGGAGACGGCCCTGGTGAACCGCTGAACCCGAAACACTGCACCTCTTCGGCGAGCAGATCCGGCTGGCCGGGAGTCGTAACGGTATACCGGAGGCGGCACAGGAGAAGGAAAGTCCGGAGGTTGACCGCCGCCGTTCGAATCGCGCCACACCGAGTGGCGGCGGCCTCCGGGTCTCCCGAAAGGGCCTGCTCCATGAGGCACTGGGCAAGCGCCTGAAGGAACGGATGGTTGCGATCGAGGCACTCAACGCCCTCAGGAGGCACGCTGTGGAACGACACGCGCCACTCGCCGTCTTTTGGAGCCGCCAGGCGCACCGGTTCGGGCAACTGGTCAAACCCTGAGAGGATCAACGTATCCTGGCCTTCGGGGCGCAAACGCAGATTCAGCCGCTGGGCGGCGTTCTCCAGGAAGCGGCGCGCCGTTCCGGGGTCGGCCAGGACCGCGTCGGTCTCGGCCAGTTCGCGCTGAACCTCGTCCGGCTTGATGGCGTGCTGGGCGAAGCGCGTTCGGCTGGCCTTCTCTTCGCCCGCCACACGTTCCCATTTCTGGTGAACCTCTTTGACTTCCTCCACGTCGAACAGGTTCATCTGCAACGACGGCTGCGCGAAAAGCTTCTTCAGCACGGCTTCGACGATGGTCTCGCTGTCAACGGGCACCGGGACCCGAACGCCGAGCGTGTTGTAGATCTCCCTGGCCTTGCGAAGCAGTACGTCCAGCACGGCCCCGTCAACGGGGTTGTCCCGACCATAGAAGAGGATCGCTTTGACCACCTTCGATTTCTGGCCGAAGCGATCGACGCGGCCTTCGCGCTGTTCGAGGCGATTCGGGTTCCAGGGCAGGTCGTAGTGGATGACGGCGTTGAACAAGTGCTGGAGGTTAATGCCTTCGCTGAGGCAGTCGGTGGCGACTAAGACGCGCTTGGGATGTTTGATCGGGTGCAGGTCCCCGATCAGTGCCTGGCGCTCGTCTTCGGCCAGGGCCCCGGTGATCGAGACCACTCGCAGGTTGGGGAAGGATGGCCCAAGCCGGCGCTCCAGTTCGTCGCGGACGTAATCGCTGGTGGCGATGTACCGGCACCAGACGATAGGGTGGCAGCCTTCGCGGAGCAGGCTGGCAACCAGCCGGCCGCACTCGGCGACCTTGGTATCGGCGTCGGTGCCCTTGATGGCCTCGGCCTGGCGGGCGAAATCCCGGAGGCGGCGCCGCCCCGCATCCTCCAGTTGTGTCTCGCCGTCCTCCAGCACATGCCCCGGCTGGACGTCTACGGTGTCATCGTCAGTCGACTCGAAGATGTAGGGCGAATACTCGCTGTCGTCCTGTTCGGCCTCGACGTGACCCGTGGCAAGGCGTTTCCCGATGGCGGCGACCGCGGCCGCCGGGCTGGACATAACACACCGCAGCAGGGCCAGCGCCGTCCAGAAACGGATTCGCTGCTTCCAGCCGGTCAGGGTCTCGCCGCTGCGGACCAGCTCGCGGCTGAAAGCGTAGACACCATCGAACAGATCACGGTATTGGGGAGAGAGCGTGTAGGTCTTGTCGCCCGGATCACGCTTGGGAAAGGGAGTCTCTTCGCCCAGCCACGTGGTCACATCGGGGCGGCGGCGCTGGACAAAGTGCCGCGCCAGCTCAATGCGCCGGGCTTCCGTGAGCTGCGGGAGATCGTAGCCAAGGAAATCCTTCTTCAGCAGCCCAAGCAGTGACCGGAAGCTCTCCTCGACGCCGCTATGGGGCGTGGCGGTGACGAGGATTAGATGCCGAGACTCATCCGCCGCGAGTTCACGCAGCAACTCGTGCCGCTGCTGCTGGCTACGGCCTCCGGCGGCGATGGCAGTGGCGCCGTGCGCTTCATCCACGATGACGAACTTTGGCGCATGCTGAAGGAAGTTGGCGCGATGGGCGTCGGACTTGGCATAGTCGATGCTGACGATGATGTGGGGATAGTAACCGAAGATGCTGTGGTCGCCGGTCCTGGGCATGTCGCTTTCCAGCCGGCTGACGGTCCCGGAACGGATGACCACGCCTTGGATGCGGAACTTGTTCCATAAGGCGTCCTGCCACCAGGAGCACAGGTAAGGAGGGCACAGGACACAGAGCCGGGTGACCTCGCCGCGGTCCAACATCTCGCGCGCAATCAGCAGCGCCTCTATGGTCTTCCCGATGCCCACATCGTCCGCTATGAGCATGCGGATCGGGTCGAGCCGAAGAGCCATGAGCATGGGCACGAATTGGTACGGCCGCGGGCGGACGCTGATATGCCCGAGAGACCGGAACGGACCCGCGCCGTCGCGAAGCGTGAGGCGGGCGGCGTTGAAAAGAAGCTCCACGCTTACCGCGTCGCCGGACTGCTCGAGGTTGGGTAGGGGAAACGAAGCAGATTCGATACGGTCGAGCCCCAGGGTCGCCAGCCGGTAGTGGATGCCGACGACTTCTTCTTCGGTCCCGGCCAGCGGCCGCAAGAGGTAGAGCTGGTCATCCGGCGAAGGCAGGACCACCCATTCCCGGTCCCGGCATCTGACGATCGATCCTACGGAGAGTGCGCTCATGTCTTCCTCCCCGCGCCAAACACGTCGGGATAGGCCGTAAGCTGCTCTTCCAGGTCGCGGTCATAGCGGATGACGATAACGCGGTAGCCGTGGTCGCGCAGCCGGCGGCGGACGTCATTGTCCTTGTCCTTCTGGGCAGGTTCGTCGTGCACTGAGCCGTCGCAGAAGACACAAGCATGATTGGCCGCGTAGTAGAAATCCGGAATCGTGTTTACGTCACTGAGCGCCTTCTGGGCTTCATCCGGGAGGTCACGCCGCGTCCTGTACAGGTGTTCTATGAAGCGACGCTCCAGGTCGGACCGGCTGTCGGTGAGCTTCTTCAACCACTCGTAGTGGGCCTCGTAGTCACGCCCGAAGTGGCGGCGCGTGGCGCTCGATTGAGAGAGATCCAGCAGAAGGTCTCGCACCAGGTGGCGGTTCAAGGCGCGATGATCCGGCTGGTTGCTGTAGGAAAGCAGGCACTCGTAGCAAGCTTGGGTGCAGCCGGTGTTACGGTTCTCGCCGGTGCTGGGGTCAAAGTGCAGGCGCTCAACCGCAGTAGTGGTCACGGCGGCGAAGATGTCCGCCTCCTCGACCAGGCGCCGCAAGACGCCGACACCGCCCTCGGCCGCCTCCCAATAAAGAATTGCGCGGCGGTCGCCAGCACCGACGCGGGCCGAGGCAAGCTCGGATTCCTCGACCTGGAAGTGCTGTTCCATGCCCCGCTGCAGCGCAAACTGAAGCGACGCCACGGCCCGATCATCCTGCTGGATCTCTGGGGGAGGATAAATCAATAGGATGTTGTCCGTGTCGTTGACGTAGAGGCGAACGATGGCGTGGTTCTCTTGGCCGTTCGTGGAAGACGGGCTGATTTCGCCGTTTGCCAGGTTGATCAGAAAACCATCGGCCTGCCGTCCCCTCCAGCCGTGGTTGATCTTGTACAGCGTGGCGGATGGAGCAAAAACAGCTCGCAGGAGAGGCTGGGCCGGGTCCTTGCCAACGTCGGACTCGAGGGTGCGAACCCGGCCGCCCGTGGTCGAGGCGAACCTGAAGTGAATTGACGTGTTGTAGCCACGCCGGACGCGCTCTTCTTCGTCGCAAGTGATTCTCTCCCGGCGGATGGTCCGGGCGTTCGGCATCTCGATCAGGTGCACGAATAGACTGGTCGAGCCGTCCAAGATGCTCCTGCAGCCTTCACACCGGTCGTCGGAATCGGTGTTGTAATAGCCGCAGACCTGACAGAGTTTGGCCTTGGTTCTGCGTGAAGCCAGACCACCGGCCGGCACCCAGAACCGGTGGATCTGGTACTTGGCGCCCTCGTGATAGATGAGGTTCTCCGGACCGAACTCGGTAGTGGCCAGGAAGCGGGCGCGGCTAATGAACTCGCCTTGTTCGCGAGGGATGTAAACCCGAATCGGAAGCCGCGGGAAATTGTACCCGGGGAGGAAGCCCTCGCTGGCCAGGTAGCGGTAGGGATAGAAGTCGGACTCCTGACGCGTGGTGCCGATGTTGGTGAGGAGGTTGCGCTGGCGCTTGGCCTCCTCAATGCGCTGGCGTGCTTCCCGCTGCTGCCTTCCGTCCAATGCGGTCGCCTCGACCTTTTGCGCCTCCAGGAGCTGGTTGGTGGCGGCGCGGTAAAGCTGGCGCCAACGGTCGAAGGCTTCATCGAAGGTCTGGGCTGCGCGTTTCAGCGTGTTCTCCAGCCAATCGGCGGTGAACCAATCGGCGTCCGCAAGGTCGGCGCTGCACATCTCCAGGATGCGGCGCCCTTCCCCAACGCACTCGGCCAGCCGTGCGTCTGAGAGCTGGATCTGAGCCTTCACGTTGTCCTTGAGCGGCAGGGCTTCTAGCTGAAGCTCGATCAGCTCTTGTATCGAGCGCTCAATCCGCAGGTTCACCATTGACAGCCACAGGGCGTGCATGTGGGCGCGAACAAGGTCTTCGTTAGAAAGATCAATGCGTGGCGGCCGGACCGAGCCGGCCACCATCTCTTCGCGGCGCCGGAAAAAGTACTGGTCGTGCCCGCTGGAAGCCGAGCAGTAGGTGAGGACCAGTGCGGGATCGCCTTTCCGACCCGCCCGGCCGCTCCGCTGGGCATAGCTGGCCGGCGTCGGCGGGACGTTGCGAAGGTGGACCAATTGGAGGTCACTGATATCGATGCCGAGCTCCATGGTCGGCGAGCAGAACAGCACCCTCAAGTCGCCGGCGCGGAAGCGGCGCTCGCGGTCCTGCCGGTTCTCGTACTTGATCTGGGCGGTGTGTTCCAACCCCTCGACGTCGCGAAGGGAGCGGGTGCGTTGCTGGTACAGCTCCCGGAAGAACTCATTGGCCCGCTGTTGAACCTGGATGAAAATCTCGCTTGGGGCGCGGCGTGAATAGATAGGATCGGGGGGCGGGGGATTGCCATCCCCTTTCTTCCAGACCAACACCGCCGATTCCAGTTGGGCAAACTGGACTCCGCGCTCCGTCTCCACGCGCAGAAGTCCTTGGTTGGTCAGGACGTTGACGAGCTTGCGAACGAAGTGCTCGTCATGGATGGTGTCGGGGAGACAGCGCCGGACGTATCGGCCAATTAGGCTCCGGGCTCCCATGCTGATCCCTCCTGGCCGGCCTGTGGGTTGGTCCGGCAGGATGAGACGGTCGGCGCTGCGCAGGCGTTCCTCGGACTCGTCGAAGCTCCAGCGCTCGTTGATGACCTGGTTCACACGCTGCCGGAGCTGTTGTTGGTAGACCTCTCGCAGGGTTTCGGCGTGGATGGCCAGCTTCTTACGGGCAAAATCCAGCAAAGGTTTGAGAGCATCAAGACGCTCCCGCGGGGCGAGCCGTGCAATCGGAGGAAGATCGGTCCAGAGGTCCTCTCTTCCGCAGGCCCTTTCGAGGCCTTCGTACTCAACCTTCAGCAGACCGCATTGTTCCAGGTTCGGATGGACCACGCGCCACGCCCTGCGCAGGTCTTCATAGATGCGGTACTGGACCAGGTCGCGGAACGCCCTCCACGTTGTAGCTGCAAGGGCAGAGTCGGGGTCCAGTTCACGATTCTGGGCAATGTCCGCCAGTTTCAGCCCGAGCGAAGCGACCGCCTTGTCCGCGATGTCATGATGCCTGAGCTCGCCGTGCCGATCGAGGGCGTCGTAGAGCGCGGCTCGCAGAAGCGCCACTAGAACGAAGTCATTGAAGTGACCCGCCTGGAGCGACGCATCCTGCCGGTTGTCTGTGAAGCTGAGGAGCTTCCTCGCTGCACCCGTAATCCCCCCCTTCTCGGCGTGGTGGAGCGTGGAGATGCTCAGGGTTGTTGTGGCGGAACTGCGACCTTCGTTGGACAATCCCGTTAACTTGCGGAAGTCGCGGTCGCGGAGGGTATAGTACTCGCCGCAGGCTTGGCAGATCAGGAACGGGCTGGTCTGGAAAAAGGCTCGAACGGATTGGTCGCTCGGCTGAGCAAGAACGGTACCGTCGGGAAGAACGTGCAGGGCGCGAGGAAGTCGACCGCGGTAGTTCTGCCGAATGCGCCCGTTGGGTCCGAGCCAGTCGGGTGGGAGGTCAGCGCTTGACCAGTCGAACGGCTCCGACTGGGGAAGCATCAAGTAGCCGCGGGTGCCCGCCTTCTCGCCCTGATCCAGGAAAGTCTCCGCCCAAGGGGTGACCTGGCTATTCCTTTCATCGAAGACGACCCTGTAATGCTCCTGCCCGCAAACACGGCAGAAGACAATGGGGAAAAGCAGCCGCTGGACCTTGCTGTCTTCGCGCGGCGCCGCATAGTACTGCCCGTCCAGGGTCAGGTGACGCGCCGGGCGAGGCTCGATGGTGCCGTACACTGGCCGGCCCTGGGAAATGAACTGGTGGAGTTTGAAGGCAAACGCCGGGTTGCCGTTCTCCTGCCGGGCCCGGCTGCCCACCAAGAAGACTTGCCGCAGTTTGTCGCTGCACGCGGCCGGCGCCAAACCGGTGGCCTCGGCCAGCGCGCTTCCAAGGGAGCTGAGGCTTTGCGGGATCTTCCGACGGTAGACTCCTTCGGAGTCCTTCTCGATCCCCACCGTTGTTTCGATCCATCCCGTCAGTGGACTGCGGGCCAGCCCAGCGGCATCGTCAGGAACTTCCGATTGGAGAGCTTGCCGCAGCACCTCCCCCGTTGGAATCCCATCAAGTTGCGAGAAGGGCACCAGCGACTCTTCCACTACGTTGGTGTCGGAAATGGACGGTCCGAACAGCTTGGTTGCGAAATCAGCAACGGCGCGACGGCGTTCCGATCCGCTGGCGGATCGGCTGGCGACCATGGTCGCGCTCGTGCCGATGTGCAGGATATTCGGGTTGCCACAACGCTCTTTGAGCCGGCGAACCAGCATAGCCACGTCGGCTCCCTGCCGGCCCCGGTACATGTGCAGCTCGTCCAGCACCAGGAACTGGAGCGCCGAAGTCGCCTTGTCCACGAAGGCCGCCTCCTGGGGGCGAACGAGCATCATCTCCAGCATCATGAAGTTCGTCAGCAAGCTATGCGGCCGCTCCTGCTGGATGCGGTTCTTGGCTGCTTCGTCCTCCTGGCCCGTGTACTTGTCAAATCGGACTGGCATCGCCTGGCCTGTGCGGGTCTGGTAGTTTCCGGCGAGCGCGCTCAGCGATTCCCACTGGGAGTTCACCAGAGCGTTCATCGGATAGATGACGATGGCCCACACCTTGCGGTCCTGGTGATTCCCCCTCAGGATGGCGTCGAAGATCGGGATGAAGTACGTCAGGCTCTTGCCGGAACCGGTTCCGCTGGTGACCACGTAGGATTGATTCTTCTTCGCGATGAGGATGGCGTCGAGCTGATGCTGATAGAGGCGGATCGGATCCCCGGCCTCGTTACGGAAGATTTCCGCGGTGACCTGAAGTATT
>Ga0315284_10015372_pt1 | contig 10883 bp, 10 predicted proteins | sample YL17G09_16_MG_FD_203696 | JGI IMG/M metagenome (GOLD analysis project Ga0315284, IMG submission 203696) | Sediment microbial communities from Yellowstone Lake, YNP, Wyoming, USA - YL17G09_16 | ecosystem: Environmental > Aquatic > Freshwater > Lake > Sediment | place: USA: Wyoming | collected...
GCCGGAATTCCTGTTTTTTGATCCGATTTACAAGCGGACTCCTGTCCGATTTTCAGGATCAAAAAACATTTAGATGCTGATTTTTTGCCACCTTTTAAAGCCATAGAGGTAGTCATAAATGACTTTGGTCATAAAAACCGCGGTAACGAAGTTGGCAACCAGACCAAAGGCCAAAGTGACGGCAAAGCCTTTGACCGGGCCGGTGCCGAATTGATAGAGCACAATGGCTGTGATCAAGGTAGTGAGATTGGCGTCAAAGATCGTAATGGTCGCTTTATCGAATCCGGCTTGACTGGCGGCTAATGCGGTTTTTCCAAAACGCAACTCCTCGCGAATGCGCTCAAAGATCAATACGTTGGCATCCACCGACATGCCAATGGTCAAGACAATGCCGGCAATACCGGGCAAGGTCAGGGTCGCGCCGACCACCGCCATACAGGCCAGTATAAAAAGTATATTGAGGGCCATGGCCACATTGGCAAAAACGCCGGATAACCGATAATAAATCAGCATGAACACGATTACGATCAAGGAGGCGATCATACCGGCATTTACGCCTTTTTGAATGGAATCTTTGCCAAGTGACGGTCCGACCAGCCGTTTTTCCATAACGGCCACCGGGGCCGGTAAGGCGCCGGCTCTGAGTACCAGGGCGAGTTCCTGGGCTTCCTGGTCCGTGAAATTACCGGTGATCACGGCGTTACCGCCGGCGATTTTTTCTTGAATGTTCGGAGCGGAATAGACCACATCATCTAGAACGATCGCGAGACGTTTGCCTTGATTCTCTTCAGTGATTTGTTCGAATTTTCTGGCGCCCTGGGCATCAAAAGAAAGGGAAACAACGGCCCGGTTGGTTTGACGACTAATGGTCTGCCCGGCATCTTTCAGATATTGGCCGGTTAAGACGGCGCGCCGTTTCAAAAGCCAGGGTCTTTTGGTTCTTTCCCCTTTGTCATTGATTTCGGTTTCATAGAGAATTTCATCGCCGGCCGGAACTTCATTTTGCCAATTGCCGCTCGCCATGTTTTCTTCATCCACGAGTTTGAATTCCAGCAGCGCGGTTTTACCGATCAGGTCAATGGCTTTTTGCGGGTCTTTGAGACCGGGTAACTGGATCAGGATCTGGGTATCTTTTTGACGACGGATGTCCGCTTCCCTGACGCCCAAGGCATCCACGCGGTTCCGGATGGTTTCCAATGCTTGTTCATGAGCTAGTTTCTTGATCTTGGTTTTGACCTGATCGCGCAGGATCAATTGAAAAGCTGTCCCATTTTCCTTGAAGGGCCCTGGTTGCAGATCAAAATCCGCGTAATCTTTTTCAATCAGCTCTTTAAAAGCTTTTTCATCCTCTTTGCGCATCAGGGTTATATCAATTCCGGTTGTGTCTTTGGCCAATAATTCCTGATACCGGATATGCTTCTTGCGCATGTCATCCGGTAAATTGTCGGCGATCCGTTCGATATCGCTTTCCACGGCCTTATCCACTTTGACATCCAGGACCAAATGCACACCGCCCTGGAGATCCAGTCCCAGGCTCAGTTTCTTTTCCTGCAAAAATTTCGGCCACCAGGGCGGCAGGTCCGTGGAGACGCTGGGGATCAAAAGGAACAATGCTACCAAAATCAAAACTGCGTATGTAATGCCTCGCCAGGTTAGACTTTTTATCACGGCCAGCTCCTTTTAAAAAAAAAAGAATGGCCCTGTCTCGATTGCAACAGGGCAATGAATGATTTTCCGCTTTATTTTCTAAAGCAGTTAGTTTCCTACTTTATTATCGATCACGGCGATCGAACCGCGGGCGAATTTGACCCTGACTTTGGGGGCGATTTCCATGGTGACCGTATGGTCGGTCAAACCGGTGACTTCGCCGTAGAGCCCGCCGCTGGTGATGACTTTGTCGCCCTTTTTAATCCCTGACAGCATTTCACGTTGCTGTTTGGCTTTTTTCTGCTGGGGACGGATCAATAGGAAATAAAAAACAACGGCAATCGCTATAAAGGGCAGGAAGGACATAATATCGAATCCTTTTGCACCTGTTCCGGTACCACCGGCACCCATGGCATATGCTACGTCAAACATGATCTGGAACCTCCTTTTTATTTAAACCGCCTTTTCAGGCTTGAAATGTGTTTTCTGCTTGTTTTTGTCGCTTATAAAATTCATCCCGGAATTCCGGAAACTTTTCATCCCGGATGGCTTGCCGGATGTTTTCCATAAAATGAATATAATAATAAAGATTATGGATCGTATTCAGGCGGTATACCAAGAGCTCCCGGGCCAGGTACAGGTGCCTGAGATAGGCCCTTGAAAATCGGGAGCAGGTATAACAGCCGCAGGCTTCATCCAGGGGCCGTTGATCTTCGCGATAACAGGCGTTTTTAATGCTGATTTTCCCTTGGGTGGTAAACAAGGTCCCGTTACGCGCATTGCGCGTGGGCATGACGCAATCGAACATATCCACACCCAGGTTGACTGCTTCGAGGATATCCTCGGGCCGGCCCACACCCATCAAATAAACCGGTTTGTGAAGCGGTAAATGAGGCATGGTCGCCTGCATCACTTTGACACGCGTGTCGGGATCTTCTCCGACCGCCAAGCCGCCCAAGGCATAGCCGTCAAAATCCAGAACCACCAGTTGCTTGGCGCTTTGTTCGCGCAGATCAGGGTAAATACCGCCCTGTACAATTCCGAACAGCGCTTGGGGACCCGGTTTTTTTTCAGCCCGGCATTGTTCGGCCCAAAGCTGGGTCAGGCGCACGGAATTGCGCACATAATCGTAATCCGACGGGAAGGGCGCGCATTCGTCAAAAGCCATCATGATATCGGATTTCAAAGCCTGCTGAATGGTCATGGCTTCTTTGGGCCCTAAAAAATGTTTGGACCCATCCAGGTGCGATTGAAAAAAAACGCCCTGGTCCGTGATCGTTCTTAAGGTCGCCAGGCTGTAAACCTGAAACCCGCCGCTGTCGGTCAGAATGGACCCCGGCCAGTTCATGAAACCATGTAATCCGCCTAATTTTTCAATGAGCAAATGTCCCGGTCGCAGATAAAGATGATAGGTGTTTCCCAGGATGATGCGGGCGCCCAATTCTTCCAGATCATCCGGCGCGAGCGCCTTGACCGATCCTTGAGTGCCGACCGGCATGAAAACCGGCGTGTCAAAAGACCCGTGGGGCGTTGCAAGTTCGCCCATCCGGGCGCTTGTTTGCGTACTATGATAAAGAACCTTAAATTTCAAGATCTACGACCCGTCATAAAATCAGCATGGCATCGCCATAGCTGTAAAAACGATATTTTTTTTTAACGGCCCAGGCATAGGCACTTTTACATAATTTTCGCCCTGAAAAGGCTGAAACCAGGAAAAGCAGCGAAGACTTGGGTAAATGAAAATTGGTGATCAAGCCGTCCACTGCCCGAAAAGAGAACCCGGGTGCGATCAAAAGGCCGGTTTTGCCTTTACCGGCATTGATTTCGCCATCCGAACCTACCGCGCTTTCCAAGGCACGCACAACCGTGGTGCCGACCGCAATCACCCGCCGTCTTTCCCTTTTGGCAATGTTGATGGCCCGGGCCGTATTGGGGTTAATCAGATAACTTTCTTCACCCAATGGGTGTTGGCGAATGTCCTCAACGCGCACCGGCCGGAAAGTGCCATGCCCGACATGCAGGGTCAGGCTGACCATGGGAATACCGGCCTCTTTTAAGGCTTGGGTCAGGTTCTTGGTAAAATGCAAACCTGCCGTGGGCGCAGCCACGGCCCCTTTGCGCTGGGAAAAAATCGTTTGATAACGTTCGCGGTCCATGCTCCGGCGTTCATCGACCCGTTCCCTTTTAATATAAGGAGGCAAAGGCATGCTGCCGTATTTTTCCAAAAAGGCGTCAATCGAAACCGGACCTTCAAAAGCGATCAGGGTCAAGCCATCCTCGTCCAGTTTTTCTACTTTTCCCGTCACGCCATAATCAAAGAGCAGGCGTCCTCCGATTTTCGGACGCTTGGAAGCCTTTAAAAGAGCCCAGCGGGTATTGGGATCTGCATGGTTTGAGTCTCCATGGTTCAAGATTAAAAGCTCAATTTCCCCGCCGCTTTCTTTGCGGCCGTATATCCTGGCGGGGATCACCTTGGTATTATTGACTACCAGCAAATCCCCGGGTTTTAATAGACCGGGCAAATCGGAAAAAAAATGGTCATGCAAGGATTCGCTGCTGCGATCCGTAGCCAACAGGCGCGATTTATCCCTGGTGCCGGCCGGAACCTGGGCAATAAGGTCTTCAGGTAAATCGTAATCATATTCTTCAATATTAAACATTTATAAAGAAATACTTAATTTTTAACCTGTTCATTTCTCAGTGCAATAGGCCGTCAACCTATTGATTTTTAAACCATTCCTCTAACCGTTGCATTCGGCTGGATATTTATAATGTAAGTTTCGTAACTTAATGAAAACTTGGCCTAAAGTCAAACGATTTATGCTTTGATTCTTGAATTAATCAATCGCTTGATATATATCAAACAATCGGTTAATCTTGAAAACGAATTGCTTGCAATGCTTCAGGTTTTTTGAGAAGGCCAAGAAATGAAGCAGGATTTAACCTGAATTTTAAGGGATTCCAATCTGCTCACGAAGTTGGACCATCCCATTTTTTTTAATTTAAGGCTGTCCAGGATTAAGGAAAAATGCAGAAAAAATTGCGAGACTTATTGAATCGAACTCTTGAACAATGTTTTCAAGATCAAAGCCTTCATAAAACCGTGTGGCCGGATTATGTAGTAGAAATTCCCAAAAATCCCGAGCACGGTCATTTCGCGACCAACCTGGCTTTGGTGCTGGTCCCTTCGCAAAAGAGGAAGCCGCGCGAAATCGCCCAGATCATTATGGACCATCTCCAGGGCCGGGAAGATTTTCTGGCCAAGATCGAGATGGCGGGACCGGGGTTCATCAATTTCCGTTTGAATAATCGTGAGTGGCACAAGTTGCTTACGAGCATCGTGACTCAAAAAGACGCTTATGGCAGCAGTCAGCTCGGCGCCAAAGAAAAGATCATGATTGAATTTGTCAGCGCCAACCCGACCGGGCCGTTGCATCTGGGCCAGGGCCGGGGCGCCGCGCTGGGCGACACCCTGTGCCGTATTCTGGCTTTTACCGGATATGATGTTTTTCGTGAATATTATATCAACGATGCCGGTCAGCAGGTACGGTTGCTGGGTGAATCCATTTATGCCCGTTATAAACAGATGACGGACCCGGCCCAGGCTTTTCCGGAAAACGGCTACCAAGGCGAATATATTCTTGAACTGGCCAAAGCCATAAGCACACAAACCGACTTGTCGGCCCTGGCGCCGGAACAGGCTATGCAATATTGCAGCGAACAGGGCATGGAACGCATGCTGCAGGAGATCAAACAGGATCTGGCGGAATTCAGGGTTCATTATGATAATTGGTTTATAGAAAGCAGCTTGGTGCGCAACGGGCTTTTGGAAGAAACCCTGCAGATGATCCGATCCAAGGGCGGGCTTTATGAGAAAGATGGGGCCCTCTGGATCCACACTTCGGCTTTTGGGGATGACAAAGACCGGGTTCTCAGGAAATCGGACGGCCAATATACCTATTTTGCCACAGACATTGCTTATCATATGGATAAATGGCGCCGGGGCTTTACCCGCGTGGTCAATATCTGGGGCGCGGACCATCATGGCTATGTGGACCGGATGCAGGCTGCCATGCAGACCAGCGGGCCGGGCGCCAACTGGCTGGTGGTGCTGTTGCTGCAATTGGTCAAACTCTGGAAGGGCGGGCAGGAATTGAAGATGTCCAAACGGGCCGGCCAGTATGTGACCCTGAAGGAGTTGATTGACGAGGTCGGCGTGGATGCCGCCCGTTTTGTGTTCCTGACCAAGCATCACGATTCCTCCCTGGATTTTGATATCGATCTGGTTAAACGCCAAGACGCGGACAACCCGGTTTATTATGTGCAATATGCGCATGCCAGGATTTGCAGCATCTTCCGCAAAGCCGAAGAGGAAGGCCTTGATGCGGCCCGGCAAGCGGAACCTGCGCTGGCGCGTTTGGAATTAGAGGATGAAAAGGCCTTGATCCGTTTCTTGGCGGACTTTCCGGTCTTGCTGGAATCCATTGCCTTGCATTTTGAGCCGCATCGGCTCACATACTACTTGACCGAATTGGCTGCCCTGTTTCACCGCTATTTCAATTTGGGCAACAAGGAGCCTCAAGCGCGCATCATCACGGCCGACAAGGAATTAAGCCTGGCCAGGCTCAGCCTGGCTGAGGCGGTCCGGGTCGTGCTCCGTAACGGCTTGACCCTCCTGGGCTCAAACGCGCCGGAGCGGATGTGATAAGGTTTTTTTGATCCTGAAAAGCATAGGCTCGAAAAAACATGAATTCCGGCAAGCCGGAACAGGAGTTCCAGCGAAGCCGGAACAGGAGTTCCAGCGAAGCCGGAACAGGAGTTCCAGCGAGATCGCCGGAATAAGTCCGTACGACGGCAAGTCGGCTCATTATTCATTTTTTACTTATCGACAACAAATTGTCGATGTTGTTGATCCAATCGTCTAAGTAAATAAACTCTATCCAACGTCATTCCGGCATGTTGTTAGCCGGAATCCAGGTTTCCGGACGTGGATTCAGATTCCGGCTAACAACATGCCGGAATGACGAAAAAGAGTAAGCGGCATTTGGAATGTGTCGACAATCTTTTGTCGATGTTTTTGAGTTAAGAGCCTATGGCAAAAAAAAACGGCAATAAATATCGCTTTGAGTTGAGCATTTATTCCATTATTTTTGGGAGTTTTTGTTTTTTGTTTTCTTTAGGCTGTATTTTCGCCGTGGGCATCATGGTCGGTAAAAATCAGATTTCAGGCTCTATTCCAGTTTTGTCAAACCTAAAGAAGCCGGTTGAACCGCCGCCGCTACCGCCACCGGTGGCCCAGAACACCCCGCCGCCGGAACCGGTCAAGCCGCCGACTAAAACGGAAGAGCCGCCTCCCAAGCTGGATTTTTATACCATGTTGGATAATAAAAAAGAGAGCCCCAAGAAAAAGCCGGAACCGCCGCCGATTGAAGGAACCGGCGCTCCGGCCGGCGGCAATAAAATCAAGTTTGAACCTCTGCGCAAGGAGCAGTCGCCGCCTGCGGAGCCGAAGGCGGCCAATGTCCCAATTCCGAAAAAAGAAACGGTTGTGGGGACCGGTTCCATCCAATTTACCGTGCAACTCGCTTCGCTGGAAAGCAAAGAGAAGGCTGAAAAAATGGTCCAGAGCCTGAAGGCCCACAGCCATGCCGCTTATTTTTACGAGGTTAAGATCCAGGGCAAGGTTTATTACCGGGTGCGGTGCGGCCGGTTCAATACCCGGGAAGAGGCCAGTATCTATGCCGTGAAATTATCCAGTGAAGAAAACCTGCAAGGATTTGTCACTAAGCTTGAATAAGGTTTTTTTGATCCTGAAAACCGTAGGTTCAAAAAAACCTCAATACCGGCAATGAATTGCCGGAATGAGATGATACAGGGTAAACGGTTTTTTGAAAGAGAGGGGCCATGATCAGAAAAGCCACGGTCAAGGATGTGGCACAGATCCACAAACTTTTAGGTCATTTTGCCAATCAGGGACTGCTGCTGGCGCGACCCTTGAGTGAACTTTACGACCATGTTCGCGATTTTTTCGTGATGGAGCAAAACGGCGCCGGCCCCGCTATTCTCGGGGTGTGCGCGCTGGGCATTTGCTGGGAGGATTTGGCTGAGATCAAATCCCTGGCGGTTTGGGAAGAGGTCCGGCATCAAAAACGGGGATCGCAACTTGTTGAAACCTGCCTGGCGGAAGCCCGAGTTTTAGGACTTAAAAGGATTTTTGTTTTGACCTATGCCCAGCTTTTTTTTCAGAAGTTGGGTTTTCAGGAAGTGGAAAAAAATATTTTGCCTCATAAGATCTGGACTGATTGCATCAAATGTCCTAAATTCCCGGATTGTGACGAAACTGCCATGGTCCTCGATCTTTAAACAGAGCATGAAAATTCTGCCGTAAGAGGTCAGTATGTTTGGTATTGGTTGGCCGGAAATGATCTTGATTTTCATTGTGGCTTTGATCGTCGTCGGGCCCAAAAAACTTCCCGAGCTGGCGAAAACCCTGGGCAGAGCTATGGGAGAATTAAAAAAAGCCGGTCAGGAACTCAAGGACAGCATTGATCTTGATGAAGAAATCAAACAGGCCCGCCGGGACGCAGCCGATGCGATTAGCGGCATTCAAAATACGAGCGTGGAAGATCCGGAAAAAGAAATGAGAGACAAAATAGAGAAACAGGCCAACCTTGGGGGTCCATCCGCGGAGCCGACGGATCGGGCCGATTCAGAGCCGGAGGCGAAAAAACAAGATGGCCAATGAGGAAAAACTTTCTTTCATGAGTCATCTGGATGAATTGCGCAAGCGGCTCATTCGGTGCTGCATTGCCGTGGCCATTGGTTTCGGTGTTTGTTACTATTTTTCCGAATATCTTTTTCTGCATTATTTGGCGGCTCCGCTGAATGCCGTGTTGCCGCCCGGAAGTAAAATGATTTACACCAGCCTGCTGGAACCTTTCATGACTTATATAAAGATCGGTTTCATGGGCGGGCTTCTTTTATCTTCTCCCTATCTTTTTTATCAGCTTTGGAAGTTTGTCGCTCCGGGTCTTTATCAGGATGAGAAAAAATGGATCATACCCTTTGTTGTGTCTTCTACTTGCCTTTTCATCGGGGGAGCGTTGTTCGGTTATAAATTGGTCTTCCCCGTCACCTTTAAATTTCTGGCAAGTTATTCGAACGATTATCTGCAACTATTTCCCAAGATGAGTGATTATTTTTCGCTTACGATCAATTTGCTTTTGGCTTTTGGGCTTAGCTTCGAACTACCCATCGTCATTTTTTTTCTGGCAAAGATCGGGGTGGTGACAGCCGATTTTCTGAAACGCAAAAGAAAATATTTTATCATCCTGGCCTTTGTGGCGGCGGCGATTATCACACCAACCACGGACCCATTCACCCAGACGCTCATGGCGGTTCCGCTTATTTTTTTGTATGAGATTGGGATATTTTTAGCAAGATGGGTCGGTAAGCAAAAGGCTAAGAAAAGCGAGGTTGAGGCGGAAGTCGAGTAACCCCAAAAAAACCCCGGCAAAGCAGGGGTTTTTGACTCCGTTTCTTTTGTTTCAAGGTACGACATTAAAATACTTGCCCTTAATCGTCAATAACAACGGAGAGCGCGTTGTTTCGCGTTGTTGGTCAAAGGCGAGATGGCCGGTTAAGCCGTAATAACCGTCATAAGACAATAAAGCCTTTTGAAAGTCCCTTCTGGTTTGGATCGGCGTTTCCTTCATCATATTTTGAATAAAGCGGATGGTATCGTAGCCCGTGGCGGCCAAAAGGCCGGGCTTGGTTTCGAAATTCTCCTGAAAGCGCTTGGCGAATTCCTTGACCGGGCCGGATTCACTGTTTATGAAAAAACTGGAAGGAAAAATCGCGCCTTGTATGTACGCACCGGCCATTTCGATCAATTCCTCGGATTGCCATAGACTGGTGCCCAAAAGGCGCATGCCGAATATATTGTGAAAAGGAAATTGCGGAGCGATTAAGGCGACTTGCTTGTAATTATCAGGGATAAAAACCGCTTCAAAATCAATAAAAGGTTCTTCCTCTTCCTTGGAACTCTGCCCCGGTTTTTTCTTGCCGTCGTTTTTTTTAACGCTCTTGGGTAACTTATACTTCATGGTTTTCATGAGTTGATTAACGGATTCGGGCCGGGGATAATATAGGCCCGTCATTTTGCGGATCTCCACGGCAAAATCCGTTTCATTGGGTTGATAGGATTCGATAGCCGTTATCTTGGCGCCCATTTCTTCGGCCCGGTCCCAGAAGAGGTTCATCAAGGAACGTCCGTAAGCATTGTCCGGGTAAAGGATTCCGAAACGGGTAATGGACATTTCATGTACGGTTTTATCCAAAAGCGCCTTGATTTCTTTGGAAGGAGTCATGGAGTTTTGAAAAACCATGTCGCCTTCATTGGTGATCCCTTCCTTCTGGGTCAGAGTGATGATGGGGACGCCCAGTTCCTGAGCCTTGCGGGCGGCTGCTACGGAATATCTGCTGGCCAGGGAGCCGATCACGGCCATGACCTTCTCCTTCCGGACCATATCTTCCAGTTCCAGGACCGAAAGGTCCGATTCGCTGCCGCTGTCTCGAATCACCAGTTCGATTTTGGGGAGTTCATCATTGTCTTTTTGTTCCTGCAGTGCCAATTGCATACCGTTCAATACTTCCTGGCCGTATATGGCAAAAGGGCCGCTCAAGGGCAGTAAACAACCGATCCGGTTTCTTTCAACCACCGGTTTCTCAGCCGTCATTTCCAAAATTTGACGCCCGGAGATGATCCAGTTTTGATCGGTCGTGGAACGAATCAAGTCCATGGCCGCCATGCGGGCTTCTTCGATTTTGTTGGCCTGCAAGTAGGCATTGGCCAGTCTATGATAAATCAGCGGTGCGTATTTGCTTTCAGCGCCTGTTTTTTCCAGGCTTTGCAGGAGTTCCAGGTTCGCGCCTTGGATCAGACCCTGGATTCCTTCATCAACCTCTTTCTGACGGGTGATATCGCCGCGGCCTTTGGCGATTAATTCCGAAGATTTCAGCCACCATTGAAAGGCTTTGGTTTCATCGCCCAGGGCTCGGTAGGCCTTGCCGAGTAAAAAACAGACTTCGGCTCGCAGAGCATGGTCCGGATAATACCGGACCCATTCCTGACCGGCAGCCGAAGCGGCTCCATAATTGGCGGTACGATAATAAATTTCAATTATCTCATAGCGGACCAGTGGGGTATCGGGATGCCCGGCATATTCATTCAAAAG
>Ga0315284_10015374_pt1 | contig 10882 bp, 5 predicted proteins | sample YL17G09_16_MG_FD_203696 | JGI IMG/M metagenome (GOLD analysis project Ga0315284, IMG submission 203696) | Sediment microbial communities from Yellowstone Lake, YNP, Wyoming, USA - YL17G09_16 | ecosystem: Environmental > Aquatic > Freshwater > Lake > Sediment | place: USA: Wyoming | collected...
GTCGCACCTCCCGCGCACGCGCGAGTTGCGGGGCGTGGGCACTGGTTCCCGCCGGGTACCAGTGGGTTATTCGATCCACGCGTCTAACCCCTTGCGTCTGCGGGGTTTAGGATTCGACTTCGTTTTTTGCGGAGTCAATTTAGCACGCCACTGGCAGACTGCACTTGCCGACACGCCCACATGTTTCGCAATGGCCCCATCGCTCAGTTCGTCAGCGAGGGGATGGCGCAGGCTATGTTCCACCGCCCTGCTCACCACGGGGGCCATTGCAAACGCCCGGGCCAGGGGATCTCCTAGAACGCCTCCCCGTGAGGCGGAACCGGGGCGTCCTGCAATTTCGGGGCTTCGGGAGGTGCTACGGGAGGGGAAGGCGCCCAGACCGCCAGCAGCCCTGGGCCTTCGCCTCCCCTTCGATTCCAGGAATTTCGACTCCGAATTTCGCTCGTTGCTAATCTTTTGCTAATCCAACACGGCGGCACGGGGAGTTTTTCAACAACTTACAGAGGGACAGGGTAAAACGATAGATCGGTGTAACTGTAACACCGGGCGGCACTTATAGGGACAAGTAGGCACCAACCGGGATGGTGCGGGGCGGTTTGCTAAACCGTCGTAGGGTCATAAAGCTCTACCGGGGGTTCGAATCCCCCCCTCTCCGCCAATGTTTTCAATAACTTGCGAGCTCTTTTCTGAAGTCTTCCCGTTCGGCATTGACTCATTGTATGGTGGCTGTATACCGGACTGCTCCAAAACCCTCGCAATCAGATCGGTCGTCTGTTGCCTGAGATCGGGCCGCAGGTGTTTGTAACGCTCCAGCTCGCGGCCCTTATGTGTGTAGTCAGAACCAGATCTGACTCCGATGGAGCCATAATTTCAACGACTTGCAGGCGTGGCGCCGATGGCTGCCGCAGGTGATGTTAACTGTGTTAAACGGAAGGTCTGGTGCTCGAATTCATCGTTTCAGTCCTGGCCGCCATTCGAGTCTTCTTCCGCAGTCGGTGCAACACCGCCCTGGAAGTTCTCGCCCTCCGACGCCAGTCGCGGTTCTCAAGCAGAAACGGCCCCGTCCCCGTCTGAATCGGCTGGACCGGCTCTTCTGGACCACCCTGCGCCGCGTCTGGCCCCGCTGGGCCGACGTCCTCGTCATTGTGAAACCAGAGACCGTCATCGGCTGGCATCGCGCCGGTCTCCGCCGCTACTGGCGGTGGCGATCCCGGCCGCGAGGTGGCCGGCCGAAGATCACCGCCGAGATTCGCGTTCTCATCCGACGCCTTGCGGAAGAGAACGCAGGCTGGGGCGCACCCAAGATCCACGGAGAGCTTCTGAAGCTCGGCTTCGTCGTCTCGGAACGGACCGTAGCCCGGTATCTGCGACGTGTTCAGCGCCGCGGCGACCCTGGCAAACGCTGGTTGACCTTCCTCCGGAACCACCGCGAGGTGATCGTGGCCCTCGACTTCTTCACCGTGCCGAAGGTGACCTTCAAGCTGCTCTACTGCCTCTTCGTCATCGAACACGGACGCCGCAGGATCCTGCACTTCAACGTCACCCCCGATCCGACCGCGGAATGGGTGGTCCAACAGTTGCGGGAGGCTTTTCCGGAAGCTGCTCCGTATCGTTACGTCATCCTCGACCGAGACTCGAAGTTCGATGACGACGTCATCAACTTCTTGCAGGCGACGGGTCTGCGACCCAAGCGGACGAGTGTCCAGGCACCCTGGCAAAATGGCCTGGCGGAACGCTGGGTGGGCAGTTGCCGCCGCGAGATCCTCGACCATGTAATCGCGCTGAACGAACAACATCCCCGCCGGCTGATCCGTGATTACGTGAACTACCACCAGGACGACCGCATTCACGACTCTCTGGAAAAGGACGCTCCGAACCGGCGGCCCGTCGAGCGGAAGCCGTCACCGAACGCAGTCGTGATTTCCAACGCCCGGCTGGGTGGCCTCCACCATCGGTACGCCTGGCGCGAGGCGGCGTAGACCCGCTCCGCAACCGTGTTCTCTCCGTGGTAGCCAGGGTCGGAATCACCGACGATGTGCACCGGGCTGCAGTCCTCACCCCGCGGAGGCAACCCCAAGGTGACCCCAAGGACACGGTGGCCGGAATCCGTCCGAGCCGTTTCCGTGGCCGCGCACGAAGATCCGTGCCCGCCGTCTGCCCACACCGCCCCGCGGAACCGCACGTGCCGGGAGTTCACCGTTACGTAAGGTCACTGCACGCTGCGGATCGGGTTGTGGCTACGGACAGCCCTCCCGGCCGCTCGTAACGTTGTTACGTTTCTCGCGCTATGCTATTGATTCCACACAGGAATGAGGTTTACGATACCCACAGTACTTGCAGCGGGCTTACCGTGACCCCTGGAAGCTGGAAGTCTGAATCAGCGGGGCGCGGGCCCCTCGCGATAGTCGCCATCCGCGTGCCCCGACATGGCGTTGTTCTGCTGGCGCACGGCGCCGGCGCCGGCGCCGGTCACTTTGTAGATGCCGTAGCGCTGCGTGCGGGCGTCCGAACGCGTTTCGGCGATCTGGTTGTCCTCGATCACGATGTCGCCCGCCAGCGGCAGGATGTAGAAGCCGTAGCCGGACTGCGCGCCGCCGTTGTCCAGCACTTTGTTCTTGCGAAAGGTGTTGCGGTGCCCGGCGTTCTGGAAGCTTTCCTTGCGGAAATAGACCCCGCTGAAGCCGTTTCGCGCGACGGTGTTGTTCACGAACTCGTTATCCGTGTCCTTGTGTCCGATGGAGATTCCGTAGCGCCCGTTGTCCTCCATCAGGTTGTCGGTGAACTGCCCGTGCCGCACCTCATAGCAAAGAAAAAGTCCCACCTGCCCGTTATGGTGCAGGCGGCAGTTCTTCACCACCGAACGCGCGCTGCCGGTGCCGGGATGGATCCCGTAGCCCGCATGTCCGTGCGACGCGCAGTTCAAAACCTGCACGCCGTCGGTGATCTGGAACGAGATGCCGTCGCCGTTGTAGTTGCGGGCCGCGCAGTTGCGCACCGTTACGTTGCGCACCCGGTAGAGGTAGATGGCGCCGCCCCGGCACCCGTCCAGGTAGGCGTTCTCTTCCTTGTTGCCGTCCACGATCAGGTCTTCGAAGAGCACGTTTTCCGCGTCCATGGCGCACAGGATCGGAAAGGTGTTCTGCACTTTGGCGTGCAGCCGCTCCTTATCGTAGTCCCGCAAGGTCATCGGGTCGATGCGCAGCGTGCCGTCGCCGTTCACCTCGGTGATGGTCGAGACGCTGATGTCCCAGAGGCCTTTCAGCGTGTCGTCCAGAATCGAGATGCCCATGCCGGGGCGGAACTTCTCCGGCTCCGCCACCCGCAGGAAGGTCTCGCCGTGGACGCTGTCCTTGGCCAGCGGGCTCTCGACGCCGCGGCTCTTGCGCAAGATGGTGCGGCCCGCCGCGCCGCGCACCGTTACCCCGGAGGAGACCACCAGGCTGTTGTCCATCTGGTAGGTTCCCGGTCCGATAACCAGGGTGTCGCCGGGGCGCAGGAGACTGGCGGCCTTGCGCAGCGCGGCGCTGTCGCTGCCGATCACATCCACCGCGCCCGACTGGGCCACCGTGATGGTGCGTGGCCGGTTGCAGGCGCTGCCCGCCAGAACCAGGGCCGCCAAAGCAAGAAACCCGAAGTGCGTCTTCATCAAGAGCACTGTAGCGCGAATCCGCGCCCTGCGCTCGCCCGTAGTGTCCAATAAGTCGATTCTATTGAAAACACAGGCCATCGGCAGAGCGGTCCGAATGTCGTTGGGACGACCTTAAGCAGCGATTTCCGGGCAATGTAACATTATGTTGTGCCCAGTTCAGGTCGACTCCCTTGAACCGCCTATGGATCGTGCAACCGTCATTGAATTCAAGTGGATCGAGTTCTTGGACCTAGCGGGATCCGTCCGGGCTGTGGCTGGAAAAGGGCCGGCCGTATCGCGAGAACGCCGCCGACTTCGTGGCCCGCTTCTACTACAACCAGAATCCCGCGCTGTTGCGCTGGGTGCTCACCAACCCGCTCGACCGCGCAATGTACAACAACCTGGGACCGCGCAAACCGGACTTCGACTTGGTGCGGGACCTCATGATCGAGACCAGCGTGCTCGATAGGAAGATCGAGTTCTCCGAGTACACCGACCTGCGCTTTTCCGACAAGGCCAGCATTCAGGCGGCCTGGAAGTACGTGCCAGGCACGGCCTCGGCGGAGTAGGCGCTCACTCCCGGATCCGGTGGATCTTTCCGGCGGCAACATTGCGCAAATCGGTAGTTGAACCGGCAGGCCACCGCACGTGAATGCGCGTGGCCTGTTCGCTTTTTCCGAGGCCGAAATGCAAGGCGCGGCTGGACGAGCAGCCGTACCCCGACCAGCCGGCCACGCGGTCCCACTGCTTGCCGTCAGGCGTCTCGACCTCCACCCACGCCCCGATGGCATCGCGGTTCGACTTCGTTCCTGCGAGCTCGAATTCGATCCAATTGCCCGCAGCTTCCGTGCGATTCCACAGTACCTGGGCGGGCTGGTTGAGGCGGGTAACTACCAGGTCGATGCGCCCGTCGCGGTCGAAGTCGCCCCGGGCGAGGCCACGGTGAAAGGCGTCACCCGCGAGCGCCCGGCCGGTGAACGACCCGCGTCCGTTGGTCAGCAGCAGGTTCTGCTGCTTCGACTGGCGGCCCGAGGAAAGCTCGGCGTTATCCAGGGCGTTACCGTTAGCGGAGAACAGGTCCTTCCATCCGTCGTTGTTGAAATCGGCCATCACGTTCGACCAACCCGTCCACGGGAGCGTGGCCCTGGCGAGGCCGGAGGCTAAGGTGACGTCGGCGAAGCGCCCAGCACCCAGGTTGCGAAACAGGGCAAAGGTCTCGTTGCTGATCGCGGTGACGAAGAGATCTTCGCGGCCGTCGTTGTCGTAGTCGCTAAACTCGACGCCCATTGAACTGACAGCGACGCCGTTCTCATTGAAAGCGACACCGGCCGCCAGGGCCGTCTCCTCGAACGTGCCATCGCCGCGATTGCGGAAGAGGAAGTTGGGCATGGTATCGTTGGCAACCACAATGTCGAGCCGGCCATCTCCGTTCGAGTCGCCAAGCGCTACGCCCATTCCCTTCCCCACGTGGGCGGCGATGCCGGCGGCCGCCGAGACATCGCGAAACCGGCCGCCGCCCAGGTTGCGGTAGAGAGCGTTGGGCAGCGGGCCGTACTCCTTGGGGTGGCAGTATTGGCGGAACTCGCGCGTGCCGCAGTAGGGCTCGGTGGCCTCGTCCCAGGCCACGTAGCGGACCACGAAGAGGTCGAGCAGTCCGTCGTTGTCGTAATCGAACCACGCGGCCGCAACCGTCCACCGGCCGTCCTGCGGGAACGGTAGTTCCTCGAACGTGCCGTCGCCGCGGTTGCGGAACAGGTGATTGGAACGTACGCCGGTGACGAAGAGGTCGGTGTAGCCGTCGTTGTCGAAATCGGCGGCGGCGACGCCCATCGAGTAACCGCGGGCCTCCACCCCGGCGCGAGCCGCGACGTCTGTAAACGTGCCGTTGCGCTGATTGCGGAGTAACGCGTTGGGCGCTCCCGCGCCGTTGCAGATGTAAATGTCGTCCCATCCGTCGCCGTCGAAATCGAGGACCGCGACACCCGCGATCATGGTCTCGATGAGGCGCTTCTTGCCGGCGGCCCCGGTGTGCACCGTGGCGGGAAGGTCGCGCGCGTCGAACCGAATCTCGGGCGAGGGAGACGCCGGCGCCGTCTGCTTGCGGCGGAACTTCTCGTAGTCGATGAGGGCCTGCTTGTCTCCCGCGGCGATGGCGGCGCGGTAGAACTTCTGAGCTTCGGGGGCGCGGTTCAAGGCGTCGTACGCCAGCGCCATGCCCAGCAGAGTGCGTCCCCGAAAGGGTCGCGCTTCTTTACGATAGGCGTCCAGCGCAGTCTCCAGGCGGCTCAGGGAAAACAGGGTGCGGCCCCAGTAGTAGCAGGCGTCCGGCTCCTTGGGGTCGAGTTCGCAGGCACGGCGAAAAGGGGCCTCAGCCAGGACCAGCTTCGATTGGGCCGCGTACGTCATGCCCAACCATTTGTGGGCCGGGGCGCTCAACGGTTGGGCGCGCACCGCTTCGCCGAAGTGGCGCTCCGCCGCGGGCCAATCCCGGGCGCGGAAGGCGTTCTGTCCCGATTGGAGGAAAACCTGCGCCGCCAAGGGCGCCGCCAGCAGGGCTATTGCTTTCCACGTCTCCAAGCGATAGTATCTCGCACAATGACAGTGCTGTAACTTTGAAATTGTCAGCCAACGAAAGCTTTGCGCCTTAACCTTCTCATCATGCGGTGAGTTCGAAGAGTTGTGCCACCAGATGCGGTTGCTTGGCGACCTCGCCCTTGCTCGTCCTGGACCGGGATCACGATCTCCACCCGGAACTGATCCGTTTGTATCTCCCCCCTTTTTGTTAACCACAATGCTCTGTTATTTCTGCGTGGCTGTATCTGTGGCCTTAGGAATCTGGGAGTGAATTTCGAACGCTAATCGGTCCCGCCATGTCGCCCAATCCTGGCTCATCCTTAGGTCAATGGTGGCAATGCCGAGTGCCTCCTCGCCAGGAGAAAGGATGACCAGTGGTTCGCCAGAGGGAGAAGAAATGACGCTGGCGCCGCTGCACTTCTTCCCGACGGCATTACAGCAGACGACCCACATGAAATTCGTCTCGGCGTGAGCCCCGGCGAGGTTTAGGCGGTGACTCGTTCCGAGTACCGGATTACCCAGGGCCGCATTGCACCAGAGAAGAATCTCGGCGCCGTCCAGACGCATCCGCCGCACGCTCTCCGGAAATTCTCCGTCAAAACAGCACGAGATGCCGACCTTCCCGTATCGCGTCTGTAGCACGACCGAACGGAGTGAACGGTCGGGCTCAGAAAATGATCTCGTCTCGTGATCCATCGGATAGAGAGGGTTCTTTCGCCGAACACCGAGCCACCCGCCAGTCGCATCGATCACACCCACAGCATCAAAGTATTCGTTGCCGGCCTTCTCCGCAAAACCAAAAGCGAGGACCATTTTGCTCCTGGCTGCCGCTTCCTGGAGCGCAGTCAGGTACCTGCCTTTGCCGGCTTCATCAGCCAGAGAATGATTCGCAGCTATGGCTTCTTCCGCGCTGCCTTCCAGACGCGTGAAGTAGCCCGAGAGGCACAGTTCCGGGAAAGTGAGGATCTGCACGCCTTCGCAGGTAGCCGCCGAGATCGCTGCCAGCATCCGGTTGAGATTGTCTTCCTTTCCCTTCAAACCCGCGCAGTGATTCCTCATCTGGAAGGCAGCAACCGTCACCAGCCGTGAATCTGCCGCGTGGCGCTGCTTTTCAATTTGCTGCTTGATTCTCTCGACCCGTTGCTTCAGCAAATCCTGCTGTGGAAACAGGTCTCTGGAGATTTGGATGGCACCGTTGCTCCGCAGGGCATTGGACTTGTCCGCGGAAATGTTCTGCATGTTCTGCGCGCGTAACGCGGCCTCGGACGCAAGAATCGGGCCTGCCGCTGACGCGGCGAGCCTGCCGACGGACTCACGCAAAAACTTTCGTCTGCCAACGTGGGATGGTCCTTTCACGTCACGTGCCTCATGGACAAACTTGAGTAGAGTCGAGGATGCGTACGGGTACTGAGGCGGAGCGCCTCCCGATTTCCATCTACGCTCATCAAACCGGGCGTACCAATTTGCAGCACCCTTTGCTCACCCACCGAACGTGGGCTTCAGGGCGAAGTGCCGATCGCCAGCTCGAACTGCCGCCCTTTGAAGATTGCGGGCCGGACTTTTCCCATTTTTCTACCCGACCAGTCGGCCATCCTCGAAAGCTGCAGCACTACCGGTCAGATGATCGAACAATCTCCGTTCTGAATCACCAGATCAACTTTAACCCGAACTGAATGTTCCTTGGGCCGTTCGCCTGCGAGAGAATCTGGCCGAAGTTCGCGTTCGACAGCGTGGTTTGCGGATCGCCGAATACCACGCGGTTGAAGGGGTTCGCGATCTCGGTGCGGAACTGCAGGTTGATCCCCTCGCGGATGGAAGTGTTCTTCAGGATGGCGAAGGACTCCGAGTTCGCGTCCGGCCCCCGTAGGCTCGCCAGGTACCGCGACGTGTTGCCGAAGGTGAACGCCGCCGGGGTCGAGAAGGCCGCCGGGTTGATCCAACGGTCCCGCTTCGGATCGAATCCGCCCGGTCCTACCTCGCCTCGCAGGGCCGCGCCCGCCACCGCGTTGGGCCTCAGGCTGCCGTTGAAGATCGGCAGCGTATTGGTCACCGCGAGCGACTGCGGCAGACCGCTGGTGTAACGCTGAATACCACTCAGGTTCCACCCGCCCACCAGGCGTTTTCCCACGCCCCCCAGGGCGCTCCCATACGGCTTGCCCGGTCCGAACGGCAGCTCGTAGAGATAGCTGATGGCCAGAATGTGCGGCTGGTCGTAGACTGAAATCGAGCGCTCCGCGCGCCGGTCGTAGTAGTTCTGCTGCTCCACGCCAGAAGAGAGCTGCCGGGTGTCGTCGATCATCTTCGCTAACGTGTAGGACACGCTGAGGTCGAGCCCCCGCGCCATCCGCTTCTGGGCGTGGACCTGTAGCGAGTGGTAGTTGGAGCTTCCATAACTCGCGCCCAGCTCGCTGATGCCACCGTACTGCGGAAACGGCCGCAACGCCTGGGCCACGGTCGCCTGCTTGCCCCACAGACCGACGAACCCGGGGAACGGCGCGGCAATGCCGGCAGCCTGGGCCTGCGCCGACGCAATATTGGCGTTCAGCGTCGTGCCCAGCGAGAGGTACTTCGGGTCTACCTGGTTCCAATCGACGGCGTCCTGGGCGCTCAGCCGGCTGCCTTTTACTCCGACATAGCCGGCACGGATCGACGTGGACTGTCCGATCTGCCGCTCGAGCGTGAAGTTCCATTGCTGCGAGTAGGGAAACACTCCAGCCCGGTCGCGCAGCGACCCTTTCCCCTTCTGCCCGTTCATGACCGTGGGCGAGGTGTCCGGCGGATGGGTGAAGTTCTGTGGGAACCCGCTCTCCCAGTTGAACGCCGGAGTAATCCCCGTGTCCGCCGAGGCGAACGTCGCAACCACGTTGAATCCGTCGGACGGGATCCCGATGCCGGAGCGATTCTCGCCCCAGTAAAAGATTCCATACCCGCCGCGGACCACCGTGTTCCTCGCCACGTTATAAGCGAAACCGAACCTCGGTCCGAAGTCTTTCCACTTGATGTTCGCGATCCGATCGAACCCGCTAAGGCCCGGCCCGGACCCAAGGAACACATAGGCGCCAGGCCGGTTGCCGGCGCCCGGGTTCGGCTTCAACGGATCCAGGTAGGAGAGCCGGTTCAACGGGTCGCTGAACGGCGTCTGCATTTCCCACCGCAACCCCAGATTCAACGTGAGCTTGCTGGTCAGCTTGTAATCGTCCTGGAGGTACGTGCCGAAGTAGCTCCACCGCACCCCGTTTTGGGCGGGGTTGAACCTGGCGTTGGCTTTGTCAACCTCCCCGAGCAGGAAGCTGGCGACCGCATTGCCGGTGCTGGACTGGCCGGGCCGGGCGGTCTCGAGGTTCGAGAAAGTGAACGTTCCACCGCTGTTGTTCTGGCCGCTGTCGTTGTGCCGGTTCCGCAAGTACTCAAAGCCGACTTTGATCGCATGCTTGCCACGGATCAGACTCAAGCCGTCGTCAACGCCGAACTTCGTCATGTTATTCTGGTAAGCGCTGGGCTGACCCCACTGGAGAAAGCCCTGGTTGAAGACTACCGTCGGAAAGAAGTCTCCCAACACCCCGCGTACCCCCAGCTTGTCGCGCCAGCCCTGGTTGTACGAGACCGATCTCAAGCCGGACAGGACCCGGTCCATGCTGGCGACAAAGTGATTGATCGTCGTGGGATTGATGATCCAATCCTCGCTGATGCGAACAAGGCGGCTGTTGAGGTTCTGGGTGGAATGATTTTCCGCCGGACCTTCCACGCTGTTGCCCCCACCGATATTCGGACGGTTGGTGAAGATGAACGTACCGTAAACCTTGTGCGCCTGGGTGACCTGGTGGTCCATCTTCAGAGTCGCGTTGTGGGCATCCTGCATGAGGCTGCCCGGAATAGCCAGGTAGTTGTTGGTGATTCCCGGGTAGGTGGGCGCCGGGATGTACGCGGCGATCTTAGCCGAGATCGGGCTGATCCGGTTTTGGGGAATGGTCCGGTTGGGGAACAGCGTGCGAGTGGTCCCGCCGGACCCCGTGCTCGTGCTGGCGGGGTCGTAGATGTCCGAGGTCCCGCGGGAAAAGTCGCCCCGCAGGAACTCCGGCACGGGGATCGTCGTCAGTTGCTGTGTGTTCCCTTGTCGCCGCCGGAAAGTGTCCACGGAAGCGAAGTAGAACGTCTTGTTCTTGCGGATGGGCCCGCCGATCGTGCCGCCGAACTCGTTCTGCCGCGTCGGCGGTTTGACCAAGCCGAAGAACCCGCGCGCGTCCAGTTTCTCATTGCGAAAGAACTCGAACAGGCTCCCATGGAGGCTGTTGGTGCCGCTCTTCAACGTGAAGCTGGTCACCCCGGCAAGCGCGTGCCCGTACTCGGCGGCGTAGTCGTTGGTGATGAGCTTGAACTCGGCGATGGCGTCCACCGACGGGTTGTATTGCCCGTCGGCATTTGGTTGTGCGTTCAGCGCGACGCCGTCCAAGTAGACTGCGTCGGAAAACGCCCCGCCCCCGCCGATGTGCTTCTCCCACGTATTCCCCGACACCCCCGGCGACAGAAAGATGAAGGAGGAGGCGTTCCGTATGTCCCCGCCCAAGGTCAGGGGCAAATTCACAAACTTCTCTTGGTTGACGACGATCCCGAGGTCGGAAGTGTCCATGTTCAGCAGCGGCGTTTCCGCCGTGACCGTCACGCGCTCCTCTACGCCGCCCA
>Ga0315284_10015375_pt1 | contig 10882 bp, 7 predicted proteins | sample YL17G09_16_MG_FD_203696 | JGI IMG/M metagenome (GOLD analysis project Ga0315284, IMG submission 203696) | Sediment microbial communities from Yellowstone Lake, YNP, Wyoming, USA - YL17G09_16 | ecosystem: Environmental > Aquatic > Freshwater > Lake > Sediment | place: USA: Wyoming | collected...
GCCGCCCATCATTCCGCCGCCCATGCCGCCCATGCCACCGCCCATACCTCCCATACCGCCGCCCATGCCGCCCATCATGCCGCCACCCATGCCGCCACCCATGCCGCCACCCATGCCGCCCATCAGGCTCGACATTCCCATCATGCTTCCCATCTGGGCGTAGTTGGCGGGCTCGCCGACGAGATCACTGATGTCGTAAACGCGAGTTTCCATCTTCTTGGCGGGCAGCGAGAGGTCCGTGCCAACCGTGATCACGCCTTTATTCACGATGTGAGCGAGCTGGATACTAAGCTGCGGATTGGACATCGCATTGAGCAGGCTCTCCAGCGCGGTGCCAAGCTTGGCACCCGGCAAGCCGTCCATATTGATCGGCGTACTCGGCTCGATCTGGGCGTTCTCCGACAGGTCGCGCCACAGGACAACGATATTCAACGGCGGCTCCACCGACTTCTTGATGATGTTAATGGCCTCGCTCAACGGCATCTCCGGCGTAAGCGCGGACAGATCCACAACCCTCTCGAGCTGCTCGTAAACGACCATGTTCGCCGGATCCAGTTGGATGGGCTCTTCCGGCTTGCGCGTCGGTTTCTCGGTGATTTCACGCCAGTTCTTCGGGTAGGTCATCTCCTCATGATACGGAATGCCGGCTTCCTCGGCCTCCAGCAGGATATTCGCCCGCTCCTTGCCGCTCAGCCGGTGCAGGTCGAGCTGCTTGCGCAGGTAGATCGTATCCTCCACCGCCTGCTTCATGCGAAGCGCCTCGTCGTGGAGAGGATCGATGGCGAGAATCGCTTCAAGCTGACCGAGGGCCGCCTCGTAACGCTGCTGATGCTGGTACGCCTTGGCACGCTCCATCAACTCGTCGATTCTCTGCTTGCGGTCGACCTCTGACTGGGCGCGGAGATCCCGCTGTGAATCCGCCGCCGCCATGCGTCTCTGCTCGGCGAGTTGCTTATCCCTGATCGCCTGAGCCTCAGCGATGCTGCTGCCGGCCTCGTCCAACTGCTGGGTATACTGCCGGTACAGTTCTTCACCCAACTGGCCCTGATACTGGTTCACGAGGCGCTGGGCGTTGAAGACGACCTCCCGCGCCTGGTCAAACTCGCCCTGTGCGAGATATTTCTGGGTTTGATTGACGGCATTGGTGACGACCGCCTGGGCATGACTGCGAATGATGCTCCTGCGGCGATTGATCTCTTCGACGAAACCGCCAGCGGCGCCCTGGTCCGTCGGCACGGCGGCAGCAGGCTCGGCCACGGCCAGCGATGTCTGCGGTGCGATGGACGCCGGCGAGGTCGCGGATGTGGCCAGCAGTCGATCGATGGCCGCAATGTAGTCTTCCGCACGCCTGCCTTCAGGGGCCGTAGACAGCCCGCTGCGGGCCACTTCAACGAAGCCCCGGCGAGCTCCCTCCAAGTCACCGGCGGAGTAAAGTTCCAGGCTGCGGTTGTACAAGGCCTGGATGCGCTCGGTCTCGCTTGGGAGCGAACCGGCGGCAGGCTCCGTTGCGGCGCGATACGGCATGGCCGTAGGCATCACGGACGTGGCCGCTGACGCCGAGGGCTTTGTTCCCGCTGTCTCTTTCGTCGCCGGCTGCGGAGCAGTGCCCAGTGTGTCTGCATTGTCGATCTCGGCCAGGTATCCCCGGATGGTCGCAGCGATAGGCGCAGGCAGCCCCTCGCTCTTGAGCACCTCGGTGAATCCTTGCCGGGCTTTCTTGAGATCGCCGGAATGGTACGCGAGCATGCTCTGGTAGTACAGCTCGCCGATTCGGTCCGCCTCCGGGGCCGCTGTATCGCTCGATGGACGGGCCGCGTTCGGAACGTCCACACTGCCGCTTGGGGATGCACCGGCCTGCGGGACGACGTTGTCACTGCCCGCCCCGGTGATTCTCGACTGTCCCGACGCGCGCAGCATCTGCGCCACTTCGAGCCGCTCCTGCTCGGTCAGGTACGTGCTGCTCTGGATGCTCTCCAAACGAGCGCACGCGGCCGCCGCCTCGCCCTTGCGGAACAACTCCTGCCCCGCCTGCTTGGCGTCCAGCGCCTTCTTACGCTCCCCCGCCGCCTGGCTCGCCTTGTCGCGCAGAGACTGCAGCTTGCGCTGATCCAGAGGATCCAGATGGTCTGCGAATTTCTGGGCCATCTGGAACGTCTTCTCCGCCTCCGCATAGTAGCCGCGGTCGTACTGATCCGTCCCCACTTGCATGTAGTGTTGAACTACGTCACGCACCAGCGCGTCATCACTGCTCTGCGACGGGGCCGCCTGGACAAAAGCTGTCGCGACAAGAAAGACCAATGCCAGGATGGTGGATGCGGACCCTCTCCGCAGAGATTTCGCGAACACTGTTGGCCTGTCCAAACCTAACCTCCTGCCAATAAAATCATCACCCTATTAAGGAAAACCTTCCACAGCCGCTACTTATTTGTTACCTCCAAGCGAAGGTCGTAGGCCCCAGTCATGCCTGTAATTTATTAAAATAGCCACTTTTTTGCAAGAGAAAAATTGCACCGCAGCTTGTTTGGCCGATAAAATCTAACATCTGGGCTATGAAATGCAAAGTCCCCCCACGCTCAGGGTGAAATTGGGGCCATGTAAAACTGCGGGTTATAGGGACTCTCGGAAACAAGGTGTGATAGGGACACAGGGACATACTGAGGCATGGACTCATGGATGAACCGCTTATACTGGCAGTAGAGACGTCAAGCCGGGTCGGGTCAGTCGCCCTTGCACGGGGATCAGCGTTATTGACGGAAAGCACATTTTCTGCACCGCTGCAACATAGCGCCGAAGTCTTCCCTGCCATCAGTCAACTCCTTAACCGCTTTCATGTGGTGCCGGGCGACATCGCCCAAGTGCATATTGCTGCCGGCCCCGGCAGTTTCACAGGCCTGCGTATCGCGGCCACGATGGCGAAAGCCATGCATCTGGCCAACGCGACGGCCATCGTGACGGTGGATTCTCTCGACGTCATTGTCGCCAACATAGGGGACGCATCATCGGCCCCGGCGTTACAAGATTCCTGCGGCGTCCTGCTCGATCGTATCGCGACGGTGCTGGACGCCAAGCGGGGTGAGTTTTACGCCGCCGTGTATCAGCGGGTCAGGCGGACAGAACCGACCGACCAGACGGCCCCGGCCGGCGATACAGGCTACCTGATACCCGCGCCGCAGGAGCACATTTGGCGGAAAATCATCCCCGATTGCCTGATAACCGCCGATGAGTTGGTTGGGAGATTCGGCACAGAGGCGCCACTTGGTGTGCTCGGAGACGGCCTGCTTTACCACCGCGACAAGTTCATCGCCGATAATGTATGCATTCTCAATGAACGGTACTGGAGCCCCCGTGCATCCAATGTGCATCGCCTCGGCCACCAGAAGGCCAGGGCCGGCTTGTTTGCCGACCCGTTGACGCTGACGCCCTTCTACCTGCGCGGCCCCCTCGTAACGCTCAAAAAATCGTGAATATTTTAGATATTTGTTCACTTGCCGCCGCCCTTCTGGTATAGATAGAGCGTTGACGGGCATTCGCATGAGAACTGTCTTCTTATGACACCGGCCGAAGAGGCATGGCGTGAACGGGAATGCCCCCCTGAAATCTCGGATCTTTAGCAAGGGGAATGCGAGATGAACATCTATGTTGGGAACCTCTCCACTGACACAAGCGAGGATGATTTGCGACAGGCATTCGCCGCCTTTGGCGACGTTGCGTCGGTGCGAATCGTAAAGGACGGAGCCACCAGCGAGTCCAGAGGCTTTGGGTTCGTCGAGATGCCCGCTGAGGAGCAGGCCAAGACCGCCATTCAAGAGATGAACGGCAAGGAACTCAAGGGCAGCCAACTGGCCGTCGAGTTGGGTCGCACCCGAACGGTTTCCGGTGGTGGCGGCGGTGGAAGGCCGCCTCGCAGTCAAGGTCCCCGTGGCGGCGGCAGGCCCGGCGGTCCCGGCGGCGGACGCGGCGGCCCTGGCCGAGGCCCCAGCCGAGGGTCAGATCGAGGGTCAGATCGAGGGTCAGATCGAGGGTCGGATCGAGGCGGCAGACCTCGTTACTGATCGCTCGTACTGACGGGCAGCAGGTACCAACGCTCATTACGATCTTCAAGGCACGGACGCCTGAGATTCGGGTCGGCATTTCTTGCATAGGTAAGCAATGGTCGCGCGAGGCGAATGATCTCGCGACATGGGATCATTCGCCTGAGACAATAGATGGCGCAAGGGGTCTGTCGCCATGGCGAGACAGAGTGCCGGGATACTCATGTACCGAAGGCGGGCTGGGTCCACGGAGGTGTTTCTCATCCATCCGGGCGGGCCGTTCTGGTCCAGGAAGGACGAGGGGGCGTGGTCTATCCCGAAGGGGGAATTCACGGCCGAAGAGCCTCCCTTGGACGCCGCCAGGCGGGAGTTCCAGGAGGAGACGGGTTTCCCGGTTTCCGGCAGGTTCATTGCTCTCGATCCTGTCAATCAGGCTGGCGGCAAGACCGTGTACGCCTGGGTGGTCGAGGGCGATTGTGACGCCGCCGCCGTCAAGAGCAACACATTCTCCATGGAATGGCCTCCTCGCTCCGGCCAGCAAAAGACCTTCCCCGAAGTGGACCGGGCGGGCTGGTTTACTCTCGAGCAGGCCGAAGTAAAGATGCTCAAGAGCCAGCGTCCCCTCCTCGATCAGTTCCGACGGCTTCTGGCGGATCGGCATTAGACGGGCCGATGGACGCACATCCGCTCGGACCAGCAAACCCACCCCCGCTGCTTGGCCGCGATCCTGCCACCCGAAGCTCGTGTGTCACAGCAGGACCGTTGAGGCATAGAACCCGGCACGTCATTTGCGGACTGCTTTGACGGCGGCTTCGGCGTCGATCCGGCCGTAGCCGTAATAGTCATTGCGACCGTCCGTGTAGGGTGTCTCTCCGATCTTCTGGCACGTTTGACGCATGGTCGCGCGGACCTCCTCGGCCGTCAGCGTCGAGTTCTTCGACAGCAGGAGGGCCCCCACGGCGGATGCCAGCGGCGTCGCCGCCGATGTACCGCCAAACGTGTGCGAGTAGTTGCCGGGGTCGGCCCCCGCCTCGCCGGTCCGGTCGGTCGTCGTGATGTCTTTCTCGCCGCCGTTGCTCGGCGCCACGAAGTCAAGCTTGGGACCATACTGGCTGTAGTAGGAGCGGGCGCCGGCATCGGTGCAGGCGCCTACCGCGATGGCGTACGGGCTGCTGGCCGGGTACGAGACTTCCAGGCTCTCTCTTCGAATCCCGGAGAACTTGCGGGCCAGAAACCAGTCCACAAAGAATCGCACTTCATCGCCCGAGCCGAGCCACATCAACGGCACGGACTGCGTCAGCTCGGCATTGCCCTGCGAACCCGACCAATCCGCAGGCTGGCTGTTGCCGGAGACCTCCTGGCCGATGATGGCTCTCGTCTGGTCCGCCATCCAGAGCAGGCACAGACCGCCATAGTCCGTACCCGAAGTGGTGACGGAGATATCGACCGCGAGGTTGTTCTTTGGGTCGTACATGAACTCCTGTGTGAGGTCAAACCGCACGAGGTTGACCTTCATAGCGTAGTCCAGCTCAAAGGCCGTCCCCACGTTCAGAGGCACATTCTTCGCCTGAAGCACAGTGGTCCATCCGGCATTATCCCAGGTCGGCTGGTAGTAGGCGGTGCGACCGTTGGGGATTTGTTTCATGCGAATCGTCAGAGCGGCCAGCCGCTGCCGGGGCGGATCGATAAGGTAGAACTCGATAAACCGCAGGGGCCGGGCCGGCAGGGGCTCATACTCATCCCAGCCAAGCTCCTCGCGCAGGCAGATGAACTGCATCCGGCGCTGCTTGGCTCCCAGCGTGCTGAACGGCCACGCCGACTGGCCAAAGCCCCAATCGACCTGGTCGTACTGTCCGACCTGACAGGAGTAGGATTCTTCCGTCGAGGGCCACACCCAGAACACCATGTCGCCTCCGGTCGCCATCGTCGTGCTCGTCGCCAGGAAACTGAGGCCGCGATCGCGAATCGGCCCCGCGCGCACCGAACGCACGTCCTCCCTGTCACCTCCGACCAGGGCGTGATTGCCATCGACCTGGTCCTGCACACTGATCCAGCGAGCATCGCCGCCGCTGGTCCAACCGGCGGGAAGCGTCTGCCCTTCGAATCGCTCCACGCTGCCGTCGGGCCAGGATATCGCGTCCAGCCAGACGGTGTCCTGCCCCGCCGAGCCGGTCGTGTCCTTGATGTACTCCCACCGGAAATCGTACGTGCCCTTCTCAAGCTGGCTCAGGACAATCGCGTACCAGCCCATGGCGTCATTTCCCGCGGCACAGAAGATCGGGCAGCCTTTCCCACCGCGTCCCCGCTGGGCGGCGTAGGCCAGGGCCGAGTCGGTGATATTCGTCTCGGAGAAGCCCAGAGACATGGAAATCACATCGGCCCCGCGCCATGTGCCCTTGCCGTCGGCGGTTCGCCCGGCTGCGTAATAGATCGCCTCCGCCAACGCCGGATAGAGAATATCCGTTTTCATTTCGTCCACACCGGTCTTGAACACTTTCAAAGGCATCAGCCGGCAACCGAAGGCGGCCCCGGCCACTCCCTTGCCGTTGTTGCCCGTCGCCACGGCAATCCCCGCCACCTGAGTTCCGTGGTTCTCATCCTTATCGGATGGGCTCGGGTTGTTGTCATTATCGTAGAAATCCCAGCCGTTGCAGTCATCCTGCCAGCCGTTCAGATCATTATCCTTCGCGTCACCGCATATCTCGCCCGTGTTGCTCGGCAGGGCATCCTTCAAATCCTCGTGGTCTATTTCCACCCCATCATCGATGATGGCAATAATGATCTTGTCACTACCCCTCACGATATCCCATGCCTGCGGGGCATTGATGTCCTTGAGATGCCACTGATCGGGGAAGAGCGGATCGTTCGGCGTGAATGCCTGCCTAGCCACTTCCCCCATGAACTCCGGCTCCACCCACTCCACGGCCAAGTCCGCCGCGAGCGTCGCGCAAATGGCGAACAGCTCTTCGACCGTCGAATGACTGGCGGACAGAACGTACTGGTCGTCTGTGCCGCGGATTCGCCGTTCCAGCCGCTGACTCATCGCCGCGATATCGACATCGGAGTAGCCCGGCGCCAGCTTCACGACGATGTTTCCCGTGGGGACCATCTCCAGCCCGCTGTCGCCGTGGACATAAACGGGGACCGCCTCGCCGAGATTCGTCTGCTCCCGGAGCTGCCGCAGCGATTGGGTCTGCTCCTCCAGCGACAGGAATCTCCTCGTCGCCAGGATGGTCGTTTTCGTCTTGCTGATCCGCCGCTTGACGCGGTACGACCGATCGCCCACCCGGATCGCATCCGGGACCCCTGCCGCTGCCATATCACGGCTGTCGCGGTGCAGGACGGCCACCTTCTCGCGAGACCGAAACAAGGGGATCTCCCGCTGTCCCACGCGAAGCGACTCGCCCGCATAGTAGGCGCTTTCAGACCTGCCCTGGATGGGCCCGGCGGAACGCCCGGCAATGGATGCGCCCTGCACCGCCGCGCAGAACGCCAGCCCAATGCATGTCATGGCAGAGAACAGGCCCGGATGAGCGGGGACCGATGCTTTCATCGTATGACCTCCGAGTTCGACGCAGACAATCCGCTTCTCCATCCCACCTCGTTCAATCTCGTCCCTCCCATTACGCGGAGATCACGAGAACAAGACGACGGACCCACTCAGCATCGTTCGGAAGCTTATTGTACGTCAGGAGATCTCGAAGATCAAGCAGGATTTGTTGGGATGGCGGCTCAGCGGTCCGCGTGGGTTCCCTGGCTCGCATCGGCTGGAGTGAATGACGAGGCGGCTTGGACGCGGCCTTGTCGATCCGGCAGAAAGGTCAGGATGGTATCCACCAGGTCCCGGGCGGCCAGTTTCGCCGATCGCTCGGATACCGAGCTGATCTGGACCTGTGCCACGTAGCGAGCCAAGTTTCCGGAGATGTTGGGAGTCCGGTCGAGAAAACCCGAGAAATCCCGTTCACGGAGAGTGATCTGGCCATTCAGGACGTAGAAACTTAGTATGAACACCTGTCCGTACGCCGGGGCGGCCTTGTGAAATTGATGGCTCAGGCATTTCACCTTCTGCCTGGAGCGAGTGGCAATCTCCGTCGGGGTGGTATAATCGCGAATCCACCCGTGGGCAGGAAAACAGACATCCGGCCGGTGCCCCAGAAGTCCGCTGGGATACGAGGAGCAGTAGACCACGTAAACGTCGGCCCAGGCCCCTTCTGCTGTGTTCGTGTACCGCCGGCTGACGTAGTCGTCCGCAAAATTGGCCTTCATGTACTCTTCCGTCGTCGTCGGAAGGGCCATTTCCTGGCCCATCCACGCGTCGATCCGAATGGGAATCGCGCTCAAGGGCGCCGGCAGGGCAACCGGATTGTCACGGATTCTCTGCAATCCCGACGCTGCGAACCGGTAGACGACACCCGCACCGATCAATAGCACGAAGGCCAGCACCCCAGCCAGCCAAACCGACGCGCCGGCCGTGCGGGCATCCGTCACTGCCGTGACTGGTGCATGCCCGCCTTCAGATCGGTCGGTGCTGGAGTACGTCATGATGAGCATCCTCAAAGTCAACTCTGAGTCTTGGACTCTTATCCCACATCTATCTATATCTACGGTGTTCATCGGCCGTTTGTCAATCGGGTATTAGAGCCAGACAGCAGGTCCCTGCGAACTCGAGCGCCAGGATCGCATGAGTTTGCCTCGTTTTGGGTTGCTTTGTACGGTTTACGTAGGCTTGAAACAATGCAGTCTCGTTTCCTGGGGTCAGGATGGAAGAAAAAACGTCAGCGATGAGTGGCGTGCAGGCAAGACTGCACGCGGGGGATGGGTCCCATAAGCATGGCGGCTCTGAGGGCCTGCTTGAGTGGCCGTCGCATCTCGAAGCAGCTCGACTGGCCTGCACTTCGGGCGGGAAGCAGGCCGCGTCACTGGCCATAGAGACGGGGGCGGTGGCCATCGGCGTCGTTGCAGCCATCCGATTCCTGAACGTGCAGCCTGCCCTGACCTTCAAGTGGCTCATGATCCCCTGCCTGCTGGTAATCGCCGCCCTGCTGCCGACATGGCTCAGGGGAGGCGAGGTTCCCCCCATGTGCCTTGGCCGCGAACAGGCAGCGGCTTCACTGGCTTTGGCGTGCATTACGTGCCTCATTGCCATCCCGGCCGTCTTTCTCGGCCTCTGGCTGATGGTCCGGATGCATCTGCCAATCCCTTTAAGACCGGCGGTTGCAGGACCCGATGGCTGGTTCACGTGGCTGATCTACCAGTTCATGTACGTGGCCGTTGCGGAGGAGGTGTTCTTCCGAGGCTACATCCAGGGGAATGTGATGAAATGGCTCGGCGATGCGCGCCCGGCCGGGCAATACATCGCGATGGTCGTCTCCGCCGGCTGTTTCGCATTGGCACACGTCGTCGTCCAAGGTCAGATAACCTCGCTGTTCGCTTTTCTTCCAGGACTCGTCCTGGCCTGGTTATTCCTCCGGACGCGTTCGCTGCTGGCGCCCGTCCTGTTTCATGGCATAGCCAATGTCTCCTATGGTGTTTTTGCGTCGACTCTCACATAGGATATCTATGGATAAGCGAGTGGTCTTGCCCTGACTTGGACGACTGATACGGCCCGATAAAGTACTGCCACTCGTACTGCCATGCCGCGCGGGGCACAGGCATCTCGGCTTCGGCCCCTTCTGAATTAAGTGATGACTTCTGTGAGACGATACAGTCCACAGGACAAACCCGGAAATGAATGAGAACGATCATGAACGAGAAACGTGCATCAAGACTCTTCTGGGCCACCAAGGCCCTGCTGGTTGGGATTCTGCTGTATGTCGCCGTGGCGGTGATCGTGACCCCTCTGTACCTGGGCAGGGCGCTCAAGCCGCTGCCCGCCGCGGGGGATGACCGCAGCCCGGAATCGGCGTCCACGGAGCCACGGACCCGACCTCCCACGGATGTCTCCGCGATTCTCGAAAACGATCTCTTCGCAGGCGCGGGCTCCCCGGCGCCCCAAGTGGACAACAGCTCGTCGAATTCCCCAAACGTAATGTCGGCGGAGGAAGAACTGGGCCTGAAGCTCATTGGAGCCATTGCGGGCGATTCCGCCACCTCTCGCGCCATCATCCAGAATAGGGCAACGGGCGTCGCACTGCCGTACAAGATCGGAGACATGGTGGGCGCGGCAACGATCGAGTCGATTGAGTCCGACAGGGTGGTTGTGCGCCATGCAGGCAGGCGAAAGGTGCTGCCTCTTCAGAGCGGTGCGGCCGCCCCGGCTAAGGGGCGGTCCAGTGAAGACAAGCCGCAAAGCACCGGATCGGCGGGAAAACTCGCGGCGGCCGAGCAGCAGCCTCCTCAGACCCGTCCCCAGATGGGCTATGTGGAGGATGTTTTCCGTAAGGCGAAGATCGAGCCGTACGTGCGGAACGGCCGGACCGAGGGATTGAAGATCACCGGCCTGGAGGACACTCCCCTGGCGGGACTGTTCGGCCTCAAGAACGGCGACGTCGTGCAAACGGTCAACGGGCAAAGTCTCACAAGCAAACAGAAGGCCTTCCAGGTCCTTCAGAAGGCAAAGATGCAATCGAAGTTACAGATCCAACTGCTTCGCGACGGCAAAGCCAAAGAGCTATCATTCGACCTGCAATGAATCGGAGAACACCGTGAACATTCTACGTTGTCATCTTGGAAAACTCGTGAAAAACACGAGCGACGTATTTCCGCGACGCATCATACGCCCGGCGAGCGGGTTGGTGCTTGCGTCGTGCATCTTGAGCATGGCCTGCACGGGTTGCGGCATTCGACCCAAACCGGTCAGCGGCACGGATGTCTCGCCCATCCAATTGAGAACTCCTTCGGAACAGAAGCCG
>Ga0315284_10015378_pt1 | contig 10879 bp, 8 predicted proteins | sample YL17G09_16_MG_FD_203696 | JGI IMG/M metagenome (GOLD analysis project Ga0315284, IMG submission 203696) | Sediment microbial communities from Yellowstone Lake, YNP, Wyoming, USA - YL17G09_16 | ecosystem: Environmental > Aquatic > Freshwater > Lake > Sediment | place: USA: Wyoming | collected...
TTTTAATAAGTATATCATTATTACTTATTTATTTTTTTATTACTTGAAAATTTTTAAAAAGTTTGATATAAATACTTTATAATTATAAGACATTCTATTATAATCAATCTATGTTTTTAAAAGATCCTACTTTTTAAAGGTGGTACATGGATAAAAAACCAAAAATTGGGCTTGTTTTTTTCGCTGCAAGATGGTTTGAAGAAGTAGTCCTCGGGGGAGGCGAAAATGCAGAAAAATTCACCAGATTTCTTAATGAAGATACCTCAAAGATCAAAAAGCTGCTTTCACAGGAAAATGATGTAATAGATTTTCCTGTTGTTACTTCAATGGAGAAAGCCTGGAATGTGTGCGAGGGGTTGCTTTCCGGCAACTTCGATGCCGTGGCATTCTGTTCGGTTGTCTGGACAGAGGACGAGTACCTGCTTGCTTTTAAAGATATTATGAAAATAAAGCCTTGCATAATATGGGGTATGACCCCATATAGAAATTCCCCAACCAGGAGCGACATTATGACTTTATTTAAAAATTCCGGGATTGTGGGAACAGTTGAAGGACTTAATGTTATTGTCAAAATGGGTGTAAAACCTTTTTATGTTTTTGGCGGATACTTTGATGAAGAACCTGTAAAAAAAATAAACAGGATAGCAAGAGCGGCAAAAATATTTAAAGATTTAAAAAAAGTAAAGCTCGGTATCCTTCCATACAGGAATTTCCAGATGATAACCACTTATGTTGATGAATTCAGGCTTTATTCACAGATAGGCCCGGTTGTTGAATATATATCCTGCCTGCAATTGAAAAAAGCATCAGGTTCCATTCCGGAAAAAGAAGTGAAGGATTATGTAAACAAAATAAATAAAAAGTTTAAAATCGATAAAAGGGTATCTCAGGATAACCTGCATCAGTCAGCAAAGGTATCTTTAGGTTTTGAAAAAATAATTTTTGATAATAAACTGGATGGGATAGCCTTAAGCGACCTTATCCCAGAGCTTCACGAAGTGGTTGGTTTAAGACCCTGCCTTTATACCGAAAAGCTTGCAAAATCAGATGTTGTAGTTGGCAATGAAGGCGATCTTGGAGGTACAACAGGTATGTGTCTGCTGCGTAAATTAACCGGCAGTCCAGTCATGTTTACCGAGATCTTTAATCTTGATTATGATTCAAATACTGTAGGAGCAGGCCATGCCGGCCCATCCAACTATCTTCTTGCACAAAGTGACAGCCAGGTCACAATAACACCCGACCTTGAACTTATGGATGCGACATCAAATATCAGCGGGGTCTGGATGGAGTTTATCGGAAAACCGGGAAAAGTCACAATCCTCAATTTTATCTGCACGCTTGACAATTTCCAGATGACGATCTTAAACGGTGAATCTCTCGGGGGAGAGCCAAGATTTGACGGCTACCCTCATTTCGAAATAAGGATAGAACCCGATCTAAAAACTTTCCTGTATTCCAATTCCCTTAATGGTACCAGCCACCATTGGGCAGTTGTAAATGGAGATGTAAAGGAAGAACTGTCATATTTGGCTGATATGCTTGGGGTAAAAAAAGTTATCTTATAGTGGATTCATTATTTTTTTTAGATTATTTTTATCAGCAAACTTTTTATCAGCAAACAATTTGCTTAAATTTTTGATGACACCTAAAGAAAGAATAACAACAGCATTTGCAAATGGTAAGCCCGACAGGGTGCCGGTATCACCTGAACTCTGGGACGTTATTCCCATCAGGATTTCCCGAAGGCCGTTTTGGGAAGCAGGGGGCACATGTTTTTCAAAAGTCCCTCTCTGGCAAATACAGCTTGAAGCATATCAGTATTTTGATTGTGAAGCATGGATACCTGTGGAACCCGGAATATCCGAGAGGCAGAAAAGCATGCTTGATATAAATTCCGTTTTTAAAAACTCTGAACTAATTGTTACTGAAGTTATTTATAAAAATTCAAAAGGCAGTCTGTATGAGATCAAGCATTCTGTATTTGATTATGACTTATGGCCGGTGGAAAGGCCCGTTAAAAATCTTTTAAAAGACTGGCCGGTAATAGAAGAATACTTTTTTGATGACCCTTCAAAACTTGATTATAGTGTGATTGAGCATGCCTTTAATATAACCGGTGAATACGGGATTTGTGAAGGTATTGTCGGAAATACTTTTTTTGAGTTTCTTACAACTTTCAGGGAAGGCGGTGCGGTACAGGTTATCCTGGATTTAAATGATCATCCTGGATTCTTTTTACCTTTACAAAAAAGATATATCGAGCACCTCACGGCGGTAACTGAGGAAATCATAAGAAATACAAGTGTTGATGCAATATTTGTAAATTGCGGCACTGCCAGTCTTGATACAATAAGCCCGGCGGTTTTTAAAAAGTGGGACATCCCGCTGCTAGAGTCTATTGGTAAAGTGGCAGCAAAACATGGGAAGATCTTTCATTATCACTTGCACGGTAAAGGGCGGGCGCTGCTTGACGATATTGTAAATTCTGGAGTAAATATCATATGTCCACTGGAGCAGCATCCGATGGGGGACTTTGATTTAAGAGAAGTGAAAGATAGATTTGGAGACAGGCTTTCACTCAAAGGCAATATTAATCCCTTTTTTCCTTTAAGGGATGGAAGCCCGGAAGATGTTGAAAAAGCAGTTATTGAATGTATAAACTCTGTTGCTGAAGGAGGGGGTTTTACGCTTGCATCAGCAGATGGTGTTTTAAGGGATACCCCGTTTGAGAATATTTTTGCAATGGTGGATGCCGGAAAACGACATGGGAGATATGTTAGGCTGTAAAACGGCATGGAAGGTATGTTTAAAAAAATTGGAAAGTAAAGAAAATTCAAAGGAAATTTTCATTAAGACTCTTAATCTTGAGAAAGCAGCAAGGTATCCTGCAGCACCGCATTGGTGGGGTATCTACAAATACGAAAATGCCGGGTTTGATTTCAGGAAAGCTGCATGGCAGGAAGGAGAAAAGCTTGCAGATATTTATATTGCCTTCTATGAAAAATTTAAGCCTGACTGGTTTCACCTGCATATTGGAACACCGGTTTATTTTAAAAACTCAGAAATCATAAACCGGGGTGGAAAACACTTCCTGGTAATTGATCCTTCGCTCAGGGATTTAAAAAAACAGGACAGGTATTTTTCTGTTGAAAGTGGAGAAGATGAGAAGATAGTGGATTTCCCCGACTACCTTTTAGGTTCACGTAGTTTCAAACCAAAAGTAGTTCTTTCAAGCAGGAAAAACATAGACGAGTTTATAATAAGATATGTGTACATGTCTGCCGAAGAAATCAGCAGTCTTGGTTATGCTGACCATGTTAAGATAATTTCAAAAAAATATGGTGGTTCAGTATTTATTAATGTCCATATTCCGTCAGCAATCTGTGAAATATTTGATCCGATTACCGGATATACAGGTTTTGAGAACGGGTTGTTGGCTTTTCATGACTTCCCTGACGGGATGAGATACCTGCTGGAGCGATGTTACCAGTCGCAGCTTGAATGGGCGAAAGCATTTGCAGACGCAGGTGCTCACGGGTTTGCTATCTCTGAAGCATATATTTCACCTGATGTTGCAAATCCCCATATATACAGAAAATTCATAAAAGATATACACAGAGACTATTTTGCTGATGTTAAAAAAATGGGATTGATGCCAATACTGTACTTCACCGGTGACATAAACCCTATACTGGAAGATCTTGCAGAAATAAATATAAGCGGGCTCATGGTCGAAGAGTCAAAAAAGAATTTTCATCTTGACGTAGCCTGGATAAAAAAAATAATAGGTGACAGAGTCTGTATATTTGGAAACCTGGATGCAATTTATTTGCTGCATGATGGGACTGTGGAAGATGTGGAAAAAGGGGTTTTAAAACAGTTTAAAAAATCCAAATGTAATTTTATTACCTGCAACGGCAGCCCCATTACTCCGGGAACACCGCCTGAAAATGTAAGAGCCTTAATAAGGGCAGGTAGAAAGCTGGTTTAGGAAGCCCGATTGCACCGGGGATACCTGTTGAAAATATATCGGCTTTTTTAAAAGCCGGAAGGGAGTTTAATTGAGATGGCGATGACTTCTAAGGAAAGAATGCAGACAGCGATGGATCATAAGGAACCGGATAAGGTGCCTTTCCAGGCAACTTTTGTTCCCGAAGTCGACAAGATTCTGCGGAAAAAATATGCAAAGAAAATAGAAGGCATTAAGGGAAAAACAGCGGAAAAATACCAGGGTATGACTGAACTCGATATTTTATTCGGCCATGATATGCTGCTTTTAACTTATGGAATGTCTACAGGTTATTACAGGGACACAGAATCCGATACATATGTTGACGATTGGGGCATCAAGTGGAAGAAAATGCCATATAATACTATTAATGGGATAGGCTATTATACCGAGATCATAGGATTTCCGTTAGCTGACGATAACAAAATTGATTCCTATATCCCGCCAGACCCGGACAACGAAGATATGGGTTATTCTGAGGAAGTGATAAAAAATTATGGCAGGCAATATTATATTTGCGGTATTATTGACTGTTCCATCTTTGAAGCATTCAAATATCTGCGTGGTATGGAACAGAGCATGGTCGATATTGTTGTAAATAAGGATATTGCACATAAGATCATGGATATGTCTGTAGACTACCATTTAAAACTTGGTTTTAAACTGATTGAAAGGGGAGTTGACCTTTTATGGCTTGCCGATGACCTTGGAGGAGAGCACACCCTTTTGATGTCACCTTCAACCTTCAGGGAAATGGTCAAACCAAAAATGGGGTATATGATAGGTGAGCTTAAGAAAAAGAACAGGAATATAAAAATAGCATTTCACAGCGATGGTTTCATTGAACCTATCATAGATGACCTGATTGAAGTAGGGGTTGACCTTTTAAATCCCATCCAGCCCGAATCAATGGACCCGGCCACAATAAAAAAGAAATATGGGAAAAGGATCGGGATGTGGGGGACAATAAGCACCCAGCAGACACTGCCTTTTGGGACCGCAGCAGATGTTGAAAAAGAGGTTGCAGAAAGGATAAAAACCTGCGCACCCGGCGGCGGATTCCTGCTTGCGCCGACCCATAACATACAGCTTGATGTGCCTTTTGAAAATATAGAGGCATTTTACAGGGCTGTTGAAAAATACAGGAATTACCCGCTAAATTTATAATCCACCATCAAACAAATGAATTATCATGGGATTTAATAATTTTTAGGAGAAAAGATGACAGCTGAAGAAATAAAAAAAGAATTGTATGAAAATGTTTTAAACGGCGATTTTGACCTGACACAGGAAATAGCCCAAAAAGTCCTTTCAGAGAATATGGATCCATTGGAAGCTATAAATACTGCGCTTGTTCCAGCCATAGAACTTGTCGGGGAAAAATTCGGCAAGAAAGAATATTTTCTTCCGGATTTAATGAGAAGTGCCAATGCGATGAAGAATGCTCTTGCAGTATTTGAAAAAGAAATAAAAGCAAGAGGCATAGAGCGAAAATCTTCGGGTAAGGTTGTTATAGGTACCGTAAAAGGTGACATCCATGAAATAGGGAAATCAATCGTTGCATCACTTCTTACCGCAAAAGGTTTTGATGTATTTGACCTGGGAGTAGATGTTGATTCGGAATCTTTTATAAAAAAGGTCCTGGAAGAGAAAGCCGATATCCTTGCAATGTCAGCATTGCTTCCCATCACAATGCCATACCAGGCTAAAGTCATAGAGGATCTTAAAGCTAAAGGTCTGAGAACAGGCATAAAGGTCATGGTGGGCGGATCGCCTGTCACCCAGGAGCATGCTGACAGGATCGGTGCAGATGGTTATGCGGACAATGCTGTATCGGCAGTAAAGCTTGCTGAAAAGCTAATGCTGAAAAGCTGATGCAGCAAATCTGGCAGGGCTGGAAAATCAAAATGTTGCCAATAATTGATTTTTTACTTTTTTATTTTTTATTAATTTCTATTAATTTTTATATCGGAGGTAGAAATGCCCATAAGAGGCTTAAAAGGCGGAGTGCTTAAATTTTTAAAGGGCGATGATCTGGATGCGATCCATTATGCGACGCTTGAAGTTTTAAGTGAAGTCGGTGTGAAAATGGAATTCAAACCGGCACTTGAGATGTTTCATGCCCACGGTGCAAATGTGGATTTTGAAAATTCCATTGTAAAAATTGATGAATATCTGCTTAATAAGGCATTATCCACTGCCCCCTCAAGGTTTACACTATATGGCAAAACCGAAACTACTGATGTCAAGGTCGACCCTGAGAGGGTGTATACCATTGGAGGCTCATCAGCGCTTAATGTCCTTGACCTGGAAGGAAACCACAGACCGGCAGTATTTGACGATCTTATCAGGTTTACAATCCTTCTTGATAAGCTTGAACACCTGCATATAATGCATGCAATAGTAATCCCGTCCGATCTTGAAGAATATGGAGTTGACAGGATGCTTTTCGCAGGGACTTTCCCCTATACTACAAGAAATTACTATTCCCAGTCCCAGACCGGTGCAGACGGCGTTCTTGACCAGCTCAGAATGGCAGCAGTTGTGCAGGGAAGCGAAGGTGCAGTAAGAAAAAATCCGATGTTTACGGAAGTTGTGTGCATGGTAAGCCCGCTGCAGCACGAAAAAGTAAACAGTGAAGTTTTAATGGAATGCGCAATGAATAATATCCCTGTCTATATTGAAGTCGATTCCATGATAGGCGGGACCACGCCCGCACCAATTGCAGGGACCCTTGTAGAACAAAATGCAAATGTACTTGCCGGAGTAGTTTTTGCCCAGCTTGTCAAACCCGGCGCTCCCTGTATTTATTCTATAGCATCAGGGCTTATGGATATGACAACCGGTGGTTATGCGGGCGCAGCTCCGGAAACAAACCTTCTGCATTGTGCAACTGCCCAGGTTGCGCATTACTATAACCTGCCGTTTCAGGGCGGAACAGGCATAGATGCAAAGCTGCCTGATGCCCAGGCAGGCTATGAACGTGCCATGCAGGTGTTAAGCAATGCACTTGCAGGAACCAATTTCATCCATCTTTCTTTTGGGATGATGGAAATGATGCTTACAGCAAGCTATGAACAGTGTGTCATAGATAATGAAATAATGGGTGCGACATTTAGAATGCTTAAAGGGATAGAGGTTGATGATGCAGCACTTTCTGTCAACCTTTTAAAAAAGGTCGGGCCGAAAAGCGCACATTTCTTAACCTTTAAGGAAACATCAGATTATGTCAGAAAAAATTTCTGGATCCCGCAGATAACTGACAGGAACAACTGGAGCACATGGAAAGCCCTGGGAGGTAAAACCATGCAGCAGGCGGCAAATGAAGTTGCCAGAAAAATCCTTGCTGAAAACAAGGATCCTGTAATATCAGCGCAGCAGGCTGAAGAGATCATGCAAATGGCAAGGTCTTTTCACAAAAGAGCAATTGAAAAACTGAAAAAATGAAAAATTTAATGGATAAACAAAACCTCACTAAAGATTTAAAACTACAGATCTTAAGCATCATCAGGGATAATGGGGCTGCAACCAAGCTTGAGCTGGCGAAAAACCTTGAGGTTAACCTTACGACCATCTCAAAGCTGGTAAACGAGCTTTGTTTTAGTGACGATATTGTTGTTGAATCAGGAGAGGATCTTTCAAGCGGCGGAAGGAAGCCCAAGCTTTATATTATCAATAGATCAATTGGCCATGTCATTGGTGTTGACATCGGTGGATACAACATAAGAGCTGTCATTACAGATATTGCGGGAGATATTATTGGCCGGCTTAAAGAAAAAAATGATTTCAGCTATGATGGCACACTTTTAACTGAAAGAGTGGTTGCACTGATTTCTCAAGTCAAGAATAGTTTGGAGACTACAGATTCCGCTCTTTTTGGTATCGGGATGAGCATATCCGGTGTAATTGATTACAATGAAGGTAAAAGTATGTATTGCCCCAATATAAATGGCTTGAACGACTTTCCTATCAGGAGGTTTATGGAAGCTAAGACGGATTTGCCTGTATTTGTGGACGATAGTGTAAGGTGCATGGCAATTGCAGAAAAACATTTTGGCGCTGCAAAAGGTTATGACAATTTTTTGTTTGTCAGCCTTGGGAAAGGCATCGGCGTAGGGATATATGTAAATGGAAAGGTCTACAGAAGCAGTACAGGTCTTGCGGGTGAGCTTGGGCACATAACAGTTTCAGAAGACGGACCGCTATGCAATTGCGGCAACAGGGGTTGCCTGGAGGCTATTGCATCAGGCCCGGGTATAATCAGGCGGGCCAGGGAAGGTATTGAAAATGGCATCATCACTTCACTTACTTCCCAAATTGCGGGTGATTTTGACAGGCTGACTGTTGAGATGATCGCAGGGGCTGCAATGGAAGGAGATAAATTTGCATATTATATTATAAACAGGACCGGAGAATATGTAGGGATCGCCATTGCAGCTGCCTTAAATCTTTTTGGCTCAGAACTGGTTGTGCTTGGTGGAGGTGTTGCAGGTTCCGGAGACATCATGACAGAAGCGATAAGAAGGACAGTACAGTTAAGGGCGCTCGGAGTCATTTCGAGCAGAGTAAAAATAGTGGGAAGCAGCCTTGATGAATTCAATGCTGCAAGAGGTGCTGCAACTAAATTCATTAATATGCTTTTTACTGATCTAAAATATAACTTATTAAGTAGGCACTGATTTGTAGAAGAAAAATAAAATAGTTTTTCTGATTTTGTAACATTAATTGACTTATTAACTATAATTAGTAAAATATTATTTACATTATTATTAAAATGATTTTCAACATTTAAATAAATTTTCTATTTATAAAAAATTAACCGGTTTCCTGTTTGAAATTTTTTATATTTTAAAATAAGCCAATATTTTCAAATAAAGTAATTTAAAAAGAATATCTCCGGAATGTCTGGTATGAACTATTTAGATATTGAAAATTTAAAAAATACTTTTAATAAAAATCCTTTTGATGAATTAAAAAAATCATTAGTATTATACGATAAATCACTTGCCATAAATTCTGTAAGAAAATTGATTTCGGAAAAAATCAATCCAACTATTATATTTGGAATCATGACAGACGTAATAAAATCGGTTGGCAAAGCTTATGAAGAAGATTTACTTTACCTACCGGACTTAATCGGCGCTTCAGAGACCATGTTTGCAGCAATGCCGGTACTAGAGGAAGAGATAAAAAGAACAGGGGGTAAGATTACCAGCCTTGGTGTTATTATAATCGGTACGGTCTTAGGGGATATCCATACTATTGGCAAGCAGATGGTCCGGACAATGTTGCTTGCAGAAGGTTTTACTGTTCATGATATAGGAGTAGATACTTCAGCAGAAAAATTTATAAAATCAATACAATTTCATAACGCAGATATCCTTGCCATGTCTGCCTTACTAACAACCACAGCTTATGAACAAAAAAAAGTCATTTCAATCCTGGAAAAAGAAGGTTTAAGAAAAAAAATAAAAGTCATGGTTGGAGGCGGTGCGGTGAATGAAGATTTTGCGTTAAGCATAGGAGCAGACGGTTATGACCCGACTGCTCCCGGTGCTGCCAAACTTGCCAGAAAATTAATGAATAGATAATTTAGAAAAAAGAAACGGTGAATGACATAAATAGGAATATTCCGAAAAATAATAGTCCTTATAATATTTAAAAAAAATAGAAAATAAAATGGCATCTGAAGGATTTAAACTTAAAATTAAACCTCTTGAAATAATAAGTGAAGATGAAATAGAAAGAATCCATTCTGCAACCATGAATGTCCTGGAGGAAACAGGCATAAAAATTGATAGCAAATGGGCGCTTGACTTGCTTAATAAAAATGGCTGTATTGTGGATTTTGGTAATATGATTGCCAGGTTTCCTCAAGAATTGGTTGAAGAATGTATAAAGGCTACTCCTAAAATCTTTAAATTCAAGGCCAGAGAGGAAAAAAATGATGTAATACTAGGCGGTGATACAGTATATTTTCATAGCGCGCCCGGAATGAACACTATTGACCTGGATACATTTGAACCATATCCTCCGACAAAAGAAGAGCATATAAATTATATAAAAGTTTTAGATTCTCTGCCGTATCTGCATAAACTGTCTGCTTATCCATACTGGGGATATGAAGGAGTTTCTCCGGCTATGGCTATACCTGAAAGTTGTGCCATCAAAATAATGTATTCAAGCAAGACCCAGGAAGTGGCTTATAATCTTGACAGTGAGGTTTTTACTTTAAAAATGGCCCAGGCAGCCGGGATAGAGTATATGAGCGGTTTACATACGACATCACCCCTTGGAGTTGATAAGGCTTCAATAATAAATACACGAAGGACAATCCAGGCAGGATTTCCGGTTTATATTGCCAATGGTTGCACTTCTGGAGGAACGTCACCAATTACAATCCCGGGGTCACTAGTGGTCGGCAATGCTGAACTTTTATCGATGATCGCGTTGGTCCAACTGATAAAAAGAGGGACAAGGATACTTGTCTGGGATATAGTCTGGCCTATGAATATGAAAACTGGAGCTCCGTTTTTTGGTCAAATACAGGATTTCCTGGAAAATGCAATATTTAATCAACTATGGCGGAAAAAATATAAAATTCCAATATCAAACGGTACTACAGGTTATGGCAGTGCCAAAAATATGGGTTTTCAAGCAGGATATGAGAAAGGAATAGCAGCTTTTATCTCAGCAATTTCAGGAGCCAACAATATCCAGTTCCATGGTAATATATTTGGAGAGCTTTCAGCTCATCCTGTACAGGCAGTTCTTGATGATGATATTGCCGGGATGGTTGGAAGATTTATTGAAGGAGAAACAGTAAACCAGGAAACAATAGCGCTGGATCTTGTGAAAGAAGTAGGG
>Ga0315284_10015383_pt1 | contig 10877 bp, 3 predicted proteins | sample YL17G09_16_MG_FD_203696 | JGI IMG/M metagenome (GOLD analysis project Ga0315284, IMG submission 203696) | Sediment microbial communities from Yellowstone Lake, YNP, Wyoming, USA - YL17G09_16 | ecosystem: Environmental > Aquatic > Freshwater > Lake > Sediment | place: USA: Wyoming | collected...
GACGAAGGCGGCGATCCACCAGATCATCGCGGGTCTGGCGGATGAGGGGGTGGGGGTGATGCTGATCTCGTCGGAGATGCCGGAGGTGCTGGGGCTGTCGACGCGCATCCTGGTGATGCGAGAGGGGAGGATGGTGGGAGAAGTGAGGGGGGAGGAGGCGGCGCAGGAGGGGTTGATGAGGATGATGGCGGGGGTTGAGGGGAGATGATGAGTGGTGAGTGGAAAGCGAAGGGACATTTGACAACCGGCAATCCTGTGCTAGTGTAGGAGGGCCATGATGCGTTTGGATGCGGGTTTCGGGTTCTGGTTTAGCGGGTATTTTTATCCGGAGGCCCAATCTGCGTCCTGAGTGCATGATGTCACCGCAAAGAACAAGAGCCTCAGGACGCGGTCCTGGGGTTTTTCTGTTTCGGGCGTGAAGTACGGAGCATGGTTATGGTGCAGGTCTATTGGCGTTGGTTTCGCGCATTCTACGCGGGAGGTTTGCCATGGTTGTGGTGATGAAGGCCGGCTCGACGCCGGAGCAAGTGGAGCATGTGGCTCAACTGGTGCGTGAAATGGGGCTGAAAGATCATATCATCGTGGGGACGGAACGGACGGTGGTGGCGGTCATCGGAGATGACCGATACAAGGACCGCGGCAAGTTCGAGTCGGTGGACGGGGTGGAGCGGGTGGTGCCGATTCTGGCGGCGTACAAGATGGCGTCGTGCGAGGTGAAACGGGAGCGGACCGTCGTGGCGATGGGGGCCAGCGGGACGACGACGGTGGGGGGGAAGAAGATCGGGGTGATCGCGGGGCCATGCTCGGTCGAGAGCCGAGGGCAGATGCTGGAGATTGCGCATGCGATCAAGGAGGCGGGCGCGGTGGCGTTGCGCGGCGGCGCGTTCAAGCCGAGGACGAATCCGTATGCATTTCAGGGTTTGGCGGAGGAGGGGCTGAAGTACCTGGCGGAGGCGCGGGAACAGACGGGGCTGGCGATCGTGACCGAGGTGATGTCGATCGATCAGATCGATCTGGTGGCGGAGTATGCGGACGTGCTGCAGATCGGGGCGCGGAACATGCAGAACTTCAACCTGCTGTCGCAGGTGGGCCAGCAGAGCAAACCGGTCCTGCTGAAGCGCGGGATGTCGGCGACGCTGGAGGAGTTTCTGCTGGCCGCGGAGTACATCATGGCCAACGGGAACACGCAGGTGATGCTGTGCGAGCGGGGGATTCGGACGTTCGAGGAGTATGTGCGGAACACGCTGTCGCTGGCGGCGGTGGCTGAGCTGCACCGTGTGAGCCATCTGCCGGTGGTGGTGGACCCCAGCCACGGGACGGGGAAGAGCTACCTTGTGGACAGCATGTGCCGGGCGGCGGTGGCGGCGGGCGCTGACGGGCTGATGGTGGAAGTGCACAACGATCCGGAACATGCGATGACGGACGGGGCGCAATCGATCACGCCGAAACAGTTCGCGGAGATGATGAAGTCGATCAAGCGGATCGCGATGGCGGTGGAGAGGGAGGTGTAGGGGGGGACGGAGGGCCAAAGCGGAGGTTTGAATCCTCCGGCGGCCAATGTATGGTGTGGCCCGACGGGGTCATATGAAGGGACTTGGCGGGAAAGCGTGGGATGCAGCCGGGTCGCTCGTTGAGCGAGAGTTGATCGTGTTGCTGGCGGTGCTGGCGGGGGTGGCTGGGACGTGGGCGTTCATTGAGCTGGCCTATGAGGTGGGGGAGCGGACCACGCAGCGGTTTGATGATTGGGCGATCCGCGCGATGCGGCGGGCGGATGATCCGGGCAAGTCGATCGGGCCGGAGTGGCTCGGGGAGGTTGGGCGTGATCTGACGGCCGCGGCCGAGGGATTGGCAGAGGGGGGAGGCGGGTCTGAAGGACCCGGCGTGATGGCTACGATTACTTGCCTATGCTGACCAGGTGGGAGAGGGTGCGGATGTAAAGCCTGCCATCGGCGACGGCGGGGGTGGCGTAGCAGAGTTCGGGCAGGGGATTGCGGGCGAGGAGTTCGTATTTCTCGGTCGCGGAGAAGATGAGGACCTCGCCTTTCTTGGAGATGCAATAGAGGTGGTCGCCGATGCAGATGGGGGAGCTGTAGTAGCTGCCGCCGATGCGCTCTTGCCAGAGGACCTGGCCGGTGGCGGCGCGGAGGCAGGAGAGGGTGCCGGAGTCGGCGAGGGTGAAGAGCAAGTCCCCTTTCGCCAGCGACGTCGGCACGTACGGCGACCGATTCACCATTTTCCAGGCGACTTCGGCTTTGTCGCCGGTCGCGGGGGGCCGGACGGCGACGAGGCCTTTGCCGTTGGGGCCTTCGCCGCAGTGGCCGATGATAAGGCCGTCGGCGACGACGGGCGACGCGATGACGCGCCAGGCGAAGGCGTCAGGGGCTTGCCAGATGAGTGTGCCGGTGAGGGGGTCGAGTGCGGTGACGCCTTCGGTGCGGCTGGTGAGAATGAGCTGCGGCGGTTTTCCGGGTGGCATGTAGATACAGGGGGTGGAGGCGGCCATGGAGGTGCTGCGGCGGGGGGATTTCCAGCGGGTCTGGCCCGTGAGGCGATCGACGGCGAGGATGTAGCTTTCAGGGCCTTCCTGATCGTTGGTGAGGATGACGAGGTCCTGGAAGACGATGGGGGAGGCGCCGGAGCCATGCTGGCTGGTGTAGCGGCCGAGGCTGATCTGCCAGACGTCTTTGCCGTCGTGGTCGAGTGCGCGGAGGGTATATTCGTCAGGGGTGGTCCAGGCGACATAAACGTGACGATCGTCAAGGGCGGGAGAGGAGGAAGCGTAGCTGTTGTCGCCGTGCTGGCGATAGGTCTTGGAGGGGAACTCACGTTTCCAGCGGAGGGAGCCGTCGGCAGTGTTGAGGCAGAGGAGGATGCGTTTGGCGGTTTCGGTATCGCAGGAGGTGAGGAAGACGCGATCGCCCCAGAGGACGGGGGAGGAATGCCCTTTGCCGGGGAGCTGGATCTTCCAGTTGTAGTCGGTTTCGGTCCATTGGAGGGGGATGTTGGCAGTTTGGGCAATGCCGGAGCCATTGGGGCCGCGGAAGCGTGTCCACTGCTGGGCGTCGGCCAGCGAGGGCAGGAGAGAGAAGACGAGGCTGGCGGCGAGGAGGGGGTGGAAGCGGCTCATGGCGGACATGGTGTGGAGAGTCGGGGCGGAAGTCAAAGGGGATTGAGGGGCAAGGCGGGGTGTTGGGGCAGCGGACGGGCGGTTGAATAAGTCACGGCACGGCTTGCATTCCAGTGTGTTCGGGGTACATTAGTAGTGGTTGAGAGGGCCATTGGCGGACGGGAGCGCTGCAAGGCAGGCAGAGCGGATCATCTCGGCCGGGCGTGTGCCCTTGTGCATATCGTAATTGGAGTTCGCCAGACGAAGTATGGGCGTTGCATTGGTGGGTTGAGCAGTTGGCGGATGAGACGATGGATGGAGAGAGCATGAGGCCTTCGAGAGCGGGCGGGGGTTTGTCGTGGGCGCGTCGCGATCTCACTTTCGCCGCGGGGTTGGCAATTAATAACGTATTACGTGCATTTTTCAAGGCATATCTGGATCAACAATTCCTTTTCCGGAAGGAGACCGGCACATGATCAATAGACTATTTGGACATCGTCGTTCGCAGCGGCGGACGGGCAAGAGTGTGGATGCGCGGCGCGCGCTGGCGGCGGCGGTGCGGGGATCGGGCGGCGCGTATGCGTCGCGGCCGGTTCTGGAGTCGCTGGAGTGCCGGCAGTTGCTGTCGCAGACGATCCTGTGGCACCTGAACGAGACGACGGGGACGACGGCCTTTGACAGTTCGGTGAACGCGGGGATCGGCGACGAGGCGACCAATGGCGAGCTGCGAGAGACCGCCGCCTGGGATGCCGGGAAGTTCGCCGGCGGAGTGCTGCTGGATGGCGCCAGCGCGTACATTGACTCGATGACGTTGCCGCTGGACCCGATCCTGGGCATGACGGGCAGCCTGGCGGCATGGATCAACACGACGCAGACGACGGGCAGCGACACGACGTGGGCTGCGCCGGGGCTGGTGGGCGGGGACAACGTTGGCGCCGCCGACGACATGTTCTGGGGCATCATCAACGTGTCGGGGCAGATCGGCATCGCGATGGGCAACAGCCCGGCGCTGAACAGCACGAAGCCGCTGAACGACGGCTTGTGGCACCACGTGGCGATGACGCGCAACGCGACGACGGGCGTGGTGCAGTTGTACCTGGACGGCGTGCTGAATGGCACGGCGACGCAGGAGGCCGGGGCGAAGGGGACGCTTGCGGCGAACTACGCCGTCGGCGTGATGGTGGACACGACGGGGCTGTTTTACGGGTACTTCGCCGGGTCGCTGGACGACGTGGCGATCTACGACCGGGTGATCACGGCGTCGGATGTGGGCAAGCTGTACAATCCGACGGGTGTGGCCCCTGCGGCCCCGACGGATCTGACGGTGGATCAGGTGGGTGCCACCGCGGTTCAGCTTTCCTGGACCGACAACTCGACGGACGAGAGCGGATACGTGATCGAGCGGTCGACGGTCGGGGTGGGCGGGCCGTTCACCGAGGTCGCGACGATGGGGCCGATCGATGCAGCGGGGAGCTTCAAGGACGCGACCGCGGCGTCGAGCACGACGTACTACTACCGGGTCCGGGCGTTTGCCGCTTCGGGCACTGGGAACAAATACGCTTCCAGCAACGTGGTCACGGCGACGACGACGGGGGCCGCCCCCGTCGGCACCGGCGATGGGCTGCGCGGGCTTTATCTCGATGACGGCGGGCCGCGATCGCCTGTCGATCCCGCCTTGCCGTATGAGCCCTTCCGTCTGACCGGCAAGCTGCAGACGCGCGTCGATGCGCAGGTGAACTTCAACTGGGGCGGCGGCTCACCGATGCGCGGGATGGGCGGCGACAACTTCAGTGTCCGCTGGGTCGGTCAGATCCAGCCGCTGTACTCCGAGAACTACACCTTCTACACCGCCACCGATGACGGCGCCAGACTCTACATCGATGGCAACCTGGCCATCGACGACCTGACCTACCACGGCATCGGCACCGAACGATCCTCCGAAACCTCTGTCCCCGGCGGGATCGCGCTGGTGGGCGGGCAGAAGTACGATATCGTCATGGAGATGTACGAGAACGACGGCGACGCCGGCGCCATTCTAAGCTGGTCCAGCTTCTCCACGGCCAAGGGCGTCGTTCCGCAGACGCAGCTCTACACCACCGCGCAGTCTGCCAAGCCGTCCGCCGTCACCGGCGTGACCGCGACGCCGGGCTGGGATTATGACGGCACGATGATCGACACGTACAACACCGTCACGGTGTCCTGGACCGACCCGAACGCGGTGGCGAACGTGATCGGCTACAAGATCATGCGATCGGCCACCGCGGGCGGAACCTACACGGAAGTGATGCGCGTGGGCGGCTCCAGCTACGTCGACACTTCGGTCTCACCGGGCAAGAGCTATTACTACAAGGTGATCGCGTACAACCTCGCCGGGGATGCGCCCACCTCCGCGGCCTCCGCCGCAGCTAACACGACGGCGCTGCCGGTGCAGGCGGGGCTGCTGGGCACGTATTTCGACAACCGCTTCCTCCAGGGCCCGCGCCGCTTTGTACGCGTCGACGCGGACGTGGCGTGGACCGGCGCCTCCACCGGCAGCGTTCGCCAGTTCGGCGTCATCAACTGGCCGGACCCGAACCCCGCCGATCCTGCCGCCGCACCCATCGCCGATTCTCCCCTGGGCACCGGCATCACCTGGATCGATGACAGCATTCAGATCGGTGTGGCCTGGGAAGGGACGTTCACTCCCACCGCGACCGGCGTCCACACGTTCTACGCCCGCACCGACGACGCCGTGCGCCTCTTCGTCAATGGCCAGTTGATCACGGCGGTGCCCACTGATTTTGGCGGCGGCCACGGCGCGCCGGGCGCACCGGGCGATGCCGGCACCATCACGCTGACGCAGGGCGTCGCGGTTCCCATCGTGATGCTCTACAACCAGGGCAGCGGCGCCGCCCGCGCCGAGCTGCGATGGATGGGCCCCGGGATGACCGCGGCCGCCATACTCACCGTCAACGGCATCGAGGGCGGGCCCACTCAGGTCCTCTCCTCGAAGGTGACCGCGCCGGCCGCGCCCGTTCTGTCCGCGACCAAGGGCTCGGTTACGGTCAACCTCGCGTGGACTGACACGGCGCTCAACGAGTACCTCGATCGCGTCGATATGTCCTCCGACAGCGGCGCAACGTGGATCACGCTCACCAACATCTACGGCGTGTCGAACGTAGACGGCGCCGCTGGAACCGGATCGTATTTCGTGTCGGGCCTGCTGCCGAGCACCGACTATTCGTTCCGCGTGACGGAAGTGAACTCTGCCGGCGAAGCGGTCTCGAATGTCCTGGCGTTGAAGACGAACGCGCCCGTTGCGCCCAACGTCACCCCTACGCCCGCTCCGGCCACCACGGACCTGACAGCCGAGGGCAAGCTGGACTGGAATCACTACGGCCTGGGCAGCAACCCCATAGCGTGGAACACGATCACGGCCAGCCTGATTTCGTCCATCACGGTTGAGAACTCCGACGGGGCGTTCGCGGGCACCAATGGCGTGCTGGCGCAGCGCGAGAACGATCTGGGCGGCACCGTCGTGCTCTTTGGCGAAGATATGTTCTGCTACCTGGACCGGAACCATGAATACAACGGCGCGGCGTTCAACGCCACGACGTTTCTGCCAAGCACGACGGGCACGGTGATCCGCGGGCTTCCCTCGTACCTGATCGGGGGCGAGTATGTCTCCACGCTGAACACCAACCGGGACAACGCGACCTTCCGCATGCACACGCGCGTCGGCAAGTTCCCCGTCACTGCCTACTTGCTGGTTGACAACCGCGTCGGGCCCAGCGGCAAATCCAATACGGTCCCCCCCGCGATGAGCGACACCCTGATGGCCTGGGTGGCTCGCGACGGCTGGACCATGATGAGCACGGACGTTTCGCCTAACCTGCCGGACGGCAGCAAGCAGCCGGACTTTGGCGCCTTTGACGAGATTGGCACGCCCGCCAACTTCGGCGCCCGCACGCATGTCGGCAACACCGTCGGCGCGGGCGTTGGGCTCAACCAGTTCTTCACCATCTACAGCAAGCAGTTCCCCGCCGGCGCCATGATCGACACCTACGAGCAGAATAGCGGCGGCATCAACATGTACGGCCTGGTCCTCCAGGTGAGGCCCGGGAACAACCTCACCATGATCGGCAGCGGGACCGTCGTAGCTGACGATACCGAGGGCACGACCTTCTCCTGGAGCAACGGGAAACCGACCGTTGCCTCCCCGGTCGGCGGGACTGACGATGCCATCGCGGTTGTCGGCGTCGGCAATGGGTTCCGCTTCACCGTCGCCGCCCAGAACTACAACCGTCAGCTCAAGGTCTATGTCGCCGTTGATGGCACGGCGCAGGGCACCTTCTCCACCTCCGTCAGCGACCTGAGCATTCAGCCCTACTCCGACGTGCTGACTGCTACCGGCTCGCTCAAGACCCAAGTCTACACGATCAATTTCCAGGCCGAGAACGCCAACCAGACGATGACCGTGGATTGGGTCAACACGGGCGGCAGCGGCCAGATCTACATGATGGCCTCTTCGCTCTTCGAGGCGGCGCCAACGGCGCCCAGCAATCTCGCGGCCGACCCCATCGCGGGCGGCGGCTCGCGCATCACATTCCAGGACAACTCGAGCAACGAGCTGGGCTTCATCGTTCAGCGCAAGACCGCGTCGACGGATTGGGCGCAGGTCGCTTCGCTGGGGCCCAACGTGATCGCCTGGAACGACACCGACCTGGCGCTGGTCCCCAACACCGAGTATTTCTACCGTGTCTGTGCGTTCAACACCGCCGGGAACTCCGATTTCACCAACATGGACGGCGCCGTGCAGGATGTGCCGGTGGCGCCTCGAGTTTTCGTCGGGCCGGACGACAAACTGCTGACCGTGTACTGGGCGCCTGTTCGCGGCGCCGATAAGTACGTTGTCCAGAAGGCGACCGTTGCCACGGGGCCTTGGACGGTCCTCAACGACAACGTGACCGCTACGCAGCTTGCGGACACGGCCGTCACCAATCGCACGCGGTACTACTACAAGGTGACGGCGTACAAGATGGGGTTCGCAGGAGCCGAATCCGCAGTCGTCTCCGGGATGCCCAGCCTCGTCGAGGATTATTTGAGGGTCAACTTCACGTACGATGGCTCGGACCCGAATAACGCTAACCTCAACGGCGAAGACGTGCTCGGCTATAGCCGCGATGACGGGCATGAGTTTGGCTACACCAGCTATACAGTGGGCGCCAATACGTACTCCTACGGGTGGCGCGGGCCGCTCGATGAGGATGTCGATGGCGTGCTCGATCCGACCCCGAACACCAACAGCGCCCGCAACCGCAACAGCGCCAACACGCCGGGGCCCGATGAACGCCTCGATTCGCTGAACCATCTCCAGAGAACGGCCACGATCAACAGCGTCGCCATCCTGCAGCCCAACACGTGGGATATCGAGCTGCCCAACGGCGACTACCGCATCCTGATCGTGAGCGGCGACCCGGACAACGAGGATTCCTATTTTGCCGTGAATGTGGAAGGCACGCTGGCGGTGCTCGGAGAGCCTGTTACCGGCAACCGGTACATCTCCGGGTTGCTCGACTCGGGCTGCTTTGTTGATGTGAAGGTTGCCGATGGTTCACTCACGATCACGAGCAACCTGGTGGAGCAGGCGGCGTTTTCCGCTGCCTCCGGCCAGACCGGGGGGCACGCCGCCAACAACAAGATCAACTACATCGACATCTACAAGCTTGTCACCACCGCGACACTGCCCGCCGCTCCCACCGATCTACTGGCCGAGCCTCTGGCTGACGGGACCGTCAGGCTGACGTGGACCGACAACGCGAAGAACGAGACGGACTTTGTGATTGAGCGTAAGGCGCCGGGCGGGGTTTATAAGGAGATCGGCACAGGTCTTCCGGCCAACAGCACGACGTACGTTGACAACGACGCGGCTCTTGCTCCGAACGTGACGTACACGTATCGCGTGCGTGCGTTGAACGCGACGGGCAAATCAGGGCCTTCCAACGAGGCCACCGCGACGGTGGTGATGCACGCCCCGGTGGATTTCATGGGCCTGGGCCGTGACGGAGGCGTCGAGCTGACGTGGACGGCGTGGGGCGGGACGTTCACCTACACGCTCACGCGCACGACCTTTGACAGCCTCCTCGGCGAGGTCGTCCCAGGGAGCGATGTCGAGGTGGTGACGGGACTGGCCGCGGGGACGTACTTCGACTCGAACGGCACGACGGCCGGGACGGATTACTACTACACGCTCGTTGCGGACGACGGGGTGGAGGCGAGCCAGCCGCTGACGATCCTGGTGACGGCTATGCAGGGCGAGAAGTTTGCGCGGGTGAACTTCACGATTCCGGCTGGTGAGGACTACAACGGCTACGTGAAGGACGTGGGTCTGCTGTACGGCCCGCAGGACGCGCTGGAGTATGGGTGGGTGGTGACCGACGGGCCTGCGGGGACGGACAACACCGGCTTTGCACGCGACCGGCAGGAGACGGGGTCCGAGGCCGACATCACGGGGGGCTCGGACGCGCCGTTTGCCATCGACGAGCGATACGACTCGCTGAACCACATGCAGAGACGCAGCCTGAATGGCACGAGCTGGGAGATCGCGGTGCCGAACGGGACGTACTCGATCCATGTGGCCGGCGGCGATCCGGAGAACGCCGACGACAACATCGGGTATCTGTTCGAAGGCGGGACCGCCAACCAGGTGGCCACGGGCATCACGCCGATCCGCAAGGTCGTCGGGGAAGCCACGGGCGACGACGACCCGAACACAGTGCAGTGGCGGTTTGCCGAGCACTACGTGACGGTGGTCGTCACGGATGGGAAGCTGACGGTTCAGACGGACACGATCAGCCCGCGGCCCGATCCGGACGCCAACAACAACCTCTACTTCACCGGTGCCTACAACAACAAGATCTGCTACATCGACATCAACCAGGTGTCGGTCATCACCGAGCTGCCGCTGGTGGTGAACGGGACGCCCAATGCGGACATCTTCTACGTGAAGCGCGAGGGCGACAACGTGGTGGTGTACGACAACCTGACGGCGACGGGCACTCCGATCGTGAACCAGGCGCTGAATATGATCACGACGTTCACGATCAACAGCGGCGACGGCAACGACCAGGTGATCGTGGACTTCGTGAACGGCAATCCGTTCGGGGCGGCCGGGCTGTCGCTGAACGACACGGTTGGAAGCGATGTTCTGACCGTGAAGGGCACGAACGGCGCCGAGGCGGTGACCGCGAGCGACACGCAGGTCCTCTTCGGGACCGGTGCCATCTCGCTGGCGGGCATCGACAAGGTCGTGCTCGAGCAGATCAAGGGCGCGGTCGAGGCCAAGGGCGCTGCGAACGTCGAGTTCAACGCGACGGCCACCCTCGCCTCGCTGAAGTTGAGCGATACCGCGGCAGTAGCGCTGACGGCGGGCGGTGATAAGGTGATGAAGGTCGCCGCCTTGACCATCGACGCCGGAACGTCGCTGGATCTGAATGACGGCGACATGATCGTCACGGCCACCGCGGCGACGCGAGCCGCCGTGTACGCCAGTGTTTTCAACGCCATCAAGTCCGGCCGCGCTGGCGGAACCTGGGCGGGCAAGGGCCTGACCAGCTCCACGGCCAAGCTCGACGCCAAGAAGTACACCGGCCTGGCGTCGATGATCAACGATAAGGGCAGCGGCGAAGGCGCATGGTACCTCAAGTTCGACGGCATCGACGTGAGCGTCAATGACATCCTCGTGAAGTACTCGTGGAACGGCGACGAGAACGAGGATGGCGTGGTGAACGCG
>Ga0315284_10015384_pt1 | contig 10876 bp, 7 predicted proteins | sample YL17G09_16_MG_FD_203696 | JGI IMG/M metagenome (GOLD analysis project Ga0315284, IMG submission 203696) | Sediment microbial communities from Yellowstone Lake, YNP, Wyoming, USA - YL17G09_16 | ecosystem: Environmental > Aquatic > Freshwater > Lake > Sediment | place: USA: Wyoming | collected...
CGAGGTGTGCCGTCAGTATGAGGAGCAACTCGGCGTAACGGACTTTGGAGTGTTGGACGAGAATTTTCTTAAGAACCGCGAGCGCGCGCTCGAACTGCTGGAGTGCATCGAGCGCGAGAACAAGCTGTACACGTTTGGCATCTTCAGCTCCGCCGAGACGCTGCGGTCACTGGGCGACCTCGATGCTCTCGTCCGGCTGGGAGTGCACTTCGTCTGGATTGGAGTTGAATCAAAGCGCGACACCTACACGAAAAACCAGGGGGCCGATTTCCATGAGGTCATCCGCGAGCTTCGGCGGCGTGGCATCAGCGTCATGGCATCGGCGATCCTGTTCCTCGAACATCACGACCAGGAGAGCATCTGGGAAGATGTCGACTACGCCATCTCGCTTGAGCCCGACTATCTGCAGTTTATGCAGCTTGGCCCCATGCCGGGCACCGCGCTTCACGATGCTTATCTGCGTGCCGGCAAAATCCTCGAGGATGTGCCCTACAGCGAACAGCACGGACAGGATCAGATCTGGTTCCGGCATCCCGAGTTTAGCCGCGCTTCCTCGCGCGCATTCCTTAAAGCCGCCTTTCAGCGCGACTACCGGCACAGTGGAGCTTCTCTGTTGCGGAGCATTGACACCATGCTCCGCGGCTATCGGTACGCGCTCGGCCACCCCGATCCTCGTGTGCGCCGCCGTGCAGAAAGCTTCGTGCTCACTCAGCAGATGCGCCTGTTCCTGCCCGCCGCAAGGCTTCTGGCCGCGAACCGCGCCACGGCTGATCTGGCAAAGCAACTCGAGTCCGAATACCGGGCCCTCTTTGGGCGGCGCTCGGTAAGGGAACTTGCGGTGACCTCCGGGGTCACATGTCTTGCCGCAATCGAGTGGGCAAAGATCAGGTTTGTGAGCGACGTCCGGCAACCCGGCAGGAACCTGATGCGCTACCGTTGGCACGAAACTGAAGGGCGCATCACCGGTTGCATGACCCCAGCCTTGGCACGCGAAGCCTGAATCCGCGCCACCCATCCCTACTGCCGGGTCTGGACCTCTCCTATCGCAAGGGGTACTACTCTCCCAGGGAGCAATTGATCTTCGAACGGAGAAAAACAGTCCTTCTTTATTCCGAGGACTTTGCCGTCAAAACGAATACCCAGCGGGAATATACCAAGACCGTGGAATCTGCCAAGAGAGCCAATGTGGCTCCGGGGAAGTATAAGCTGGCGATTAACAGAACTTGGAGGGCCAAGAGGGTTATCTAGGTAGGAATTATGTTCTCTGCCGTGCTCTACGGCGTCTTGCTGTAACTCGTCAATTCGACTCGTAGACTGCCGATGAGCGCATCCGCGATGAAAAGAACAGGCAGGCGGCGACTGTCCGTGGTTAGAAGCAGACGCATATTATAGCGGTCGCTGATTCCGCCTTTTGGATCCGATCCCTTCAAAGCCAATCGCATGGTGAGAAAGGTTCCGGCCGTTGTCGTGACCGACTGAGAGCCTTGGGCTTCGACTACCAGGGCTGTCAGTTTGTTGTTTTCAAGCATTGCCACGGTCGCGGATTTTCCTGGAGTCAGTTCCAGATTTCGCAGGGCATAAAGGAGGGATGCCATGTCAACGGTGTTGTCGGGGACGGGGATCTTGCGCCCATCCGTCAGGAATGCCGTGGACTTGCCCGGCTCCAGCCAATAGAAATGCTTCTTGAGTTTGCTGCCGGTTTTCAATTCGTCGAACGCTCGGAACGGACGCAGGGTGGCTGAACTTATATACGCTTCGTAGATCCCGGTGGAAGGATAAAGTGTATTGACCAGCCCTATCGTCTGTCCCTCAACGCGCACGTGGTAGCTATCAATGTTCTGCTCCTGTCTGCGCTCAATTGTGGAGGCGGTGATTTTAGCCGCGGTCAAAAATTTAGCCCAGGAAATCGAGTATTCCAGCGTCTCCCCCACCGAGTATACCCCGCCGGCCGGACTGGCCGGTGCGGCACCAGCCCCAGGGCTCTCCAACGCCGGCAGGGCTGCAATCGCAGGTGCGGAGTCGGGCGTGGCTGCCTCATGGCCCTGCGCTCTTACCAACCGCCAACATAGCCATGATGTCCATCCTCCGAACGCCAGAAGACAAGTCAGGATTATGAGTACTTTACGTGAAACTTGAGCCCTGGTCATACAGCCAACTCCCCAGTCAACCAGCTACCGCGTCGGCAGTCTTCTGATGCATCCCTTAACTGACTATTTCCGATAACTTGATAACAGATCACAGAAGAGAATTCAAGGTGCGGCGACGGGCAATCAGATATTGCGATTCAAAAGCAGTTACACAATCCGGGCTGGCGCCGGCGCTGAAATGTGGGCGGCCTGTAATCTTCGTTTGCCGGTGCGAGGATGTTATTCGCGTCTTTTCGGCAATGAGTGCTTCTGAAATCGAGATCAGAGCCGATGCCGCATTTGCCAGGCTCATTCTTAAGGGTGACGCGCAAACCCGCACTCCCGATCCCTTGTCCTGATCATCCTGGCGACCTGCAGGTAACCGCATGTCGTTGTTCTAATGCGGGATGGACTCGTTCCTGGACTGACAATTCCGATCACAACACTCGTGCTGGACGGCACAATTGTGCCATGCCCTCTTTACGCTTGTCCCATATCGCATAGGACATTGCGATAATCAAAATAGGACAACCCTCCCATTTTTTGCTACCCGGTTCCGAATTACAGTAGCAGCGTGAACAAAGCCAAAGGCAGCAAGGAGGAAGTCGTGAGAAAAGCGGAAACCACGGCAAGGCATCGAGCCCGGGTAGCAGGGCAGATCTTTGTCTGCATGGCAATAATCATCATCCTCTTCGGCCAGACACAGGCGTCCTCTCCTTCCAGTCAAGGTCAGCATTCGCGCAAGCTGGATGACGTACTTCAGAACATGGCGGACAGGTCCGGCATCGTGGATGGATCGGTGCCTGTGATCATCGAATTTATTGACCAGCCCGGCGGCGGCATGAGCCACGAGGCGCGCGACAACATGGTGCATGGGTCCGGTGGGGCCGTAAGAAAGCACTATGACGGCCTGGCGGCAACCGCTGCTCAGCTTGACCGCTCACGCTTGAATCAACTGGCCGGAGACCCGCTGGTCAAGCACATTTCATACGATCACCCGGTAAAGTCCACCCTTGCAACGACTGTTCGCGCTATCGGCGCCGACCAGGTGTGGGCCAAGACGAAGGGCGTGAATGGAATCACCGGGAAGGGAGTAACCATCGCTGTGATCGATTCCGGGATAATCCGCAACGTCGACCTACCCAATTTGGTGAAGGATGGATTCTCGTTCAACGCGGAAGCCCCTGCGGACTTCTATGGGCATGGGACCCATGTAGCTGGAATCATCGACGGCTCCGGCGCCGCATCGAGCAGTCTGCCGGAACATTATATAGGAGTCGCCCCGGACTCCTCGGTGATCAATCTGAAAGTTCTGGATCGTACGGGGGTAGGCTATACCAGTTCCGTGATCGCAGCCCTGGACTGGTGCCTGCAGAACAAAGACCTCTACCACATCCGTATCATCAACATGTCTTTAGGGCATCCCGTCTACGAGTCCCACACAACCGACCCTCTCTGCCATGCCGTGGAGCGCTGTGTCGCGAACGGGATGGTGGTGGTCGTGGCAGCCGGAAACTACGGCAAGACCGAGAATGGCACTCCGGTGTATGGCGGCATCTCCAGCCCGGGAAATGATCCCGCGGTCATTACGGTGGGCGCTGTGAACACGCACGAGACCGTGGGGCGCAGCGACGATACCATGGCCAGCTACAGCTCCCGCGGACCTACGGCGATCGATGGCAACATCAAACCCGATCTGGTCGCTCCGGGAAACAAGATCATCTCCATTGGTGTCCCGAACAGCGTGCTTAGCCAAACCTACCCCATGTACCAGGTCGCGGTCACGGGAAACTCCGACAAGAAGGGTTATTTCATTCTGAGCGGCACGAGCATGGCGGCGCCGGTGGTTTCGGGAACAGCCGCTCTCATGCTGCAGGCAAATCCCGCTCTGACGCCCAATATGGTGAAAGCGATCCTGGCTTTTACCTCTGAGCGCATGGATGGGGCAAACATCCTCGAACAGGGAAATGGCTATGTAAACGCCGAAGGCGCCGTGCGCCTAGCAAAAACTTTTGGCCAGTATGCCCCGGGCAAGAGGGCTTTGGCGTCGTCATTCAACCTGGGTCCGGGCTCGATTCAGGGATACAGCGTGATCAATGGGAAGGCGATCCTATGGGGTGATGCGATCCTGTGGGGCGACGCCATACTTTGGGGTGACGCCGTCCTGTGGGCCAAAGCCATCCTGTGGGGCGATGCAATTCTGTGGGGCGATGCGATCCTGTGGGGCGATTCCATGCGCTCACTGACGGACACACTCTCGTTTTTCAATCAGCCGGCCATGGGCAACGCGATCCTCTGGGGGGATGGCATTTTGTCGGGCACCGGAATTGTATCCGACAACACGCTGATCTGGAACTACCCATGTCCATCCACGGACATCCTGAACAGAACAGCGGCGAAATGGTACCCGGCTTTCGTGGATCCTTCTTCTCTCGGTTCGACGGAAAACATCCTGGGTAAAGGCGAGCTTGGAAGCGCTACGGGAGCCCGCGTCGGTTTCGCAGGCGCCTGGTACTACCCGGTGCGCTAGCAGGCGTTTGGTCGAAATTATCGGCTTTTGAATGGGTTCTTCATACAGAATGGAGAAAGAAATGAACGCGAACAAATCCTGCAATACCACAAATCGCCGCTGGTTCCGGAAGATCGGATTTGCGACCCTGGCTGTGTTATTCATAGGCGTTTGCCTCTTCAGCCAGTCGCAGAACTCGAATAAGGGACAGAAACTGGGTCTCGGCAAGCTCGAACCGATTCTCGAGTCCCTGAGCAACTCCAGCATCGATCAGGAAGTCTCAACCGGCGTAATCGTACAGTTCCTTGACGATGAAGAAATCATCGGTTCGGGAATGACCAAGAAAGAAATGAAAAAGGCGGCGAAAGCGGCTCGGATCCGGGCTCTCGCCGACGCAGGCGCAGAGATGGATAGGGATTTTGACAATCTGCCCATCCATACAGCCCACTTGACCTTTGGGGCCCTGAAGCGCCTAGAACGCCACCCCTATGTAAAACGAATCTCCCTCAATCATACGATCAACGGCAGCACCTATATGACAGCCCGCGCCATCGGCGCCGACCAGGTTTGGGCCGGCTCCTGGCACGTTCAATCCTATACGGGCAGCGGCATCGGTGTAGCGGTACTGGATTCGGGCGTAGACACCCGCGGCGATATGACCAACCAGATCGCTTTCAGTACGAGTATGGCCGGAAGCACCGCGGATGAATATGGCCACGGCACTCATGTGGCTGCCACCATCGTCGGCAACGGCAGCCTCTCGCAGGCCAGTACCGGCTTCACAGTTCAATATAAAGGAATCGCTTACGGTGCCAAGGTCATCAGTGTCCGCGTCCTGGGAGCGAATGGCAGCGGCACGACCAGCGATGTTATTGCCGGTATCGACTGGTGCATCAGCCACAAGGCGGACTACAACATCCGCGTGATGAATCTTTCTTTGGGCCATCCGATATTCGAGTCGTATAAAACCGATCCGCTGTGCCAGGCAGTCGAGCGGGCGGTGAATGCCGGGATCGTCGTCGTCGTCGCTGCCGGGAATTTCGGCAAGGGCGTGGATGGGAGTGCGGTCTATGGGGGCATCACCAGCCCTGCCAACGATCCGTCCGTCATTACCGTTGGTGCCGTCGACAGCAAGACGACGATCGCGCGCAGCGACGATACCATTGCCAGTTACAGCTCCCGCGGTCCGACGGCAATCGACGGCTTGATCAAACCCGATCTTGTTGCCCCGGGCAACAAAGTGATTGCCTTCCCGAACCGGGATTCATATCTCTTTACCCAGTATCCGGTGAACAAGGTCTACAAGCCCGGCTCCAGCGCCGATGACCAGGCCTATTTCATGATGAGCGGCACCAGCATGGCGACTCCGGTCGTATCCGGCACGGTCGCCCTGATGCTGCAGGCCAATCCCTCTCTGACACCCAACACGGTCAAGTACATCCTGGCCTATACGGCACAACGTATGTCCAACGCCAACATCCTTGCGCAGGGGAACGGCTACGTAAACGCGGAAGGTGCAGTCCGGCTCGCACGTAACATATCGCAGAACTCCAACACCTTGCCTGCGGGTGCGCAGTGGATTGCCTATCCATCCAGGATCAAGACCTACAGCTCCATAGCCGGGGAAGGCGTGCTCTGGGGCGACGGCGTACTCTGGGGCGACGGCGTGCTCTGGGGCGACGGCGTCCTCTGGGGAGATGGCGTGCTCTGGGGCGACGGCGTACTCTGGGGCGACGGCGTGCTCTGGGGCGACGGCGTCCTTTGGGGGGACAGCATCATGATCTACAAGCAGCCGGCGCTTGCCAGTGGCGTGCTCTGGGGAGATGGCGTTCTCTGGGGCGATTCCGTGACCTTGAACGGCAGCACAATACTCGCCGGCAGGGTTGGGAACAGAACAGTGCTAAGCACAACCTCGGCAACATGGTATATCAATTTTGTCGATCCCACCTCGATAATGAGCTTGAGTGCAGACTCAATTCTGATCTTTGAACTCCAGCCGAGCAACTTGCGGACCGGACCGACCGGAGCGTGGTTCTATCCGCAGCGCTAGACAGTAGCTATATCTCCGTAGTGTAATCCAGGGCCGACGGTTTGGAGGAGCCGTTGGCCCTTTCATTTTTCACGTCTATTGTGTCCCCGGAACTTCAACCGGATTCGATCTGAAGACGGATCAGATGTAGAATTTCAGAGATTGAGATGCATGCAAAGATCTGCGTATCCCGTTCCCAACCGGTAGCTGACCCATTTCCTTGCCGCGTGCATCCATAATAAGGGGGCATACGCTGAATGTGTGTTGTATGCTTTGTGGCATCGGTTCAAGGGGGATTATGAGTTTTGGTAAGCGAAGATTTCTGCTTCTCCTGTTTCTTGCGTTGGGGACGCTGCTCTGGACCGCATCCGGCCAGAATCCACCGACCAAGCCGGGAGATGTCCAGAAGATCCAGGTCAAGGTCGATATGGTTTCTCTGCCCGTGGTGGTGACCACCCGTGATGGCAAGCGGATCACGGATTTGCAGAAAGAAGATTTTGAAATATTCGAAGACAAAGTCCCTCAGACGATCGCCGGATTTGAGGCTACGGATGAACCAATCACGCTTGTCCTTGCACTCGATTGCAGCGGCAGCATGGAGAGGAAACTGGCGCGCCTTCAAAATGAAGCGATTCGCTTCGTCAACCTCTTGCACCCGGACGATTCGGTAGCCATTATGTCCTTTGCCGACGATGTTACCCTTCTCGAGGATTTCAGCATCGACCGAAAGCGCAATGAGTACGGGATCAAGGAGACGCGCTCGAATGGCTGGACGGCTCTATACGAAGCGGTTTGGCTTGGGCTCGAGGATATGTTAAAGCCGGTCAAGGAACGCAAGGCGCTGGTCATCTTCACTGACGGAGTCGATACCGCAAGCCGCCGCGCATCAAGCAAAGATACGACGGAACTGGCGAAGGAGTCGCAGGCGACGATTTACTCCATCTATTTCAACACGGAAAGTGACATGGAAATGAACCGGCGATCCGGCGGCACGGTGGGGGGCATCCCGCTCCCGCTCCCGCCCGTGGTCGCGACAGGGAATCCCAATCCTCCCGGTTCCTCTTCGTCGGAATACATGCAAGGCCGTCAATACCTTACCCAGCTGGCCCAGTATAGCGGTGGCCTGTTGTATGACGCGCTCAAGCTGGAAGATCTTGGGCCTGCCTTCGAGAACATCGCCCGCGAACTCGCGAGCCAATACAACATTGCATACTATTCCACCAACACCAAACGCGACGGTAAATTCCGCAACGTGGAAGTCAAGGTTCGCCGCCCCGGGCTGGTTGCCAGAACCAAAAAAGGCTACATCGCGCCCAAGGAAAAGCGCCTGTCTCAGTACTGAGTACTGAGTACTGAGTGAGGATTTTGTGATTTCCAAGACTCACAGCCGCCCTTATAAGTATCTGGCCGAGTTTTACGACCGGATGTTCGGGGATTATGCAGACATTCAGGACGCGGCGCGCCGGGCGATAATCGGCCCGATCCTGCCACAGGTGCATTCGGCATGCGACCTGGCTTGTGGGCCGGGCACCGCCGCCGTGAAACTCGCCAGGGGTGGAATTCGGACGATCGCGATTGATCTCTCTCCAAGCATGTGCCGCCTGGTTCGGGAGAAAGCTTTGCGAGCAGGAGTTGCGATTCGGGTGCTGCGCGCCGATATGCGCAACTTCCGCCTGCCCGAATTGGTGGACTTCATCACCTGTGAGGGCGACGCGATCAATCATGTCGAGCGCAAATCAGACCTGGCGTCGGTTGCCAGGTGTGTGGCGCGCGCATTACGGCCGGGGGGCTGGTTCTATTTCGACGTCAACAACCGTGCCGGCTTCAAGAGCTACTGGACCGGGACCTGGTGGAACGAGAAGCCCGGCGTCGTCATGGTGATGCGCAACGGCAACGACGCACGCAACGATCGCGCCTGGGTCGACGTCGAGCTGTTCATCCGCGACAGAAGGGGTAACTGGCAGCGCCGGCATGAAGATGTGCGAGAGGTCTGCTGGAGCGCGAAGGAGATCCGGACGGTATTGAAAACGGCGGGTTTTGACAAGGTGCGCGCCTGGGATGCGGCCCCGTTTTTCAAGAGCCCTGTGGTCAAGCCGGGTTGCCGCACTTGGTATCTGGCGCGCAAAGCGTGAGGGGCCGTATGTCAAAAAATATCGCGGCGCGGGTAACAGTGGCCCTGAGCATGCTCGCCTTTTTTTCTTCGTTTATTCCGTGTCGATGGAGACAAGTGCCGCGTCTTTGAAATCCTCGGTCAGCCAGATCATGCGCAATCAGCAGTTGGATCTTAACTTGTTTTCAGCCCGGTGAAATCGGAATAGCTATGCAATATCGTTCGTTTCCCAAAACTCCGCAGATGAAAATTTCAACGCTTGGATTCGGATGCATGCGCCTGCCGGTGTTGGGCGGCGACTTTGCACGCATCGATGAGGAGAAGGCCTTGCCGCTGCTTCACGCGGCGATTGATGCAGGCGTCAATTATGTAGACACGGCCTGGCCCTACCACGCAGGGCAGAGCGAAATGTTCGTCGGCCGAGCCCTCAAGGGTGGTTGGCGCAGCAGGGTGCAGCTTGCCACCAAGCTTCCCGTCTGGATGGTGAAGACCGAGGCGGACTGGGAGGGTTTTCTCGACAACCAGCTCAAGAAGCTCGACACTGGGTGTATCGATTTTTACCTGATGCACGCGATTTCAGCAGAGCCTTGGCAGACCATTCTCAAGCTGCACGGCTTGAAGGCCCTCGAGCGCGCCAAAGCCGATGGCCGGATCGGCCAAATTGGATTCTCGTTCCACAGCTCTCCGGGCGATTTCAGAACGATCATTGACGGCTTTGATTGGGACTTCTGCCAGATTCAATTCAACTTTCTGGACGAGCAATTCCAGGCGGGGCTGGAAGGCCTGCGATATGCGACGGCTCGCAAGGTCGGCGTCGTGGCCATGGAACCTTTGCGTGGCGGCACACTCGCCAAGGTTCCTCCGGCAGTCCACCAAATCTGGGAGCGGTCGAAAAGGCCGTGGTCGCCGGCCGAGTGGGCGCTGCGATGGGTCTGGCACCACCCGGAAGTTGTGACCGTCCTCTCCGGGATGAATGCTGAGGAGCAGCTGCGTGAAAACCTCATGGCGGCAGATGCGGCGGAGACCTTGAGCCCCGAGGATTTTGTGTTTGTCGACGAGGTCAGAAAATTCTATCACTCGAGGACGAGGGTTCCTTGCACGACTTGCGGGTATTGCCAGCCCTGCCCGAGCGGCGTCTCCATCCCGAACGCGCTCTCGTTTTACAATGACGTGGTGATGTTTGAGTCCAGGACAGTACCAGCCTTCGTCTACGACCACTTCTTTCTAAAGGCCGGCGCAGGGGCCGATCAATGCACCGAGTGCGGCGAGTGCGAGCCCAAATGTCCCCAGAAGATTCCGATTATCGCCATGCTCAAGGAGGCCCACAGCGCCCTGACGAACGGCGGCAAAAGTGACGGGTAGCTGTTCCGAAAATAGCACACCACCCAAGCAGATCTCGGGGTCGGAATCGGGGTCGGAATCGGAATCGAAAACTCCATTATCAAAAGCCGAAAGCGATTCCGATACCGACCCCGACCCCGATGGTCGCCAACGAAGTCAGCGCGACCTTTTCATGCGTCGCAGGGTGCGCCATAGGCGCATGAGGGACTGTTCCGAAAATATCACACTCAGGAACTGCAAAAGCAGCCACGAAGAACACGTCGCGGCCTTCGGCCGCAACCAAAGGGGCAAGTTAACCGCGCCGTGAACTCGAAATCGGCGATTGGGAATTGATCTGAAAGTAATTGAAATGGCGTTACTCTTGAGGCACGGTAGTTTTTGTCACAAAACCCAAACCTCAGGAGAACGCCATGGACAATTGTTTTATACAGAAGTACCAGCCCGATGTCACGGGCATTTTGAGCGGATGGGATCGCCTGCTGTTCCGCGGCACCTTGCGGGCGCTGGCGGTCACAAGCGGCATGATGAACTATCTCAGCCATATGGGCGTTCTCTTGAAGGACTTCGGCAGCTTTGTTGAGCGGAGTTCCGAGCGGCTGAAGTCTTCCTGCATGGAAGCCGCACGGAAGCTGGGCCGCCCTATTCAGTACTTGCCTAGCAGCCAGACGAGCAAAGAGGAGGTTGCGGCCGGCATCGCCCAGGCTGATGGGATCACCGAAGGGATGATCGGCTTGCTGACGTGCGTCGAACCGTGCATGACC
>Ga0315284_10015385_pt1 | contig 10875 bp, 4 predicted proteins | sample YL17G09_16_MG_FD_203696 | JGI IMG/M metagenome (GOLD analysis project Ga0315284, IMG submission 203696) | Sediment microbial communities from Yellowstone Lake, YNP, Wyoming, USA - YL17G09_16 | ecosystem: Environmental > Aquatic > Freshwater > Lake > Sediment | place: USA: Wyoming | collected...
ACCGGCTACTGCTGCCAGGACCCGCCGAACCTGCATTTCGGTCTGGGCCCGCGCACCTCGTGCGACCTGCGCGTCAAGTTCCTCGAGGGACCGGTCGTGGAGCGCAAAGGCGTCAGGGTGGACGCGCTGCTGAACCTTCAGCCCTGAGCGGGTGGACTACTTGTAGGGGCGGCCCGACGTGGCCGCCCCAAGTGCCATTCCAAGCCCTTCGCTTGTCATTCTGAGGCGAAGCCGAAGAATCTGCTTTGGCCCACGACTCATACGGCAGGGGGCTCGCCTCCTGCCCGCGAGTGGCGCAAAAGGCGGAAAGCAAGCCTTTTCCGTACGTGATGGACTGACGTCAACAGAGCGTCGGCAGGATGATCGCCCGGAAGAGATCCCAGGTTTCCGGGTACCGTTGTGAGCGCACTGCTGCGAGTTGGCTGAACGGCAGGACCCGGATGCAACGCGGGAAACCCGGCGCGGCCCGCGTTCCCGGTATCAGATAAAGGATTTCAATGGGGCAAGCTCTGGTGCGGCCGTCGAGGTGCGTCAGCAGTTGCCGGTACTTTCCGTGCTTACGTGTTTTAGCGACAATGGCAGCTAGATCATCACGAAGCGCAGGCATGCCGCGGCGAGCGGCCGCAACGTACTTTTCCCACTGCTCGGGCTTCAGTGAGTCACGATCCGTCTTCAGTTCTAGGAAGACCCACGCCTCGGAAGCGGCAGCACTAGCATGCCGAAAGAGTAAGTAGTCGACCTTGTCGCTCTGGTTGTTCTTGGCCTTCTTGAGCGGAAACTGCGGCACGACGACTTCGACGCGCCACCCGAGGCACTGTTGGAGAATCTCCGGGAGAACGATGGCGATGACTGCATCAATGCGACGCTCGAACTCGTAGTTGGGGAGGAGCTTGTACGCGGCCAGTTGCACGAAGAGGTCGTGAAGAAAAGCCCCATGCGAGTCCGCCGGTCGCGGGACCGACGTGGTAGCGGAGCTCTTAGGCAGCTCTGCCAATGTCGGCACGTTTGCGCTCAGGGGCTGGGGGCCGGCGCCCGCTGGCACCCCTTCCGACCTTCCAGCACGAGCGATTGCGTCATCCGCTTCGCCTGGCGACAGGCGATGGATGCCGGTCCTCCCCTCCAGATGCTTCCGGAGGTGCCATTCCGTCGAAATGTGCTCGAGTCCACATAGTGGACAAGTCAGATCGCGCATGGCTCCTCTCCTCTTAGCAAGTGCGCACCTGGCGCTGTGGCGAGGATCGACTGCATCCTGTGGCGCCGGGAGAAACTGTTCGTGGGGCATGGGTTCGTGTCCTGCCCCAGACCTCAGAAGCAGGCAGGGGCAAGCCCCTGCCCCACGCGGAGGCCAGCACGCGGGGCAGCGCCCTACTGCCGGATCTCGACGATGCGCACATCGCCGGGTGGGACGGTGAGTTCGCCGGTCCAGGTGTTGCCGTCCTGGCGCTGGGCGATCTTCTCGCCGGCGACCCATTCCTCGGCACCTGTGGGCCGGCCCTCAAAGACGATCCGCGCGCGGCGGGCCGCCTTGGGGTCCGCCTCGGGCGGTGCGCTGGGGCGCTTGGTCACGCCGTCGTTGTTGAACAGCCCCACCACCCAGCCCGATGCGCTGCGCGCGACCGTGTAGCCCACGCCGCCGGTGACGTAGATGGGCAGCAGGTCGCTCCGAATGTGTCGGAGCAGGTGGCCGAGGCAGGGCAGCGCGCGGTTGTCGAGGTCCAGCATCCACGGCGCAAGGGTCACGATCACCACGCCCTTGCCGAATTCGTGTTGCGTTACCAACGGCGCCCCGTCGCCGGTCACGATGATCGGCTTCGCGCCGCGAAGTTCCACCGGCTGGTAGCGAAACAGGTCGCTCACCCAGTCGCGGCCGTCGAGCAGGCAGCGGGCGGCGGTCGCGTAGGCGGGGTCGCCCGCGATCTCGAGGCCGGTGAAGTCCATACCGAAGGCGTCGCGCGCGTTCTCGACGTTGAGCACGGCCACGCCCCCGCCGGCCACGAACTGCCGCAGCCGTTCGGCCGACGGCTTGTCGAACGTCACGGGGCCCATCAGCACCACGGTGGCGTACTTGTCGAGCGCGTCGGCCGACGCGTCCTGGGTGACGGCATCGAAGACATCGCCATAGGGGCTGCTGACCACGAAGCCGCGCTCGTCGTTGGTCGAATAGTTCCAGGGGTAGATGGTGTTGGCGAGTTCATCGAGGAAGTAGTCGGGGGCCTCCTTGCGGAACGCGTGCCAGATCGGGTCCTCGGCGGGGGTGAAGCCGTTGTCGCGGTCTATCATGAGCGCGATGGGGGTGGCCGGCGTGCCGCGGTCGTGCGTGCGCGTGATATCAAACCAACGCTCGGCCACCTCGCCGAACGGCGACAGCCGAACCTGCTTACCGTCCGGCTGCTTGGTGGCGAAAATCGAGCCGGCGAAGTAATCGTTCTCGTGGTGCACGGTGGTGGCGCCGGAGAGATAGCCCAGGTAGTACTCGCGCTTCATCAGCGAAACCGAATGCCCGGCGTAGTTGCCGGAGAACGAGTCCGCCTCGCCGCGCAGGTCCTCGGGGCGCGGCAGGTCGTAGGTGGCCACGCCGCCGCGGAACCACACCGACAGGTACACGCCCCAGGGCCGGCCGTACTGGCGGGCGGCGCCGCGCGTGAAGGCGATCTGCAGATTGCTCATGGGGATGTTCTCGCCCACCTCGGCGTAGGGGAACCCGACGCCGCCGGCGCAGCCCAGGTGGTGCTCGAGGTGATAGCCCTCGCCGGCGTAGAGGTAGCCGTAGTCCAGGTCCATGATCTTCTTGAGGTGGGCGCGAAGCATCTCGGTGGCCTGGGCGCGGGTCTTCGGGCGCAGGGCGGGGTCGTCCCAGCCCATGGTGGCGCCGTTCTGCCACTCGTGCGCGGAGAAGCCCCAGAAGCGGTCGCCGAAATCGCGCAGGAAGTCGCGGAAAGTCGCCTCGTCCACGCGCTGGGTCGGGCCGAAGTAGCCGTTCAAGACATAGAGCGGCTTGCCGGAGGCGAGCAGGTCGGCGCGGGCCTTGGAGTCGCGCGCGAAGATCCGGGCGAACTCGTCGCCGTTGGCGGAGACGCGCAGCGCCGCGTCGGCGATGAAGGGCATGTTGGCGAGGCCGCGTTCCTTCCATTTCTCGGGCTCGTACATGACCACGTGCCAGAAGTCGCGCCCCGACATCACCGGCGCGCGCCAGTCGGGCTGCCAGGCCGTCTCGCGGCGCGCAAGCGGCGACAGCGGCCGCAGGCGCTCGTCGTCGAGAAGCGCGTCGAGGCGCCGCTGGAATTCCGCGAACGACCGCCACTCGGGAGGGCGTTCGGCCGGCGCCACGGCGCGAAGGCTCCCGAGGTCGGCGGTGAGTTGGCGCAGCGCGCTGCGCCGCTCCTCCAACTCGCGGGGATCCCAGGCGCCGGGGCGGCCGTAGGTGGAGCGCAGCCAGTCCAGGTCGGCCTGGGCCTGGCGCAAATCGGCGTCGTAAGCATCGAGGATCGCGTAGTCCTCGAAGGCGCTGCGCGAACCGCCGGCGGAGGCGTGCGCGATGAAGTTGTAGCGTCCCGTGCGATCGAGTTCATAGGGGATCTGAATGGTCGCACTGCCGGCCGGCGCGAGGGTCACCGTGCTGTCGGCGCGGGCGACCTCTTGCGACGGGCCGGTGACCTGGGCATCCACGCGCGCGGCGACTTCGCTCGCGCCGCGGTTCTTCACTTCGAGATAGGCGCGGTTGCGGCCGTGCCGCAGCGTTCCCCACGAGAGCACGCGCATTTCGAACGCCGCGGGCTTCGTCGGCGCCATGCCGGTGACCGCGGCATCGCTGTGCCACTGGGGCCAGGGAGCCTGCTTGCCCGCCCCAGCCCAGCAGGTGATGGCGCCGCCAAAGGAGGTGGCCACCAGGTCCAGCGTGTCGCCGGACAGGCGCGCGAACGCCGCACCTGAGGTCACGGTCTCGCCCGGCAGCGGAAGCGTGGACACATCGGCGCCGTCGGCGGCGAGCACCGCCAGGCGATGATCGGAACACGGTACGACAATCTCGAGCTTGCCGTCGCCATTGAAGTCGCCGATAACCGGCGTCGCGGAACAGCGGATGCCCTCGCGGCGCCACAGTTGCTTGCCCGAGGCGTCGAGGGCGATGAGCGAGTTGCCGGGCGCGAACACGATCTCGAGGCGGCCGTCGTTATTGAGGTCGGCCAGGGCGACGGCATCGGTCGCCGCGCCCCGCGCCTGGAAGCGCCACTTCTCGACGCCGGTGCGCCCGTCGAGGCAGCGCAGATAATCATCGTTGCAGCCGACGACCACCTCCACCGCGCCATCGCCGTCGAGGTCGCCGAGCACGGGCGCGGAGTCGCAGCGATCACCCGGCGCGAATCGCCACTTCACTTGCCCCGACGCCGAAAGGCACAAGAGCCCGGCATATCGCCCGGGAACCAGGGTCTCCAGTTGCCCGTCGCCGTCAACGTCGCCGCAGGCGAGTGCGGCGCCGATCATGCTCCAGACGCGCCACTCGCTGGCCGGCAGGCGAAACGTCCAGAGCACCTTTCCCAGGGCCGAGAGGCAGACGACTTCGCCGCGCGAGGTGCCGACGACGATCTCGGGATGGCCCTCGCCGTCGAGATCGCCGATGGTGGGCCCGGAGAGGTGAACCCCCGCGGCGAGGCGGGTCTGCCAGAGCGGATGGCCATCGTAGCCCAGGCAGGTCATGTATCCCGAGCGATCGGCCACGACCACCTCGGCGCGGCCGTCCTGGTTGATGTCGGCGGCCGCGGGGTCGCCCGTGATCTCATCGGGGGAGCGGAACCTCCAGAGGATCGAGCCGTCTGCCTTGAGCACGGTAACCGTGGCGGTGAAGCGCGAGCAGACGATGATCTCGGGCTTGCCATCGCCGTCCACGTCGGCGATGGCGGGCGCCGCGCGCATCAGGGCGCCGGTCTCGACGCTCCACCGCGGCTCCGCGGCCCCGGCGATCTCGATCACCAGCCCAACCAGAACACCGGCCATGCACAGGCGCCGCAAACGCATCGTTCCCTCCGGCACACCGTACCCGCTTCGAGAGTCATCCTTCAAGTTCGTCACGCACCGAACGGCGCCTGCCCGGGACGGCGCCGAAAAGGGGCAGGAGGCGGGGCGTCGAACCTGGGGCGCATTCCACGGCGGAGGGAGAGATGAGCCGGCTGCGCGTAATTGTTGCGATCATCGTCGCGGGCATGATCAGCGGCGGGGCTTGGGCTGCCGAACCCACGCTGAAGTGGACCTACAACGTGGGGTCGGCGATCAACTCGTCGCCGGCGATCCAGGACATTGACGGCGACGGCAAGCAGGAGGTGCTCATCGCCGGCCTGGCCGGCACCCTGCACTGCGTGGGCGCGGATGGAAAAGCGAAATGGGTCTTTCAACTGCCCGCCGGGAGCGAGATTCGATCATCGCCCTCGGTCGGCGACCTGGACGGCGACCCTTCAGGATCCCGAGGGGACCCTTCAGGGTCCCAGAGGGACGGCCTTCCCGAGATCCTCATCGGCGGCTCCGACGGCACGCTCCACTGCCTGCGGCCCAACGGCGAGTTGAAGTGGCGCGTCGGCCTTCCCAACTTCATCCGGCGCAGCGCCTGCGCGCTCGCCGATCTCGACGGCGACGGGAAGCTGGAGATCGTCGCCTCCGGCGGCCAGCATGATCTCTTCTGCCTCGGCCCCGAGGGCGAGCCGCGCTGGGTGATCCCGACGCAGAAAGGCACGGGCGCGCCGCCCCTCTGCGCCGACGTCAACGGCGACGGCCGCATCGAGACCCTCGCCACCTGCTACGACGGCCTGCTCCGGTGCATGGATCCCGAGGGCAAGATCATCTGGCAGTTCCAGTCGCCGGATGAGATCTTCTCGGGTCCCGTTGCCGCCGATGTGGATGGCGATGGCCAGGCCGAAGTGCTGGTCGGCTCGCGCGCGCACTACCTGTACTGCCTGGAGGGGAAGACCGGGCAACTGCGCTGGAGTTTCGACGCCGGCGCGATCATTGACACCGGCCTCTCGCTCGAACCCACGCCCGAAGGGGTGCGCATCTTCTGCGCCGACCAGGAGGGCGGGCTGGTCCGCCTCGACGCCGCCGGCCAGGTGGTGTGGCGCTTCAAGGCCGGCGACGGCATCGCCTCCGCCGCGGTGGTCGGCGATGTGGATGGCGACGGCCGCAGCGACCTCGTCTTCGGCTCCGAGGACAACCACATCTACATGGTGAGCGCCGACACCGGCCTCCTGGAATGGAAGTACGCCGTGCCCAAGCCGGTCCCCGCGTCGGCCGGGTTGGCGGACCTCGAGGGCGACGGCAAGATCGAGTTCGTGATCGGCGACACCGGTGGCACGCTCTACTGCTTCCAGGGCGGCCCGGCCGACCCGAAGGCCCCGCCCGCCTGGCCGCTGCGACGGCGCACCAACGATCTCTACGCGTCACTTCTGCCCCGCCACGGCAGGCCCGCGCCGGTTCAGCCCGCGAAGGTGGAGATGGCCTTCTATCCGCCGCCCGTCGAGGAGGAGCGGCCGCGCGGTCCCGTGACCGTGAGCGTGCTGCAAACGACGTCGCCGGCCGCGGGGGCGCCGCTCAACCTGATGGCGGTCGCCGTGAGCAGCGAGGCGCGCCCGGACTGCAGGATGCGCCTGAGCGTGATCCACGACGGCCGCGCGATCTACACCGTCGAGGAGCGCGCCGACCTGCGCCCCGGCTCGACCGTGTTCACGGTCTACGTGCCGGAGAACGTGCTGGCCCCGGGTTACTACGAGTTGTCGTTTGATCTCACAGACAAACAGGGCGCGACCGTCGGCGGCGCCACCCTCTACCTCGACAAGGTGACCGAGGCGCGCGTGCACTCGCAGGTCGAGCAGGCCCGGGAGCAACTGGCGGAGTTGGACCGGTTGATCGCCCAGGCGGAGGCCAAAAGGCTGGATGCCGCCTATCCGCGCGTGTCGCAGACCGTGGCGCGGGCCTTTTCGCAGTACGCGCTCGACGATGCGGCTCACGGCAAACTCGCCCGCGCGGGCCACGTGGCGCAGGTGGCGATGGAGAGCGTGGATCGCGGGATCGGCGAATGCAATCGCTTGCTGGCAGGCAAAGACGCCCGCCGGCCGGCGCCCCGTTTCGCGCCGGGCGAGGTGCGGATCGCGGGGGGCACCTTTCGCGCTCAGGGCAGGCCGGTGGCGCTCATGGGCGGCATGGGCTGGGAGCAGGTGCAGCGCGACTTCGACCGCTTTCCAGCCTACGGCATGAACGCCGTCGGTTTCGAGATCGGCCCCAGCGCGACGCTGGCCAGCCTCACCAAGGTTCGGACCGATTGGCAGGCCGGGGTCGAAAGCATCTTCGCCGGCGCGCGACGCAACGGGCTCTCGGTGATGTGGCTCCTCTCGCCGCACTATTTCCCCGACTGGGCCTACCAGCAGTTCCCCGACGTGAAGACCTGCGGCCGCGGCTTCCTCAAGTACTGCATCCTCAACCCCAACGCCCGCAGCGTGATCGCGGCCCACCTGCGCGCGGTGATCCCCGTGCTGATGAAGCACCCCGAGTTGAACTCCTACTGCCTGGCCAATGAGCCCGTCTTCGACGAGAGGTGCGAATACGCCCGGGTCTTCTTCCAGCGCTGGCTGCGGCGGAAATACGGGTCGGTCGCGCGCGTCAATGCCCTCTGGGGGACGAACTATCCAAGCCTCGGCGCCATCCCCTTTGACAAGACCGCGAAGAATCCGGCCTACCGCTACGACGCCCTGCGCGCGCACCAGGCGATGGGCGCCGATTCTTTTCGCTTCATGTATGACGTGATCCGCAGCATGGATCCCAAGATGCCTATCCACATCAAGTTCATGGCCGGCGCCTTCGGCGTCGGCGACAACGCCGAAGGCATAGATCGCGAGGCGCTGCAGCGCTTCTGCGAGATCAACGGCTGCGACGCCGTGGAGCAATACCCCGGCGACGCCTACGTGATGGGCTTCCCCGGCCAGGCGATGTTCTACGATCTGCTGCGGTCGTTCCAGCCCGGCGAGCCGGTCTTCAACACCGAGGACCACCTCATCCGCGACAACGATCCGACGTACTACCCGGCCGAGTACGTCCGCGCCGCCTACTGGGAAGCGGCGATGCATGGCATGGCGGGGTCCACGATCTGGCTCTGGGATCGCAGCGAGGGCGACTCCTCGACGACCAACAACATCCTCACCCGCCCCGAGTGCGTCGAGGCGATGGGGCGCACCTGCCTCGATCTCAACCGGCTCGGGAGCGAGGTAGCGGCGTTCACCAACCAGCCGACCCAGGCGGTGATCCTGTACTCGATGGCCTCGAAGTTGCAGGTAGGGGGCGAGGCCTATCTGAAGGCGCTTGGGCAGGCCTACGAGGGCGGCTACTTCGGCGGGGTCTGCGCGCGCTTTATCAGCGACGACCAGGTGCAGGCGGGCGGGCTGGCGCGGTTAAAACTGCTGATCGTGCCCGAGGCCGCCAACGTGGAGGACGCCACTTTTCGCGCCATCGCTGCCTGGGCCAAGGCGGGCGGGCTGTGCCTGATGACCGAGGGCTCGCTCTCGGCCGATGAGCACAACCGGCCGCGTGACGCGGCGCTCGTGCGCGCGCTCAAGGCGATGCGCATCCCCCTGCCCGACACTCCCCAGGGATGGGGCGAGGCGCTGCTGCGACTCGCCCGTGAGCGCGGCCTGGAGATTCAGCAGGCGCTCGATCCCCAGGGCAAGCCCATTTGGGGCGTGGTGCTGCGGCGTTCCGGCGATCTCGTGTACCTGCTCAACTACAACCGGCAGGCCGCCACCGTCGCCCTGCCCGTCCAGAGCGCACTCGACCTGGTCTCCGGCGAGGAAGTCTCGTTCCCCCTGAAACTGACGGCGATGCGGCCAGTCCTGGTGCGGATCCGCGGATGACCCGGACCACGCCGTCGTTGGTCAGGGGGTCCAGGCCTGAACCTATCGCGGCTCATTCATTTCCGCAGTCCGCGGTGGAGCAACGCCCGAAGCAAGCGGACGCACGCGGCCAGGAGTCTGTTCCTCAGTAGCCCGTGAATCTGTTCTTCCGATGCCAGGCGAGGTGAACCGGGCTGGGCCAAGAGCCGGAGTCCTCCGGCAGGCGCAGCAACTGGCCATGGTACTGAGTGAGAGCACGACCGCCAGGGTTGTCCTCCGTAAACCTGCCAACTGCGACAATGACTCGATAATCGTCCGAAAGTGTCCACAGCCCATGGTCGAAAGTCCAGTGAGCGTTCTTGCACAGAGCAATCCCGTTGTTTGGATCGTTGTTGTGGCTTTTCGCGAACGGATGTATGTGAGCCGCGTCAACCAGGCTGCCTGTGAGGGTGAGTAGGCGGTAACCTGTCAGAGCACAGGTGTAATTGTAGGCATCGACGACCTTGAGCCTGAAACGGATCTCCCTCCCGGCTTCTTGCGCTTCACGCTGGGACTTGTACGCAGCGTCTTGTTCAATCTCGTCCTTGCTCGGCACAGGCAAGCCAACAGTCTTGTAGAGGGCAACGCGCTCGGATGGCCGGAAATACTTCGCGATTAGCACGTGGCGGGCCTCATCTCGGCTGGCGGGGTCGCTCGCGAATCGGACGAAGTCGGAAGGCAGCCTTGCGAACCGGGTGGCGTCCTTGCTGATTGACGGGTTCCCTGAGTCATCGAGGGAACTCCAGAAGCCGTCCGTCTGAAGGTGATGGAAAGGGAGGCGAATGTCTGGTCGTGCAGACCTGCGATGGGCAACCACGGTCCAGTAGCTTAGAAAGCGAAAGGCCAAGTCTGGCGACAGTGGAAGATCCTTCTTCGGTAGGTGTCCTTCCTCAGCCAAGTCAAGAACCACAAGCAGCAGCAATGGCTTGTGCGGCGCGGGATCGCCGTGGGTCCTGTCGATCCTCAGCCGCGCAATCTTCCCAAGCCAGTAGGCAGAATCCCCCATCTCACTCTCCGCGTCCAGTTCTCTCTACATTGATCCGTCGCCATTCTTCACCAGCCAAGGGCGCACCCCTTCTGGCGAAGTGCTGAATTCAACAGCCGCCGGGCGGCGGGCTTGGGAAAGCCCGCCCTACAGCGGCGCTTCGCAGGGGGCGGGCGGCAACCTGTCGAAGCGGAGGCGCAGTTCGTAAACGAGAAAGGCTCGCATGGACCCGCTCAGCATTATCCTCGGCGAATGCAACGACGAACGCGGACTGACGCTGCTCGACGCCGTACTCAAGTTGCCCGACGGCGCCGAACTCGACGCGCGCACGGAGGCGGCGGTCGAGGCGGGCCGAGCCTGCCGGCGCTTCCGGCACCTCGAGTTCAAGCAGCAGCACGGCGGTTGGGCGCGCGGCGAATCGCGGCGCGTGGATGTCTCGGCGCAGGCGATGTGTTTCAGGTTCGCGGAGCCGATCGCTGGGCCGGCCTATGTCACGATCGAGTACCTGGATCGCGGGGTCCGGCCGTTCTCGGTGGGCCGCCCCGCGACCTCGCTCGGGGCAGGCGGCGGCGCCGAGGCGGCCGGCGCGCTGCTCGGCACCGAGCAGTGGCAGTCGCTCACCCTGCGCGTGGAGGCGCCCCGCGAGCCGGCGCCGTATGACCTGCGCATCGCCTGCGCAGAGCCGATGTGGATCGCCGGGGTCGCCGTGTCCGCGCAGGAACCGGCGGATTTCGTCGAGCCGCACGCGCTCATCCTCGAGCGCGCGAAGGCGGCGCTGGGCCCGGCCGCGGGCGAGGCGCCGGCGATCGCGGTGGCCGTGGGCAACATCGGCTCGATCCTGCCCGCGCACGACCAGGGCGACCTGGGATGGATGCCGCCCTGGCTGCCCATCTTCAAGGGGCTCGGCGTCACCAGCGTGCAGTCGTATGTGAAGTGGTCGCAGATCGAGCCCGAGCCCGGCGCCTTCGACTGGAGTTTCTATGACCGCGCCGT
>Ga0315284_10015386_pt1 | contig 10874 bp, 10 predicted proteins | sample YL17G09_16_MG_FD_203696 | JGI IMG/M metagenome (GOLD analysis project Ga0315284, IMG submission 203696) | Sediment microbial communities from Yellowstone Lake, YNP, Wyoming, USA - YL17G09_16 | ecosystem: Environmental > Aquatic > Freshwater > Lake > Sediment | place: USA: Wyoming | collected...
GTCAACCATTGCTGAATCTGTTGCTGGTCGCTGAAACTCAAACTCAGAGCGGGAACTGTTTTGGGCATGCCTTAGCATAACCCACCTCCCGCTGATTGTCCATCTATTTGTTGGACACTACACTAGCCCCCAGTCCCTGTCTTTCCGGCACCTGACACCTAGCGCCTGCCCTTCATGCTGGCGGCCTGGATGGACGTCATGGCCACGGTATTGACGATATCCTCGGCCTTGCAGCCGCGCGAGAGGTCGTTGGCCGGCTTGGCCAGGCCCTGCAGAATCGGCCCGATGGCTTCGCAGCCGCCAAAGCGTTCCGTCAGCTTGTAACCGATGTTCGCGGAGTTCAGGTCCGGGAAGATCAAGACGTTGGCGTGGCCGGCCACGGGCGAGCCCGGCGCTTTGCGCTGGCCGACTTCGGGGATGAGCGCGGCGTCGAGTTGCAGCTCGCCGTCCACCATTAATTGCGGGGCGCGGGCCTTCACGTACTGGGTGGCCTCGCGGACCGCCTCGACCAGCGGGTGGTCAGCACTGCCCTTCGTCGAGAAGGAGAGCATGGCGACGCGCGGCTCGACATCGAGGAGGGCGCGGGCGTTCTCCGCCGTGGCGATGGCGATGTCCGCGAGCTGCGTCGACGTGGGTTGCGGGACCACGGCGCAATCGGCAAACAGCACAATGCCGTTCGAGCCCAGGTTGGGGCGCGGCGAGACCATGATGAAGAAGCTCGACACGAGCGACATGCCGGGGGCCACGCCCACGGTCCAGAGGGCGGCCCGCACCGTGTCCCCCGTGGTGTTGAGCGCGCCGCCCACGGAGCCGTCCGCGTCACCCGCCGCCAGCATGCAGCCCGCAAAGTAGCGCGGGATGCGCGCCGTGTCGGCGGCTTCCATTTCCGTCATGCCCTTGGCCCGGCGCTTCTCGTAAAGGAGTTGCGCGTAAGCCCGGAGCTTGTCGCTTTGGGCCGGGTCGATGACCGTTGTGGCCGCGAGCGTGATGCCCAATTCCTTCAGCCGTTTCTGAACCTTGTCCACCTGGCCGACCAGGATGATCTTGGCCAGGCCTTCCTTCTCAATCGTGCCCGCCGCCACCAGCGTGCGGTCCTCCTCGCCTTCAAATAGGACGATGCGCTGCTGCCTTTGCTTGGCGCGCGCGCGCAGTTGTTCGATGATGCCCATGGTTGGTGCCAGCCTCCTCTTGGGTGCCCGGGTGCCGGGTCACCCTTCTTCTTATGAGAAACTTGCGAGCGGTTATCCTGACCAGCCGCGGGTTGGGGTAGCAGCGGGACTGTTGCATTGCACAGGGCGGGGCTGCCACCGTCGCCGCGAAGAACCAGCTTAACGAGAATCAGCGCGTTCGTCGAGGGGAAATGGGTAGTGGACAAACTGTCGCTCTTGAGTCTCTGCTATAATGGCCATCGGCCTTGGGCAGTAATGCGAATAATGAGAATAATGAGAATAGCGAGGCGGAATGTTCAAAACCATCGAGTGGACGGACGACGGCGTGCGGATGATTGACCAGACGAAGTTGCCGAGGGAAGAAGTCTACCTTACCTGCCGGGATTATCGCGAGGTGGCCGAGGCCATCCGTTCGATGGTGATTCGCGGCGCGCCGGCCATCGGCGTAGCGGCCGCCATGGGCGTGGCGCTGGGCGTGAAGAATTCCCAGGCAACGACGGTGACCGAACTGCGGGCGGAATTCGACCGGATTGCCGAGACGATCTCCCGCACGCGGCCCACGGCGGTGAACCTTTTCTGGGCCGTCGACCGGATGCGAAGGGTTTTCGAGGAACTGCTTGCCGGTCCGCTGCCGGATGCGGAAAAGCTTGCCGCGGTGAAGTCGCGGCTCGTTGAGGAAGCACAAGGTGTCCTGGCCGAAGATGTTGCCATCAACCGGGCGATGGGCCGGCACGGGGCGGCGCTGCTGCCCGATGCGGGGACCGTCCTCACGCACTGCAACGCGGGCGCGCTGGCCACCGGGGGCTACGGCACGGCGCTCGGGGTGATCCGCGCGGCCGTGGCGGCGGGGAAGAAGCTCCAGGTCTTTGCGGATGAGACTCGGCCCTTTTTACAGGGTGCGCGGCTGACCGCTTGGGAGTTGATGCAGGACGGCATTCCGGTCACGCTCATCAGCGACAGCATGGCCGGCCATTTCATGAAGCAGGGCGAGATCAAGGCAGTCATTGTTGGGGCCGATCGAATCGCGGCCAATGGCGACGTGGCCAACAAGATCGGCACCTACTCGGTGGCCGTACTCGCGCATGTGCATGGCATCCCCTTTTATGTCGCTGCGCCCATTTCCACGCTGGATCTTCGCCTTGCCTCAGGCGACCTGATCCCCATCGAGGAGCGCTCTTCCACCGAAGTGACGCAACTGGCGGGAATTTCTATCGCCCCTGCGAATGTCGTGGCGCGCCACCCAGCGTTCGACGTCACCCCGCACCGTTACGTCACGGCCATCGTCACCGAACGTGGCGTGGCGCGCCCACCGTTCACGGAGAGTTTGAGAACGCTGGCGGGTTAGGCGCGCGTGGCGTCCCGCGGGCCGACCGGGCGCGCACGGAAATCAGCGGCGTAAGTTCCGCTTCCGCGTTTGCATGAGTTTGCCTATCATGGAGAGACATGAACACTAAGCTATCTGCACTTTTTCGGGGGGTGTTTTGGGGAGTTCTTTTCGCCCTGGGGATCTCGCCCGCTACAGCCGCCCCCTGGCCTTCTCCCCAAAGCGACCAGGAGTTGCGCGCGGAAGGTGTCCGCGGCATGAATTTGCTCATGGATGGTGACCCGGACGCCGCGATTGAGGTTTTCCGCCAAATCCAGGCGAAAGATCCGCAGTCCCCAGTGGGATATCTGCTGGAGGCGGACGCCACGTGGTGGAAGGTCTATTACGAAACCGGCAACCTGGTGGACCCGGACGTCTTTGAAGCGGTCAACGCGCTGGTCACGCCTTACGACTCGCACTTCAACGACCTGCTCAATGCCGCCATCAGCATGGCAGAGGCACGCCTAAAGTCCAAGCAGGACGTGGCGCGCAGCTACTTATACCTGGGGATGACCTACGCCCTCAAGGCGCGGCTGGTCGGCTTGCGGGGGAAGGACGACCTGGCCACGGCGCGGGCTGGCAAGAAGATGCGTTCCGCCTTGATGAAGGCGCTGCAACTGGATCCCAACCTGAAGGATGCTTACGTCGGCCTGGGAATCTACAACTACTTCGTGGATACGCTGCCCACGATTATCAAGATACTGAGCATCTTTATTGCCTTGCCAGGCGGCAACCGCGAACTGGGGTTGAAGCAACTATACGATGCCGCGCAGCAGGGCGAATTGACCTGCGGTGATGCCAAATTCTATCTGGCGAAAGACTATTCGCGGACGAATGAAAAGCTGTATGGTAAGTCGCTGCAACTCTTTGGGGAACTCCGCCGCGATTATCCCAACAACCCGCTCTGGCCGCTGATTATGGGAAGCCTGCACTTCCGCCTGGGCCAGAACCAGCAGGGAGAAGCGCTCTACCGCGAAGTCCTCAAGCAGACGGCGGGCGAAAAGGGCGAGGTGCAGCAGGCCGTGCACCGCGCGGCGCGGGAAGCCCTCCAGCGGCGTCATCCCGACGAAAACATTGAGTGATTGAGAGATTGGGTGATTGAGCGATTGAGTCATTGAGCGATTTAGCCATTGCGCCATTGAACCATTGGCTCGTTCAACGCATTCGTGTGAGCAAGCCTCCTCTGTAATTCAATCACTCAATCGCTAAATCACTCAATGGTTCAATCCTAGGTCTGTTCGGCCTGCCGCTGTGCCTGAAAGGCGGCAGTCTGTTCGTGGGCATGATAGGAACTGCGCACCAGCGGTCCGGACTCGACGTGCCGGAGGCCGAGACGCAAGCCTTCGCGCTTGAGCACGGCAAATTCGTCGGGTGAGTAAAACCGGGCGACGGGCAGCTGCTCACGCGAGGGCCGCAGATACTGGCCGATCGTCACAATATCCACACCCGCTTCCTTCAGGTCGCGGAGCACGGCGTACAGTTCAGCCATCGTCTCTCCCAGGCCCACCATCAGTCCGGACTTCGTGGGAATTGAGGGATCGACCTCGCGCGAGTGGCGCAGCAGGCGCAGCGAGCGTTCATATTGCGAGCCGCGCCGGGCCACGTTGTAAAGCCGGGACACGGTCTCCACGTTGTGATTTAGGATGTCCGGTCGCGCGCGCAGAACCGTCTCGAGGGCTTCGTCGGACCCTCGAAAATCGGGAATCAGGACTTCCACTTGGCACTGCGGAATTTGCCGGCGCAGGGCTTCGATCGTGAGCGCGAAGATCTTTGAGCCGCCGTCTTTCAGGTCGTCGCGGTCCACCGAGGTGACGACGACGTACTTCAGGCCCATCGCCGTGGCAGCCTGCGCCACTCGCTCGGGTTCCTCCCAATCAACGATGCCGGCGGGACGTCCCTTAGGCACCGCGCAGAAGCCGCAGCGGCGCGTGCAGAGTTCCCCCAGGATCATGAAGGTGGCCGTGCGGTGGGACCAGCATTCGCCCACGTTGGGACAGTGCGCACTCTCGCAGACTGTGTGCAGGGTGAGTCTGCCCATCAGTCCCTTGAGTTCGTGGTAGCCCTCCCCGCCCGGAGCGCGAACCTTCAGCCATTCCGGCTTGGGTGTGTGCGGCGCCATCACTCCGATTTGGACCGGTTCAACCATGACTATGACAATATTACCGCCGATTTGCACTTGGAGCAACTACGGCGGCGAGATAGCCCTCGCCTAGGGCGGTTCTCCCGGAACAGTGGATCCTCCCAGCGATTGGACACACGACTCAACTGTCCTCCGGCGTTTCCTTTTCAGACAGGCACTCCTAGCAGTTTCTGTTTCTCATTCACGCCTCTGCCGTGAGATACTCTGTAGCTTTTGTCGGCGGCGGGCCGTCGAGGTTCGCGGCCCGTTTTGGGGAACTATGAACAACGAGCGTTCAGGACAAGCCGTGGCGGATTCAGCCGCGCCAGTCCCACGCCTGCAACGGGTATTGAAACTGCGGGATTTGATCGTTTACGGGATCATCATCATCCAGCCGATTGCTGCCGTCCCCCTCTTTGGCGTAGCGCAGAAACTCTCGCGCGGCCACACGGTTACCACGATTCTCATCGCCATGGTGGCCATGTTGCTGACGGCGGTCAGTTACGGGCGCATGGCGGCGCTCTATCCTTCGGCAGGTTCAGCCTATACCTATGTGGGCCGCGGCTTGAACTGGCACCTGGGCTTCCTGGCAGGCTGGGCGATGTTCATGGATTACCTGTTGAACCCGCTGATCTGCACCATTTACGCTTCGTTGACGATTCAGCGGATTTTCCCCTCCGTCCCTTACGTGGCAGCGGCCACCGGTTTCATCCTGCTCATCACGCTGGTGAATTTGCGCGGCATCCGCACCACCGCCCGCACCAACGTGGTGCTGGTTGCCATCATGAGCGCCGTGATTTGCGTCTTTATTATCCTGGCTATTCGCTATCTCTTTCACTTTCAGGGCTGGAGCGGCCTGATCTCCTACCGGCCGTTCTACGATTCCAGCCAATTTCAGGTGCAGGCGCTCATCGCTGGAACGTCGTTCGCCGCCCTCACTTATATCGGCTTCGATGGCATTACCACCCTGGCGGAGGACGTGGAGAACCCGAAGCGCAACGTGATGCTCGCCACGGTGCTCGTCTGCATTTTTACCGGACTCTTCAGCGGGCTGCAGATTTACCTCGCGCAGCGGGTTTGGCCTGACTACCAGAATTTCCCGAGCCTCGAGACCGCCTTCATGGATGTCACCCGGCGCGTGGGTGGACCGCTGCTGTTTAACGCGCTCGGGGCCATCATGATTGTCGGAGGCTTCGGCGCCGCCATGGGCACGCAGGTGGGCGCTGCCCGCCTGTTGTTCGGTATGGGCCGTGACAACGTTGTGCCCCGCAAAATCTTCGCCTATCTCGATCCCAAGCGAAACACGCCAAGTTACAACATCATCTTCATTGCCTTGTTTGCGTTCGTGGGGGCGATGACCCTCACCTTCGAACAGGGTGCCGAGGCTTTGAACTTCGGCGCCTTCCTCTCCTTCATGGGTGTGAACCTGGCGGCGCTGTGGCAGTTCTACATTCGGCCCCAAAGGGGGCGACAGCGCCGGTTCTGGAAAGATGCGCTGCTACCCGGGTTGGGCTTCGTATTCTGCCTGGGCATCTGGTTGGGACTGCGCACGCCGGCCAAGGTGATTGGCGGAGTGTGGTTTCTGCTCGGTTTCGGCTACCTGGCTTTCAAGACCCGCGGCTTCCGCACCGAAATCGTGATGACCCACTTCGGCGACGCGTGATTTTGCGACTCGCGGGCCATTGCCCGGGAGCAAGAGACTTGCCTCAGGCTGGTCAGCGGCTCTTCAAATCCCAGGCGCACAATTGCCCCGCCTGATTGCGAGCGGCAGTTGGCGTTTAGGGCAGGCTCTCGCTAACCGTGCCCAGTTTCGGCAAACCGTGCTAAATTGGTGCTACGGAGCCTGTGCCCATGGAGAACCGCCGCGCGACGCTCGGCTGGATGGATCTGGTTTGGCTGGCATTCCTGGGCGGTCTGGCGGTTTTGCGACCGCTCTTTGAAATTAACAAGCAATTTACCCTGCTAGCCATTGGCCTTTTTCAGATCTTCGAACACTGGTTCATCAGCCGGCTGGGTCCCGCGCGCGGCCGGGCTTACAGTGTGGTGATTAAGATTGTGCTGGCCTCCCTGCTGGTGCACCACACGGGCGGCATCAACAGCAGCTACTATCTCATCTATTTCCTGCCGGTGGTGACGGCCGCCATGTTCTATGAAGGCTGGGCCACCCTGCTATGGACCGGCCTCGCTTCGGCGGCCTATTGTTCCTTTCTTATTCCGGCCTTGAATGAATTTGAGTTGACGGCCGAAGGCGCCACCGAGCTGGCCATTCGCAATTTGTTCTTCTTTCTGGCGGCCATCCTGGTCAATCGCTTCGTCACGGACAATCGCCGCCAGGCCCAGCGTTACCAAATGCTCGCGGAGACGTTGGCGGAAACCAATCGCCAGCTGGAACTGGCGCAAGCCGAGGCCCGGCGCTCGGAGCGTCTGGCCGCGCTCGGCCAGCTTACGGCGGGGATGGCGCACGAATTGCGGAACCCCTTGGGGGTGATCAAAGGCTCCGCCGAAATGCTGAGCAAGAAACTCCAGACTGCGGACGAAGTCTCCGGCGAACTGGCCGGGTTTATCTCCGCTGAGGTCAACCGCCTGAACACGATTGTCAGCCGGTTCCTGGATTTCGCCCGGCCGGTGAAGCTCGACTTGCAGCCGCGGGAACTGGCCCCCATGGTCGAGACCGCTCTCAAGGCCGTGCGCGAGCGCTGGCCGGACTCCAAAATCGAGGTTGAGCGCCATTACGACGACGCGCTGCCGCTGGTGCCGATGGATGCGGACCTGTGCGAACGGGTATTCGCCAATCTCATTCTGAACGCTTACCAGGCCATGCCGGAAGGTGGCAAAATCAAAGTGACCATTGCGGTGGATAGTTCTGCCGATCCGCCCGGCGTCACCGTGGATATTGAAGATACGGGAGCGGGCGTGCCGGCCGAATTGCGGGAGCAGATCTTCAATCCCTTCTTCACGACGAAGAACGATGGCGTGGGGCTGGGGCTTTCGATCGTCTCCAAGATCGTGGACGAACATCGCGGCTGGATTCGCGTCGTCAGCGAGCCGGGCCAGGGCGCCTGCTTGCGGGTTTTCTTGCCGGCCGCGGAAACCACGTAGCGCCGGCATCTTGCCGGCACCGAGGAATGCCGCCGGGACGGCGGCGCTACGCTTGGACGTAGGGGCGCATGGCCATGCGCCCTGGGAAACAACGTGGCGCAGCATTTGCAGTTCAGGTGCTGCGGCTCAGCTTGTTCTGGGTAGGGGAGCCCTCTGGGCTCCCGCGGGAGGGCCAGGCGACGTAGCGCCCGGCTTCAGCCGGGCACCGAGGAGACTGCCGCCCTAAAGGGCAGCGCTACGCTGGGAGTTTTCATGTCCACCATATTGGTTGTTGAAGACGAACCCAAGATGCGGCGGGTGCTCGAACTCAACCTGGCGGAGGAGGGGTACACCGCCCTCACGGTTGCCGACGCCGAAGCTGGCTTGAATCTTCTGCGGCGCGAAAAGGTTGACCTGGTCCTGACCGACATAAAATTGCCCGGCATGGACGGTCTGGAATTCCTGCAGGCCGTGAAGCGCACCAACGCCGCGATTCCCGTGGTGGTGATGACCGCTTACGGCACCGTCGAGACCGCGGTCGAGGCCATGAAAGCGGGCGCGAGCGATTACGTCCTCAAACCGTTTTCCCTCGAGGAGATGAAGCTCATCCTGCGCAAGGAACTTGAAGTTCGCCACCTGCGCGAGGAAAACGTTTCGCTGCGCGAGGCGCTCGGCCACCGCTACGAATTCAAGAACATCGTGGCCCGTAGCCCGAAGATGCAGGAGGTGCTGGGCACCGTCGAGCGCGTGGCGCCGTCGAACTCGACGGTGCTACTGGGCGGCGAAAGCGGCGTCGGCAAAGACCTGATTGCCCGCGCCATCCATGAGCACTCGCGCCGCGGCGCCGGGCCCTTCATCAAGATCAATTGCACGGCTATCCCGGAAAACCTGCTCGAAAGCGAACTCTTCGGCTATGAGAAGGGCGCATTTACCGGCGCCGTCGGCTCGAAGCCCGGTAAGTTCGAGCTGGCCGATAAGGGCACCATCTTTCTTGATGAAATCGGCGACGTGCCCGGCACCATCCAGGTGAAGTTGTTGCGCGTGCTGCAAGACCGCGAGTTCGAGCGCCTGGGCGGGACGAAGACGCTCAAGGTGGATGTGCGGATCGTGGCGGCCACCAATCAGGACCTGCGCGCCGCGCTCGAGGAAGGCACGTTCCGCGAAGACCTTTACTATCGGCTGAACGTCGTGCCGATCAATATCCCGCCCTTACGCGAACGCAAAGAGGACATCCCTTACCTGATCGATCACTTCATCGCCCAGTTTGCGCGCGTGTCCGGCAAACCCATCACCGGCATAACTCCCGCCGCGCAGAAACTCCTGATGGATTTTCCCTGGCCCGGCAACGTGCGGGAACTCGAGAATATCATCGAGCGCGCTGTCGCCCTTTCGACCGCCGTCGTGCTCGACGCGGCGGACATTCGCCTCGACCTTTCCCCGGCCAAGCCGTCGGGCGGCGATGCGGCCGATGCCACTGCTTTGTTCCCGCCTTCGGGCATGACGCTCGAACAATTCGAGGACGAAATCATCAAGGAAGCCCTGCGCCGTGCCAACGGCAACAAGAGCCAGGCCGCCCGCCTCCTCGGCCTCTCCCGTAACGCCCTGCGCTATCGTTTGTCGAAGATGGGTGTGCCCGACGAAGAATCGTAGGGGCGCATGGCATGCGCCCACATGGCAGGGGAGCACCTTCACCGTGCTCCCGCGGGAGGGCCGTAAAGGCCCTCTCCTACCACAGGCTGCCGAAGCACGCGGCGGGCAGGGTTCGTCAGAGGAGATCGAGAAATTCCTCAACTGTCATGCTGAGCAAGGCGAAGCATCCATGCGTTCGCGCCAGTAAGAAAGTACAAGATTCTTCGTCGTGCCGCCAAGCGGGACTCCTCAGAATGAAACTTTCGCAGGGTTTCTCAGCAAACTGTAAGCGCGGTGGCCGCCTTCTGGTCTTCGGCCCACAGCCAGGCCGTGATGGCTTCCTTGATGTTGTCGAGGGCCTCTTTTTCGTCCTTGCCCTGGGAGACGCAACCCGGCAACGCCGGGCACTCGGCCACGCACCAGCCGTCTTCGGCCCGCTCGAGTGTCACGTGGAAGATCATAAGGCTCCTTCTACCCCCTATCCTGCCCGATGTTCAGCAACTTCGCAAGCCCTCCGTCGAACGGGTCGTAGTCCCGCGCTGCAGGGTGCCATTGCCCACGCCGCCCGGAACCGCCGCAGGGCCGGACCGCGGGCCCTGCGCTACAGGCTAAACACGGAGAAGCTTAAGAATGTTATACTCCAGGCTGTGAGATCGATGCTCTCCCGTCGTGGAAGGGGGAGGTGGATGTTATGAGGAGCTACAACTACACCGTTATCCTTCAGCCGTTGCCGGAGGGCGGCTACAGCGTGCTTGTGCCGGCCATCCCGGAAGTCTGCACCTTTGGAGATACGATCGAGGAAGCCCGCCAGATGGCTGAGGACGCGATTCGCTGCTTCATCGAAAGCGCGCTCAAGACCGGCGAATCTATTCCCGAGAACGTCGAGCCCGCGTTGGAGCAGGTCGGCGTTACGCTGCCCTGATCCGCCCCACCCTCATGCGCGACAAGCTCCCCGTTCTCAAAGCGAAAGAGGTCGTTCGCGCCCTCCTCCGCGGTGGTTTCTACATCCATCACCAAACCGGCAGCCACGCCCGGTTGCTCCACCGCACGCGCCCCGAGATCCGCGTCACCGTTCCCATCCACGCGAAAGACATCCCGGTTTCGCTGCTCAAGCGCATCCTGCGCCAGGCCTCTCTGACTGATGAGGAATTTCTGAAGTTGGTCTAGCGTGGTTGGCTATTGAGTTGTAGGGGCGCACGGCGTGCGCCCTGTAGCGGCGCTCTATGAGCGCCGACCAATGCGGCGGTGTCCTCACCGTCACTCGCACACACGGCAAAGGGTGCCGTGTATGCGCCACCCAGCGGAATCATAGGCAAGCACGTCCCGGGTGCTCCCTCCATGTGAGGTTACGACAGCGGCAGGCATTCCTTTCACAATCCCTTTTGCGTACTTTGCCGGCCGACTAGTACTACTACGTTAAGTATATGTTGAAGTTCCGAGCGGATCGGCATACACTGCGAGGCATGAATGAACGAGCCATGCAAGCTTGCGCTGATCGCTTGGACGAATTCTTGGG
>Ga0315284_10015388_pt1 | contig 10874 bp, 13 predicted proteins | sample YL17G09_16_MG_FD_203696 | JGI IMG/M metagenome (GOLD analysis project Ga0315284, IMG submission 203696) | Sediment microbial communities from Yellowstone Lake, YNP, Wyoming, USA - YL17G09_16 | ecosystem: Environmental > Aquatic > Freshwater > Lake > Sediment | place: USA: Wyoming | collected...
GGGAGCTAGCGAATATACGCTAGTTACAGTAATTGCTGATCGCAGCGGCAGCACACAAGGATTTCAACAGGCAATGGAATTAGTTCTTAAGGAATTGAATAAAGCATGTTTCCATTCTGATCGTGCTAATAATTTACTAATCAGATTAGTAGCATTTGAGGATTTTGCAGAAGAAATTCATGGATTTAAACTTCTTCAGCAAATTAATCCTGATGATTACAATGGGGTTCTGCGTCCTGGTGGAATGACTGCTTTATTTGATGCTGCTGTAGACGGCATCGAAGCTACTACTAATTACGCAGAATATCTTGCTAAACAGGACTTTATGTCCAACGGTTTCGTAGTTGTAATCACGGATGGTATGGATAACCGCTCAAAATTAACCGCTGCTAGAGTTAAGGAAGCATTAGTAAAAGCGGTCAAATCAGAATATTTAGAATCCATTATGTCTATTTTAGTAGCTGTAAATGTTCAAGATGCCACAGCTTTGCAAATGTTGCAAGACTTTAATACGACCGTTGGTTTTACCCAATATTTGGAATTAGGAAATGCTGATGCGAAAACGCTTGCTAAATTAGCAAATTGGTTGTCTGAGTCTGTAAGTAGCCAATCGCAGGCTTTAGGCAGCGGTGGAGTAAGCCAAAGTTTAGTGTTTTAAAAAATCTAAATTTATAGGAATTTTTCAAGATTTCATCTCAATCTCACTCATATATAGAGTAGAGATTGAGATGAAATTAAATGCTACAAATAAACATTGGTGATAAATTTGGTGATTGGGAAGTAATTTCAGAAGGAGCAAGAGCCAAAAACCATCGTAATTGGTTGTGTAAATGTAAGTGTGGTTATGAAAAATTATATACTTCATCATATCTTGGATTGAGAAAACTAACTTGCTGTTGGCAATGTAGAAAAGAAATACGCAAAGAAACAGATAAGATGCTTTGTGAAAAATATGTAGGTAAAAAATTTGGTTCCTTTATTATTGTTAAAATGCTTGACAGAAATGAGTATGGAAGTAGACAATGGCTATGTAGGTGCAAGTGTGGCTGTGAACGTAAATTCTTAAGTTGCTATTTATTTGGGAATGGAAAACGCAAAGCCACACAATGTGATAAATGTTGCATAGAAGAAATGGAGTTAGATAATAGAATTACTACAATACCAAATAGGTTTTGGAAAAGATTTTTAGACAGCAGCGTCAGGCGAGGATTGGGTGTAGTAATTACTCAAGAAGAAGCATATCAATTATATCTTACTCAAAATAAAAAATGTGCATTAAGTGGACTTGATTTATATTTTACCAATCTACAAACTAATTTCAATCGCTACACTAATGCTTCTTTAGACAGGATAGATTCATTTAAGCCATACACTCTTGACAATGTGCAGTGGGTTCACAAAAAAATTAATATGATGAAACAAAGATATAGTCAAGACGAATTTGTGTCTATGTGTAAGTTGGTGGTTAATAAGCATGGGGGTGATGTTGACGAACCTACCGGAGAGAAATCAATGATGGTAGACTGAGTGTTCTGTCAGTGCCAATCGCCAAGGATAATCCACACATTTAAAGAGGTGGTGACAAAATAAAATTGGGATGGCAACCCAGCAGAAATAAATCAGTATCACCCTATTTTTTTCATTGGGATATGATCGGAGAAAAAAATAATTATTTAAGGAGAAAGAGCGGAAGGATTAGTCAAAAGAGCGGCTGATTCTATAAGCGGAAAATTAGGTAGTAAATTAGGAAATGCCTATGTGGGTGGAGTAGCTTCTTACAACCCTCGTAATCTTTTAAATCCACTGGATAAAGAAATATAAATTACCCACGACCCTAAAGGATCGGTGTTTGTAGCTAACTAATGTCGCGGCGGTGTTTCTCAGTCCGTTAATTTTTAGTGCATTATGATTAAATCAACATCAGTCATGATGATATTCAATACACATCATTTTTGTGGAGCTTGGAGTACAAACTGTAATTTTAGTCAATGCCAAGTGAAGAGAATTTGGTCAACTAGTTGGAGACGGGGACACTGTTTCTTTGCTTCTATCTCATATGCAGCATCTCAAACATCTGAATAGCTTTATGTTTACTGACAGCTTTTTTACTCAAGGATCGACTCATAAAATTTGTGAGGACTATGCTCTGCATGGTTCAAATTATGTAGTTATCTCTGATGGTTGTTCTTCAGCAGAGGATAGCGATTTTGGCTCCAGATTGTTGGCTAGAGCAACAGTTCAAGCTATAAATCGTAATGATTTTGGAAGCAATGAATTTTATTATTGGGTTTTAGCTACGGCTGTCGGCTATTGTCGATCTCTATCTTTGCCCCCAGATTGTTTGTTTGCAACTCTATTAGCTGCCAAAAAAATTGAAGATAAAATAGTTGTAATTATGAAGGGAGACGGCTTGGTTGCAGCCAAACAAAAGAATGGGGGAATATATGTTTCTTATTTGGAATTTCCTTTTTCTGCACCTTTTTTTCTGCGATACCATTTAGATGAAACATCATTGAAAGATTATAAAAAGCAAATTGGTGATACGTATCTAAAATACCAATATTATATAACCCCTGATGGGCAGGTTATTGATTTTACTGCAATTAAGTGCCAAATGGGGAATAATCCTTATTTGGAGCAGTGGTCTTTTGGAGAAGAGACAGAAGTTGTTACTGTTATGTCAGATGGTATATTATCATTTGTTAAGCCAGAAATTACAGCTACACAAAAAAGAATGGTAAAAATAGAAGAGTCAGAAATTATCCCTAAACTCATGGCATTCAAAGATTTTAATGGGGAATTTGTCCAACGCCGATGCAATATGGCATTTAAATTGTTTGAAAAAGATGGCTGGAAATCATTGGATGATGTTTCAGTAGGAGCCATTTCATAATGAAAAGAATTTTTAAAACCTATTGGAGTTCTAAATGTTGGTCGGATGGAATTAGTGTGTCCTTCCATTCGCCCTTTCATTGGTGTCAGAGTCTTAAAATTGAGGATTTTCATATATGTTTTTCTCATTCTTGGTCTGAGGAATATAATACAGCTTTTTGTTGGCAATTCTATAGGCGATCCTTATCTGGCATAGAAACATGAAGATTATTCGTAGAGCATCCCTCCCACGTCACGCTAGGTCTATATACTGGAATTGGCGCACTAACTCTACATCCTGGAATGGGTTTCTTTTTTCCTATTATTTCTTTGGTTTTCATTTCCATGAAAATATTCGTTAAAGGAAAACAAATTATTATTCTCCCACATGCTCGCTGCTGGTCTGGGGATGTATATAAATCACGCTCATCTGGATATTATTACTCTTTCACAATTGGATACAATGTATTATGCTGCTCTAGGTGCTTCGGTGCGTGACAATGAAAATATTCATTAAAGGAAAACAAGCTGTTACTCTCTCGCAAAGAGAATTCGTCGCAAAAGGTGGCGAGGGCTTAATTTATAGACAAGGAGATACCTGCTATAAGTTATATGAACCTCCTAATCAATGTATCCCAGAAGCAAAAATAAGCGAGTTGTCTGTTCTGCAACTAAGAAATATCATAATACCACAAAATCTAATATTAGATAATAAAAATCACCCTATTGGTTATACCAGTCGGTGGGTGGACAATGCTGAATCTTTATGTAAATTATTTACCGAAGCTTATAAGACAACAAATCACTTGACTTACGATCAAATTAATGCCTTATTACATCATTTGCAGGATATTGTGGCTTATATTCATAGTAAAAATATCATCGTTGTTGACCTTAATGAATTAAATTTCTTGGTTAAAGTCCCAGAATATAAAGAAATTTATGCTATAGATGTAAACTCCTATCAGACTCCATCATTCCCAGCAACAGTGATTATGCCAAATATTAAAGATTGGCATACTTCTGGATTCAACGAAAACTCTGACTGGTTTTCTTTTGCTGTACTATCATTTAATTTAATGATTGGCATGCATCCCTACAAGGGTGGGCATCCTGATTTTGTCCATATTCCTATCAAAGAACGAATGATAGCCAGGATGCATAAAAATATTTCAGCATTTAACTCTAAGGCTACCATGCCCAAGGTATGCGAATCATTTGATGTAATTCCACCCGGATTGAAAAAATGGTTGTATTCAGTATTGGAAGAAGGAAAACGGATCCCTCCGCCAACCGACTACGAGGCTGTCGCTGTAATTATACAAATTAAAGAAATTGTAGGCAGTAATTTATTTGAAATTAAATTATTAGAAACACTGACGTGTAATATTTTTGATTGTTGTTATTCTAATTCCCAGCAAATAATTGTTGTTGACAAAGGTTTATACATAAATAAACAATTTAGATCGTTTTCCAATACTTTACAAGTTGGTTTTAGTCCTAAAATGAATTGGCCCTGTGGTGTGTATTTATCACAGGATACTATTCATATAGTAGACCTAAGGTCTTGGCAGGAAACTACTTTAGGGCATGCTAAAAGTATCTTTAGTTCTGGAAACAGATTATATACTATAACTGGAAATGACGTTCTGGAAATAGTTCTGACAGAAATAGGTGACCGTATTCTACCCTCTTTAAAGAATGTGGGAAGAGTGTTAGATGTTCCGGATGCTACAAAAGTCTATGATGGGGTGGTTGTACAGCAGGTTTTAGATCGTTATGTTGTATCTGTTTTCCCTGAAAGTGGCAAATGCTACCAAATTAATATTCCCGAGTTAGATGGATACAGAATTTTAACCGGAAAATATGAAAATAATGTATTGATGTTGATTGGTGAACAAAAAGGTAAATATACCAGATTTGTAATTAGATTTGGACCAGATTTTGCCAGTTATGACATTAGGTTAGTGCAAGATGTCGATTATACTGGATTGAATTTTACAGTAACAGATGCTAGTGTTTGCGTGACAATCAATGAAGAGGAAAAAGTTGAATTGTTTTCTAACAAAAAAGACAGCAGTCTTAAAATTATAGAAGACGCTGCTATTGACGGCACAATGCATTTGTTCCATAATGGATCTAAAGTTATATTTGCCAAAAAAGATAAATTATACTCGATGAGTATGATAAAATAAATTAGTAGGAGGATGCAATGCTCAACATGAATATGAATGTATTTGGCCCAAAACCGTGGTTGGGAAGGCCACCTTGGACACCTCTTAGTAATGGTTCTTCAGTATGTTTATGTTGTTCATGCTGCTGGAATGACAACATTCCAATGAATTTTAATAAATTGTTTTTTCATTCCTGTTGTTGCTGGAATGTTAGTCTACAGCATTCTTTATTATGACAATTTTTAATAAAGTGAAGAAATCTGCATATAATTCTACGCCACCGGAATCATGTTATTCTAGATCATGGAATAGATCTTGGGCGTGGTCTTGGCATAAATCTTGGTTTGAATCAAAGACTACTTATATATTCCAGAGTCTTATGACAGTCAGCAGGAAACCTCAACTGTAATAAAGTCATAAAAATACTATAATATTTTAAAGAGGCGAAAATGTTTGCTAGATTTCTTACAGTTTTACTTTATACTTTTATAGCAATGTTATTGGCTTGCATTCCTGCACTCCCTTTTTGGATATTCGAGTATAATTTAGCTGGTTGTATTGTTTGGTTAATTTTATTACCAATAAGTATCGTCACTGCTGTTTCAATATTAAATTACATTTTTAAACAAGATAAGGGAGATGATAATAATGGAGATGAAAAACCCTCAAAACCAAAGCCACCAACTTCAAAACTTCGTTGGCCTGAATGGGTAAGCAAGAATTAAAAATGTCTTTTCACGAAAGAAATATATCTTTGCATCTGCTTTTTAAATTGAGGATGGAGATGGAGATTTTTTAATTGATCAAATTTAACCCATTCCCAAGCGTCATGTTCCTCGCTAATCTCACATCTGAATGGCTTGAGAACCTTATAAAAGAAACAAGTCCAAGCACCACTTGTTAATACACCAAATTTAGTTCCGGTCATTCTTCCACACTCTTCTCTGGCCTCCCTATGAGCAGCAGCTTGGGGAGACTCATTTTCAATATGACCTCCAGGTAAACCCCATGTATTTGGCATAGTGCCTGGTGGTCGTCTTTTAAGTAATAATACAGATCTGCCATCTGTAAAAAAAATACCAGCCGCTTCTTTGGTTTTTTTAGTAGCCTCCCCAAATACTGTTCGTTTTCTTCTTAATTTGGGCGGTTTATAATTTTGTTTTCTGTGCAATGCCTGATCATACTCTGGTCTGTTATTTAAAATAAATCCAACATCTGCTTCTGCTATCCATTGCTTAAAATTCATCTCTTTCTTTTTGCCCCTAGATGTTTTATATAATTACTGCCTATTGCGTCAATTGTAGCTAATGATTGTTGAACACGAATGACATTATCATGATCCCTATCCAAGATATTCAATAATTCTTGTAATTCTCCAACAAGCTCGCTATATCCAATTGCAGGTTCAGTGGGATCGTATGGTTCTTCAGAAGATGGAACAGTGTGTGGATCTAATTTTAAAGAACCATGAAACTTTTTCGATAGAAGAGTATCATGTTGTTCGTTTAACCATTCTGTAAACTTCATTTTTTTGGCCCCCTACGAAGATTTAATGGCTTAAGCGTTGGTTGGTGTTGGTCTGGCTTGTTCTCAAAACTAACCATTATTCCCCTCATTTCTGTTGCTAATTCGGCTCCATTATTACCATTTGCATTTTGACCACTTATATCTCTTACCACTTTGGTATCCTTTCTATAAAATCCCTTTGAAATAACGAATTTCCTTGTTTCTGGATTAAAAGAAAGAATTGCTATCCATTCTCCATCTTCGAAATTTCTAGCTGATATGAAAATTCTAACAGGCTCCTCATCAAAAATTTGCCTAACATGATATTCATTTTTTAAATTAGCACTTACATATCCCAAAATAATCTTCGCTGTAGCAGAAGATACTTGTTTTATATTTGTGCGGTAATTTACTTCCACACTGTATCGAGATTCTATTAGAAATTCTCTAAAATTCATATTAACTCACAAATCTCATGGGACGTTCTTCTGGCTTGACTGTTTTCATTAATAAATCTACTTTTCGCTCCAATTCGTCTAGTCTCTCTAAGACTTGATGTGCAGCATGTGGTGGCCTTCCCATACCAGCAGCCCCAAATTCTGACTCTTCTCTCCACTCTTCACATTCTTCATCATTTTCTAACCAAGTTTTAAATTTCATTAACATATTTATAATTCAAAGTTTAAATTTCTAAATAATATATGAAAACATATGAATTACCCCGTTACTAAAGGCGGCGGGGCTTCCTGCTTCATTGAAGATTGCCTTCTAATCGAAGGTCTTGCATCCTCTCCACAGGCTAACTGCGTAATTCCTACGCTTTTTAATCCTTCTTGTTTGATGTTCTGCGAAGCATTAAAATCTCTATCCAACACTTTGCCGCATCGTGGACATTCCCACTCCCTATCAGCAAGTGTTAAATTTTGATTTACAAACCCACAATGCGAACAAGTTTTGGACGATGGATACCACATATCAATGAAGATAACTGCTCTTCCAACCCATCCTGCTTTGTAAGTTATTTGCCTAACAAACTCATACAACGAAACATCGGCTATACTCTTTGCCAACTTACGATTTTTCATCATTCCTCTTACATTCAAGTCTTCAAGAATGATAGTTTGGTTTTCACTAACAATCTTGTGAGTAATTGTTTCTTCAACAAAAGACATGATATCTTGATATCGTAAAAATGACTTTGAAACATTTGGCTATTCACATATATAATAATCATGGGATTTCGCAATTTTTTAGAAGTTACTGAAGAATATGATACATTTGGAGACCCCAAAGAATGGCATATAGGACAATTGGCTCTTTTAGATGAGACGGGAATGCATGATTTTGCCGTCTGTAAAATAGTTCACTTTGAAGATCCACCAAAAGGAAGTGATGCTTTCAAGTTTTTAGATAAAAATACAATTGAATTATATAATCCCTTTGGTTCAATGACATACAAAAGAGGGGAAAGTGTTCCAATTAGAGCTATTGAAGCATTTGGTTTCCATGCAAAAAATGCAGTAGAAAACTACAATGGTTTCCACTTCGTAGGTGCCCAAAACCTGTATCGAACAATTGATGCACTAATTAAAAAAGAAATGAAAGTCATTTATCCTGATTTGCTGATTCAATATTGGATGTCACCACAATATCAAAAATTCATCAAATCCTATCCCCAGATGAAGGAAAAGGAATCGGTTCTTGATCAAATTGAATATCAGTCTTTTGATGTTCATGGATATTCAGTTATAGTTTTAGCTGATGTTCGTGCAAAAAAATATGAATCGCAAATGCGACAGAGTGGGTATCCTCATCCAATGCATACTTATTACTTTGCTATTCCAGAATTGAAAGTTAGGTCGCAACAATTAAATGATTGGCTAAAGAAGGAGAAAATTGATAACCACTGGGGTCTTTTTACATCAATGAAAGTGGCTTTATCTATAGCAGAAAAATATATTGACTATTTATTTTATTCGAAGGTATGAAAAACAATGGGATTTCGCAATTTTTTAGAAGTTACTGAAGATCAATTAGAAACAATAGATCGAGATGCAACTCGATTTAATAACATCTTTGGCAATAAACTGCGTATCATTATTCCATTAAGAAAAGAACGATCTGATTACAAATTAATAAATTCCCTGGCCCAGGCTGGTTATGAAATCAATCTAGCAACAGGAATGACAAAGTTAAATGTAACAACATTTAAATGTAAAAAATGTAACCGACAAATTCAAACTAATAAAAAGCCTAATTCCTGCCCTTCTTGTAAATCCACCGATTTAGATGCTGTTCCTGATTCAAAAAGAGAAAGAACAGAAAAAATAGGATCAGTTCTAGTAAAATTAGATAAACGGGAACAAGGCAATTGGAAGGAACTTCTTCATTGGTGGGAAAAAAATAAAGATAAGAAAATTGAATTTGATAGCAAAACGGGTATTTCTATTATTATTTCAAGAAGTCCAATTGATATCGTGCGCATGAGTGACCATCGAGAGTTTAATTCATGCCACTCTCCACCAAATAGTAGAAATATTACCAGTTGGAAAGAAGGAACATGGTTTAAGAGTGCTATACAAGAAGCTAAAACAGGAGGATTAGTAGCTTATGCTGTTCATACATCCGATCTGGAAAAAATTAATGATCTCCAAGCACCAGAAATTTTTAAGGACAGAGATAGAAAAATCGACGGCATTGAACCCCTGGAACGTGTAAGATTGCGTCGTTTCAGCGATGAAAAGATGGATATTGTAATCCCAGAATTAAAAAGTTATGGAATTAAACACATTGATTTCATAGAAACTATACAAGATTGGGCTAAAAGTGTTCAAAAAAATGTAGATTTTTCTATACCACCAGATTTTAGAGACTTTGATTTATATGGTGGTAGTTATCAAGATAATACTGCATCTGAACTATGGAATAATTTTTTTGGTACGCATGTAACAGGAAAAAAACGTAGCACTAATGAAGACGAAGAAAACCATGGCCAACTAACAGCAGATAGGTTGCAACAACTTGCTGACGATGCTCGTACAGCCCATGAAGCAAATTGGAAACATGTTGGAGCTTATGCTGAAGCTAATGATGAGGGCGAAGGAATATTTTTAAGCCATTCTGGTAGTGTGTTTTTTACATTTGATAAAAAACAAATAATAAAAGAAATTACTTATGATGATCTGCTCGCCCAGAGTAGGTTTGGGTTCAGGAATTATAATACACTTGGACATGATATTAGAGAAGCAATCGGAAATTATGTATCAATTGAAGATATTCAGGTAAATACGCACGGCAAAGAAATGACCTTAAATTGCGATGTAAGGTCTGAAGGTGGTAATTATTATCACAATGAAGAGAATCCAGATCTCCAAGACTTTGAAGGACTGTTGGATACACTTGATGAAATTGAAAAACACTATAACACTATTTATAATAAAGTTTATGATGCTTTAGTGGAAAGGGGATTTATAAAATCGCCAAAAGAATTTAAACTTCAACATTTCAAATGGACAAAATCAGAAGATTCCAATGAACTTATCAGTGAGCCTATGTGGATAGGAGATCTGCAGGGAGTAAAAACAGATGAAATAAGTCGAAAGATTATTAGTTTTTGGCAATATAATGCAACATATGTTGAATTTACAAATAAAAAAATAGCAACAAATGCAAAAGCAATATTTCCAAACCTACCACAAGAAGCAATATATTTCATGGCTGAAATACAAAAATCTGAGGCTGAAATTTTCACATATCCATGCAAATTATACTTACAATTAGAAGTAGAATTCATGATAGCTGATGCTAAAGTCATGAGACAAATGCAGCAAATTGATGAACATTGGGATTATTATTACAGAAGGGCTGTCCAATGGTGGAATTCAATAAAACCAATTTTATTGGGTCAAAAAAAGAGACTTCCTGGAAAAATGCCAGTAAAACATCCTAAAATAAAAGATCAACAACTTAAACTTCCAGGATTTAAGGAATGGGCTGAAAAAAGACAACTCTTTGAATTTACTTCCAGCGATTTTAATGACATAATGAAACGAGCAGAAGAAGCCTTTCAACAGGAAAGATTTGATGTTGCTTGGAATTTAGCAAGATCAGTACAACCTGAAAATGAAGAAGAAAATAGTTATAAAACTCATTTTCTTGCTGCACTTTCAAATCGACAAGAAGAATTTTTGAAGGATTTAAAAAAGAAGAAAGGCTAATCTACTGAAGTTCTCCTTGCACAAAAGTAGCATGACCATGTTGCAGATTTCCCATCTTTGCTCTTTGAACTGCTTGCTGGGCTGCTGTATGTGCCTTTTTGTTAGC
>Ga0315284_10015389_pt1 | contig 10873 bp, 20 predicted proteins | sample YL17G09_16_MG_FD_203696 | JGI IMG/M metagenome (GOLD analysis project Ga0315284, IMG submission 203696) | Sediment microbial communities from Yellowstone Lake, YNP, Wyoming, USA - YL17G09_16 | ecosystem: Environmental > Aquatic > Freshwater > Lake > Sediment | place: USA: Wyoming | collected...
CGGATCGCCGGCATATTCTTGCTGCGCGCCGCGACCGCGATTTCGTGTCCCGGCGTCACCTGGTAAGAGGGGATATTCACGCGACGACCCGAAACCAGGATGTGGCCGTGCCGCACCAGTTGACGGGAGGCAGCATGCGACGTCGCCAGACCCATTCGATAGACAACGTTGTCCAGTCGCTGTTCCAGCAGCACGAGCAGGTTCTCGCCGGTGACACCTTTCATGGCGGCAGCCTTCTCAAAGTAGTTGCGGAACTGGTTCTCGAGAATCCCGTAGAAACGGCGAACCTTCTGCTTCTCCCGCAACTGCAGCCCGTAGCCAACGATCTTTTTGGGCCGCCGCGACTTCCCGGTGTGTTGGCCGGGCGGGAAATTCCGGTTCTCGATGGCGCACTTGTCCGTCAAGCAACGCTGTCCCTTCAGAAAGAGCTTCGTGCCTTCACGGCGACAAAGCCGGCATACTGCATCGCAATACCTCGCCAATCCAACCTCCCTTGATCGGGGTTCGGAATTAGGGATTCTTGCCTTGGGTAGAACCTCCAAGCCGCTCGCCGATCCCTTAACTCACGTTGCTCGTTGACCGTCCGCCTCCCCTTGCCTTCGGACGGCGGACTCCCCGCGCCTCGATCTAAACCCTTCGCCGTTTCGGCGGTCGGCATCCGTTGTGCGGGATGGGCGTCGAATCCTTGATGTTGCGGACTTCCAGCCCCGCGGTAGCCAGTGCCCGGATGGCCGACTCCCGACCTGCACCCGGACCTTTCACGCGCACTTCCACGGACCGCATCCCATGATCCCGCGCGGTGTTAGCGGCACGCATGGCCGCCTGCTGCGCCGCGAAGGGTGTTCCCTTCCGCGAACCTTTGAAGCCCATCGAGCCGGCACTCGACCAGCAAACCACCTTTCCATCCGGACTCGTGATCGTTATTTGCGTGTTGTTGAACGACGTTTGGATATGAACAACCCCGACCGGGACGATCCGCTTTTCCTTCTTCTTGAACGTCTTCTTTTTGCCTGTTTTGGTTGCTGCTTTTGCCATAGCTCCTCAGTACAATCCCGCCGAATCGTTCCCCCCGCCCTAAGTCTTGGCGACGGCGCGCTTCTTGTTGGAGACGGTCCCCCTCCGCGGTCCTTTGCGGGTGCGGGCGTTGGTGTGTGTCCGCTGGCCTCGGACCGGCAGGCTGCGCCGATGACGGAGCCCCCGATAAGAACCGATTTCAATCAGCCGCCGGATATTCATGGCAGCTTCTTTGCGAAGATCGCCCTCGACCCCACCTTCTTCTTCCAGGGTCTGCCGAATCTTGCTGAGGTCTTCGTCCGTCAGATCTTTGACCTTCTTGTTCGGGTCGATGCCGGCGCGCATCAGAATGGAGAGGGATCGCGCCCGCCCAATCCCGTAAATGTAGGTGAGGCCGATCTCTGCCCGTTTCGTGGGCGGCAAATCAACTCCGGCAAGACGTGCCATTTGAACCTCCGACCTCTGCCACCTGGAGCGGCAGCCTAAATCAAGAATCTTTGGATACCACGCGCCGGCCGTATTCGACGGCACGCAAAACCAAGCCTACCCCTGTCGTTGCTTATGCTTGGGGTTCTCGCAGATCACGCGCACCACGCCTTTGCGCTTCAGAATTTTGCACTTGGCGCACATTTTCCGAACTGAAGACCGCACCTTCATGGTTTCCCTTCCCGATTCCTTTGGCCGTGGAGGGCCTAGCCCTCACCTGGGCACCGTCACCCGCTCCCCGTTGACCTTGCTCACTTATACCGATAGACGATCCGACCGCGCGTCAGATCATACGGAGAGAGTTCCACTGCCACCCTGTCACCGGGGAGAATACGAATAAAATTCTTGCGCATCTTCCCCGAAATATGCGCTAAGACTTGGTGTTTGTTCTCGAGTTCCACACGAAACATGGCGTTCGGGAGCGATTCAATCACGGTCGCCATTACCTCGATCGCTTCTTCTTTCGCCATAGTGAGTAACACCAGCCTCGCGTCCGCGTCGCCGCTTGCTTGGTGATTGCGAGCGCCGCGGTCCCGGCTAGAGCCGCGTCAGAACATCCGGGCCGTCTCGCGTCACCGCTACCATGTGCTCGAAGTGCGCCGAATATTCCCCGTCAGCCGTAACCGCCGTCCAGTGGTCCTCGCGGATCCGCAACTCTCGCTTACCCGCATTGACCATCGGCTCAATGGCCAGAACCATTCCCTCTTTCAAAACTGGCCCGTAGCCTGCCTGACCAAAATTCGGAATCTGAGGCTCCTCGTGCAGTTCCCGCCCAATGCCGTGTCCGACGAACTCGCGCACGATCGAAAAGCCATTCCGTTCTACATGTTCCTGGATGGCCGCCGAGATATCTCCGAGCCGGTTTCCCAGGCACGCTTTTTCGAGCCCCAATTCCAAGGCTTCCTCAGTGACTCGCAGAAGCTTCGCCGCCACTTCCGAGATCTTCCCCACGGGAACCGTCACCGCCGCATCCCCGTAGTAGCCATCCAGGACGACGCCCATGTCCAGGCTTACCACGTCGCCCTCCCTCAACCTTCGGTCCCCCGGGATGCCGTGCACAATCTCATCGTTCACCGAGGCACACAAGCAACAGGGATACTCGCGGTACCCCTTGAAGGCTGGGCGAACTTTCAACCCGGCCAGCCTCGATTCCACGTACCGCTCCAGATCCCAGGTCGTGCAATCGGGCCGAATCCACCCTCGAAGTTCCTCCAACAACTCCCGCACCAAACGGCCACCGCGACGTAACTTCTCAATCTCCGCCGGCGACTTGCAGATAATCATGCAGCCTTAAGGTAGCTGACGAGTCCTTGCGCGATGGCTTCCGGTTCCGCATTGCCATCCACGTCGTGCAGCAAACCCTTTCTCCGGTAATAATCGATCAGTGGTTGCGTCTGGTTCTCATAAGCCACCAGCCGCTGCCGAATCGTGCTTTCGTTGTCGTCCGCCCGCTGGAGCAACTTCCCGCCATCCTTATCGCAGACGTCCGGCTGCTTGGGCGGACTGAAGTGGACATTGTAGATGGCGCCACAGGTGGCGCAAGTCCTCCGCCCGGTGAGCCGCTTCATAAGCAACTCGAGATCCACGCAGATATTGAGCACCAGCGGGTTCCCGAACCCCCGTTCCAGCAGCGCGCGGTCGACGAACTCAGCCTGGTTCAGGGTCCGGGGAAAACCATCCAGCAGGAACCCCCCCCGGCAATCGGGCTGGCCAATCCGCTCCGCCACAATGCCGCAAACCACTTCATCCGGAACCAACTGACCCGCTTCCATCTTAAGCTTGGCCGCCAGTCCTAGTGGTGTCTGGTTCTTCACGGCCTCGCGCAGAATGTCGCCGGTTGATATTTGCGGCACGCTGAACGCCTTGGAAACTTCGCGTGCCTGTGTTCCCTTCCCAGCTCCCGGCGCCCCCAAGAAGATCAATGCCTTAGCCTTCATATGAGATCCTCCGGTGATTTCAGTTTATCCTGCACGCCGTCCCCGGATCCGCCCTTTCTTCAGAAAACCATCATAATGCCGCATAATCAACTGCGCTTCCACCTGGTGCACCGTATCCATCGCCACCCCCACCACGATGAGGAGGGAGGTGCCGCCGAAGTAGAAGTTTACATTGAGCCCGTGCAACAGCCACATCGGCAGATGCGCATCAAACCAAGCTCCACCCATCCACACGGGCAGATGGTTGACTCTTAATCCGGCCAGCATAATCTCGGGGATCAAAGCAATCAGGGCAAGATAGATCCCGCCCACCCAGGTAATCTTGGTCAGGACATCATCCAGATGGTCCGCGGTCCGTTTGCCGGGACGAATCCCCGGGATAAATCCCCCCTGCTTGCGTACGTTGTCCGCAACTTCGTCGGGGTTGTAGACAATCGAAAGGTAAAAGTGCGCAAAAAACATAATCATGAGCACATAGGAGAACGTGTACAGGGGCTCGCCGTAAGCGAAGATTTGCGTAAACCGCTCGATAATCCTGCCCACAAGGCCGGCTTTGTTGCTGACGAGCAGGCCGAGAGTCTGCGGGAAAGTCAGAATCGAAACCGCAAAAATAATGGGCATCACCCCGCCGCTGTTGACCTTCAACGGCAAGTGAGTGGACACCCCACCCATGATTCGCCGTCCCACCACCCGCTTGGCATACTGAATGGGAATCCGGCGTTCGCCTCGCTCCACCAGGACAATGAAACCCACCACCGCCAACATGAAAACCAACAGGAGAACGAGGATAGGAAGGCCCCAAACACCGGTGCGGATCTTGTCGTACAAATCGGCGGCGGCACGCGGCAGTCCCACCACAATCCCGGCAAAGATCAGCAAGGACATCCCGTTGCCGATGCCACGCGCCGTGATCTGTTCTCCCAACCACATGATGAACACTGACCCGGCCGTCAGCGTCAAGACTGTGCTGAAGATAAAGAAGGGACCCGGGTTGGTCACCAGCGGCATCCCCAAGCTCGTCTGACGCTGCAAGGCGATGGCGATGGCAAAAGCCTGGAACGCACTCAGCCCGACGGTCAACCACCGGGTGTACTCCGTAATCTTGCGCCGGCCCAGCTCACCTTCCTTGCGCAATTTCTCCAGTTGCGGCGAAACCACACCCATCAATTGCAGGATAATGGAGGCCGTAATGTAGGGCATGATGCCCAAGGCAAAAACGGTCAACCGCCGCAAGCTGCCGCCCGAAAACATCGCCAAGAGGCCGAACAGCGATCCCGCAAACTGGTTGAACGCCTGCTCAAAGACGTCCGCGTTGATGCCCGGCGTGGGGATAAAAGATCCCAACCGGTAGATGGCCAGCATCAGCAGGGTAAACAGGATCCGCTTGCGCAGGTCCGGGATCTCAGTGATGCTCTTGAGCGATTCAATCATGCCGGCAAAACCTCAGCTTTACCGCCTGCCTTCTGGATTTTATCCACAGCCGATTTGGAGAAATGATGAGCCCGGATCGTGAAAGGTGACTTCAACTCACCCACTCCCAGAACCTTGAGTCCATCGTCCAGCCGCTTGATTAATCCGCGCTTTAACAAGAGTTCAGGGGTGACAGCTTCAGCCGGATCCAACTTCGCCAGATCCCGGAGATTGACCACCGCGAACCGCTTCTTAAAGATGTTCGTAAACCCCCGCTTGGGAAGCCGGCGCTGGAGCGGCATCTGGCCGCCTTCAAAACCAGGCCGCATCCGTGAACCGGCACGCGACCGTTGTCCTTTCGCTCCGCGCGTGGCCGTCTTGCCGTGGCCGGAGCCCATCCCCTGACCAATCAGCTTCCGCCGATGGCTAGCACCCCGCGGAGGCCGTAAGGTTCCAATGTGTATTGCCATGTTATCGCTGCCTATTTCTTCGCCGTCTTGGACGGCTTGGCGGCCTTGCTCTTGCCAGCCGCCGCCTTTTTCGCCTCTGCTTTCTCAGCGGCTTTGCCCTTTCCCTGTTCCGCGCGATGCTTCTTCTCCGCTTTCGCGGGCTTGGGAGCCTTCCCGGCCGGCTTCACCGCTGCCTTTGCGGCAGGCGCAGGCGTGTCGATCAACTCGCCGCCGGCAACTGCTTCCTTCCCTTCCTCCACCGTCCCGGCCGCCGCCACTGCCTCCACGGGCACCACCTCAGGAGGGCGCAGGGTGAAAGCAGGAAGCAAACTCCGCACGGGCAAGTCCGACACCTTCACGACTTCCACCAAATGCTGCACCTTGGCTACCATCCCGCGAATTTGCGGGGTGTCCGGCCGCTCCACTAACTTGTGCAGTCGAGTCAACCCCAGGCAGCGGAGTAGTACCTTGTGCTTGTGGGGGCACCCAATCCCGCTTCGTATCTGCCTGATCCAGATGGTCTGTCGCGCCTTATCCAAGACGTTATCCTCACTTGGCGTTCTAGAGTTCTTCGACCGGCTTGCCCCGCAGGGCCGCCACTTCATCCACATTGCGAAGCTGCCGCAGGGCGTCCATGGTCGCCTCGACCACATTGTGCGGGTTGGTGCTACCCAGGGACTTCGTTAACACGTCCTGAATCCCAGCCGCTTCCACCACCGCGCGCACGGCTCCTCCGGCGATCACGCCCGTGCCCGGCGAGGCCGGCTTCAGCAGAACTCTGCCCGATCCAAAGCGGCCGACCACGATGTGCGGGATGGTAGGAGGAGTAAGGTTAACCTTCACCAAGGATTTCTTCGCCGCTTCGATGCCCTTGCGGATGGCCATCGGGACTTCCCGAGCCTTCCCGGAGCCATGGCCGACATACCCGTGCCCGTCACCCACCACCACCAAGGCCGCGAAACTGAGATTCTTACCGCCCTTCACCACCTTGGTGACGCGGTTAATGTTGATCACCTGATCTTTCAGCGCCAACGTATTCGGGTCAATCCTTGTGCTCAACTATTTCCTCCCCACGGTCCTTGCTAATACTGCAGGCCGGCCGCCCGGGCCGCGTCGGCCAAGGCCTTCACCCGCCCGTGGTAGGCGTACCCACCCCGGTCAAACACTACGCGCGTAATACCCGCCGCCTTAGCCCGCTCTCCCAGCACCTGGCCCACCGCCTTGGCCCCGGCAACCCCGCCGCCACTCTTGATGGTCTGGCGGACTTCCTTGTCTCGCGAAGAGGCGGAGACCAAGGTGGCCCCCTGCGAGTCATCCACGATTTGCGCGTAGATATGCTGCAAGGACCGGAAAACGTTCAAACGCGGAACCTCCGGCACACCCTTCACACGCTTGCGAATGCGGTCATGAATTCGCTGGCGCGTTGCGTCTTTGGATACCACCCGTCCCATGATGGATTTCTCCCCTTTTCCTATCCTGGCTACACCTTAGCGGCGCCGGTTGCGGCGGCGGACTTACCGGCCTTCTTCCTCAACCGTTCGCCTGTGTAGCGGACCCCTTTGTTCTTGTAAGGATCCGGCGGGCGCAAGGCGCGAATCTCCGCGGCAAACTGGCCGACCTTATGCTTATCCGCCCCGTTCAAGACCAGGTGGGTCTGCTTGTCCATGCGAACCGCGAGGCCTTGCGGAATGGGCATTTCAATGGGGTGGGAATAGCCCAGCGTGAACACTACCGTATCCCCTTTTACCTCTGCCCGGTAACCAATCCCGACAATGTCCAGATGCCTCTCAAACCCGCGCGTGACGCCCGTGACCGCGTTTGACAACAGGCTGCGAACCAACCCGTGCAGGGCAGCTTGCTCATCATTCGCGCGCGCCACGACCAACCGGCCGTCTTTATGCTCCAGATGAATCCCGGGCGGCAAGGAAACCTGCAAGGTACCCTTGGCGCCCTTGACCACCAGAGCTGCACCCTCCGTGGTCACCGTGACCCCGGCAGGAACTTCTATCGGTTTTCGACCAATTCGTGACATAAGCTTGAACCCAAAACTTGCCTTCTGCCTGCCTCTGCGTCAGGTTCAGAATCAGCTTGCAGATAACCGTCAAGCGACGGGCGTGGTTACGATATGTTGCAGAGTATTTCGCCGCCCACACCCTCTCTCCGGGCCTTCTTGCCGGTCATAATCCCACGCGGCGTGCTCAAAATGTTGACCCCCATGCCTCCCACCACCGAGGGGATTTCCCGCGCGCCGATGTAAGCGCGCCGGCCGGGTCTCGACACACGATCCAGAGTCGTAATCACGCTCTGGCCGTTGGCGCCATAGCGCAGGAAGACTCGCAGCACCCTCTTTTTTCCTTCCTCGGCGGCCTTGTAGTTGCTGATGTACCCCTCTTCTTTCAGCACCCGCGCGAGTTCCACTTTCAACCTGGAAGAGGGCATATCCACGCGCGCGAAGCGCGCCCGAATCCCGTTCCGCATTCGCGTCAGCATGTCCGCAATCGGATCTGTAACGACGGCCATAGAACTCCCAGTATCTAAGAATGAGTGTGCCCTGGCGCTTTACCAGCTCGACTTGGTCACCCCAGGGATTTCACCCTGCAGGGCCAGTTGCCGGAAACAAATCCGGCACATCTTGAACTTGCTCAGATAGCCTCGCGGGCGTCCACAAATCAGGCAACGATTCCGGTGGCGAATCTTGAACTTGGGCTTCCGGACCAGCTTAGCCATCATCGAAGTACGTGCCACGAATTAGCCTCCTGCCTTCTCAGTGGGCGGCGCGGCGGCCTGGCGGCGCTGAGCCTCCGAACGAAACGGAAACCCCAGATGGCGCAGCAGCGCCAGCGCCTCGGCGTCCGTCCGAGCATCCGTCACAATCGAGATGTTCATACCCTTGATCTTATCCACCTTGGCATAATCGATCTCGGGAAAAACCACCTGGTCGCGCAGCCCCAAGGTGTAATTACCACGGCCGTCAAATGCCCGCGTGGATAGACCGCGGAAGTCCCGCACGCGCGGCAGCGCCACACTGCTCAGCCGATCGAAGAACTCGTACATGCGGTCGCCGCGCAGGGTGACCATCGCGCCGATAGGCATAGACTGCCGCAGCTTGAAATTGGCGATCGACTTCCGCGCCCGCGTGGTGACGGGCTTTTGACCGGTGATGGCCGCCAGTTCCTGGCTGGCCGAATCCAGTAACTTCGCGTTCTGGATCGCTTCCCCCAAACCCATGTTGATCACGATCTTGCAGAGCCGGGGGACAGCCATAATATTGCGGTAACCGAACTCCTTGACCAGGGCCGGCACAATTTCCTTTTGATATCGTTCCTTCAACCGCGGCGCCATGTTCGTCCTAGTTCCTTCCGGCCTCTACTTTTCTAAGACCTTGCCACACTTGACGCATACCCGCACCTTCTTGCCTTCCGCCATCTGCCGGTGCTGAACGCGCGTGGGCCCACACTCACTACACACCAGCGCCACGTTGGAGATGTGAATCGGGCCTTCCTTCTCCAGGATACCGCCCCGAATTTGCTTGGCCGGGTTGGGGCGTGTGTGGCGCTTCACCATGTTCACATGTTCCACGAAGAGCCGAGACCGGCTTGGTTCCACTTCCAACACCCGGCCGACCTTGCCTTTGTCCCGGCCGGCCATAACCTGAACCTGGTCGTTCTTGCGAATGTCTAGAGCGATTCCCATTACAGAACCTCAGGCGCAAGTGAGACGATCTTCAAGAATTTCTTTTCCCGCAACTCTCGGGCTACCGGCCCGAAGACGCGCGTGCCCACGGGCTCACCCGTATCGCTGATCAGCACCGCGGCGTTTTCGTCAAAGCGGATGTAGCTGCCGTCGCGCCGGCGCTGCTCTTTCCGCATCCGCACAATCACCGCTCGCACGACGGTACCCTTGCGTATGGCACTGTCCGGCGCCGCCTCTTTTACCGCCGCCGTGACCACATCGCCCAGCCCCGCCTGTAGGCCCACATCGCCCCCGCGGGGAAGAATACAAGAGAGCTTGCGAGCTCCCGAGTTGTCCGCCACCTGAAGAATCGTCCGCATTCCGATCATTGGACACTCTCCACCACCGGCGCCACTTGCACAGCCTTCGCAATCACTTCGACCACCCGCCACCGCTTGCGCCGGCTCAGGGGCCGAGTCTCCACGATCCGAACCGTGTCACCCAGGTTACACTCGTTCTTTTCATCGTGGGCCAGGAACTGCTTCGAATGCCGCACCACCCGCTTATACAGGGGGTGATTCACCTGGCGTTCCACCTTGACCGCGACGGTCTTGGTCATCTTATTGCTTGTCACCACGCCGACTTTTTGTTGTCGTCTATTCGCCATCGTTTTTCTGCCCGGACCACCGCCTCCGTTTCGCGGTCCTCACGCTTTCTCCGTTTTCTGGGCCTGCAGTGCCTGCCCCCGGAGAATCGTCTTCACCCTGGCAATGTCCTTCCGCAAAGTGCGAATCTTCGTCAGCGTGTCCGTCTGGCCGCTGGCGTATTGAAATTTTAGCCGGAAGCGTTGTTCCGAGAACTCCCGCTCCTTGACGCGAAGCTCGTCCGGGCTCAATTCCTTCATCTTGGCTGCCTTCATGACGTCGCCCAACCCTTTCTTCCGTCGGTCTAACCCTTGATGGTGCGGGCCACAAATTTCGTGGCCAAGGCGAGTTTGTGGCTCGCCAGCCGGAAAGCCTCCCGGGCATCCGCCTCGCTCACGCCTTCCATCTCGAACAGGATCCGGCCGGGTTTGACCACCGCCACCCAGAATTCTGGCGCCCCTTTTCCCTTCCCCATGCGGGTTTCCACCGGCTTCTGCGTAACCGGCTTGTCCGGGAAAATGCGAATCCAGAGTTTGCCGCCCCGCTTGATAAAGCGCATGATGGTCACGCGGCTGGCCTCGATCTGCCGGTCGGTAATCCAACCCGGCACCAGCACCTTCAAGCCATAATCGCCGAAGGAGAGATCGGAACCGCGCCAGGCCTTACCCCGCATGCGGCCGCGCTGTTGCTTTCGATACTTAACTTTGCTCGGCATTAACATAACAATTGCTTCCCACACTCGCTTCGCGAAACGCTAATCAGTGATCAGTCGCCCGTTATCTGTTTTCAGTGCACTGCTACCTGATAGCTCTGTTCCTCAAGCTGCCGGGGCCGGCACCGGACCGGGCTCTTCCTTTTTCACCGGTCGGCGCTTCTGCTCCAGTACCTCACCGTTAAAGATCCAGCACTTGACGCCAATCGCGCCGTAGGTAGTCCTGGCTTCGGTCGAGCCGTAATCGATGTCCGCCCGCAAGGTGTGCAAGGGAAGCCGGCCTTGCAGGTACCACTCCGAGCGAGCAATTTCGGCCCCATTCAACCGGCCGCCGCAGCGAACTTTGATACCTTTGCAGCCGAAACGGAGCGCGGAATCCACCGACTTACGCATGGCCCGCCGGAACGCCACCCGCTTTTCCAGTTGCAAAGCGATCGACTCGGCCACCAGTTGCGCGTTCAACTCCGGCCGCCGTACTTCCTGGATATTGATCGGCAAAACCTCGCGGCCCGTCCGCTTCTGGATATCCTGCCGCAGGCGATCGATCTC
>Ga0315284_10015393_pt1 | contig 10872 bp, 11 predicted proteins | sample YL17G09_16_MG_FD_203696 | JGI IMG/M metagenome (GOLD analysis project Ga0315284, IMG submission 203696) | Sediment microbial communities from Yellowstone Lake, YNP, Wyoming, USA - YL17G09_16 | ecosystem: Environmental > Aquatic > Freshwater > Lake > Sediment | place: USA: Wyoming | collected...
GTTCCTGCCCTCGGCGGGGAGGGTGTGGTTTTCCCCCTCGTTGGGCCGCTCCCCGGGCGCGGCCGAGGGCTACAGGCTTGCGGGGTGGCTCGCGGCGCAGGCCCTGGCCTCGAGAGCGCCGCTGTGCCTCCCGCTCCCGGACGTCCTGTTCGAGCGCCTCTGTCGCGGGGCCTCGTTCGCCCCGAGCCTGGAGGCCCTGGCGGAGTTCGACGCGGCGGCGGCGGGGGCGGTCAGGGCCGCGGCCGCGCTCGACGCGCCGACGTTTGCGGCACTGCTCGAGGCCGAGGGCCTGCCGGCCTCGACCTCGCGCCAGGGCTTCGCGGCCAAGGCGGCGCGGGCGGCGCTCGTCGACGGCGTCGCCTGGCAGTTCGACGCGCTGGCCGCCGGGTTCGCGAGGGGCGCGGACAGGGCGGCCCTGCTGCGGTGGAGGCTGACTCCGGCAGATCTCGCCGAGCTGGTGGGAGGGGAGGGCGGCGCGGCCGCGGGCGCGACGGCCGAGCTGGTTGCGAGGTCGATGGAAGAAGGGGGTTTTTCGAGGAAGGACTCTTCGAGCAGCGGCGTCGCAGAGAGGCTGCAGCAGCTGCTGGCTCCTGCCCCGCCACTCCCGCCGCTGAGGAAGGCCGCGAGGGCGGCCGGGGCCGGAGACATGGACGTCGTGGCCGACGCGAGGGCTTGAGAAAAAGAGGGGGAAAAGTGCTCTCTTTTTTCCAACCTTTTTTTTTTTCATTTCGAATCTAATTCTTCTTTTTTCTTTCTTTTCATTTCAATCGCAAACAACCCCCCCTCGGCGCTTTCATTCCTGCTCCTGATTGCTTTTCCTTTTGCGCTGTCGTACTTTATATTTCCAGAACTAAATTTTGCATTATTCTCTCTCTGGTAATTGTAAAAAATACAAAATCCTCGAATAAATCATCTCCGGTCTCTCTCTCTCTTCCCCTACCCTCTTCCTCTCTCTTTCCTTCTCTATCTCTCTCCTCGCTCTTCATCACTTCATCCTCCGCAGCGCCTCGTCCACGTCCCTGTCCGTCACCGCGTCCGCCCAGTGAAGCATTGTCTGCGTGATCACGGGGGACACCTCCCTCGACCGAGAGGCCGGGACGCCGCCCGAGGCACACTTGTTGGCGAGCGCGCGGCGCCAGCGGCCCTTGGCGCCGGCGACGCCGCTCCACCTCGAGATCTGCCGCTCGTCGTCGTCGATGCGCCGGCCGCAGAAGAAGCGGCAGTACCAGTGGAACCAGCCGCGCGGGTCCCTCTTGTCTATCCACCCCTTTTCCTCCCAGAACGCCTGGTCCTGCCCTGCTTTCACGCCGTACTTGTTCGTCGGAATGTTGTACCGTCGAGAGACGTAGAGGCGCTCCGGGAGGCCCACGAACCACGAGGCGGGGAACTCGCGGTGGTCGATGTCGACGGAAGAGCCGAGGATACCCTTCTTGCCGCCTCGAGGGTTAAAGTAGCACCCGCCGAAGACCCCGGCTTCGATCATCTGCCTCGGCGTGAAACGGGGCCTGAAGATGGGGTTGTCTGGGAAGACGAGCCTCCCGGCGCTGTCTCGCTTCGGGGTCTTGGGCTCTTCGGGCAGAGAGGTCGAGGGCTTTTTCGTCACCGCCGCATCAGATTCTGCTGCAGCAGATTTGAGCTTCTTTGAGGCTCCCGCCGTGGCCTTTGAGGGTTCCGATGCCGCGGCAGCAGCACCAACAGCGGAGCGCTTCTTACCAACTACTTTCCCCAACGCGCGGACGGCGGGAGGCACGACGCGGCGAGCTGCCGAGGGAGGCATTGTTTTTCAATCTAGCCGCTTTGACCGAGAGAGCGTTGTGTTTGTTTTTTCAACCCTCTGTTTCTTTCTTTTTCTCTCGCTCGCCTTCTTCTTCTTCCGTGCTGCGTCTTTTACAACTCCCAAGAAGCCTCTATCTATCAATCCGAGAAAACTACTTTTTTATTTCTTTCAAGTTGAGGAGCATAAAAAGGCAAGAAAGAGAGATGAAACCAAAGCTATTAAACTCTCTTTCTTTCCTTTCGTTATTTCTATCAGCATCCTCTTCCCGTGTGGCCTTGTCTCCCCTTCTTCTTTCAGCTTCTTCTAAAAAAATTCTACTTGATGTCGATCAGCTCGACGTCAAAGATCAGGGTGGCCCCGCCGGGGATGACCCCGGCGGCCCCGCGGTCGCCGTAGCCGAAATCGGGAGAGATCGTCAGCTTGGCGCGCTCGCCCTTGGAGAGCTTGGCGACGCCCTCGTCCCAGCCCTTGATGACCTGGCCCACGCCCAGGGTGAAGCGGAAGGGCTCTCCGCGGTCGCGGGAGGAGTCGAACTTCTTGCCGTCAGTGAGCGTGCCCGTGTAGTGGACGATGACGGTCTGGTTTTGTTTGTTTGTTGTTGAAGAGAGAGAAGAGGGAGAAGAGAAGAGGGAGAAGAGAGGAGGTTAGAAAGAAAGCGCTCGAGCCACCATCGCCGTGAGAGATCCGAACGACAATCAACTCGAGAATGGGCAGCGAAAGAGGTCCCGAATCGCCAACCCGCAATGACCCTCTGAAAGCAACCAATCTCGCGTAGCCGCGGGGCTTTCCAAATCGGAAATTGAGCGAGTGGAAAGAGCGAGCAACCCGGGCGAATAATGATCGTTCGGTGATGGCGACGACAATTATGCAAAGGAAAGAAAGAAAGAAACCCCGTGAAAAACCTCACCTGTCCCTTCTGAGGGAACGTGGAGCCGTCGCCGGCGCTGATCTTCTCGATGTCGACACTGTTGAAATTGGTTGGAATAAAAAAGAGAATTCAAAAGGGAAGAGGTGAGTTTAAAAGAGCTCCAGTTTTGACGACGGCGCGATGAGACCCCGAATCTGAAAAAGGTGAAACTAAACCGAAACTCCTCATTCCTAACTCACCCCATCGCGCGAGGGGAGAAGGAGATGGACCTGCGGGAGACGCGAGGGAGAGCAGAGCGGAGGGCGGAGGCGGCCGGGCGGAGGAGGAGGCGGTTCATTTAGCGGTTGGTTGAAGGAGCAAAAGCAAAAGTGAAGAAGAAGAGGAAGGAGAAGAAGAAGGAGAAGAAGAAGAAGAAGAAGAAGAAGATGAGGAAGAAGAAGAAGAAGAAGAGAAAGAAGAAGAAGAAGAAGAAGAAGAAGAGGGGGGACATTTTTTTGGTTTCTTTTTTTAGAAACCTCTTCTTGACCGAACCGCTCAACACTCCGTCTTTTCTTCTTTCCTTTGAACGCGGCTCCAGGCTCCGCCTTCGTCGCTCCCGACGGAGAAAAAGAATGGAAGGTGCCGCTCTCGCTCATCCCTCGGCGGCAGGGGAAGGGAAACAAGAGCAGGCGGGGGAGCCCGACGCCTCCTCTCCTTCTTCCCTCGCCCCTGCCTCCGCGCCCGCCGCCGCCGCCGCCGCCGATGGAGGCAGCGGCGCTCCCGAAGGAGAAGGAGGTGCGGCGTCGTCGTCGTTTCCCTCCTCCTCCCCTGCACTCCCGGCAGCAGCTCCTCTCGACGATGACGATGGCGAAGAAGATATCGCAATCGATTCTTCTCCTTCATCGGCAGACTTCGCCTCCACCTCCGACGCCGCTTCCAAACTCTCCTCGCTGTGCGCCAGGGCCGAGGCCCGCGAGAGTCTCCTCTCGGAGCAGCTCGCGCGCGCCTGGGAGGCCGCGGACGCCGCCCGGTCGAGGGAGGCCCATGCCGCGGCGGAGGTCTCGAACCTCCGGGCCGAGGTGGCCAACCTCGAGACGGTGCTCGGGGCCGCGACGAGGGTGAGAGAGCGGAAAGAAGAAGAAGAAGAAGAAGAAGAAGAGGAAGAAAAAGAAGAAGCGGCGACGGCGGCGACTTCTTCGTCTCCTTCGTCGTCTCCGTCGTCGACCTCTTCTTCGTTGTCGACTTATTCCCACTCTTCCTCCTCTCTCGAGAGCGAAAGGCGCGCTCGCGTCGCAGCGGAGAGGGAGGCCGCGGCCGCTCGCTCCGAGGCGGCAGCCGCGGCCTCCCGCCTCGACGCGGCGCAGGCGTCGGCTGATGCGCTCCGGGAAAGAACAGCCTCCGCCGAGGCCTCGCGCGACGAGGCGCGCAGGGAGCTCTCGGCCGCTTCTCGGGCGGGACAGGCAGCTCGAGATTCTCAGAACACCTCGGACAGGCGAGCCTCGGAGATGAAAGCCACCCTGGAAGAGGCGGAGACACGCGCCGCTGCCTCGGCCCTCAGGGCCGCCGCCGCCACGAGGGACGCCAACGCCGCGGCAAGGTCGCTCTCTGCAGCAGAAGCGCGCGCCGCGGCGGCCTGCTCCAACCGTGACGAGGCCCGCAGGGCCAGAGAAATTGCTCTGACTGACGCCGAGTCGCTGCGCCGGGCGGCCGACTCCCTGCGCGCCGAGGTCGCCGAGGCACGGCGCGAGCAGGAGAGAGGCAGGAGGGACGCTGCGGCCGCCCGCGAGAGAGAGCAGGCCGCTGCCTCCTCCGCGGCCGAGATCTCAAGGGCCAAAGAAGCCCTCTCCACTGCTCTCATCGCCTCCCAGAAGGAGACATCCGAGGCCAGGCAGGCTCAGTCTGCGGCGAAGCGCAAGGCCGCGGCTGCGGAGCGGGTGCTCGCAGCGGACAAGGCCGGCGCCGCGCGCTCGTCGGTAAAAAACAGCGAGGCCGCGGCGAGAGTCAAAGAGCTCGAGAGGTCTCTGTCCGAGGCCGTCTCGACCGCCGACTCCGCGCGAGCTGCTGCCGCCGCGGCGGAAAAGAGGGCCGGGTCCGCCACCAAGGAGCTCGACGCGTCCCTGGCCGCTCTGAACGCGGCGCGCTCGAGCCTGGAGGGAGCGAAGCTCGAGAGCGCCTCCGCCAGAGCGGCCGCCGCCGCCGCCGCCTCGGCCGTCGACGCGGCCGACGCCCGCGCGAAGCGCAGCGAGGCCGCCCTCGAGGCGGCCGCGGCGTCCCGCGACGCCGCCAGGGCCTCCGCGGCAGAGGCCCGCCTCGCCGAAGAGCGCGCCCGCGCCGGGACCAGGGCCGCGGCCGAGGCCGGCGACGCCCTCCGGGGGGACGCGGCCGCGGCCGCGGCGGAGGCCTCGGCGGCCGGGGCGCGTGCGGCGGCGGCGGGCAGGGAGCGCGACGCCGCGGCCTCCGCCGCCTCCTCCCTCAAGACGTCGGTCGCGACTCTGGCGGCGCAGGTCGCCGAGCTCCAGGCCGCCGTGGCCTCGGGGGAGAGGGCCCGCGCCGCCGCTGCCGAGGCTGCCGGCGTCTCGGACTCCCGCGCGACGGCCGCGGCGGCGGCGAGGGAGGCCGCGCTCGAGAGTAGCCTGAAGGCGGCCGAGGCCACCGCGGCCGCCGACGCCAGAGCCTCCGCTGCCTCCGAAGCGGCAGCGGCAGCCCGCTCGGTCGCGGAAGAAGCGCAAGCCGAGGCCCGCTCCCTGCGCCTGTCGCTCGCGGACGCCGAGAGGAGGGCCGCCGCGGCCGCCGCGGCGACGGCGACGGCGGCGGAGCTCAGGCGCGAGGTGCTGGCCTTGGCGAGCAAGCTCCTCTCCGAGCGCGGCCGCTCCGCGGCGCTCGAGCGCGCCCTGGAGACGCCGCAGAGCGTGCACCGCTGGCGGGCCCTGGGCGGCGTCGACCCTCCCCTCGCCGAGCTCGTCGCCAAGTCCCAGGCGCTGCAGCGCAGGCTGCTGCAGGAGACCGCGGCGAGGGCGAGCGCCGAGGAGGCCGCGAGGGAGGCCAAGGACGAGGCCGCGAGGGCCAGAGCGGCGCTGCGGAGGGCGAAAGGGTGCCTGCTCGGAGGAGGTGGTTTGGAGGAGAGGGGGGAGAAGAGGGAGGAAGGGGAGTTGATCGCGAGCGGCAAAGGACACGCCGCAGCTTCCTCCTCTTCGTCTTCTTCTTCCTCTTCTTCCTCCTCTTCGTCTTCTTCCTCTTCCATCAGCCTCAGCCTCCCTGACGTCGTCCAGAGGTTCTCCGCCCTGCGGGCCGCGGTCAGGGCAGCGGCGAGGAGGGAGGCGGTCCTGGAGGCAGAGGTCGCGGCATGCCGAGCGGCGCTAGGGAAGGGATAGAAGACGAAGAAGAAGAGACGGGATGGTTTTTTGTTTTGGTTTTTTGTTTTTTTCGTTTGCAATCATCTCTCTTTCCATCATTTTCCCCTTTCGTTCATCGCGCCCGCGATCTCTCTCTCTCTCTGTGTTCGTTGACCTCTTTCCCTCTCTCCCTCTCTTCTCCTCTATATTGTAATCCCTCTCTCACTCTTTTCTCCTCTATATGGTAATTTCCCTCTCTCTCTCTCTCTCCCTCTCTCTCTCTCTCTCTCTCTCTCTCTCCAATAGAGCCAGAAAACCAAATCCTAGTAAATCCTGGTAAAAACCCTTAGACGACCTGGTACCCGTCGGCGACGAGCGATGCGCGCAGCCCGTGCTTCACAGCAGCCCCGTCGTCGACGGCCTCGACCCCGACCACCTTCAGCGGGCACATCGTCGCCCCCTCGACCCTGAACGACACGTCGACGGGGAAGAACGAGCCGGGAGGGGCCTGCGCCGCAGGGAAGACAAACTCCGCGGAGCCGGACCTGTTGGCGTCGTCGACGAGCTCGATCGTCCACAGCAGCGCGCGGCCACGCGCGTCGTACCTCCACTCGCCGTCGAGCGAGGGGACGGACGCCGGGGGCCCCGGGGCGGGGATAGAGACGGTGAGGTCTCGGAGGTCGAAGCGGGATGCCGAGGGACCGCACTCGTACTCGATGTTGACAAAAGTCTCGGCGCCGGAGACCGACGGCCAGCAGTTGATCGTGACCGGGAGGGCGCTCTCGTCCGACGACTGCGCGCGCCACTTGAGGACTCCCAGCGGTGTCCCGCGAGGGAAGGGGCGTCCCGCGTCCTTGAGGCGGAGCTGGCCCGAGGAGGCGTAGGCCGCCTTGTCGATGTTCGGGTGCGTCTTGAACTGCCACTGGAGGGTTGAATCAGAAGAGTCGGAGGTCGATGTGTCGACGGACAAGACGACGCGCGCGGCGGCCTCGTCGTGGACGGCGAGCGACAGCGTGCCCTGCACCTCGAGCGGCGCCTCGAGCCCCCCATCCCGCGACAGCGAGGCCGAGACGCGCTCGTCGAGGGCGACCGTCAGGGGCTCGCCGGAGGCCGGGGCCGGGAAGGAGGAGGCGTCGTCGCGGGCGCGGTGGGCATGCGAGGAAGAAGCAGCGCCGCCGCCGTCGGCGGCCGAGGTGGGCGCCTCCTCGGCAATCTCCTCGCCCTCGGCGCGGAGCGACGCCGCCAGCCTGCTGCCGCCGCCGCCGCCGCCGCGAGCCCCCGCGGGGGCGCCCCCTGCTCCTCCTCCTCCTCCCCCCGCGTCCGCCACCGAGGCGGCCGCGGCGGCGGCGCCCAGGCGGAGGCCCTTCTTCGGGCCCCGGCCGGCCCCGCCGGCGGCAGCCGCCCCTCCTCGGGAGGAGGCCGCGGGAGCGGGCTGCTGCTGCCCGCCGCCAAAGCCCCCCACGTCCGGCGCCGCGGCAAAGCCCCCGCCCCCGCCCCCGCCGCCAAACCCTCCGCCCAGCCCGCCGCCGCCGTACGACCCGCTCCCCCCGCCGCCTCCCATCTGCGGCGTCGGCGGCATCATCCCTTGCCCTCCTCCGCTCTGACTGCCCCCTCCGACCCTCTGCTCGAGCTTGGCACGCTCGATCTCGGCCGCCTTGCGCTTCATCAGGTCGCGCGTGTCTGCCACCTTGCTCTCGATCACCATCTTGTGCAGCCTCTCCTCGTGGGACTCCATCTCGCACGCGGCGCGCACCTGAGCCGGGGTCACGGCCTCTCGGTGGCCCAAGGAAACGGCCTCGTCGAACGCGAACAAGAGATCAAATGCGGCCGCGGCGACGCCGTCGTCGTCGATAGGGTGCGCATAGTCAGGGACGAGCTTTGCGAGGAGCCGCAGCGTGTCGAGGTCCTCGAGGATGTTGGAGGACTTGTTAGTGATGACGAGGAGGTACATCGACTGTTTTGGAATGCGTTTGGTTTTTGGAGGAAGGGGGTTGAGAGAGAGGTTGAGAATGAAGAAGAAGAGGTCGGGAGGAGCGGCGACGCGCGATGGATCGATCGGAAGTTCAATGCTTCTCTCTCTCTTTCTCTCTCTCTTCTCCCTCTCCAATTCCGATCTCCAGCCTCTTCTTCTCCTTCTTCTTCTTCTTCTTTACCTCGAGCGGCTGGTACAGGTACCGCACGGTGTCCGTCTCGACGTAGGTGTGCTGCCTGCCCCCGCCCATCGAGGCGACGCCGGCGACGAGTTTCGGGAACGCCGCGAGCAGGCCCTCGATGCGCACGCGCGTCATCTCCACGAACTGGCGGGAGACGAGAGCTGGAAGATTTGTGATGTGTGTTGATCCGTTCCGCAGAAAGGGCAGAAGTGGAGAGGGAGAGAGAGAGAAAGAGAAGAGACGTGAGCGCGAGGAAAAGGAGGAGGGAAAGGCATCGATTGGAAAGAAGGGAAAACGCGCCCATCAATTTTCGGCTCTATCATTCTCCGCCGCTTTCCTTCCCTTCGCTCGTTCGCTGTTTTACCTTTGCCCGTCTTGGAGACGATGCTGCACGCGAGGACCACCATCGTGAGGGGAGAAGAACGAAGAAAAATAAAGCACAAACAGGCCTCCGCTCCTCTTGCTTGCAGAGAGAGTGCAGAGAGAGAGAGAGAGAGCAAAGGCTGAGAGAGAGAGTGACGGGAGGGCGAGAGGAGCTGAAGAAGAGTTCAGAAGCTTTTTTTTCTCTCTCTCAGCAATGGCGTCCTCAGCGCTCTCGTTCTCCTTGTCGCGCTCTTCGAGCTGCGTCGCGGCGTCGACGAGCGGCAGGCGGAGTGTCTCTTCTTCTTCGGGCTCTCTTGCTGTCGCGCGTCCCCCTCGTCTCGTCGGCCTCCCGCCCTCCTCCTCCCGGCGACGACGAACAAGGAGCGACGACGTATTCGACGTCGTCGTCGCCGCTCGAGATGGCGAAACCGACCCGGCTTCCCCGCCCTCGTCCTCCCCCTATGGCTCTCCTCCGCTGAGGCGCAGCGGCAGCGACCCGATGGCCGAGGCGGCGTACGAGGGCTGGGCGGTCTCCTCCGTCGGAGGGAACGGGAGCGAAAACGGAAACGGCGGCGACGGCGGCGATGGAAAATCGCCAGAGGAGAAACCCTCGAAGAAGAAAACCGCTTCTTCCTCTTCCTCTGTCGCCTCCGAGTGGGGCACCCAGTCCCTCTCCAACGGCCAGCTCGTCGACGCGCTCTACGAGGACGACGGCAGCCCCGAGCTCGTCGCGCAGAACGTGTTGGCGGTGTCGCTGGCGCTGTTGCTCGCGGCGTCGCTGGGAGGTGTGCTCCTGAGGATAGGCGCCGTCGCGGTCGCGCTTGTGGTCGCGGCGGTGAGGTACAGCGTCGTCGCGGTGCTGCTGCTGCTGGTGGCGGTGGTGCTGACGCCCAAGAGGTAAAAGTAGAAAGTCAGAGAGTGGGAGTCGAAGAAGAATCGCCCCCCGCGCAACCTCCTGTAAAACGAGAAACGAGATGAAAATTTTCAATTTCAGTGTTGTTGTTTTACAGTTCGAGTCGCCCTCTTTCTTCTCTCTCCGTCCTTCTTCGTCATCGTCAGCCGCCGTCAGCCCCGGCGCCGGCTTTAGCAGCTCCCAGTGCTGCTGCAGCTGCCTCTGCGTCCGCTGCGGCTGCGGCTGCGGCTGCGGCTGCGGCCCGGGCTGCCGCGAACTCCGCCTCGGCCGCGTCGGCCGCCGCCTCGGCCTCCTCCGCGGTGGCCTCCGCCGCCCTCTCGCCGCCTTCCCCTTCGACCAGCTTCCCAACCAGGCAGCTCGCCAGCAGGGCCCCGGCGTTGACCCACGCGTGGTACGAGTCAAACACCTTCGTCGCGTCCTTCCCGCCGACGGCGACGAGGAAGTGGCTCCCGCCGGGGTGGAACTTGAGGTAGGGGGCGAGGTCGTAGACCCTGCCGCGGAGCGCCGTCCAGCAGCTCTCTGGCGCGGAGTGCTCGGCGAGCTCCCGCGGGGTGATTTCTCGCGGTGGGGGCACTGTTGGAGGGAAATGGGGGGAGGTAATAGAGGGAGGGAATGGAGGTGCGTCAGAGAGCGCACCTTTTCTTTTCTGGTTTCTGTTTTCTTCAGAGGGGGTTAACAAAGAGAGGGAGGGGAAAGATCAGGGTTGAAAACTGACCTTGCCGCTCCCTGGACCTGCGAAGCCACTCGACTTGCGAGTATCCTTTCTCGAGGGGGATCTTGCCTCGCCGGCTGCGCTTGGCCAAAGGCGGGGGGGGCGGTTGCTTTGATGATGGAAGAGAAGTCGAGGTCGAGGTCGGGGTTGAGTCGCCCTGAGGCGTGTTTTTTTTCGGTTTTTTGTTTTTTCCTTTCGATTTCTAGGTGAGGTGAGGCTCCCTCTTTACTCCTCTTTCCCCTCTTTGTCCGACGCCCTGCTCCACGCACAACAACGCACGTTGAGCCTCTGAGGCGGCCCCGAAGCAGAGACCACGGTCGCTCCCAAGAGCAGAGGATTCAGAGAGGCCTGCAGCGTCTTCTTCAATCTCGGCGGCGGAGGGGGCATCAGTGTCGTGTCTCCGTCGGCCGACGCGGGTCCTCCGGCGAGCCCGTTGAGGCGCCCGTTGCCGCTCAGAACGCCGCCGCCGCCACCACCGTTGGGCTCAGACATGATACAGTCCCCTCGCGCAGTCGCAGTAGTAGAGAGAGGCCTCTTGCAGCAAGGCAGCGAGGAGTCTGCCCGCCAAAAGGCAACGCGAAGAACAGATGAGAAGCAGAAGAAAATAATTGCGAGGCCTGCCAGCCTTCACTCTTTGCGAACGATCATCAAAGGGAAAACAGTTCCTTGCCCACGCACGTTCTCCTTCCGTCTCGCCTTCCCTTCCTTTCAAATTAACGACACGATGGCACAGGCCCTGGTGGATTCTGCCATTGCGAGCCATAAAATCATGGTA
>Ga0315284_10015394_pt1 | contig 10872 bp, 26 predicted proteins | sample YL17G09_16_MG_FD_203696 | JGI IMG/M metagenome (GOLD analysis project Ga0315284, IMG submission 203696) | Sediment microbial communities from Yellowstone Lake, YNP, Wyoming, USA - YL17G09_16 | ecosystem: Environmental > Aquatic > Freshwater > Lake > Sediment | place: USA: Wyoming | collected...
GGTAAAAAATATAAAGGTAAATTAATTAGATACCGAACAATGAGTGATGGTAAAGCAACCTGTATAGTTATCAAAGACGGGCAAGTTAAACCCGCAAGTGAAAGCTACACATACTACGATACAAAGCCATACGGTAATATTAAAGTTGCTTCTGTAAATTTTCCAATAGTATTAAAAACGCATAGATTAAAATAAAAATGTCTGCAATTGAAACTGAAAATAAAAAAAGAGGAGAAGAAAAAAAGGTTTTTTTAAATGCCTGTGAATATGATGGTGTAAAATTCGCTACATCTAAACCTTTTGCGAGATTCTGTTGCTCTAATTGCAGGATAGCCTCACATAGAGATAAAAAAAAACAAATAATAAAAAACATTAAACGAGGTGAAAAAAGAAAATACAACAAGAAAATAGTACCGATTGAATTAAAAAACTTTAAACAAATTTTCATATTTGGTTCATTAGAAAATGCAGCCGTTAGATTATATGCTCCAATCGAATATTACATAATTAAAGATAATGGTGATATAGAGATGAAAATGAAAATTTCTATTAATAGCACAATAAAAATAAGATTAGTAAAATGGAAAACGAAAAAGAAATAAAAACATTTAGAATTGATGGAATACGTTTACCTGATAAGGATGGTAAAGTGTCAGGAAATTACATGGCAGGTTACAATGGGTCTTTAATTATTAAAATAGGTCAGCCAAAAATATCTCTTGGAAAACATACGCTTAATTTTTCAACTAAAATACCTGACCATGTTCACGATTTGTTGAATAACCAAACAATCGAAAGACAGGAACACGGAATAGGTAGGTCGGAGCAAATAAGGAACAACTACAAGGATATGCCTAAAACCATAAGCGCAGGTTCTCTTGAAGGTTTAGTTAATCATTACAACAGAATAATTGATGACTACTTATGGGTAATGAACGATAAGAAAAAACCAAAGAAAAAAATGATTTTCATTTTATTCAAAAGGACTAAAAACGGATTCGGTTCTTATAATGGTGCTAATGCAGGTGATAAAGCAATTTCACGTTGGAGTTATTTTGTTGGTTACGATAATGGCGAAACATTATTCGATATTAACCAAAAACATTTCAATACGCTGCAAGATAAAGAACTATTAGAATACAAAAAAGTTGAATGGACAGAGGAACGTGAATTTTTCATTCGTAAACTTACTGAGCAATTAGAACAAGCAATGCAAAACGTAAGTAACTACATTGACCAAATTTCGGATGAAAAAATAATTGACCAATTAATGTTAAGCGATAAAAAATTATTAGGGTAATGGCAGAAGATAAAAAAGATAGTGGTGATGGTTGTTTTATATGGTTTGTCATTCTCCTTATAGCAATGCACTCTTGCGGTGGAAAATCAACAGATGAATTGACTAAGGAAATTGATAGGCTACAAAAAAGAATTGATAAATTAGAAAACATTAAATAATAAATTATGGAAACTAAATACGCAACACTATTTGGCGGTGCAATGAACATAACCGATTCACTTGAATATAACGAAACGGTTATGATTGGTGAACTCCTTGTTGAAAAAGGTTATACCGTGAAGAACGGTGGTTATCGAGGCATGATGGAAGCTGTATCAAAGGGAGTTTATATGGCTAAAGGTAAAGCAATCGGTTATACCTGCGCTACATTCCCATCCACAAAAGTAAATTCATACTTGACAGAAACGGTAGTATGTAATGATATTTTTGACCGACTAAGAAATTTAGTTAACGGCTCTGAATTATTTATCATTCAACGTGGTGGTGTTGGTACTATATCAGAATTGTTTTTATGCTTAGATATAATCAGGAAGAAAAAAGAAAACAGACCGAGAATTATTGCGGTAGGTTATTTTTGGAAAAGTATATTGAAGGAATGTGAGTATTTGATTTCTGATAATGAACTTGAAATGATTGAAGTAGTAAATGATTTTAAAGAATTTAAAATAAAGCTATAAAAATGGAAAATTTAAAAGAGGCAATGAAAAATATAATAACTAATTCTATTGAAGAAGTAAATAAAATGACTTCAAGAGAACGTATGGTAAAACTTTGCGAACTATCAGTTAAACAGGAATTAAATCAAATATTACCGCACGAGATAATGCAATTAGAACTCATACAGGAGATAAGACGTAACAACGGTGAAATTGATAAAGTATTAAAAAATTGGGCTGAGAACCCTGAATTAGACCCAAGAATACAATAATTAAAATGAATTTTACAGAAGATAAGAAAAACGAATATTGGAATTACTTTTTAACTCAAAAAGATTTTTGGGGTCATGGTGTAACTATGAACCGATTAAAAAAAGTAAAACTTATTCTTTGGAACGATGATAATTTTTGGAGTGATATTCTATTCAGGCATAATGGTGGAATGGAAACACCCGAACAAATGAAAATGCGTGATAAATTCGCTTACAATCATTGCATAGGTAACATGGCGAGTATGATTAACCAAACAATTCACACACATAAAATAATTAAACAGTAAAATGGCAAAGTCAGATATAAGAATAGATTTAAGTAAGTACGCAGGTACATACTCTTTGGATGAAATAAAAAAAGTATCCGAATCAATAGGTAAAGATATTTTTGAAGCCGAAAAGAAACAGGCTTTGATTGATGTAAAGAAAATGCACGGTGATAAATACACTTACGAATTTAAAAAAGGAACTTCTGTTGACCTGACTAAATTAAAAGACGGGCAACGGGTATGTGCAAGTGGTGTTAAAGGACATCATATTTTAATGACTGAAATTAAAAACTAAAAAAATGAAAAAAAAGGTATTAGCAAGAGTAAACGGAAAATTTATTCTATTGGAGTTTGATGGTAAAGAGGAATCATTAAAAGAACTACATCCTGAAACTATCAAGTGGATTTCAGAAATGATAGAAAAGGATTTTTCATGGGGTGGTTTTTTTATAATGGATGATAATAAACAAAAGGAATGGGGAGGTAGTTGGGATACTATTGAAAGACAAGAACGAACATTGAAACAATTTCCTGAACATTTTATTTTTCATTTTTATATGTCGGGTGCAACATCTCTTTTAAATGCAATTAAGGAGTATTGTAAATCACATAAAGAAGGTGTTGATGAATTAAATGAATTGATGGTTCTTTTAGAAGATGTAATGAGTAAAGAAGAAGCTAAAACTCAAAAAATATAAAAAATGGATATTGAAAAAACAATAGAAGCAATCGCAACAGGTAAACGTAAACGTGTTACAGCTCACAAAAGTTTACTTCCTGAAATAATTGAAAAGATGGAAGCCAAGTATCACGGTACTTGTACTTGGTTTGGCTTCGGTGAAACAGTACACATAACGAGAGATAAAAAACAACCAATGGAATTAAAATAATTAATGAAAAAAATAATATTCATATTTTTTATTATTTCGCAATACACGTTTGCACAATTGGTTGTACATTCTAAGAATGATAAAAGGTTAATTGCTTACAGAGATAGCATTAAATGTTATTTACATGGTCTTAAAGAAGTAAGAGTAGCAAAACTATGTTTAAGTTATTATAAAAACGATACATCTATCGGAAGACAATGGAAGTATTATATAGAAGATGAACAATCAAAACTTAACCAAAATATAAAACCAATAAAACAATTTAAACAGTACGGTATATTATATAATATAATACCATTATATGAAAATCATTTGTTTTATACCGTTACTTATTTGCAAGAAGTACGTTGGATTCCTGAAATGTGGAAGAAGCCTGTTATTAAAGTTGTTTATGAAAAAGAAAAAAAAGAACCTCTTGTTTTAAAAAAAGATACTGTTAAAAAATCAATAACATACAGATACGTTTTTAGAATAAACGGTAATCAAGTTTCTGAAAAAGAATTTGAAAAAGTTTATGGTAGAAAAGTATTAAATGATAATTACGATTCATTAATGAAGATGCGAAATAAAATTACAAAAAACTAAAAAAATGGAAAAACTATTTATACCATACAAAACAGGTATCCCTGTATTAGCTAAAGAAAAAGGATTTAATGAAGATTGTTTAATGGAATGGAAAACGCCTGTTGCTCATGTGAGAGATAATTATAATAAAACACATGAAGTTATTAGAGAGCCTAATCTTTATAAAGATACTCATTATGGAGGAGGGGATTCGAGGGTTTCATATAAAAATGATTTATCAGCCCCACTTTACCAACAAATAACAGATTGGCTTAGAGAGAAACATAACATAAATATCCCGTATGTTATATGTGGCAGCAATAAAGAGGTATTAGGTTACAAATGGTTCGTTCAGGTCGGAATGGAAAACCAATGTTACGAAACTAAAATGATAAAAGATTATTACGAGGGTATGACCGAAGCAATAAAAGAAGCGTTAAAATTAATTTAAAATAATGGAAAAAATAGAAGAATTATTCGTAGTACACGAAATCGCAACACTATTAAAAGAAAAAGGATTTGATGAGCCGTGCTTTGGTGCGTTTAACTTATCCGATGAATTAAAAATATCAAACGAATTGAATTGTTCTGTGAATCAAGATATGTGCATGAGAGTATTTGGTGGTATTTCAGCACCAACATACGACCAAGTGATTGATTGGTTATACAAAAAAGGAATTAGCTTGGAGATATACACTTGTTCTGATGATGGTGGTAAAACTTTTAATCACCTTATACGTAAGGTTGGAAAAAAGTTATATGAGATTAGAGCATTGAATAATAAATGTGTTACTGATAGACGTGAAGCGTATAACAAAGGAATAAAAGAAGCATTGAAATTAATCTAACATGGCAAAAACTAAAAAGATAAAATTCAGAGAATATCAATACGATGTCTTCTATGACATACATGGTGATATGGCTACGGCAACTGTTCGTGGTAACAATTGGGCTGATGCTAAAAAAGTATTCAAAAAAATATACGGTAATTTTAAAATAACTCATCACCAAAGATTAAAAAATTAAAAATGGGAAAAGAAGATTTAAACAAAGGAACTGTACTAACAGAAAATGTAGCGACAATATTCATCATGGATACTTTGTTAGCATCTGCCGACGGAAGAAAGTTAGATGAATACATGATGGAAAAACACAAATGGGATACGGAAAAATATAAATATTATTTAGACATCTATCGTAGTTGGATGATTAAAAGGTCTTCTAACATAGATATGATGGGTAACATTAAATCAAATAAGTGGGATAAATTAAATTCTGAATTTGAAGCAGCACTTGAAAAATTTGATGAATGGACACCGAGAAAAAGAAATCCTATTGAAGCTGCTAAACATGAAGTAAAAATTCGTGAGTTTGCTATTGAATATTCTAATAAAACAACTCTTGAATCAGTCAACTATGCAGTAAAATTATTTTGTGAAAGAGATTTTATGGCAGGTTTTTACAAATGTTATCAGTTACAACTTGAATCAAAAAAAGAATCGGGATATGAGGAAGGTGTTTATGGTTACAAAACATCTATCATAGACCCATTGGCACAATTTGGTAAGAATAATTTTGACCCTAAAAAATGCCAAGCGGGATGTAAAGTTTTTAGTGGTGGTGAACGAAAACATCATAACGACTGTACTTACTACAAAGATTCTTTAAGTGAGTTATTAGACGAGCGTAACGAAGAATTAAACGGTTACAAAGAAGCATACGAAGACCACAAACGTTTAGTTCGTGAGATTGATGTTATTTTATGTGGTAAGGATGCCGCTCAACAAGCAAGTCTTTGTGATTTAGTTTCTCCTATAAGAGAACTTAGAGAACAATTAAATAATATGCAGGAGAAAGTTTGGGATGAATTAAAAAGAAAAACTGTTGACACAGAAAAGTACGGTGCTGTTATTCCAATTCAAACATTAGTAAAGGCTTTATTCAAAACACAAATAACCAAAGAGAATGAAAATAATTTCAATGCAACAACTGTATCAAAGCTAAGAAATCAACTTTCTCCTTATTATTCTTTGCCGTCAATGATTTTAGCAATGGATGAACACCCTGACTTGAAACCATTACTTATTGAACAAGCTAAACAAGCTATATCTACTCAGGATAAAATAAAAGAATTACTAACCGAAATTGAAAACGAATCTAAATAAAAATAAACATGACAACAACAGCAGTAAAAAAAAGAATAAACAAGAAAAATGAATTAGCAAATGATGGTATTGAAAAGATGATATGTTTATCTAACCAATACATTGCTAAATTAAATGCAGTAGCAGATGTAAAAAACAAAAAGAACGCTTTTGTTACTAAAAAGAATTACGAGAAAGCATCTATTGAAAGGAATAAAGAGCTTCAATTACTTTTTGATGCAAATACTATCTTCAAAAAAATGAAATCGCTCAGAAAGGTAATTAATTCAAATTCAAATTACAATAAAAGTATAGTTGGTGCAGGTTTTCTTACTTGGAAAAAAACAAAAATAAAGTAATGAAACAGAAAATAGTTGAATATATTAATAGCCCCCTGAGAAAATACAGGATACAAGAAGTAACTTTCGCTAACGGCTCTAAGGGTTACGTTGCTGAAAGTAAAAAGCGTGGCATACGTTACATATTTAACGAATGGGATTTTGTAATAAACTATTATTTTTCACAAATTGAATCTGCAAGAAATACTATTAACGTACTAATTAAACTTGATAACGAAGAAATTAATAATGAAAATAACAAACGAAATAAAGGCTAAAGTATTCGCTCAGTATTTAGGATACTTATACATACGTGATGAAAAAGATGAAAATTGTTTAAGAAGAAGTCTTGACGGGTCATCTATTCTTGGAATTGGTGAGGGTATTACGAATTGGGAAAATGCCAAATTGATACTTAAACCACTATCATCAATTACTGATGAACACATGATTTGGGTTTATGATACGTGCCGTAATTTACACGAACAAAGAAAACTTTATCCAAGAGATGTAGCTGAAAAAACTCCATCATTTGAAGATATGAAGCATGATTTATTAGCAAACTTTTGGACAGGTTTTGTTAGTAATACTTGGGCTTACCAATACTTACTTTCAAAAGGATATGACCTACCACAAATATTATTAGATTATAAAAATCTTTTTGAATCAGGATTAGCAATTTACGAAAACTAAAAAAAACAAATATGGCATTAGGCAAATACAGAGTTTGGGATAAGAACAGAAAAGAAATGACTTATCCAAAAAAAGGAAAATACAAACCAACAGACCAACACCCAAATCATCAAGCGGGATACTTTCTTTTAAACCAAAGAGGTACTTTGTTTTGTAATGACGGTATTGTATTAGATGATTGGCACAACAGCTTTATTATCATGTTCAGTAGTGGCTTAAAAGACAAAAATGGAAAGGAGATTTACGAAGGTGATTATTACAGTAAAGGTAATGTAGTAGAGTTCTCATACGGCTCTTTTAATATAAATGGTGATGTGCCATTAGGTGCTATTTGTTCTAAAATTGAAATCATTGGAAATATTTACGAAAAAAAAATAAAAAATGGAAATAATAAACGAAGTTAGAGCGAAAGTATTTGCTCCTTATATTGGAGTTGAATGTGAATATAAATGGAATAGAGAAGACCAATTACTTTTTGGTAAACTTACGCCAAGAATTTTTGAAAGTCTGTATTATGATGACGGTGTAATAACTTATTGTAAAATTAAACTAAAACCACTCTCTGTAATAAGCGATGAAGATGCTGCGGAAGTATCAAAGATTTGTTATAAAGAAAAATTCAGGAAGATAATACGTTATCACGACCATATAGAATTAGAAATAGATAATCTAAATGATTTAAGGATTTATTTCAATACTGAAATAAAAACCGCTTGGAGAGAAACCATTAGTTGTAAAGACATCGAGAGTGATGAACAACTACTAACTTATATTAAATGTATTGATTACTTACGCTCAAAAGGTTACGACATCCCACATTATTTACTCGGAGGTAAAACACTTGAACAATCAGGATTAGCAATTTACGAAAAATAAAAAAAATGAAAATTACAAACGAAATAAAATCAAAAGTGTTCGCTCAGTATTTGGGGCAAAAGATTTTATTTGCTCATCAAGATAAATGGCAAAATGGAATGTTCTGTACACCATCAACACTTAATAATATTGAATGTGGTCTAACTAACCATACAAATTTAAAATTAATTATAAAGCCACCCTATGCAATAACCGATAAAGATGCTACCGATTTAGCTAAAATAGTTTTCAGTAAAGAATCTCATAACGCTGAAAGTGGTAAATGGTATATTGACACATATTTTATTAAAAATAAATTAGAAAATACAAGTGCTAATACTTATTTATCAGTTTGTCAATATCTAATTTCAAAGGGATACGATATACCGCAATACGTACTTAAAAATAAAACATTACAACAATCAGGATTAGCAATTTACGAAAAATAAAAAAAATGGAAATAACAAACGAAATAAAATCAAAAGTGTTTGCTCAATATTTAGGTAATAAAGTTGAATATCAAGATAGAACAGGAATTATTTGTACTTATTATTTACCTGCAAACGCTAATTACAAATCATCATATTGGATTTGCTCTTTGGAAGAAGAAGGCAATAGAGAAATGAGTTGTTCGGCAAACATAAATGACTGTAAACTAATATTGAAACCAATATCTGCATTAACCAATGAGGATGCTATTGAAGTTGCTGTGTTAGCAGGAATGGTAAGACCGATGAACAGATTTGAATTTGTAATAAGCAGACATATCAATTACACCAAACATATTCTTTCTGAATATTTTGAAGGTTATAGACCTACTGAGGAAATAATAACAGGTAATGTTTGGTTATCAATATTTCAATACTTACAATCAAAAGGCTACGACATACCACAACACTTACTTGGTGGAAAAACATTATTTGAGTGCGAACTTGCTATTTACGAAAACTAAAAAAATAAAATCATGCAAAAAAGTTACGTTATAAAAAACACAGAAAACAATAAATACTTCACCTGCGATTACAAATGTTGGTGGGTTTTAGATATTAAAGAAGCGAAGCGATATAGAATTATTGAAGCATTAGAGAGAGAGTTAGGCGGATTAAAAATTTCAGAAAATGATTTGGATGCTTTGGAAAACGTTAAAACAGTTGTAGTAGAAACAATTTATGACTTCAATTAAAATGACAACAGAAGAAACATATAAAAAATACCTTTCTACTAATTACCATTTGCTTTATAGGCTCGTTGAACAAAAACTACCCGTGATATGCTTCATAGATATAACGACTAAAGTAGGTATTTATCGTGAGATGTGTACGTGTGCATCAATTAACAAATTTGGAAATACGTATTTGTCTTTTATGGATGAAGAAAGTGCTACACAGCAAAAATTCATATCATTCTGTGAAAAAGATAATGTAACATTCATAAGACCACATTCAGTAGCTAAAAAGAAAGAATTGGTGGATAATTTTAAATTTAAAATACGTGAAAAAATATCTGATAAATTATTAAATACAAAATTAATTGATACTAATCTAAGCGTTCGTGCTTTAAACGCTTTAAGGTCAGGAGATATTATTACTATCGGTGATTTATTATATTTCATAAAAGAAATAACAGGTAAAAATGATAATGATTTCCATACTACGTTTGAACGTGAAATTTTAAGATGGAGAAACTTTGGTATAACAAGCCTTATAGAACTTAAAGGTATTTTATTAAATTTAAAAGTAATTGAAAAAACATGAGCATAATTGAAAATCAAACATTAAACATTACAGACCTCAAAGAAGGTCATAGTTACGAATACAATTTAGGTAATACAGAACCTAAATACGTGAAATGTATTTTAAGAAGAACACTAACTGATTGGTTGGTTAGTGTAACCGAAGGTGATATGAAGGGAACTAAGTGGATAATAAATTCAAATACAATCTCACGATTAAGAAAATAATGTCCGAAGAAAAAAATAAAAACGAACCACCTCAACACCTGTGGGATACATTTGCCAAATTAGGTGAACGTATAGGTGATGGTGATATGGATGCCAATGAAGCAAAGTGGGTTAATCGTGAATATAAACGCTTATCACGGATACTTGTACCTGAGATAAACGAACATTATAACGAGCAGCGTAAAGCTAAAGCAGATAGAATTAATGAGCAAATAAAAAAACTGATACTCGTTAAAAAATGTACCTGTGGTGGTTCTTTAAGGCAAAGCAGAGCAGGAAGTATAGTTTGCTACTGCATATTGTGTAAAAAAAGATACAAAGCAACAAAAACTAAAAAAAATTAATATGCTTAAAAATCAAATAACATCATCAGAAAATCTTTTCTTATTCGATTGTTCGGTTAACTTTTGCGGTGAGCCATTCCATCAAACAATAAAAGCAGAAACATACTCTAAAGCGAGATACAGATTCTACAAAAGTAATTTTGATGAAGAAAGTTATTCTCAAATGTTCAAATTCATAACAGTAAAAAAGAAAGGTAAGTGTAATCCTAATGATTTAGATGAAATTGATGAACACGTATTAGAGCAATTCAATAAGGTAAAAGAATACAGAGGTATTTCATTTGCAGAAATAGGAATGAAAATAAAAGTTGGTGATAATATTGGTAAAATAGTTGGCGCAAATAGTTCCTGCAACCTGAACGTTGATTTTAATGATGTTGTACAAAACTGTCATCCTCATTGGAAAACTACTTACTACGATAAAGATAATAACGTATTAAAATAATTTTAATTAAAAAAACATAAACAATGAAAAAATTATTCATTTACGCATTTCAAGCTGAACAAATTGAAGACACGTTTCGTATTGTATCAAGAACATTACAAAGTAAAGACAAAAAAACTTGTCTTGATAGAGATGTTATGGT
>Ga0315284_10015395_pt1 | contig 10872 bp, 13 predicted proteins | sample YL17G09_16_MG_FD_203696 | JGI IMG/M metagenome (GOLD analysis project Ga0315284, IMG submission 203696) | Sediment microbial communities from Yellowstone Lake, YNP, Wyoming, USA - YL17G09_16 | ecosystem: Environmental > Aquatic > Freshwater > Lake > Sediment | place: USA: Wyoming | collected...
TTTTTTCAGGCATTAAATAAAAGACCTCGCCTATCCGCGCCGAGCGGTGCCTCTCCAAGCCGCGCCAAATGCCCGGTCTCGCCCAGTCGCGCCCCGCCGCGTGTCGGATTTGATTCACTAAATAATTTTTCCATTATTTTTGCCTAAAGTCTTGGCTTGGCTTAGCCATTGTTCTTATTTCATATTATCGGACAAGAGGAAAATAATAAAGATGAAAATCTAAAGAAAACGCTAACCTTATGAGGATGAACAGGTTAACTGAAGAAAAATTATTTGTTGAATAGAGATATTATTGGGATTTGTTTAGCAGAAGTCGTGATTGGACTTGCTGTTGGGTTTGATTCATTCAACCTGTCCTCAATGTAATAGACATAATCAGTAAATTTTTTATCGCGTTTCATATCTTTTGCTCGATAAATCGGAATATCAACATGAACACATTCTGCGATTTGGCCTGGATTGGCACTCATGATCCAGATATCATCGCCAAGATAGACTGCTTCGGGTATATCGTGAGTTACAAAAATAATAGTCATGTCCTGTAAGGCCTTTCGCCATATATCAGCCAGAAAATCCTGCATTCTTAATCTGGTATAGATATCTAATGCACCGAAAGGTTCATCCATGAGCAGGATTGAGGAATTGCATATAAGGCTTCTGGCGATGGCTACGCGCTGTTGTTGTCCTCCAGATAGCTCGGCTGGGTACTTATGTTCATGTCCAGTTAAACCGACGATCTCGATCATCTGCATGGCTTTTTCACGCCGTTCTTTTTTCGGCATGCGGGCATATTCAAGACCAAGAGCTACATTATCAAGGACACTGAGCCACGGAAATGATGAATATTTCTGAAAAACCATACTGATTTTTGTGTCTTTGGTTCTCGGCTTTCCATGAATAAGGACCTGACCGGATGTTGGCTCCTGCAATCCAGCAATGTACCTGAGGACTGTAGAATTATGAACTATAAATCCATTAGCAATAAAAGATTGTGAAATAGGGTTGGTTAAATCAAAAACTTCTTTTCTAGATTCAGCTATATTTTCGACCTTAATAAAATCAAAATTTGGACTATCAGGAATATTAATATTTTTGTTCTTCAAAAATATTTGTATTCTATTATACTCTGAACGTTGAAAGTCTCTTCCACAATTGTGCGATCCAATGGAGTTTTTTATGATTACAGGAAGTTCATTTATATTTTTTAAAGCAGAAAAAATAATTTTATAAGAACCAGGAATAACATCAATATGAGATTGATGTTTTATGTTTTTTATTATACTTTTCTTATTTAATTTTTTTCTTGTAAGATTAAATAAAATAGAAACCTTTTTAGATTTTCTGGTTGATATTCTATAACTTTTTTTTCTTTTTGTTAAATTATAAGAAATACCCAAACAAAACAGCATATTACATATAAAATCTATTAATTTTTTTGAATTTAGGCTAATCTCAGCCCTGCTGTTTTTTTGATCTATTGAACCATCCGTATCAAATAATCCTTGTAAAAATTTTAATTGGATATGAAATCCGGCTTTTCTAATAATTTCAGGAACTGGTTTTGTATCTGAATTATAACAATCTCCACCAAAAATTTTGTGGACCCAACCTTCATAATCATTCCGTCTGAGTGGCCTTAAAAGAACAGCGAGAGAATCTTTTTTCACTGAAGTAGTTGTCTTAATACCTAAAATATTTTTATTAAATTTTTTATAAAAATTAATTAAACTTAAATCCATTGAAGTAAAACCCACACTTTTTGATTTAATACAGCCATCACCAGCTAAAATACCAAGATAATAAGCTATGTTTTTAGAAAGATAACAAGGTTGTTTTATTTGATGTTCATATTTGTTAGCACAATTAATTGCTCGTGCAACAGTTATTGGGCTCATATTAATTTTTTTTGAAATTTGATTTTTGTTAAATCCGGCTATAAATAATTTTCTTATTAATTCATGTTTTTTTAATCTTTCATCGACATGAATAGGCATATGAATTCTGTTAACTGAATTAAATTTAATTCCAACATTTTTTTCTTTAATTAAATAATCACCTGTTTTGATACTTTTTAATTCTTTCCATATAAATTTAAAATCTTCCCAAACAAGAACAGGGTGATTAAAAGAACCTTCCAACTCATCACCTGTTGAAAATTTTAAAATCAGAGTATCCTTAATGTCTCCATAATAAGTATGCGAAATTTTTTCAGGTTTTCCGTTTACAATAACAAACAAGTTGTTTTCTATTTGTAGTCCTTCTTTTCTGTGTTTTACAAGATCAGAAATAAGACGAATACCACCATCAGTTAAAATCCAGGTGTTGCCTACAACACATTTACCACAGCCACTTTTTCCGAGTATAACTACGAATTGTCCTTGATTTGGTTTATCCTCGATGAGAAGATTTAAATCTTTAATGACCACGTTCGTTTTCTTCTTTTTTTGGTCATAGTATTCCTGATTGACATTTTTTAATTCAATGACATCGGGAAGGGCGGTATTGGTGAACTGAACGGTCATTTATTTACCTTCTTAACTAAGATATTTAAAAGGAAAAAATTTCCTGTCTAGAAACTCAAACAGCTTGTCTTGAATAAATCCGACAAGAATGATCACAAGGAGTACGGCAAAAACCTTATCGATACGGGACTGCTTTGCCGAAAGAAAAGCCAATGACCCAATTCCTCCAGAAGAGGAATTAATCATCTCAGCTACGATTATGTAGGTCCAGCTTATGGCCAATAATATACGAATGTCGTCAAATATCCGAGACAGCACTGAAGGAATATATACACTGGTGATTCTCTGCCATGCCTTGGCCCCGAGCGTGATTGCCGTCTGTTCATAGACGCTGTCGATTTCGTCTATTCGTTGGATAACTACGGGAATTAAATAAACAATAATACCGACAGCAAGAAACTGAATCTTCATGTTGGTTTCAATGCCGAACCAAGCAATGAACAAACCGGTGACTGCTGTCATGGGAACGAATCTTGCTGCGTTCAGATAACGACTGAAAAGATCCCTGAAAAGCGGAAACATTCCCATAACGAAACCAATAATGAGCGAAACGGACACAGCCTCGATATATCCCATGAAATTTAAATAAACGGAATAGCTAAGGTTCCGGACAAGAGCATTCTTATAGTGTAATTCGTTGAAAGAACTGATGACCTTCCAAGGAGAAGGAAGGAGTTGTCTGGGAACCAATTCAAAAGCTGTAATAAAGATCCATAAGGACATCAGCAGGATAAAGCCGATTACGCTGATAATGAATCCAGTTTTATGATCTAATTTTCCGCGAAGTTCAAAAAATTTGGAGATGTTCATATTTCGCGGTTCTTTAAGTCGCTATCTTTCGCCACTTGTTTGATTGTGTCGGCAAGGGCCTTTAATCCTTCTGGTGTATCAACATGGTAAAGCCCGACTGCAAAACCTTTATTGTATTCGAGAGGAGAAGGACATCCACAATGCCCCTCGACTCTCACAACCTGTCCGTGTGTTTTGTGAAGCTTCTCGGCATATTCCGGCGGAATACCTAGACCTTCTGCGACCCAATAATACCAGCGTCTTTCAAAAGTCCATCCGCATCTTGGCATGTCGGGAGCAGGACAAAGTGTTCCGCGAATGGAGCTATTGACTTCACCTTTATCTTTTAAAAAATCCCACGTTTCGGGCTTTATTCCAGCATCAGTCAACTCCTTTTTCAGCAGGTCATCAACATCATTTCGACCTGCATAGTTTGGAAAGCGCTGGCCTTTAACTTTCGTGTTGCTTGGGCAGACTCCTGGACTACTTATTGTTACCATGTGTTAAATCCCTTTTGTTTGCATTGGCGTCCATAAAATCATATTTAATCAATCGTTTTGTCTTGGCTTTCAGATCAACCATGTAAACTTCCCTATAGGAAATCGTTACTTCACTTCCACCCTGAATAACAAATTTTCCGTGCTGACAATGAAATACAACGGCGTATATTTCTGGAACATCTATGGATGTTATGGCTAAACCTATTTCGCCATTATGAAAACTTGGGCCAACCCCTGTGCCGTGTGAAGAAGGTGTGAAAATAGTCTGTTCCACATACCCTTGTTCTGTCATGACTTCGGAAAATTGAACCTGTTCACACGCAAAAAATAAAAGAAAAAAAGACAACACACACAACAATTTATGAAAGAGATCTAGGGTATGCTGTTTATTCATTTTAAATGCAGTTTAATAATATGTATTTCATTTGGTTTAATTTGTTCTTTATTCTCAAGTTTTAAAAATGACGAGTTAAGCACAATTCTCTTTTTCAAAACTGTTCCGTTTTTTAGGGTAATATCAACAATTTGATAACCCATCCCCTGTTCAGGAAGGGAAGACAAATAATCTGTTTGATTTTTATTTAATTTTATTTTATTGTCCATTTTTTAAAATAGGAGGCTCTTTTTTGAGAGCCTCCTTCCCGCTAATGAGCTGCCACTTATTGAATCAACTCGAAATCGGTCCGGCGGTTCATGGCACGGCCAGCATCTGTGTCGTTCGACGCCACAGGGCTGTCTGGACCATTACCGACGTACACGAAACGATTCGGGTCGAAGTTATAAGTATTGGCGAGGAATTCCGCCACGGATCTGGCCCGTTTCATGGACAAGGACTTGTTCATGGCGTGACCTCCGACATTATCCGTATTTCCTTCAACACGCACCCGATAGCCCGCGAATCTCTTGGCAATAGTAGAAAAGTCCCGGTCGATGATATACTTAGAATCATCGGTCAGGGTGTAGGAGCCTGTAGCGAAATTAATCGTAATGCGCTTGGTCGCTATGGCTGGAACACTTTTCATCTCCTCGGTGGGCTTGGTAAAAGTGGTGCCTGGTTCAGCATCGTCGTTTATACCAGTGAACTGTTCTTTCAGCCCTTGAAGGATGCTGATGTCCGTGATGTTCCGCCACGCAGGCACGTTCTGCGGAGCGAGGCCGATTTTGTAGAAGGCCTGGGCCATCTTCGTGTAAAGATCCTCCCCCTTCACGCATTTGCATTGGGTCGGAGAAAGATTGAAGAAGTTGTCGTTGTCTCCGTAGGTACAGAATCGGGCATTATCCAGATTCATAACCGCTTCGGGAACATTGAAATACTTCGACATGGCTTTTTGGGCCTCGATACGAGCCGATGGTGTACTGTTCAGTTCAGCGGAAGCTTTCAGCCAGCCTGCGGTAAAAGCCGAAATTTCCTTCTGATGGGACTGAATGAAGTCCTCCTTGGCGTAAAAAATATCGGCGATGGCAAAGCGAGCCAGCTTAGTCGTAATAAGCTTTTTCGCCCCTGGAATGGCTGCAACACAGTCTTCATCATCAGGTGCCCAGACGATAGCAGCATCAACCTGGCCGGCTTTGAAAGCAGAGGCCGCGTCGATGGCTGTTGCCATCTTTTTTATTTGAAGGTCTTCATAGGTAATTTCGCCACTCTCGATCGCACTGATAATAAGAGTCTGCGAAGGGGTACCGATGGCGAGGGCGACGGATTTTCCTTTGAGGTCAGCCACATTATTAATTCCTGGCCGAACCACAATGGCGTCACCACCGCGGGACCAGTCGATTTGAATGAACACTTTCGGTTTGTACTGCGTCAAATTTGGAATCTCAGTCGAAAGCACATCAGCGGTGTTACAGATAACATCAACTTTTCCAGCTTTCCACGCATTTCTGGAGTCGTCAAAATTGTCCATGATGACGATCTGGACGGGAACTCCATACTCTTTCGTGAATCTTGATTCCGCAGAAGCATTGAGTCCGCCATTGAAATAGACTCCAGGGGCAAACCCAACCCACGTATTAACCGCGACAACAAGCGGCCGTTTTCCATCGACTTTGGCTACTTTCAAAGACGAGGATGTTCCAGAGGCGGGTGCTACTGCTTCCGTGACTTTTCCCAATACGCCATTCTTCTGCAGGGCTTTGATTCCGAAGAAAGCGCCGACAAGTACAAGGGCGATCAAGACGATCCAGACGCCCGGTTGGATGTAGACCTTTTGGGCCATTTGGCCCTCCTTTCATTTGGGTTTTACGTTCTCGGCAATTTGAATTTTTTAAATGTTTCGATATCTTTTACGACTCTTTCGACGTCGCGTTCGACATCCCAGTAGACGATCATGAAAAGTCTTTTGTCTTTTGTGACACCTAAGATGGCCGGATCAGGCCTGGAAAATTGCACTTCTTTATGTTCCACAATAAATTTAGGGGAGGCCAGTACAAAACCCTCAAATATTTTTGTTTCCTGTGCTTCCAAAACTTTTAATTTTGCCCCACGAGGAATTTTAACTTGTGCTTCATTTAATGGAACATAATTAATTTGTACTTTCAAAAAATCATATCTATAAGTTTTTTCATAAAACATGTTTACATAACCAGCAATAACTAGAACACCCAAACCCATGCTAAACGCAACATTAAAGAAAAACAAACAAAAAATTCCTGCGGTCACCTTTGATTCAGGTATTTTCCCCAGATGGGACCATAAAATTATGACGGGTATGAATAATAGCAAACCGCCAAGTACCATGGCAATTCCAGGCCCAGCAACTATCAATGTTTGATGAATTGCTTCTTTGACATTTGAAAAAAAGCACATTATTTTAAGTTTTCCGAGACTGAAAAGCTTTTCAACAAGCTTTCTTGATACTTCGAAAAAATCCTTGCTTGAGGTAAGCTCGTCAATATCCTTTCTGAGAATTTCTTCTGTTGTTTCCTGAGCCTGATAGATCAGACCGAGTTTTCTGTCAATTTCGAGCTCATCGACCAGAATAGCTAAGTCTTTAGTGACTTTGCCCTCCATAAGAGGGTGACGGAAGATTTTTACGCTCTCGAGAGTGGCGGGAAGATTCTTTTTTTCCGGATCGACAATCTCAAAATCCACAGGTGTTGCCAGAATCAGTTTTTCTGTGGTGACATTTGTTTCTTCGAATACTGACTTTGCATGAATCATAAAAACCCCTTATTTGTTGAACAGGTTGCTGAATTGATTGTTCGTTTGTTGAATTGCCTCTTCGACAGGCGGAGCAAATTTCGTATCGACTTTAGAAACAGCGTCGGTTTTCGTTGCTGAGGTGACAAGCCAGTTGTCGGCTTTCTTTTCCCAAGCCTCCAGCATTTTCAAACCATCCTCCTGCAACATTCCGTTCTGAAGGTCGATGCCGTTCATGACGCTCTCGGACATTTCGAGCATCTGCTGAAGTTCGCCCGATTTGTTGGCGATATCATTGGACAGGACTTCGTAGGCCTCTTCATAGATGGCCCGTCTGTCCTTATTGCCGTTGATGATGCTCATGGCACTCTTCATGGCACTGGACGCCGTTTTGTAAACTTCGTACTCTTTGGCACTGACATAAATCTCGTCCTTGGTGTCGGCAATGACCACTGCACTGTTCTTATAGATTTTCGTAAGAATCCGGTGCATGGTGTCCACTTTTGTGAACAACTCCTTGAGAGTCATGTTTGATTTTTGGAGTCGACCGGCTGCACGGGTCTTTAAATAGATCTGTTCTGTGGCATTTTGTTTTTGAGCAAAAGCCGCCTGCCTCATACTGGTTTCAATATTGGAGGCATTTTTGGTTATTTCCCTGTCAAGATTGGACCTGGTCTGACTGAGTTTTGTGAGGCTTTCTCCAACCTTTTCTAGGTTTTCTTCCATTTCGGAGACTTTGAGTCCCAGGATCGCCAAGGGGTCGGTCTTTACAATACAGCTGGTCAGCTTTTTCATTATAAGCTGAAATAAGATACTGGCCGTAGCTCTAACTTTTGGATTTGTAATAAGGAACAAGACAACCCCTATCGCCCCGAGCAGAAGCATGAGATGCAGAGTATTCGCTGCAAGGGCAATAAGCCAGGGAAGTACCTTATACAACCCTATGAGGCCTACACCGACGATCGCGGCGGCCACAAGCATCCCAGTTTTACCTTCTGGTTTTTCCCAAAAGCTTTTGAGCTTCACTTCTGCTGTTGAGTCCATAGTGTTAATAGTTTTGAAAGATTTAAAACCTTTCAAGGAAGCCTTTCATTCTTCCTTTTTTATTATTTCAGATAGGTCTTTATCTTCTCGATGTCAGACGAAATCCTGCCCGTGAAAACCTTCAGGGTCGCATTAAAATTATTTTCGACCTGGGCGATTTCTGCCTGACTCTTGCTGATTTCATTGGCCATCGCGGTTCGCTGCTGTTGCATGGCATTGATGTTTTCATTGATTTTCCTGATTTGGTCGTTCAGCGCCAGCATGTCGGTATCGATTTTTTTTATTCCATCCTCTTTGGTCGTAACGGCTTCGGACCGGTGCCCCTCGAGAGCTTGTTTGAATTCGTCTTCTTTCTTTTTCAAAACATCAAGGTAGTGTTGAGCTGAAGAAATCAGCTTGTCCGGAGTAACGCCCATCACTTTGGCGGTCGCGTAGATGGTTTGGAATCTTTGGGCTTCTGACGGAATAAGAGTAGTTTGTGCTTCTAATGCTTGGGCAAATTCGAAATAATCGAACCCCTCCATATTGGCCGATGCCAGAGCATCTGCCAACTGCTCTTTTATTTTCGCATCTTCCTGAGCTTGGGGAAGTCCTGTTACATAGTGCGACTCTGTCGCGATAGGTGGGGCTGATTCGGGAACTTCCTCGACTTTGAAAAACAAATCGGTGATTTTACTTTTCCTTTTCTTTTCCGTTGTCGCCATAAGGACTCCTTTTTGAAAGTGGTAAAAGGATTATATATCGTGCTCCAGCAAAAATATCGATTTATTTTATGTTTTGACGAAGTATGCTGTATCGGCCCTTTTTTTGCGGATCTGTTTCAAGTACTCTTAGTTGTTTGGGACGAATATTCCATAAATTTCCTTCAGAATCCCTGCAAGTAACCCAAGCAACATACTCCGTTCGTTTACCTTCCTGCGAAAGTATGACATCCTCTACGGTTAATTTTGACTCTTTTTCCAAGTCACGGCCGGGCTCTATTATTCTTGATATGGTTATCGCAGGGTATCCTTTTGGAAACAAAGATGTCCATGCTTTCCCAAACATTTCAGATTTGCTCCGGACACATGCTCGGCCCCATGTTTTCACATTTATTGCTGAGGCTCGTTATTAAATTACATTTATCAGAATTATCAGAACTGAGCGATTGTTCTATTGGAGAGATAAAAGAACTTGGATAAATAATAGTTCCACTTGGATAAACAGTTACACTTGGATAAACAGTTACACTTTTATCTGAATACCACGGCGGATAATACGGGACAGGGTGGTCATCCAACGGTCTAAGAGTGTCCAGCGGTTTTTCCTTTTGTATCTTTTCCCACTCTCTCAGCCACTTCTTAAAACCTGCCCACTTCTCAAAACCTGCTGTTTTAACTTCCTCATCTTTTTCTGTTTTTTTACTTTCAATTTCCTCAGCAATCAGTTTGGCACAAAGATCAATCAGGCCATCCCTTATCGTTTCATCAAAATGATCAACCAGAAGCTGAATGATCTTTTCTATTTTTTGACGCAAGGTCTTTGATGGAGAGTCTAGTTTTTTTAATTCATCGTTAATGGCTTTTTTAATTCGTTTCAATAAAGCTTTACGATCTTCCTCAACGGTTGTTTTTCCAATGAGAATTTTTCTCCGGAGAGTTCCAGACAGATTCGGCTTGTAATTAATTGACATATAAAAGCACCATAGACGGATAAAGATTTAGTTTATACTGCTGCCGTTGCAGGCGGATCTATTTCTTTTTGAAGCGCCTTGGTAGATGATATCAATAAATCCATCAAGGCCTTTATTGCATCATCCCTTTTTGCTTCTGAAGAAATCGACCCTATTACTCTAGACAGAGCACTCGAAGAAATTTCAACCGCTCTGCGTAAACCCTCCTGCTTGACAGAACTTATTTCAAGCTCGCCTGTACTATTTCTTTGTGAAAGATCGAGCCTTGACTGTTCATTGCTGAGCTTTGACTGTTCAATATTAATCTTTGATTGTTCATTGCTGAGCTCCAACTGTTTTATTTCCAGTTGGGCCCTTTGTGATAACTTCTTTTCAGCCATAAAGTCTCTCCTGTTTCCCCACGAGATTAGTCATGGTTGGTTAAAAGATTGAGTTATCCGTCCATGGTTTATTTCGAAAAAGGATATACACATCTAAAGGGCTTGAAAATACATTTTATTAGCGCCTTGAAAAACAAAGGAACTATCCGGCCGCCGTATTTTTTAAATATTTCCTCAATATCTCGCTGTTCAGCCTTTTTCCTGGCATCGTCGTAAATTTCATTGAGCTGGCCATCCAAAAATTTGGAAAAATTCTCTATCTCTTCTTTGGTAACCTGAACCAGAAGGAGCTGGTGATCTCTCAGAAGATCTGAGAGCTTTTTCTTTTGTTCTTCAACAAAGGCATCGGATTCGACCTTATGCCTGTTTTTAATCTGTTCAAAATCCTTTTCAAAAAGCGTCAGCGTATGGTTTAAAAGATTCAGCATTCCTTGAGCTTTTTCAATTTCCTTTTCGAGCATATCTTTTTCCTTTTTTTTGATTATATCGACCAGTCGCATATTCCTTCAGACCATTTTGGTTTATCACACTCGACATATTTTCCTTCCCGAGGCGAGGGGCATCTTGGTCCTTCCCAAACGAACCATTGAATTTCTTTAGTACCAATAGAAACTGTTCCCATCGGAATTTTTTCTATAACCGCATAAGAAAACTCATCCTCATGTATATCATTGTGGTTTTCTTTCACGGCGATGATTGCTTCTTTAAGTTTTTTGTACCAACCCCAACATCTTGAATTAGTCGGGCGCTTTCCCCCATACCAAAGAGTTGTGTATAATTTCCCTTTATTAGGCCCGGTCTTGTGCTTTACTCTTTTAAGGCAAGG
>Ga0315284_10015396_pt1 | contig 10872 bp, 12 predicted proteins | sample YL17G09_16_MG_FD_203696 | JGI IMG/M metagenome (GOLD analysis project Ga0315284, IMG submission 203696) | Sediment microbial communities from Yellowstone Lake, YNP, Wyoming, USA - YL17G09_16 | ecosystem: Environmental > Aquatic > Freshwater > Lake > Sediment | place: USA: Wyoming | collected...
TTGAACTGACCGCCACCATTGCCAGAAGAGCCCCATTTAGTGATGAAGTTGCCGTTGGAATCGAACTTCTGTATGCGGTTCAACGCAACATCGGTGACATAAACTTTACCCGATGCGTCGATAGCGATGCCGCTTGGCCGGTCAAACTGCCCGTTACCGGTACCGTAAGAACCCCACTGGGTGATATATTCTCCGGAGGCGGTGAATTTCTGGACACGGTGATTCAGGGTATCGGTGATATAGACATTGCCGGCGGCATCAATGGCTATACCATTAGGCCGTTGTAATTGTCCATTGTCGTAGCCGCCAGAACCCCAGTTGGTGACGAACTCTCCCGAGGCGGTAAATTTCTGTATGCGGTTATTAAGGTAGTCAACGACATAGACATTGCCAGCGGAATCCACAGCGACGCCCCATGGCATACTAAACTGACCGTTACCACTGCCAGAACTACCGAAACTGCTTAGGTAATTGCCGCTGGAGTCGAACTTCTGTATACGGTCACGCAGGTCAGAGACGTAAACAAAGCCATTGGCGCTGACAGCAATGCCTTTTGGTCTAGTGAACTGACCACCAGAACTGCCCTCAGAGCCCCATTTGGTGATAAATGTGCCGCCTGAGCTGAACTTCTGTACGCGATGGTTCCAGTCATCGGTGACATATACGTTGCCCGCAGCATCAATCGCTATGCCGTGCGGGTAGTTGAACTGCCCATCGCCGCTACCGAAGGCCCCCCACTTGGCGACAAAGTTGCCGCTGGAATCGAACTTCTGAATGCGGTGGTTGGCGGAATCGGTGACGTAAACGTTACCCATTGCGTCAGCGGCAACCGCTGATGGATTGTTGAAGCACCCGTCGCTGTTGCCATAAGAGCCCCATTTGGTAATGAAATTGCCACTGGAATCGAATTTCTGAATGCGTGCGTTGTATACGTCGGTGACGTATATATTGCCGGATGCATCTACGGCGATTCCCATGGGGAAGTTGAACTGCCCGTCGCCGCTACCGAAGGCCCCCCACTTGGCGACGAAGTTGCCACTGGAATCGAACTTCTGAATGCGGTTGTTACCAGTATCGGTGACATAGACAAAGCCAGCCGCATTGACAGCTATGCCGTAGGGCTGCTTTAGCTGGCCGCTACCGGTGCCGTCATAACCCCAGTGGGAGAGCAGGGGAGGTGGCGGTTCTACTGCCCGGACAACCGCAAAGGGCAAGTTCAAAGCTGCTAAAGTTAGCAAAGGAATCGCCAAGAACAATATCTTCCGAAAAAGCTTGTGCATCATAGCGCCACCTCCAGTCCCTGAACATTACCACTATTCTAAACTATTCATATTTCGTTTACAATCGGACCGGGCAGACAGGGGACCAGTGCTGCTAGCTACACGTTTCGCTAAAATGTGCCATGCGGATGAATCACTTAGAACTAAAGACCAACCAGCAGTACGTCACAATCTACTACTTTGTTATCTCGACCTAACCACCTGCAATTGCTTGACACCTGTCGCATGGATTCTGGAAGTGCCAGGTTTCGTATCATATGTACAACGAAGACATATATGGAAGACATGATGACAGGGACGGTGTCGTGACATCGATCGCCAAAAGCCGCAGTTCTCAAAGATACTAATTATCGATTGCAGCAGGATGTGCCGCCGTCAGCCCCCTGATTTTCAGTTGGGGCACCGCAGCAGCCGGTCCGGGCCGACTTGGTACCTGCCGGAGATACGCCGCAGGGGCTGGAACAAGAATTGCCGCCTTTGCCGATTGCCCTACGGATGATACCTGCCGCGCAGCCGGCGCCTGTTTGTACCCGGATAGCGTTTACCGGACAGTTGATGGCGCAGGCGCCACACTCGATACAGGCATTTTGGTCGGCAATGACTGCCTTCCGGTCTACTACTTCGAATACCTCGTGGGGACAGACGATGGCGCACGTACCGCAGCCGTTGCAGGCCTCTGCATCAAGTCGCAGGGTTACAACATTTTCTAAATACCTGAGCATTCTCCTCCCTCCTAAAAGAATCTCGCTATCATCCACAAAGCGAAACCGAGCACTGCGGCTACGATTTGTGATGGTACAGCGAAACGCATTTCTTTCTTAACACCGGAAAGCGACGTGTAGGTGGTCGCCCCGGTGAAATTCATTGCCATGAAAGCACCAATCGCCGGCATCAGTAGCACCCAGGCCGCTGTCTCAAGTTGACCGGCTATCTGAGCAGATGGTATCAATCCCACGATAACAAGTACCGCCGCCAGTAGCAATCCCATCACCATCCCTTTCCAGGAAAGGGCCCGTCCCGGCAGCCACGGCAGAAACACCGGAACGAGGGCACCGCCAGCGACAAAGGCAAGGAGGAGTAGAAGTACCTCGCGGCCCCCGGCCAGTCCGGGGAAGACATAGCCGTTTTGGTTCAGTCCGGTCAAGAGGAAGAGAATCAACGCAATGAAAAAGGCATATCGACCCCAGCTGACGAGTTCTAATGGAACCAGCACCAGACGGTCACCGATGTTGAAAAGGACCCGCCTCATATCCGGAGAGGTCTTCATGCCAGCATCCAGAAACTCCGGGATGTCCCGGGCACGCACTGGCCCATAAATCACATGGAATGAGCTACGTCGTCTCACTTCGTGGGCAGCGACTCCCGGAGCGCCGAGTTGGGGAACAATAATCCGGCGGTGGTTGACTATCTCAGAGAGTTGGGTAATCTCTATCCTGTGGACGATTTCCTCGGTGCCGAAGGTGCCCTTGCCCGCTGCGCACCAGACATTGATTCCCTTGGTATCGATGACCATTATCCAGCCATCAATTCCTTCCAACTCGCGGCGCAGATGGTCGAACGAAAGCTTGTAGTTAGTGGAAACAAAGACAGGCGATTCAGCGGTCGGTGACCCGACTGCGTATAGTCCCGGCTCGACAGCATAACGCATCCGCCGCAGTCCAAGCCTAACCCTGACGGAACCCAATCGGTCGGCCCTATCGAGATGGGTCGCTACCCTGGGTACAGTTCCGGCTGACGTACCCACTTCGCCAACTATCCAGGGTTTCCGGTCAACCGCTGGTAAAACCGCTTCATTGACCACCACTAATGTCTCCTTTTTTCTCATTACCTACAATATTTCTTTCATAACGGGCCCGAGTGTCGCCTTGACCATGCTGGTGAGGTCCTCGGCCTTAGTGAGGGAAATGCAGCATATCGTGCCGTCCTTTTCCCAGCTGGTTATGGCTAGCTTGCCACCAGCACGAATGCCGGCTTTTTCCCTCAATTCTTTAGGAAGCACCATCTGACCCCTCTCGTCTACACTGACCATGGCCTCCACCTTACAGCAGGCCTTGATTTCTGAAGAGTAATAGGGCTTACCTCTTCCTTTATTTGTCATCTCCATCACCCCAAAGAATACTCATTATCATCAGACTTATCAGTTTCTACTGATTAGTCTATACTATGCAGAATTCCATGTCAATCCCTGATAGATGCAAGTCTATGAATGATGCGTCTTGCTTAACATCACATTGACTAATGCTCATCGCATAAAAAGCTACACCGAGCAGCCCGGGACCAGTGTATACCCCCATCACCGAAGTAAAATCCACAACGTAGGCTTCAACGCAATAAAACCGATAATCATACGTTCTTTTAATTTCTCGGCTTCATCCAAGACATTGGTGTGCATGACGATACAATGAAGAGGCTTTTTGCCTGTCCTTTCTTTGAGAAGTTCTATGAGTTGCTCAATGGCCTTAGGTCTGGTCCTAATTTTACTAAGAGGCGCAGCCCCTTTCCCTAACGACCGGAGTTCAAAAATAGGCTTGATTTTCAGCAATGAGTTTGCCCAGTCAATCAGCTGTGGTACTCGTCCACTCTTAACTAGATAATGTAGCGTATCAATAAATGCTATCAAATAGGACTTTAGGCATCAGATTTCGAGCTACCTCAGCAACCTGACTTAAATTTCTATTCTCCATTGCCTCTGCCTTGGCTGAAGCTAAAACCACAAGACCTTGCGCTCCGGCTGCAGTGCCGCAGTCCAACACTTCTATAGTTACATCTGGCATCTTCTCCTTACTTATCTGAGCTGCGGCTTTGGCTGAGTCAAAGGCATGGGTTAATGTTGCGGAAGGGGTCACCACGAGAATGGCTTTAGCTCTCTCGGACACCCTTCTAAAGACCTCGAAATAGGTACCCGGTGAAGGAGCCGAAGTTGTCGGCAACTCCTTGGCTTTGGAGAGAAGCTCATAAAATTGAGCCGGCGTGATATCTATCTGGTCTCGATATACCTTACCTTCGTGCACAAACTCCATTGGTATAATCTCGATTCCATATTTACTGACCAATTCTCCAAGCAGACAAGCTGAGCTGTCAGTAACAATAGCTACCTTTGTCAACCTTTGTCCCCCCTTCAGAGGAAAGCAATTCTCTGCTATTTGCTGCTCTTCATAAATCCCAAAGCTTCCTTACAGCCAATCATCAAGCGAGGCTATCTAGTTTTGGGGGACTCCTCTTTTCTTGCCCCTTTTTTCTCAGTCGTTCCATCAACTCCTGCGCTTTTGTCTGTGCCTGCTTTTCTTTCTCATCCAGCACTCCCACCCAGGGATTGGTGACCCGCCACGTTATTTTGCCACTTAAGGGCGGCTCGGGATATGCTCCCGGGTCGTACAAAGAGTAACTTTGGAAGTCCACCGGCTTTTCCTGATAGCATGACCACACAGCCTTCCTGATAACATCAGGGTTTGCCTCAAACTGGAGGTCTATCAAGGAGAGTTGCTTACGGAAGCGGTCAATTATTTCCATTGGCAGATTAAAAAGGAATGGATGAGGAGCAGACGTGCCAATAATGCGTTTCTTTTCGTCCACGCCATTGCTGAGCAAGGCTTTCATGGCTTCTCCGGTCAGGTGCCCTTCAGATTCGGGACCGGCAAGAATCAGGTAGCGTATGTTGGGATTGGCTACGATATTACAGACAATTTTCTCAAATCCGATATTTTCGGTCTGGACAGTTCCGGAGAGAGCGACTCCGCTTTCTATCCCGGCTCTTATCAACTTCTCAATTTCAGGCGGAATCTTGTCCGCATCGCAGTTCAGGATAACCACTACCACGACAGGAGAAAAATCATTACCTCTAAGGTACCTGCCTTCCTCAGGCGGGTAATCTGGATGTGGTTTAACCTTTAGCATATATCTCCCCCTTGATTTAGACCAGCTCTGGCTTCCTTTTCCTTTTTCTCTCTGCTACCTTTAGCTGCACGAGGGAGCGGCGAAGTGCCGCTTCAGCTTGAGCTTTGTCGGTTTCAGAAGCCTTTTTATTGACCATGTTTTGCTCTGCCCGGCGCTTCGCTTCCTGCGCCCGAGCTACATCAATTTCCTCTGCCCTCTCGGCAGCATCGGCCAGAACGATAATCCTGTCGGGGCGCACTTCGAGGAAGCCGCCATAAATGGCGATACAGGTTTCGTCATTATCTTTTCTCAATATTAATTCCCCCGCTTGCAACATGGTTAGTAACGGGGCATGATGCGGCAGGATTCCCAGTTGTCCTTCGACACCGGGGGCAATAACCGCATCTACCTCGCAAGAGCAAATGACACTCTCCGGTGTAACCACGTCAATCCTCATACTGGGCATGTCTCGTTATTCAGAAATGCCATCACTGTTTTGTTGAATTCTCCTGCCTTTTTATGAGGGCAGTAACCACATTGCCTAACTACTCTTTGGCTTTAACCTCCACAATATCGCAAACCGGCCCTTGGGCTTCCGCGGCAAAGAACTTTCTCCTGAAATAAAGCGCCACATTCACCAGGCTTATTAGCACTGGCACCTCCACGAGCGGGCCAATGACGGCAGCGAATGCTTGCCCTGAGCCGATGCCGAATACCGCCACAGCCACGGCAATGGCCAGCTCAAAGTTGTTGCTGGCCGCGGTGAAGGCGATGCTGGCGGTACGGGGATAGTTCGCGCCGATCCTCTTGCCCATGTAGAACGAGACGAAGAACATGATAACGAAGTACAGGAGCAGTGGCACAGCTATTTTCACCACATCCAGCGGTATCTGCACGATAAGCTCGCCCTTGAGGGAGAACATCACCACGATGGTGAAAAGCAGGGCCGCCAGGGTGATGGGACTAATCCTAGGGATAAACTTGCTCTCGTACCACTCTCGTCCCCGGGATCTGATGAGCCAGAAGCGGGTGAGCATACCGCCGAAGAAGGGAATACCGAGGTAGATTAGCACGCTCTGGGCTATCTCCCAGATGGTAATCTTTACGACAGAACCTTCAAGGCCGAACCAGCCGGGCAGTATGGTTATGAAGATATAGGCGTAAATTGAAAAAAAGACGATCTGGAAAATAGAGTTGAATGCTACCAGACCGGCGGCATATTCGTTATCGCCCCGGCAAAGCGTGTTCCATACAATGACCATGGCGATGCAGCGCGCCAGGCCGATCATTATCAAGCCTACCATGTAGTCAGGATTAGGCCAGACGTGACCGAGAAAGAGTATAGCCAGAAGGAACATCAGGATAGGCCCGATAACCCAGTTCTGGACAAGTGATACCCCCAGTACCTTCCAGTCGCGGAAGACGCCGCCCAGCTCCTCATATTTTACTTTCGCCAGAGGCGGGTACATCATCAGTATCAACCCGATAGCGATAGGGATGGAAGTGGTGCCCACCGAGAAGTAATCTATGGCATCTGCCACGGCGGGGATGAAAAAGCCCAGCCCCACCCCGAAGCCCATGGCCAGGAAAATCCATAGCGTCAGAAAGCGGTCGAGGAATGATAACCTGCCGGCTAATGTTTCCGGTTGTTTGCTCATAGTTACTCCTTCTAATATCTAAATACTAGCGACTCAGTATCTTATCAGACACTTCTGCCCCCGTTATTTGCTTACTCCGCTTTTTATCAGCGTCCTCATTTAGCCGGCATAAGAAGATTTCCTTTACTATAGCTTCGCTAGTAAGTACCAGTTCGGCTAGCCTGGCATCAGACAACCTGTAATAGGTCCTCTGGGCTTCCTGCCTGACTATTACTATGTTGCATTCCCGCAAGTGTCTCAAATGGTATGAGACTAAGGATTGCCCAATTCCCAAAACCTCAACAATTTCTCCTACATACTTTTCTCCTTGAGAAAGCAGCTTGAGTATTTGAAGCCGGGTTGGTTCCCCTATGCAGGTGAGAAGTCTGGCTTGCTCATTTTCGATGGGCATGTCTAAAATCCTCTTATATACACCGCGCTTTATATACACTTTAATCCATTTATCCTGGGCTTGTCAAAATCTCGGATTCTTTGGGACATCGAAGCAAATTGATGCCAATAGCTCGCCGCTATTTTGACATCTGCAAGATTTTAAGTTATAATTCTAATTATGTCGAACTATCAAACTAATAACGTTCAGCACCTCTCGGAGGTTTTTAGGGCGTTGTCCAACCCTCACCGCCTGAGCATATTTATGCGCCTGGCTTCTTGTCCTGGGCAGGAGAAAGCCTCCAATGGAGACGCTCAGATATGCGAGTGCGTGGGAACGCTGGGCAAGGATTTGGGCATTGCGCCGTCAACAGTCTCTCATCATATTAAAGAGCTTCGCCAGGCCGGTCTTATCAATATCCGGAGACGGGGGCAAACCCTGGAGTGTTCGGTTGATTCCCAGATGCTGAATCTGCTGGCTGCCTTTTTTGAGCCTCGCGTCAAGGTCTGATTGAACAAAGCTAATTCATTGGCAATATGCCAAAAATCTAAGAATGAAAAAGGAGATTTAAGAATGGACAGGAAATTTGTTATCTATGACCCTCCGATGTGCTGTTCCTCAGGAGTGTGTGGCCCCAATCCCGACCAGACACTCATTAATTTCCAGAGCACATTAACGGAACTCCGAAAATCGGGGGTAGTAGTCGAACGCTATATAATCACCCAGAACCCGCAAAAATTCAAGGAGAACCCGGAAGTGATGAAGTTAATCCAGGAGCATCAGTTAAAGGCTCTGCCGATCACTACTTACGCCGGGAAGATTGTAAAAATGGGAGCTTACCCCACTTTGGAGGAGTTCAGGAAACTGTATCAAGGTAATCTCAAGGCGGAAGCTGTACCCGCGATAGTCGGTGCTGAAGACGACGGATGTTGTGCGGATAAGAATTCCTGCGATATCAGTTGTGGACCCCAGTGCAGGCAGGGTGGTAGCAGTTGCTGCTAGTACCGGCGGTAGTTCCTCGTAAAAGAATAAAACGGTAAAAAAGCTTAAGAGGTCACCATGAGCAACATGATGGTTGTTGATGAGAGCAACTTTGACAAGACGGTATTAAAGGCTAAAACGCCAGTGCTGGTAGATTTTTGGGCAACCTGGTGCGGCCCATGCCGGAAGATTGCTCCCATAATTGAAGAACTCTCAGAAGAGTACGACGGTAAGGTTACCTTCGGCAAGGTGGATGTCGACCAGAACCCTTCTATTCCCGGCAAATACGGCCTCAAGAGTATCCCCACCCTGCTCATTTTCAAAGATGGCAAGCTAATGAGTAACATGGTCGGATTCCACACCAAGGATAAAATCAAGAAGAGCCTCGATACCGCCATGACCTAGCTTGTGATGAGTAAGGGAATACGGTTTACCGATTGCTGAGGGACACCTAATACCGACCTTCAGAAATCCGTATGATTATTCGGTCGTGCTGAACATCGCTACCAATTTTCAAAGCCGAAGCTGCCAAAGCGGCTCTCATAATGCAATCTTTTTATGCAACCGAGTACTAGTTTTGAGGTAAAAGAGGAATATGCAAAATGCAAAATACTAGATTTTATTTCTTTTCCGGCAAGGGCGGGGTGGGCAAAACCACCATGGCCGCCGCCAGCGCCGTTTATTTCGCTCACCACGGCCAAAAAACGCTTATCATTACTACTGACCCGGCATCAAACCTGGCCGACGTCTTCGAGCAGACAATCGGTCATAAAATCACTCCCATCCAGGGTGTTAACAATCTCTTCGCGATGGAGTTGGACCCCGACAAGGCTACCCAGGAATATAAGGAGAAAACCCTTTCCCCTCTGCGTGGGTTAATACCAGTTGAAAGCTACCAGGTCCTGGAAGAACAGCTTAACTCACCCTGCACCGCTGAGATGGCTTCTTTTGACAGGTTCACCGACTTTCTGCAGGAACCGGAGTTCGAAATCGTCATTTTTGACACTGCGCCCACCGGTCACACGCTGCGTCTTCTGGAGCTGCCAGTTGAATGGAGCGGAGTTATACAAAAAGCCGCTCAGAGCGAAGGTGGTGGGCAAACCTGTATTGGGCCGGCGGCTGCTCTGGCTGAATCAAAGGAAAAGTTTGACCGTGCTATTGCCGCCATGAGAGACCCCGAACGAACAACCTTTGTTTTTGTTCTCCGACCAGAAGCCACTCCAATCTACGAAGCGAAGCGATCTATCGCCGAACTGCAAAAACTGGATATCGCTTCCCAGAAACTCATTGTCAACGGCATCTATCCGAAAAGTGCTTGCGATAACCCGTTTATGCTGCGCCGTTTTGCCAACCAGCAAAAGTATTTAAGTCAAATTAAGCAAGCTTTTTCCCTTCCCGCGGCATTAATGGAGCTTGAAGCGGGAGAAATCATCGGAAAGAAGCTGCTGCTAACGCTAGGAGAAAAACTCCACGAAAAACCGCTTAAACTGGCTGATTACCAACCGGAAAGTATTGAGCTAACCGACGGTGAGTTCGCTGGCCGCTTCCCTGAAGTAAACTCCAAAATTTATCAGATCCTTATTCCCCAAAATGGCCACCGGCGTACCATATTTTTTGCCGGCAAGGGTGGTGTGGGTAAAACATCAATCGCTGGCGCCACCGCTTTATGGGTTGCCGGACAGGGCTACCGGACGCTTCTCCTGACCACCGACCCGGCTTCCCACCTTGGACAAATTTTCGGGACTAAAGTAACCGCTAATCCCACCCAGATAGAAGGCGAGGCGAATCTCTGGGTGGCTCATGTGGATGCCCACCAGGCAGTTCAGGAATACAAAGAGAAAATCCTGTCCGAAGCCCGCCAGAAATGTGACAAAGAAAGGTTACTGGCTATAGAAGAGGAACTCGACTCTCCCTGCACCGAGGAAATGGCAACGTTTCAAAAGTTTATCGAGTTTGCCACCCTGAAGGACTATGAAATCATTGTCTTTGATACCGCGCCCACCGGTCACACACTACGGCTTCTGGAGCTACCGGTTGATTGGAGCAAGCAACTAGAAATCAAAACCTTTATCTCTACGGGCGAAACCGAGGTGGATAAGGTTACCAAGTCCCGTTTCAAGGAAGTCATTGATATGATGCAGGACGCCAACCGGACTACTTTCAGTTTTGTAATGTACCCGGAAAGTACCCCTATTGAAGAAGCTTCGCGGGCCATGCAAGAGCTTTTAACCATCGGCGTTCCCACCAGCCTGATAGTAGCCAACCTTATCCTGCCCGAGTCCATTATCACTAATGATTACTTGAGACAGAGAAAGGCTATGCAGGATAAGTATCTCGAAGAAATGGACAGGCGCTTTGCCGCCCCGATTGTGAAGCTGCCGCTTCTAGCTGATGACCTTATGGGTAAAAATAAATTGAAAGAAGCCGGATACCTACTTTATGGGAAATCGTAAAAGCGAATAGGAGGAGAAATGTTTGTCACGCAAAACCACGTATTAGAGCAAAAGACCAGTGACTTTATCAAGGCTTTAATCGAAACGCCTGAATACCAGGCTTTCAAAAAAGCCCAGGACAATTTCGACGGTGATAGCGAGGCAAAGCAGCTCGTTGATGACTTTAACAACGCCCAGCAAACTTACGCCGTCTTCCGCCAGGGAGACTTTCCGGGCATTGAAGAGCAAAAAGGACGTCTGGATCAGCTACAAGATAA
>Ga0315284_10015399_pt1 | contig 10870 bp, 12 predicted proteins | sample YL17G09_16_MG_FD_203696 | JGI IMG/M metagenome (GOLD analysis project Ga0315284, IMG submission 203696) | Sediment microbial communities from Yellowstone Lake, YNP, Wyoming, USA - YL17G09_16 | ecosystem: Environmental > Aquatic > Freshwater > Lake > Sediment | place: USA: Wyoming | collected...
AGGCACGTGCGTCGGAGGAATTCACGCGGGCGCGACTCTCTGAGCGCAACGCCGAGCACGAGGACACGACGTGCGTGAACGTCATCGACAGCGCCGGCAACATGTTCTCCGCCACGCCCAGCGGCGCATGGGTTCCGGCGGTAATCGCCGGCGACACGGGTATTCCTCTCAGCCAACGCGCCCAGAGTTTCGTGCTGACGCCGGGACATCCGAATCAGCTGGCGCCAGGCAAACGTCCGCGCATCACTTTGACACCCACGCTGGCACTCAAAGAGAAGAAGCCCTGGCTGGCGTTCTCCACTCCGTGCGGCGATGGCCAGGACCAGACGCTGCTCCAGGTTTTCTTGAACGTCGCGGAATTCGGCATGAACCCGCAGGAGGCTGTGGAAGCTCCGCGCTTCAACTCGCAGGCGATGTACAGCTCCTTTGATGACCACAGCGACGAGCCGCTGGTTCTCGATGTGGAGAAGCGCATCCCGGAGGAAGTCCTCAGCCAGCTTCGGGCGCGGGGACACAAGCTGGTCATCCAGAGCGAGTGGGGCAATTCGTGTGCCCCGACAATCGTGGAATACGACGTGACCACTGGCGTCATGAAGGCCGGAGCCGATGTTCGCGGGCATCGGTACGCGCTGGCCTGGTAAGCTGTGACTGGTCAGTTCTCAGTTGCCCGTGGTCGGTAGTCCGTGGCCGGTGGTTAGCGCGCCATCGTTATTCGTTGGCTCTGTTGCCCGATCTTCTGTTCCTTTCGATCAAGCATAATCGGCGAGGTGTCTCATGGGTCGTATCCGGAGTTTTCTGGTTTTCTTGTTCGTCCCCCTCGTTGCTGCTGCTCAAGGCTCTCCCGAGGGCAGCCAGTTCTCGGCCTGGGTGCCAGGAGCCGAGATCCGCATCACGCCAGCCAGCTTCAGCCGCGAGCTGAAGACCAGCGCCGTGGCGGAAGCATTTCGCAATGAAGTGGTCTCGCTGCAACTGGCCGTGCGCGCAAGCAACGCCCTGGAACCCTTCGCAGCGGCCTGCCTTCCGGCGGAAGCCGGGCCGAACGCTTCCCTGCCCTGCGCCTGGATGGAGATCCGCTACCCCGGATACGTGCTGGTGGATGAGATCGGCCAATACGTGTCCGACCCACTTTTTGAGAACCCGCCCCAGAAACTCGAAGCCAATACGACCCAGGCGGTGTGGCTCACCATTCACGTTCCCAAGGATGTCCAGCCGGGAACATACGCCGGCAAAGTGCAAGTCCGCGCGGGTAATCGAGAGGCAGATTTCGCCCTCAACCTACGCGTCCTCGATTTCACATTGCCCGATATGCCCGAAGGCAGCTTCTACCTGAACATCTGGCAGGACCCTGCGGCCGTGGCCCGCTGGGCCAAGGTCCCCGTGTGGTCAGAAGAACACTGGAAGCTGCTGGAGGCGTACGCGCGCGACCTCGCAGCCCACGGACAGAAGTCCATCACCACCGGCATCCTCCACGACCCGTGGCGCTCGCAGACCGGCAACGTCTTCCCTTCCATGGTCGAATGGCGTTTTCCGGGGCAGTGGCAACCGGGCCAGGAAGGGAAATTCACGTTTGACTATTCTGTCTTCGACCGCTACGTCGAGCTCATGATGAAGGCCGGCGTGAAGAAGACCATCCACTGCTTTTCGATGGTGGACGGCCCGGGCGACTCACCAGATTGCGACATCGGATATGTGGACACGGCAACCGGACAACTCCGCATTCGCCACACCGTCGTAGGCGACGAAGGGTACCGGCGCGCCTGGGGGAAATTCCTGCCGGATTTCGTGCGCCATCTGAAAAGCAAAGGATGGCTCGATCGAACCTATATTGGATTTGACGAGAAACCTCAGAATATCATGGCGGGCATCCTGAGCACGCTAAAGGCGAACGCCCCCGAACTCAAAATCGCCCTGGCTGGCGGGAGTTCCAGCCAGGAGTCCGTGGAGGCCGGCGACGTGACGATCCACTGGGACGACCTGGCACGTCCGGAGACTGTCCGGCAACTCCTCGCCAAACGACGCGGCGTAGGCCCGACAACTTTCTATACGGCCTGCGCTCCCTACTCGCCCAACGTTTTCCTCTACTCTCCGCTCTGGGAAGCCCGCATGCTGCCGTGGATTTCCTGGCGCTTTGGTTTGGCCGGCTATCTGCGCTGGGCCTACCACTGCTGGCCGGACACGCTCTGGCAGCAGCCGCGCTTCCGCTGGCATTCCGGCGATATGTACTTCGTGTATCCCGGAGAGCACGGCCCCGTCTCGAGCACGCGCTGGGAGTTGCTCCGCCAAGGGATCCAAGACTACGAAGCCTTGCACATGTTGAGAAGTCAACTGGGGGAATTGAAGAAGCAGCCGGCGCGGGCTCGCGACGCCGCGCGAATCGAGAAAGCCATGAAGGAGGTCGTCGGCTACGCCATCAACCGCGACGATTGCGAGGTCATTCCCGACCTAACCGCGGCGCGCAAGACCATCAACCGGCTTCTGGCCGAGGCCACAGGAAAACCCATGAGCGAACCCAGCCCTTACAGCAGTGATGTGCGAACCACGGCAAAATTCTCACCCGAAGACTTCGTCCCCGACGGTGACCTGACCAAGGAAGTGTGGCAGAAGGCCGAGTGGGTCCGCTTTGACCACGACATGTCCGGCCACCAGCACTTCCCCGAGGCTGAGACCAAAGTGGCCAGCCTTTGGACGCCCACCCACGTCTATTTTGCGTTCCAGTGCAAGTATTCCACGCTGAACATCTACGAAGGAGAAGACCCTGCCAAGGAGCGTTGGGAGTTGTGGAACCGCGACGTGGCGGAGGTCTTCGCCAACCCCGAGCCGGCGCGCGTGAATCATTACTACGAGTTCGAGGTGGCACCCAACAACCAGTGGATCGACCTGGAAATCGACAAAGACAAGGAGCCGTTCAACGAAGCCGGTTGGGACTCGCACTTCGAGCACGCCACGCGCATTGACCCGGAGAACCACGTGTGGACGTGCGAGATGCGCATCCCGATCAGGTCCATGAACGTCCGCCTGCTGGAGCCGAACGCCGAGTGGCGCATCAACTTTTATCGGGCCGATGGCCCTGGGGACGACTCCCGGCGCCGCTTCATGTGCTGGAGCACCATCCCGGAGGGCAGGACGTTCCACGTGCCCACTCGCTTTGGGATTATTCGTTTCGTGCGGTAGGGACGACCTTAATGGTCGCCCTCGATGACCGGGCAGATACAATCCTGGGCGAGCACAAGGCTCGCCCCTACACTCACTGTTCCGCCCGCTTGTAGCAGCCCAGGACCCGCAGGAAGTTCGTCACTTCGCCCAGGTGGGCCAGGGCGTTCCGGCAACGCTCTTCCTTCACATTGCCGATGAAATCCAGGTAGAAGAAGTACTCCCAGGGCCGCCCGCGCAGCGGCCGCGATTCCATCTTGGTCAGGTCGACGTCGCGCAGGGCGAAAACACTCAGGCACTTGTACAGCGCCCCGGGGACGTTGTCCGTGGAGAAGACGATGGACACCTTGTTGGCGCGGCGCGAGACGACCGCGGCCTTGGAAAGCAAAAGGAAGCGCGTGTAATTCTCGCGGTGATCCTCCAGGTGGGTTTTCAGGATGCGCGCGTGATACACCGCAACGGCCGTGCGGCTGGCGATGGCAGCCGCGTCGCGATCGTGCCGCTCGGCCAACATTTTCACGGCTCCCGCGGTGTCATAAAAGGGAATCTTCTCAAGCTTCGGGAGCCGAGCGAAGAACCGGCTGCATTGCGCCAGCGCCACGGGGTGGGAGTAAACCCGCCGCACGGTCCGGAGCGTGGTCCCCGGGAAGGCGATGAGATTGTGCACGATGCGCAGGCTGACTTCGCCCACGATGTGCAGGTCGTGTTTCAGCAGGAGGTCGTAGTTCTCGTACACCGAACCGGCCAGGGTGTTTTCGATCGGGGCCAAGCAAAACTTCGTTTGGCCGGTTGCCACAGCCTCAAAGATGGCGGAGAAAGTCTCGTAGGGCCGAACCCGGATGCTGCGGCCCAGCAGCTTGTAAGCCGCCTCTTCGCTGAACGAACCCCGCTCGCCCTGAAACGCTACGGTCGAAATGGCCATGTGAACTCCGATCTTTCTTGTGGAAAGAGCCCCGTCATGGTAGCACGGCAGTAGGAGTGCGACCTCGTCTTCTAGGGTGCGTGGCCAGTGCGCCGGAAGCTACGCGCTGCTTGGCGCGCTTCCCAGCAAGCCGCGGAAAAAGAAATCGACGTAGGTCTGGGTGAGTTCCGTCTGTTTGGTGGGACCTTCGGGCCGAAACCACTGATAAAGCCAATTGACCATCCCCAGCAAGGCGAAGGCCGCGAGCGGCGGCGAAAGCAGGGCCGTGCCGCCCGAGAGCCCCTGCACCTGCGCGATCAGGCCTTCCAGGTAGTGGATGTAGTCTCGCTTGCGTGCGTTGATCTTCTTCCGCAGCGCCCCTTTCAGCGAGCGGTTCTCATGCAGGATGACGGTGATCTCCTGGTCGCGGGCGCGCACAATCAAGTCGATGTGGCCGATGATGATCTGCCGGAGCTTCTCGCGCGGGTCCTGGATGTCCCTGACCTTTTGCAGGACCGTCTCGTCCAGGATGTCCATGCCGTAGTTCATGATTTCAAACAGCAGGCGGTCCTTGCTCCCGACATGGTGATAGAGCCCGGCCTTGGTCAGGCCCACGGCCTTGGCGATGTCCTGCATGGACGCGCCGTCGTAGCCCTTCTCGTAGAAGACTCGGGCCGCGACGCGGCAGATTTCCCGCAGTTTCTGTTTAGACTCTGTGGTTGTCCTCATAGCACACATACCGACCGGTTGGTCACCCAATCAGTGTACCACAAGAAGCAGGAGGTGGCCGGTAGCAGGTGGGAGGGGGTAGCAGACGGCCAGCATCGGGGACGCAGCCTCCGCCACTTCACTACCTGAGCCGGCCGCGGAGTTCGGCGACGCAGGCGTCGAACTGCTCTCGAGAGACGATCTCCACTTCGTCATCAGGCAAGCTGATGCGCGTCAGGTATCCCATGTCGCGCGCAAATTCGCCCGTGCGCCAGTCGTAGGCGAGGATATCCATCCCGCCATCTGCAGTTTCGATGGCCATTACGGGCCGCGCGCCGATGATGCAGTACCGAGGAAGGTCCACACTCCCTCCGGGTGGCCGCGGGCCAAGAATCGCGTTGCCCGCCGAAGGAGATGGTGCGGAAGGGGGGACTCGAACCCCCACGGTCTTGCGACCGTCAGCCCCTCAAGCTGGTGCGTCTGCCAATTCCGCCACTTCCGCAGAGGAGCAGTTGTCAGTTCCCAGCAGTCGATTGTCAGCTTCCAGCCGTGGTTTGTCCTTCCTGACAACTGATAACTGAGAACTGCCTTTTCACTTCTTCGCCGGCGCTGCCGGCGCCGACTTGGTGGGCGCGTTATCCATGATTGACACGCCCGAATGCTTGGTGGCCCAAATCGCCAGAGTGATGGACGTGGCCATGAAGATGCCTACCAGCACCCAGGTGGCCTTGGCGAAAGTGGTCACCGCGCCGCGCGGCCCGAAGGCCGCCTGACTCACGCCGCCAAAAGCCGCGGTGATATCCACGCCCTCTCCGCCCTGGATCAGCACAATCAGGATGATCAAGATGCTGACCAGCATGTGAAGCGCAACTACGGCTGTTACCATTCGACCTCTTTCCTTGCCGGGCCTACTACGCTCGCGGGTAATTCACGATGGCCGAAAACGAGTCCACTTTCAGGCTCGCGCCGCCCACCAGCGCCCCGTCGATTTCTTCCTGGGCCATCAAGCCAGCGACATTGTCGGGCTTGACGCTGCCGCCGTACAGAATCCTCGCCCGAGCGGCGAGATCTTCTCCGTACTGCTGGCGGACCAGTCCGCGGATAAAGCGATGACTTTCCGCCGCCATTTCCGGGGTCGCTGTGCGCCCCGTCCCGATGGCCCAGACTGGCTCGTAAGCTATGATGATACGGGAAAAGTCCTGGGGGGTCAACCCGACGAACCCGCCCTGTACCTGTCGCTCGAGCACCGGCTGGGTCTTTCCCGCTTCGCGCTCCGCCAAGGTTTCGCCCACACACACGATGGGCACGAGTCCGGCAGCCAGGGCTGCCTTGATCTTCCGGTTGACGTTCGCGTCGGTTTCGCCGTGGTCCTGCCGCCGCTCGGAGTGCCCGATGATCACGTGCGTGCAGCCGCTGTCCACGAGCATCGCCGGGGAAACATCTCCGGTGTGCGCCCCCTCCTTGTCCCAGTGGACGTCCTGGGCGGCCACGGAGATATTGCTCCCCTTCACGGCATCGGCTGCCGCGCGCAAGGCCGTGAAAGGCGGCGCCACGACCACCTCACAGTGGTCTGCCGTCGCCACCAGCGGCTTGAGCTTGGTGACGAAGTCCACCGCTTCCCCAATGGTCTTGTACATCTTCCAGTTGCCAGCAATGACAGGACGACGCATGGTGTGATCAGTCCTCCTCGATGACGCTCATAAAGTCGGCGCAGGGCACGTTGCTCCGAAGGATGACACGCCTTAATTCTTAGTCGGCCGCCGTATTCGCACCTTGCGTTCCGTAGCCACGACAAAACAGCGCGCCCACTGGGAAACATCTTCTTCCCGAAACAGATCTTCAACGCGCTTGAGGAGCGCTCGCCGGCTGGGGGTGCGAAGACGAATCAGCAGAATGCCGTGATGCGATCCAGGTCTGAAGCGTCGCGCGTCCGAGAAATCCATGTCCTGCGTAATCAGGAACCGTGCTTCGCGCTGGGCCGCTTCCCAAATGACCGGATCGGTTTTCCCGGCGATTCCTTCCTCCGCGACCGTGTGAACATCGTGACCCATCGCAGCCAGCCGTGATACCAGGTGGGACGGCAGATTCTCGTCGAGTTTGATCCTCATCGAATCTGGGGGACGGCGGGTAGAGGAAGATCTTCTTCAGCGGAAGCCGCGGCAAAAGCAATCGCGGCACGGACGTCTTCCGGCTTGAGGCTGGGGAAATCCTTCAGGATATCCTCTATGGAATCCCCCTCAGCGAGACTGGCGAGCACCGTGCGCAGGGTGACCCGCGTGCCCTTCAAAACCGGCTCTCCGCCGCAGATCTCCGGGTCGCGAACAATATGCTCAGTGTAACGGGTTGCGCTCTCTTCCGCTATGCTCATCCAGTTTCTCCGCAACTCCTTTCATCATATCAGAAGCCTAGCGAAGTAGCGAGCTGTCTCGGGCCACAGACGGCAGGGGCAGATGGTGTACGGCGGAAGGTAGATGGGGCCCGGCCATTGTCCTCCCCTTTCCCTGTCTACCGTATGCCGTCTACCATCTACTGTTTTTCAGTCAGGGCCGCGACGCCGGGGAGCGTCATGCCGGAGAGGAACTCCAGAGACGCCCCGCCGCCCGTGGAAATGTGGGTAATCTTCGACTCCACACCCGCCTTGGCGATGGCCGCCACCGAATCGCCGCCGCCCACAATCGACACAGCAGAACACGCGGCCACAGCGCGAGCCACCTCGAGTGTCCCCTGGGCAAACTGGTCGATCTCGAACACGCCCATCGGCCCGTTCCAGACAATCGTCTTGGCGCGGGCAATCTCGCGCGCATACTCGGCGCGGGTTGCAGGCCCGATGTCCACGCCCATGCGGTTGGCGGGGATGCTCGCCGTGCTCACCACTTCCGCGGCCGCGCTCGGGTCAACCTTCTCCGCGACTACGTGATCGGAGGGAAGGCGCAACTTGATGGTCCGCCGCTCGGCGAATTGCAGCAGGTCGCGAGCCAAGTCCAGCTTGTCATCTTCGGTCTTCGAGAGCCCCACTTCCACCCCTTGCGCCTTCAGGAAAGTGTAGGCCATCGCGCCGCCAATCAAGACGGTATCCGCAAACTTCATCAGGTTCTGGAGCAACTCGATCTTGTCCGAGACTTTGGCGCCACCCACGATGGCCGTGTACGGCCGCTCCGGATTCTGCACGGCCTTCCCCAGGTATTCGAGCTCCTTCTCCATCAGCAAGCCTGCCGCGCAAGGCAAGAGGTAGCGGGTGATCCCCTCGGTGGAGGAATGCGCGCGGTGGGCGGAGCCGAAGGCGTCATTGACGTAAACCTCCGCCAGAGCCGCCAACTGCCGCGAGAACTCCGGATCGTTTTTCTCCTCCTCGGGATGGAAGCGCAAGTTCTCCAGCAGCAGAACCTCGCCATCCTTGAGCGCCGCCGCCTGCTCCTCGACTTGCGCTCCCACACAGTCGGGCGCGAAGGTGACCGGCTTCCCCAGGAGTTGGGAGAGCCGGACCGCCACCGGACGCAGGCTCATCTTGGGATTCGGCTTCCCTTTCGGGCGCCCCAGATGAGAGGAAAGAATGAGCCGTGCCCCGCGCTCGAGCGCCAGTTGAATGCTGGGGAGCGAGGCGCGCACGCGCGTGTCGTCGGTGATTTCCTGGGCGTCGCTCAGGGGCACATTGAAGTCCACGCGCATGAAGACGCGCTTACCCTTCAGACCAAGATCGCGGATAGAAAGTTTAGCCATGAGTACACCACCGGCTATCAGAGGTCAGTTGTCCGTTGTCAGTGGTCCGTTGCCAGTTGTCCCTTGTCCGTCGATCAGCAGCTCTCGGCGAGCCTACGCCACCCACAACGGACCACGGACAGGTTAGAGCTTCTTCGCCAGGAAATTGATGAGATCGACGACGCGGCACGAATAACCCCACTCGTTGTCGTACCACGCCGTGACCTTCACGCACGTCCCGTCGATCACCTTGGTGAAGCCTGCGTCCACGATGGCCGAGTGCGGATTGCCGCGGAAGTCGATGGAGACCAGCTCGTCGGTGCAATATTGCAGGATGCCCTTGAGCGGGCCTTCCGCCGCTTTCTTGAACGCGCCATTGACCTCCTCCACCGTCGTGGACTTCTCCACCAGCGCCACCAGGTCAACCAGGGAGACGTTCGGCGTCGGCACCCGCAGGGCATAGCCGTCCAGCTTCCCTTTCAGCTCCGGCAGAACCAATCCCACGGCCTTGGCCGCTCCCGTCGTGGTGGGAATGATGGACACGGCCGCCGCACGGGCCCGGCGCAGATCCTTATGGGGAAGGTCCAAGATCTTCTGGTCGTTCGTGTAGGCGTGGATGGTGGTCATGGACCCCTTCAAGATCTTGAAGTTCTCATGCAGCACCTTGGCCACCGGCGCCAGGCAGTTCGTCGTGCAGGAAGCGTTGGAAAGAATGTGGTGCTTCGCCGGGTCATAGGCCGCGTCATTCACGCCCAGTACCAGGGTCACGTCCTCGTTTTTGGCCGGCGCGGTAATCAGGACTTTCTTCACCGTGCCTTTCAGGTGCTTCCGCGCGTCCTCCGCCTTGGTGAACAGTCCCGTGGACTCAATCACTATCTGAGCGCCCAGCGAAGTCCAATCCAGCTCCGCCGGGTCTTTCACCTTGAATACCTTGATCGTGCGCCCGTTGACCTTGATGGTGTCGTCACCATAGCCCACGTCAGCGCCGAAAATGCCCAACACCGAGTCGTACTTCAGCAGATGCGCCAACGTTTTGGGGTCGGTGATGTCATTGACGGCAACATACTCGATCCCCGAGTCGGCGAGCGAGGCGCGCAGGACGTTTCGCCCGATGCGCCCAAACCCGTTGATTGCTACCTTGATCGGCATAGAGACTCCCTCCAGAGCATTTACGGTAAAGCGATGGAACAGAGAATGTTAAGCGGCCCGCTGAGCGAAGTCAACGCAAACCCTTGGCGTGGCTGACACTTGGTCACACTGTGTGGGTCTGGGTCAAACAACCCAGGGTCCGGCCTCAACCCCGTTCTCGGTGCATCAGGGGTTCCAAAGGGCTTGTGGGAACATTCTTGCCAGTTTCTTCAGGGGAGGAACAACAAGGGGCCGTACTAATGCAGGACTCGCCGTCCTCTTCGACCGCCTCAGCGCCGGAATACGTACTGTCACCCCACACCCAGGAGAGCCTGAACTTCTTGGCGCAGGGTGGGCAGGCTCGTTTCGAGGACTCCCCAGACGACCTCATCAGCCAACGTAGCATAGCCGTGGATTAGCCGATTACGAAAGGCGATGATCCGGTTGGTACTGCTGATCCGAGCGGCCAGGGTCGAATCGCGGCGGAGCGCCTGGCTGAGCGCCTCACCGATGATCTCAAACTGGCGTTCCACAGCGGACCGCAGGAGAGGGTCAGCCGTGTAGTCAGCGAAAGTCTTCCCGCCGGTAAACTGAACCAGCAAATCACACGCTTGCCCGATATCGAACAGGTACTTCCGGACCTCAAGCGGCAGCATAGACAACTACCTGGCTTTCCTCAAGCGCCTGCCGAAAATAGGGATTACGGATGGGCGCGGGCTCGACCAGATCAACCGCGCGGCAGAAGATCTGCTCCAGGTCCTCCTGTAGTCCGAAGTAACAATCGGCGTGCTGCGCAGGACTCGACGGCTGGAACTCGACTAGGAAATCGAGATCACTGGTTGTGGGGTCGAAAAGGCCGGCCGCGGCAGAGCCGAAGAGCGCCAGACGGCGCACTCGCCGCCTCTGGCAGACCTCGATCAAGTCGTTCATCTTTTCTTGCACAATGGCAATCACACGCCCTCTCCTGCTACATCATACTCGATTTCTCTGAGTCCCGGAGAATCAAGAACCCACCACGCCCCAGCCGCAGGTTCGTCGTGCCTGCCCACCTGCAAATCGCCCAGCGGAAGGTCCGCAGTGCGCCCTGGCGTTCTTTCAGTCGTTCCGAGCGAGTGGCCTGGGACAAGAGGGGGAAGTCGCGACACTGAAGGGCGAACGCTGTGCCAAATAATCTCAGTGCTGGCGCACGGAGACAACGGTGTCACCATCAAAAGTCACGAAGAGGACGTGCGGGGGAAGGCCGTAGATCCAATCCTCCATCTCCACCCCCTCGCGGACCTCGCGGAC
>Ga0315284_10015401_pt1 | contig 10870 bp, 7 predicted proteins | sample YL17G09_16_MG_FD_203696 | JGI IMG/M metagenome (GOLD analysis project Ga0315284, IMG submission 203696) | Sediment microbial communities from Yellowstone Lake, YNP, Wyoming, USA - YL17G09_16 | ecosystem: Environmental > Aquatic > Freshwater > Lake > Sediment | place: USA: Wyoming | collected...
CCAAGGTCGTAGTTGTCGGTCACGCGGACACAGTACTCCAGCAGGTCGCCAGGCTTGAGGCTCGCGCCCTGAAGCTGGGAGAGTTCCCAGTCGAACTTGGCGCGAAAGCGCCGGCGATCGCCGCTGCTGTCCACCCTGGAAGCACCGGAGAGGGGGATCTCCCAGTGCTGGTTGTCGGCCTTGCGATCGACGACCAAGGTCATGGTCTTGATGTCGAAATCATCCTCGGCCATGGCTTCGAGCTTGACGACGGCGACGGCTGTGCGATCCTCGTTTCGGGTGGGGTTTTCGATGATGACGGAGGGGTTCTGGTCGGGGCGAACGACAATTTCGTACTCCTCGAGGCCGGGGTTCTCGAAGTAATCGCTGTCCATCGCGCGGATGCGGAATCGCAGCGTCTGTTCGGCGGTCCAGCGGCCGATGGCGGTGCCGGCTGAGGCCACGGCCCAGGTGATCGGCGGCAGTTTCGTGTCCGCCTTGACCATTTCCAGCATGACCGGCTTATCGGCGGCCAGCGGCTTATTGAATGTCACCTGAAGTTCCAGCACCGACCCCGCCGTCACGACCGCGGGCGTCTCGCCGAGGTTCACCGTGATCGACTCCATCTTCGCATACGCTGGCGGCATCACCTTCAGGTTCACATTGCGGATCGCCAGCCGCTGGACGACGTTCACCATGCACGGGGCGGTGGCATCATCGCCGGCCTTCATCCAGACGGTCATCGCGTTGCCCTTGGCATCGACCGACACGCTGTAGGCGCCGTCGGCGTTGCGGGCCATGAGCTGTTCCTGGGTGCGGCCGTTGTCGTACCTGTAGAAAACGATCGCTTTGAGGTTCGCGCGGTCGCCTTTGGCCAGGCGCATCTTCAGGTCGAACCGCTGGCCGGCGGCGACCTTGGCGGGCACGCCCTTCATCACATCGATCTGCACGCGCTTGGGCCAGTTGGCGCCGTTGACGATCATCAGGCGAGAGATCGCGATCCGCGCGAGGTCCAGGTAGCTCATGGCGAGCACGACGGCCAACACCACGGCTGCGAGGCCCAAACCGAGCGAATAGAGGACCGGGCGCAGCAGCAGGGCGGTGTTCAGGTCGACCGCGGCAGCGAGCTGCTGCGCTTCGCCGACCACGCGCTGTTTCATAACGGGCGAGCCCGGCAGGTCGGTCTTCACAAAATCGATGGTGCTGCGCAGGCGGTCATCAAACTGCGGGAATGCATTCTCCAATCGTCCGGCCACATCCCCCAGCGACAGCTTTGAAAGCAACGCCCGGGCGATATACTTCCACGCGGCATACCCCACGCCCCCTACCGCCGCCAGCACAAAGACCATTCGCGGCCACTTCGGGAGGTTCAGCAGATAGTCCAGCACGGCGACAGCCATCGCCACGCCGACGGTCAGCGCCACCACCGCGCCGAGCCCAAACAGCACGCTGAGCACCCGCACCTTCCGCCGAACCCCCACAAGCAGATCCAGCAACGCCGGATGGGTTTCACAGGATAGTACTGTAGGGGACATGGCAGCACCTCGTGATTCGTTATTTGTTACTTGTTATTTGTTATTCGCGGCAGCTTGTGGGCAACCCACGGGCTGCCAATAACAAATAACCACTAACAAATAACACCTATAACATTCCATACGCCTTGCGCAAGATCCACTCCAGGGTGATCAGGGTCACAAAAATCCCCATCGCCAAGGGGGCATTCCACAACGGGTCGTTCGTGTAGACTGGGACGGTCATGGCGGCGCTGGGGATCTTCTCGATCTCCGCGCGCACGTCGGCGAGGTTCGACTCGGCGTTCAGGCGCAGCTTGTTCAGATCCGGGCCGCCATGCTCGCCGGTTTCGGTCACGGTGGTCGCCAGCCGCGACAGCAGATCGCGATCCACCTGGGGCTGGTTCAACTCCAGCCGGGGAATATTCACCTCGATCGGCAGCTCAAGCGGCTCGGAACCCGCCGCCAGCGCCGGGAGCCGGAACGTAAACCGTCCCATGGCATCGGCGGTCCACGACGCCACGTACAGATCGTTTTGTCCCTCCCGCCGCTGCAGGGTGTCGTGCCGAACGGTCTGGCCGGTTCCGTCTTCCAATATGACGCCAATCTGCTCCGGAAGTTGCTGGAGCAGATCCGGGTCCAACACCCGCAGCGATACCTCGGCCTTTTCGCCAAGCTCGTACGCCGGCCGGAGCGACGTCAAAGTGAACCGCCGCTGGCCGAGCTTCCTGGATCGGGCCAGGTACCGGAGCTGCTGGATCCAATAGGTGTCGAAAATGGACTCGCCGGTGTAGCGTCGCCACCGCCAGGAATCGTCGATGGCGGAGAAGAGCGTGCGACCGGCGCCGAAGCGGCCGAGGATGAGGATCGGCGCCCTTCGCCCATCAGGCCCGGACTCGGCCGGGTGTTCGGCGTAGATCTCGCCGACGCCGGGCTTCGCCGTGATTCCCTTGCAGTACCAGAACAAGGGTTCCATCCCCTCCCGCAAATACTTTTCGTTCTCTTCACGTTTTTCGAAGAAGCGGAAGATCGTGGACTGCTGCCCATCCTTTGTCAGCACCGGGCGAAAGCCCTGCGCCGTCGCGATGGCTTCTTCGGTGCCGGATCGGCTGATCATCACCGGCAGAATCGGCTCGATGGGTGTGCCGCGAAACGCCTGTGGCGACCAGCGTGACCCGGCCACCATTCCAAATCCGCCGCCCTTTTTGGCGACGAAATCCGCGACGAGCTGCAACTGCGCGTCCGTGAACTGCCGGGGGTCCACGTCGCCGAACAGCACCACGTCATAGGCCAGCAACTCCGGCATGGTCTCGGGGAACCGCGTGATCGGGCGGTTTCCCTCCTGCGCAAAGCCAGAATCGGCGGAAAAGAGCAGGCAACTCACTTCCACCGTCTTGTCGCGGATCAGCTCGTTCTTCAGATATCTGTAATCCCAGCGCGGATATCCTTCGCAGTAGAGCACCGAGATTTTCGCATCGAGCACGGCGACCTGCACCGTGCGGGAGTTGTCTTCGAGGTCAAGCTCGCCCGGCTCCTTCACGGCCTCCACATCCACATCCAGCGTCCCCACCTCCATGGGCCTGAAATACAGTTCCACCTCCTGCGATCCGTCGCCGGCCATCGTGATCGTCTCTCGCGCCGGTCGACCATCGATTCCCAGGAGCGGCTGGCCGGTTTTCTTGTTCTTCAGGACAACCGTGATCTGATGGCCCGCGGGGTAGCCCGCTGCGCGCACGCGTGCGCGGATGTTGGTGATGTCTTTGACAAATGCCGCGTCCTGAACGTTGACGCTCTCGACCATGATGTTGCGCGGCGCCTTATCCGACCCCACCGCCACCGGATAGATCTTCACGCCGAAGCCCTTCACGACCGCCAATCCCTCGGCCAAGGATTCCACCGGCGTGTCCCGGCCGTCCGTCAGCAGAACCACGCCAGCCAAGCGCTGGCCCTGCAATTCCTCCAGCACGGTCCGCAACGAAGCCAGGACCTGTGTGGACTGGCCAGTCGGCGCTAAACTCGCCAGCACATCCGTGGGTGCGGTGGTCGGCTGGGTCTGCGGGGCGGTTCCTTGGGCTTTGGCGAAGGTGTCTTTCGACACGCTGCCAATGGCCTGGGCATCCCTGTCAAATCGGTAGAATCGCACAATGTGCTGGCGGGCGAGGTCCTTGAGCAGTTTCTGGTTGTCGCCTTCGAGCAGATTGAGGACCGCCTGCATTCGCGAGACGCCTTGGCCCTGGGCATCAACGGCCCCGTCGCGGACCTGCATGCTGATGCTGTCGTCCATCACGATCGCCAGCGCCGACGGCTCGGTCCGGCTCTGTGTCAGGGTCAGCACCGGCCGATTCAGCATCGCAATCACGAACGCCAGCAGCAGCCCCCGCATCACGCCCAGGGAAATCCGCGCCGACCGCGACCGGCTTTCCCGCCGATAAACATACAGCACCAGCGCCAGCGTCAACCCCGCCAGCACGAGGTTCCAAGTCACCGCCCCAACGATATCCTGAAACGGCCAGCGCGGAGCGAAGGTAAGAGTGAACTCGCCTTCCCTGCCCAGGAATCCCTTATCAAGGCCGAAGATGATCTCCCAGATCCGCTGCATGTCCTATTCCAGTGGGGCACAGCTTTGCGTGCCGCGTTTCTGATTCATCATTCATCGTTCATCATTGTCGCCGGTAGTGGCCGAACCTCATCGCCATGAAACATTCCGCCGCCACCAGGCCGAGCACAATCAGCATCAATGGCCAACCGAAATCCAAGCCGTCTTCCTTTGCCAAGGCGCTTGGCGGCAGTTCGTCGCCGACAAGGTGCACGTCGATATCCCCCAGCGCCTTCTTGATTGCGTCCGGCGGAAGCAACCGAACATCCGCCTCATCCGACGGCACATTCACCGCGACCGGCATCACCTTGGCCCCGGTGCCGAGCTGATACAGCCCGGGCTTCTCCAGAGGCTTGCTGCGATAGAAGGTCTGGCCATCCTGGGTCACCGCCTCGATGGGCACCGGCTTCTTCGTCGGATCAAGCAGAGTCGGCACGCTGCTCAGCCGCAGTCCCGCCGGCACGACCAGTTCCGCACCCACCTCCAGGTTCATCCACGCATCGCCAACATCCACGCTGCCGGACAGCAATTCGTGCACCAATGCGGGATACGCCGGCTTGGCGGGCAGGCTCGTCCAATCGGGGCTGGCGGTCGTCGAGACCAGCACCACCCGGCCCTTACCCAATGATTGCAGCGTGATGGCGGGATCGTTGGTTTCCTTGTCGCCGGCCAGGTATTTGAGCACCACCTCGGCCTTGGCCGCCGGGTCGAGTTCGACCTGGTAGTAGGTGTAGACCTGGGCCGTATCCAGCCCCGACTTTTCCTCGCCTCTGAACGCATTGAGGATCGGGTGGATCGCGCCCTGGGGCTTGAAATCCATCGTGAAACCTTTGGTGTCAGCCGCCACCGCTTTGCGCGCCACCAGCTTGCCGGGCATCAGACCTCGCGGCAGCATGATTGTGTTGTACGCATCCGGGTTCACCTGCTCGCCGAGGAACACCATCAGCGTGCCGCCCTGCTTCACGAACTTCTGAATCTGATCCGCCTGGCCAGTGCTCAGAGCTGGCACATTGGCCATGATCACCGCGCGGTAGTCGCCGAAGACCTTGTTGTTCATCTCCAGGTCGCTGATCAGCTCAGGGGCGACGTAGCTGTCGGACCGCATCGTTCCGCCGGGGCTCATCTCACGTCTGGGGGCCAAAGCCAGGTCGAGAAACGCGCCGGAACCCGAAAGCATGCCGGTGCTGCGTTCGCCTTCGACGATCAGCACTTTCAATTCCGATGCGACATCGATCACGCGATAGCGCGTGTTGTCCACCTTGAGCTTTTCATCATCCACAAGCGTGACACTCAAGACATGCTGCCCGCCTTCAGTAACGTTCGCCTTGGTCTGGCGCTGGGCTTTGGTTGTGGTGTCTGGCCTGAGTCGGCCGCCGTCGCCGAGAAGCTGATCGTCCCATTTCCACTGCACCATCGCATCGGGCCCCGAGCCATATCCCTTGATCTCAGCCAGAAAATCCGTGTGGAACTTGGTGGTGACCAGTTTCCCCTCCGGCTGAAGGTCCAGAACCGCGTAATTCCACTGCCCCGGCTTGCCAAGATCATGCACGCGAACGTGCGGCCCGAATACCGAGGTCATCTCCCGCCCGACCTGCCTGAGCATCTCCGCGTCGCGCGTCTCCCAGGCGCTGCGAGTGAAGTCGGTCAGGACATAAAGGTGTTTCACCGGCTGCTTGGTCTCCTCGCGCGCCAATCGCACCGCCAGTTGCAACGCGTTGGCCATGTCGGTGCCGCCGTACGACTGTTCGAGCCGATCGATCGCGTTCTTGGCTGCGTCCAGGTCGTAGGTCGAGCGAACGATGATGTTCGCCTCGGATGGCTCGGTTTTTTTGGACGCAGTTCCCGTGGCACTACGGGTGCGCGCCGCCGAGATGACGATCGCCGACTCCCCACCCGCGGTGAACTGGTCGATCTGCTGCTTGGCCAGGAGTTTTGCCTGGTCCAGGTGCGTCCTGGCCTTGAGGCGATCGGCCTCGTAGCCCATCGTATAGCTGTTGTCGATCACAAAGACGTTCAACCCCGTCCGCCCCCCTGCCATCGCCGCGATTGAGCTTTCCGCGCACCCCATCGGCCTCGCCAGCGCCAACCCCAGCATCACCAGGATCGCGCATCGCGTGATCAACAGCAGAAGCTGCTCGAACTTCAGCCGGCGGCGGTTTTTTCGCAGCGCCGCCAGCAGATACTCCATCGCCGCCCACGCCACCACCCGATATCGCCGGCGATTGAGTATGTGAATCAGGATCGGCACCCCCACCAGCGCCGTCCCAATCCAGAAGAACGACGGCGTGATCGCCCACGCGACCGAATTACTGGCGAAATTGTTGATGACCGAATTCAAATCGAAAATCCAAAGTCAGAATTCGAGACTCACTTGATACTCGCCGATCGCGTCGCCAGGAATCCGCTCAGACTCACATCCAGCGCCTCGCCGCTGTTCATACGGGCGAAATCAATGCGCATCCCGCGGCACATCTTCTTCAACTGCTCGGTCGCCATTGCCAACTGCTGCAAATACCCCTCCCGCAGCGCCCGCGGCTCCGTCAGCAGTTCGCCCATCTCCTCCAGGCCCTTGAACAGCGTCACATCCTCGAACGGGAACTCGATCTCCAGCGGGTCGAGGACCTGGAACATCATCATTTCGTGTTTTTTGTACCGCAAATGCCGCAGGCCCTTCTGGATGCCTTCCAGATCATCAAAAAAGTCCGACAGGATCACGATCAGGCTGCGATGATTCAGTTTCTCCGCAAGCTGATCCAGAATTCGCCCCGTGTTGGTTTTTTTCAGCCGCGGTATCAGACAAAGCTCATGGGTAACGATTTTCCACTGTCCCGGCGAGTTGCTCGGCTTGAAATACCGCTTCAGCTCATTGTCAAAGATCGCCAACCCCACCGAGTCCTGCTGCTGGATCGCCATATAGGACAAAGACGCCGCGATCGCCGTCGCATGATCATATTTCGTCCAAGTCGCATCGCGCCCCCCCACCGACCCGTAGGCCATTGACTCGCTGGCATCGACCACGCAAACCAGGTGCAGGTTCGTCTCTTCCAGGTACTGCTTGAGGTAGATCTTGTCGGTCTTGGCGAAAACTTTCCAGTCGACGTGCCGAATGTCATCCCCCGGCGTATAAGGCCGATGCTGCGCAAACTCCACCGAGATTCCCTGGTACGGCGAGCGGTGCATCCCCGTCATCAACCCTTCGACGATCAGCCGGGCGCGCAGATCGAGCGAGCTGATCCTCGCCAGCGTCCGCGGGTCGAGGTACTTGCGATAATCAACGATTGTTTCGCTCACGTGAAGACCCTCAATCTGCCGGCGTGAGTTCTCCGGGAGTGAGCGCCAAGATCAACGATACGTCGAGTGTTGCCTCTCGTGGAAGCACCCGGTCAACAACTTGCCATATCGCATCTTGACGCTCCAAATGAGTCATTGGCTCAAAACTCGCGGATACGATGGCGAATCGGTATCGCCCTTGTCCGTTCACGGGTTCTGCCTCAACGTCTCCCCCGAATTGCTGTTGAAGCGCCTTCTTCAGAGCATTGGCTTGATCCTCAGTCATTTCAACTTCTCCTTCAACTCACGCACGCGATCAAGAAAATCACCAGCTTCGTCCATCAGTATCGTCCGTGGGGAATACCGTGCTTGGATCGTCCATGTGGCGCATAGCTTCTTAAGATCGGCCACATAATCGCGACCGGCACGCTCACCCTGCTTTTTCAACGCAGCCTCCAATTCCGGCATCTGCGACAGCATCTTCTCAAGATTATGCTGTCGCCAGATCAGGCTCCAGACTCCTCGTTCGTCATCCCGAAGTTGGTGCTCGCGCCTGCTCGCGATAGCCGGAAACCTCTGGACCAGTCGTGCTTTGAGCAGAATCTCGATCACAAACCCCGCAAGATACGCCACGCCGTTAGCTCGAGCGTTCTGCCCGGTATTGCGTAGCGACTCAGCGTCATCGAACCGCCGTTGAGCAACCGTCGCCATGGCGGAAGGCCTGAGTTGCGACTGCTTCTTGAAAATTCTCTCAAAAATGTTCGTTGCCATGTCATGACCCCCTCACGCCGCCGGCTGGTCCCTCATCACCCGGGCCGCCGTCTTATCCAGCTCGTCGTACTGCTGCCGCGGGATGTAGTCGATCAGCTTCTTCACGATCGCATCGCTCTTGATGCCCTCCGCCTCGGCGTTGAAGTTGGTCACAATGCGATGCCGCAGCACCGGCAGCACGACCTGTCGTATATCTTCAGTGCTGACATGATAGCGCCCCTTCAACAGCGCCCTCGCTTTGCCCGCCAGGATCAAATACTGGCTCGCCCGCGGCCCGGCGCCCCACCCGACATACTCATTCACGAAATCCGGACATCCGCCTTCCGTCCGCCGCGTCAGCCGGCTGAATTGCAGGGCATATCGAATCACATGATCCGCCACCGGCACCTTCCGCACGATCTCCTGCAGCGCCATGACCTCTTCCCCGCTCAGCACGTGTTGCAAATCCACCTTCCGCGACTGCGTCGTCAGCCGGACGATCTGGAATTCCTCCTCCTCCGACGGATACCCCACGTAAATGTTAAACATGAACCGGTCGAGCTGTGCCTCCGGGAGCGGATAGGTGCCTTCCTGCTCGATGGGGTTTTGCGTGGCCAGCACGAAGAACGGCTGCGGCAGCCGATGCTGCTTCCCCCCCGCCGTCACCTGGTGCTCCTGCATCGCCTCCAGAAGAGCCGCCTGCGTCTTCGGCGGCGTGCGGTTGATCTCGTCCGCCAGGATGATATTCGCAAACACCGGCCCGCGGACGAACCGCATCGACCGCCCGCCGGTCGTCTTGTCCTCTTCGAAAACTTCCGTGCCCGTAATGTCCGACGGCATGAGGTCCGGCGTAAACTGGATCCGGCTAAACGACAACCCCAGCGTCCGGCTGAGCGTCGAGATCATCAACGTCTTAGCCAATCCCGGTACGCCAACCAGAAGTGCATGGCCTTTGCAGAACAGCGCGATCAGCAGCTCTTCAATCACGGCCTCTTGGCCGACAATCATCTTGCCCAGCTCGGCTTTCATGTTGTGGTAGCCCTGCTGGAGCTTTTCCACCGCCGCCAGTTCGTCGGCGGCAAGGTCGGTCGCCTGCGGCTGCACCAGACCGATCTGCTCTGCCATGTCGTCTCCTTAATTGATTCGGCACGGGCACCTATGGCCCGGGGCGCTGGGGGCGATGACCCCGCCACCCTATATAGTAGCGTTCTACAGTATTCTTACGATGCGCGTTACGAGGAAAAGTTGCATGCCAGAACTGCCTGAGGTTGAAACAGTTGTACGAACCCTTCGTCCGCGATTGGTCGGCGCAACCGTCTCCTGCGTGACCCTTTTTCGCCGCGACATCGTGAAATCCCTAGCAATTGACGTGCCGCAACAGCTCGTCGGCCGCTCGTTCCAGGGCGTCCTGCGCCGCGGGAAGAAGATCCTGCTGCTCTTGGACCGCGGCACGGTCTGCATCCACCTGGGCATGTCCGGCCAACTCACCCTGGAGCACCCCGATGCGCCCCTCCGCCCCCACACACACCTGGTTCTCTCACTGACGACCCAATGCTCGGCCGGCGCTCTCCAATTGCGTTTCCGCGACCCTCGCCGCTTCGGCGGCGTCTGGCTGCTCTCCTCGCCCGACCTGGCCAACGCCAACCTCGGCCCCGAGCCGCTCACGCTCCGCCCCGATCAGCTTTCAACGATCCTGTCCCACACCCGCCGCCCCATCAAATCCGCACTGCTCGACCAATCCCTCATCGCCGGCCTCGGCAACATCTACGTGGACGAGTCGCTCTTCGCCGCCGGCATCCACCCCCTCACCGCCGCCAATCAACTCTCGCCGGAACACATCCGCCGGCTCACGCGGGCCATTAAGCTCATTCTCCGCCGCGCCATCCGCCATCGGGGCAGTTCCATCCGCGATTACATCGACGTCAACGGCTCGTCCGGCCGCTTCCAGCGCCTCCACAACGTATATGCTCGTGAGGACGAACCTTGCCGGCGGTGCAAAACCGCCATCCGGCGCATCGTGCTCGCGGGGCGGGGCACGCATTACTGTCCGACATGCCAGAAATAGCCCCGGATTTTGCTTGCCATCCACAAGGATTTAGTTATGTTTATAGGTTCGGGGGTTGGTTTTCATTTCTAAGGAATGGAGAAACATCATGCGTTCAGTCAGCGTTTTCTGGAGTGCCGGGATTGCGCTTGTGGTTTGTGGAGCCGCGGGTGTCGTCTGCGGCGACCCGTTGCCGGGAGAAGTGCTCAAATTCAGCCAGCAACCGATGGTCGCAACCCCCGTCGGCGGAAGCATTTACTATGGGCACGATGAATTGAGCACGGCCTACCTTCAAGACCCGACGAGCGGCTTCTACGTCGGCCAGTTCATGGCCGATGACTTTGCCGACAAGTTCAGCTCCCCCGTGGTTCATCTGACTTGGTGGGGTTCCTACTTGCATCCATCAACCGCGGCTGGCGTCTCAAGGTTCCTCATCGCCTTCGAGAACGACGTCCCCGCCGATCCGACCGGCAATTTCAGCCGCCCCGGGCAAGTGCTCCTTCCGCAGGTTGTTGCCAAAGGCCCTCTTGCGCCAGGATCAGGCACCTTCACCGAAACCTTCGTTCGCCCCCCCGACCCCCTCACCGGCGAAGCCCTCTACAAGTACAACGCCGAATTGGCCCTGCCCTTTGCGCAGAAGGCCGACACCGTCTACTGGCTGAAGATCGTTGCCCTGGTTGATCCACTCGAAGGGGAGATCGCCTGGGGATGGCACAACCG
>Ga0315284_10015402_pt1 | contig 10869 bp, 11 predicted proteins | sample YL17G09_16_MG_FD_203696 | JGI IMG/M metagenome (GOLD analysis project Ga0315284, IMG submission 203696) | Sediment microbial communities from Yellowstone Lake, YNP, Wyoming, USA - YL17G09_16 | ecosystem: Environmental > Aquatic > Freshwater > Lake > Sediment | place: USA: Wyoming | collected...
TTATAACGATTAGCACAGAACGAAAAACGGTAGACCCAGTTCGATAAGAAATCGCAACTGGGTCTATCCATTTTAGAGAGTTTCTCATGAGAATCCTGGGGCTTGATCTTGGGAAAAAGAGGATTGGGATCGCCATCAGCGATGAACTGGGATGGACTGCCCAGGGGCTGGAGACCCTGGAGAGGCAGGATATCGGCAGAGACCTCGATTATCTTGCTCGTCTGATTAACACGTACCAGGCTGAGGAACTCGTCGTTGGCCTGCCCCGGGATCAATATGGTGAAATCGGTCCTGCTGCCCAAGAGGTTCTATCGTTCGTCGATCTCTGTAAAAAAACGTTTGCTATCCCCATAACTACCTGGGATGAACGCTTCACAACAGTCGCTGCCACCCGCTCCCTGATTGAAGCTGACCTTTCTCGGAAAAAGAGAAAGAAGGTTATAGACAAGGTCGCTGCCGTGCTCATCCTCCAGGGATATCTGGACTGGAGGAGCAGAGAAAGGAAATGAAACCCTCATGACCCTCCAGGCCACAAAGAAGCATGAAAATATGAGAGGTATTTTCAGGTGATTAAACTAAAAATGACAAATGTCAAAGCTCAAATGCCAAAGAGAAAACTCAAATGTCAAAGCTCAAATGCCAAATTTGATATTTGGATTTTTGATTTCATTTGTCATTTGGATTTTGACATTTGGATTTCTGAAACAGGGGCTATTTTCAGGTGAAAAAGGGCCTCTCTGCCTTCGTTGGGCTGCTCATCTTAATGTGCACCTTCCTTTTCCTCTCAGCCGGGCTTTCCCTCAGCCTGCCTTCCCCTTTGAAAATGCCGGAAAAGGTTCTGGATATTCCCAAGGGTACTGGTTTCTTAGGGATTGTTGACCTCCTGACGAGAGAGGGGGTTATGCGGGACCGGGTGAGTTTTTCTCTCCTGGCAATTGTGCAGGGAAAGGCGAAACAAATGCGGGCAGGAGAGTACCTCTTCAAAAATTCCATGTTTCCTGACGAGATTTTATCAAAACTGGCTAAGGGAGATGAACTGTTTCACACCTTCACGATACCGGAAGGATACAATCTCTTCCAGATAGCAAAACTCGTTCAAGAAGCAGGCCTGGTTAAAGAAAAAATGTTGCTGGATAAAGCAAGGGATACTTCCTTTCTCTCGTTCGCAGGGATTAAAGGCACCAGCGCTGAAGGATACCTGTTCCCTGACACCTACCGGTTTCGAAAGAGCGCAGGTGCAGAGGAGATCCTGAAGGCTATGATTGAACGTTTCAACCAGGTTTATGGCGAAGTATATGATGAAAAGAGGGCTCAAGCCCTGGATCTCACCAGAGAACAGGTTGTCATTTTAGCCTCAATGGTAGAAAAGGAAACGGGGGTATCCTGGGAGAAACCGCTCATCGCCGCAGTCTTTAAAAATCGTCTGAAGAAAAAAATGAGGTTGCAGTGTGACCCAACCGTGATCTACGGTCTTACTAACTTCAATGGTGACTTGACGAGAGAACATTTGAACTCGGACACGCTTTTCAATACCTACCGCTTTATAGGCCTTCCACCTGCGCCCATTGCCAATCCGGGAAATGAAGCTCTTGTGGCAGTCTTGTATCCTGCCCAGGTGAACTATCTCTACTTTGTCTCCCGCAACGATGGAACACACTGCTTCTCCAATACGTTACAGGAACACAACTGGGCCGTAGGGAAGTACCAGAAACGGCTGAAGATGGCAGGAACGAATAATGTGGGTGGCGGGGTCGATGGGTCAAGTGTTAAAGCGGTGGAGAGTAAATAGTTAAGTTAAGCAGGAATTCAGAAGTCAGGAGACAGGAGTCAGTCGGCCAGAGGCGGATCTTCTGAATTCTGGATTCTGGCTCCTGTATTCTTAACTATCTTCGATCTTTTTCCTCATCTCCTTTATCGTCTTTCGGTAATCACCGCTCCCGAAAATCGCATTGCCTGCTACGAAAATATCAGCGCCTGCCTGAGAAGCATCTTTGATATTCTCCACCCCGATCCCGCCGTCCACCTCAATTTCTGCTGACAGGCCTTTCTCGTTAATCATCTTCCTCAACTGTTTGATCTTGGGGAGCATGGATCTCAGGAACTTCTGTCCCCCGAATCCGGGGTTTACGGTCATGATCAGAACAAAATCTGCCTCGCTCAAGATGTAGTCCAGCGCCTCGAGAGGGGTCGAGGGATTGAGGGAGACACCGGCTTTCACCCCCTGTTCTTTTATATGCTGAATGTGTCTCTGGAGATGGGTGGTTGCCTCAACGTGGATGGTGAGCATCTTACTCCCTGCTTCGATGAATTCCTTTATATACCGCTCAGGTTTCTCGATCATCAGGTGGACATCGAGGGGGAGTTTTGTCACCTTGCTTAAAGCCTTTATTACCATCGGGCCTATGGTGATGTTGGGCACGAAGTGGCCATCCATCACATCACAGTGGATAAGGTCAGCTCCACAAGCCTCTACTTCCCGCACCTCTTCACCCAGCTTGCTGAAATCCGCAGATAGAATAGACGGCGCAATTCTCTTCATGATTCACCTCATGGTAAAACAGTTCCTGTCTGTACCCGATAGCCCTGAATAAACTCAGGAACCTTCATCCTCTTTCTGTCCTGGAGCTGTACATCGCCGATGAGCAGGCTCCCTTTGCCTGTTATCACCCTGATTCCTTCTTTGCTCACCCCGGAGATCTCACCTGCCTCTCCGTTAACCTCCTCCTCTATTACCACAGAATCAAATATCTTCAAGGCTTTTCCTTCGAGGCGGGTATAGGCAGAGGGCCAGGGGATCAACCCTCGAATGAGATTGCGTATCTCCTGAGCACTTTTTTTCCAATCAATCAGGCCGTCTTCTTTCTTCAATCTCGGCGCATAGTTCGCCTTCGTGTGATCCTGCGGAATGGGCTTCAACTTCTCCTTTTTCAGTCGGTCTATTGTCTCCATGAGAAGTTCGGCACCGAGGAGAGACAACTTATCATGCAAGGAAGAGGCGGTATCCTCTGGTTTAATATCTACGGGTCTCTGGAAGAGGATCGGTCCTGTATCCATTCCTTCATCCAGCAGCATGGTGGTAACGCCTGTCATCTCCTCTCCGTTGATCAGCGCCCAGTTGATCGGGGCTGCACCCCGGTATCTGGGCAGGAGCGAGGCATGGACATTGATTGAGCCATGGGGCGGAATATCCAAGACCTCACGGGAGAGGATCTGGCCGAAGGCAACCACCACGAAGAGGTCAGGTGAAAATTTTCTGAGATATGCGATGCTCTCTGCATCCTTTACAGACTGCGGCTGTAAGAGCGGAAGATGGCGAGCAAGCGCAACCTCTTTTATCGGTGACTGTTGAACATCTCTGCCTCTCCCTTTGGGCCTGTCCGGCTGGGTCACAACGCATACGACATCCTCGCCCTTTTCAATCAGTGCCTTGAGCGATGGAACGGCAAACGCCGACGTGCCCATGAAAACAATTTTTAAGGAATTCCTCTTCTCCATTAGTTAATTCCCTCTGGGGGCCCAATATAACACACCTCTTGTTGTTGAACAATTGCTGGTGGGGCAGAAAATTCAAAAGTTCTTTTCTCCGGAAAATATGCTTTTTTCCTCACACAAAGGAAGTAGTAAATCTTTTCTTATAACAAACGATGTTTTTCCTTTGAAATAACGGATTATTTATCCCAACGTAGGGGCGTAATTCATTACGCCCTTTTGTGGGTGATGCATAACCTTTTGATCAACCATTAACATTATTCTGGGCGCGATGAATCGCGCCCCTACATGTGCGCTCTATGCATTATGATCGTTTCCCATCCAAGACAGGGCAGGCACGGGTGCCCCTACCATAAGACCGAAGGCCGCGCTTCGCGGTACGTCTTTTCTTACATTCTTCTCTGCCTTTCTATGGCTGTCCCTGAACTTTTTCTCTCAACCAGGAGTTGATAAGCGCTGAGGAAGAGGTTTTCTTTGTTTTGGCAATCTTGGGGGCACGATCAATCGTCTCTTTTTGGATTTCAAAACGCTATGAAACATGTCTTGCATTACGACAGTCAACCCGGGCCATTCCCTCTCTTTGAACTTATTCATCGCCTGCATCGCCTTCTGATGAATTCTTAATCTATTTGGTTGTTTGAGCCTTATGATCAGGACACCACTGTGTTTTTCTTGTCGCTTCTGGGCAAAGCCCTTGTCTGTTGTAATTAAAAGCATTCCTTCCTTCTGAGCCATCTCCCATAAGTCTTCATCGTCCATCCCCTCGTGTTCTGTCCCCCGAATATCCCTGACATCATGCCCAAGCCTGCGTAACTCTCTGACAGTCAGGCGGGGAATATTTTCATCTATAAGAATTTTCATATAAGCATTTCATTGGGGACAATCTGTTCTTCTGTCAGTTCAGCGGCATAATCAATGCAAGCGAGGATATCCTCACGCTTAAGAGATGGGTACTCCTTCAGAAGATCTTCAGTCGTATCTCCATTTGCTAACATGTGGAGGATCTGGTGAACCGGTATGCGGGTTCCTTTGATACACGCCTGTCCATGGCATATCTTTGGATTAACAGTTATTCGTCCATTCATTGACGCCTCCAATTTAATCTCATTTCGCCCTCGTAAAATTATAACATATTTTATTAAGAAGCCCCTACATAAGACCGAAGGCCGCGCTTCGCGGTACGTCTTTTCTTAGAGCACGGCACTTCTTGCTTTTATTGTGTTAACTCCTCACCTCTTCACTCTCAACTCATCATTCTTAATTCATCTACGCCGCATACCCCTTAAAGCACTCAATCACATCTGTCCAGGTCACCTGACCGCTGACATAGGAATTGTATTCCCCAATCACATCAGCCCAGGTTGAACACCCTGTCGGACTGTCGTTCACCGTCGTGGTTGACGTTGCTGTATTATTACTCGAGTTCGTATCAGTCTCATTGAAGGTAACAGTTGCAGTATTGTTAATCGTCCCTGCAGTGGTGGGTGTAACTACGATGGTTACCGTGGCGCTTGCGCCATTGGACAGCGTTCCGATATTGCAGGTTACGGTACTGCCCGACCTTGTGCAAGTTCCCTGCGTGGATGTGGCTGAGACATAGGTGACGCTGGATGGCAGCGTGTCGGTTAGTGTCACACCTGTACCTGTTTCCGGCCCGTTGTTGCTCACAACTATCGTGTAGGTCAGATTATTCCCTACGGTCACGGGGTCAGGTGCATCGGTCTTAATGACCGAAATATCCAAATTACCTAATGACCCAGACTGTCCGCCGCGAACCGGCCAAACATAGTAGCAGTAGGACTTATAGTAGTGGCCCACGAAGCCACCGTACATATTGACGTACCACGCGTAATCCGTATCGTTGGCGCTGGTAGTAGAGGACCAGTAGACGCTGGCCTGCACATTGGTAAATCCCTGGGCATTCAGCCAGGTGGTGCTGTTGGCTTCGGCATTATTAACTATGCTCTCCAGTTCAATGACATTGGAGAGGCGCCAGTCGTTATGATTGAGATAATTTTCAGCATTTAGTTTTGCCACGTAATCAAGCGCGTGTTGCCATGTAACGGCTCCATCATTGAATACATAATCTGCATCCCACCCGGAATCTCTTGTTGGCATAATATTTCCATTAGACGCCCAGATGAGTCCCGTGAGGTTATCTGTTATTGTTCCATCGCCGTTATCCGTGAACCGCGGATCCGGCCACGGCACCCCTGCCTGTATCTCCCCATCCTGCCCGGTGCCTGCACAAGGAATTTCTGTGCCGTAGGTGTCATAACATTTTGTTTGTCCGGTTTTCGGAAGACAAATAACCGAATGATCCAATGACCCACACTGTCCGCTACGCACCGGCCAAACGTAGTGGTAGCCGGACTTATAGAAGTAGCTCACGAAGCCACTTCTCATATAGACGCCCCACGCGTAGTCCGGGTAGTAGGCGTAGGTAGTAGAAGACCAGTAGCCGTAGGCCTGCACATTGGTGAATCCCTGGGCATTCAGCCAAGCGGCGATGTAGTCCTCATTGGCATTTATGAGGCTTTCCAGTTCATTCACATTGGGCAGGCGCCAGTCGGTATAGCCACCTAAAGTTAAATTGCTGCAATAGTCTATGGCTTGATCCCAGGTCTTTGTGCCATCAGGCAGGTTTCCATTCTTTGCCCACATAAGTCCTGTGAGGTTATCGGTTACACAATCCCCGCTTACCGTGAATCTGGGGCTGGGCCACGCCACCCCTGCCTGTATCTCCCCATCCTGTCCGGTGCCGGTGCAGGAAATTTCGTTACCTGATGTGTCATAGCATTTCGTCTGGCCGGTCTTTGGCAGGTTGACCGTGCCGGAGAAGGCAAGGCCTGCTATAAGAACCATCAACACTGCGGTCACACATATAATCCGTTTTTTCATTTTAAACCCCCATTTTTATCACCCAAAGAAATTATCGCAAGAGCGACCAAACGTTTTACGTAGGGGCACCCCTATGTGGGTGCCCTTTTCTCGGGGTGATGCAATTACACAATTCATCAGGGCGACCACACAGGGTCGCCCCTACGGTTTTTGATTCGGGATTATTGCGGTGTCTCATATTGCCTATAAACTTCTCACGGTTGTCCATTTATATGAACCCGAACCAGGGCAGGCACAGAGGTCTGCCCCAACGAATCACATCTTCGTATCACACGAAAATCTTTTTCGGTGATAACGTTGATTATTCTGCTGCAAAAGGGCTACGCAATGCGCCCCATGAAATCAAATATATACTAACTGCGGAATTAAGACGAATCTATTTAAAAGTCTGTATAAAGTCAAGAAAAAAGGGGCTAATCAGGGGTAAGGAGTAAAGTGCATAGGTGCAAAGAAAGAGGATCACATCTATGCCAGCCGATCATCCCCTCCAATTTCTTTTTGCCCTTTCAAATATCCCTTCAATGGTCTGCTTTTTATAGAGACGCCTGGAAACCTCTACATAATTGGTAGGCTCGCGATGAAGAAGAGTGAGAAATCTAAGGGCAGCAGAAGGGCCGAGAGTATTATTCAATGCCTCTATCCCTCTAAATTTGATTTCTGTATCATCCATAGTTTTTGTCTTCATTAATTTTCAACCTCCCTTACATACTCTACCGGGTTCATAATCCTCATCTCCAGATTCAATTTTTGGGCTTGTTTTATCAGCCTATCATCACAGCTCAGAAAATATTTACTTTTAGCAAAACATGAACATGCCACATGGATTGCATCCTTAGATGATAACTTTGCTTTCTGCTGAAAGTTCTTAGCAAGCTGGTAAATCTCTTTTTTCGGCCCGACTCTTAGCTCGCAGAGAAGAGCAATCTTTGATACTTCTATCCTTCTGTCTATAAAGGGACAAAGGATGTTTTCGTCTTCGTGCATAAAAGACCATACCAGCTTAACCTCTTTTCTTTCAGCCTTGGCAAAAATTTCTTCACATGCCAAAGCCTCCAGTTGAATTTTGATCTGACGTGGGTTATCAAAACCTCTTTGAAAACAATTGTAATCAAGATAAATTAAATCCACAATTCAAGCCTTGAGAGCTATATTTATAATAAAGTCTAAAAAACTAATGAAAAAAGGTCAATAAAAATTACAGTAATGTCAACAATATCTTCTCTTCCAAAATCTTATTGAAACCCCCCTGTACTTTTGTTATGTTCAGTTCCAGCCATCTTTGAAAGGAGACTGATGAATGGTTAATAAAGCGTTGATACCCGCTGCCGGGCTTGGAACCAGATTTCTCCCCGCCACCAAGGTAGTCCCCAAGGAACTTCTGCCCATTGTAGACAAACCCAGCATTCAGTATATCGTGGAGGAGATCGTAGCCTCCGGCATCAGAGATATCGTGCTGATTACTGCACGAGGGAAGAGTCTGGTCAAAGACCATTTTGATATCACGTACGAGCTTGAAGACCTGCTTAAGAAGCAGGGGAAAAAGGATCTCCTGGAGATGGTCCAGAAGATTTCCCATATGGTCCACCTTATCGCCGTGAGGCAGAAGGAACCGCTCGGCCTGGGACATGCCATCCTCTGCGGACGATCAGTGCTGGAGCATGGGCCCTTTGCCGTGCTTCTTCCCGACGACCTCATCGATCAGGAGATCCCCTGCACAAAACAGATGATGGACCTTTTTGCGAAGTATGAGGGGGCAATCATTGCCGTCCAGCGGGTGCCCAAGGAGTATACCCACCTCTATGGAATCATTGACGCAGAAGAAGTCGGGGAGAGGGTGTATCGGATTAAGAACATGGTGGAAAAACCTCCTCCTGGAACTGCACCGTCTAACCTTGCTATTATTGGTCGCTATATTCTCCCTCCGGAGATCTTTCCCATCCTGGAGCATCTCCCTCCCGGGCGAGGAGGAGAGATCCAAATAACTGATGGGCTCCTGGAGCTTACCAGAAGGGGAGCGGTATACGCCTTTGAATTCCCGGGATACCGCTATGATGCGGGTGATAAATTTGGTTTTCTCCAGGCCAACATTATGTATGCCCTGAAAGATCGTGATCTGGCTCCCCGACTGAGGAGGCTTTTGAAGGAGATCAGTTGAAGAGGAGAAGCTGTTCTGAGACTCCTCAAGACAAGAGGGTTGCAGAGGTAGCGGTTGACCTCCCTCTTCCCAAAACTCTCCACTATCAAATTCCTCCAGCCCTCCAGCAGAAAGTAACTTTAGGGAAGAGGGTTTTAGTCCCGATAGGCAACCGCAGGGTTACCGGCTATGTTTTAAATCTTCTCAGGGAAAGTCCGGTTGAGAGATTAAAAGAGATCATCGAGATCGTTGATGAAGCTCCCCTTTTTTCTCTGGAGGATCTTAAATTTCTGCAGTTCATCTCAACCTATTATTTTGCTAAACCTGGCAACACTTTGCGGCTGGCCCTCTTTGAAGGGAAGGGGAGAAAGGCGAAAGATCTTCAGCGCTCATTGCCCCGATATAAAAAGGAACGGTATATAAAGATTGATGGGGCGGGGCTTGCCATGTTTGACGAAAAGACCCTAACGAGGGCACCCCGTCAGGCAGAGATCCTTAACCTTCTCAAAGAAAAAGGCGCCGTTGCCTGCAGGGCTCTGAAAGAACAGGGTAAAGATATTGAGAGCGCCCTGAAGGGTCTTACGAAAAAAGGCCTCATCAGCAGTTATTACCTCGAACGGTATCGGGAGCACATCCCGTATCATGATCCCTCCTTTGACCTTCCACCTTCTCTTACCCTGGATCAGACCAGGGCATGGAAAAAAATTCGGGAGGGGATCAGGAAGGGGGGATTTCACCCCTACCTCCTCCATGGGGTTACCGGAAGCGGCAAGACAGAGATCTATCTCAAGGGAATCGAAGAGGTATTACAGCTCCACAAGGGCGCCATTGTTTTAGTCCCGGAAATCTCTCTCACCTCATTCGCCCTGGAGCGTTTTCGTTCACGCTTCGGCAGGAAGATTGCCCTCATCCACAGCAGGTTGAGCGAGGGGGAAAGGCATGATGAGTTGCGGAGGATACGGGAAGGAGAGGCCCGGATCGTCCTGGGAGCCCGTTCCGCACTCTTTGTCCCCATCAAGGATCTCGGTATTATAATTGTTGATGAGGAACATGATCCTTCCTACAAACAGGAAGAGGGCATCCGGTACCATGCGAGGGATTTAGCCCTGGTCAAGGGAAGAATCTTCAACGCAGTGGTAATCCTGGGGTCGGCCACCCCTTCTCTGGAATCCTATTACAATGCTCAGACGGGAAAACTCACCTGCCTGAGCCTGCCCGAGCGTGTCCAGAAGCGGCCTCTCCCGCACGTGAAGGTGGTAGACCTGAGAAAAAAGACCATGGAGAGGGATGACCCGTTCTCATCAGAGATCAAAGAAGGGATAGAAGCGAGGCTGAAGAAGGGTGAACAGGTGGTGCTTTTCTTGAATCGAAGGGGGTTTGCCACATCTGTACTCTGCCCAGAATGCGGTTATCTCTTTGCCTGTCCCCACTGCAGCGTTGCTCTGGTACAGCACCTGAAGAAGGGGGGGCTTTTCTGCCATTACTGCAATCATCAGGTCGCTCTCCCTGATACCTGTCCACAGTGTAACAGTCTGAGGCTGAAAAGTCTCGGCTGGGGAACTGAGAGGGTGGAAAAAGAGGTGAAGAGGATTTTCCCCGGAGCGAAAGTGGCCAGGATGGACCGGGACACAACAAAAGGGAAGTTATCGTATCATCACATCCTGAACAATTTTGCCCTGGGAAAGCAGGACATCCTGGTCGGAACCCAGATGATCACCAAGGGATATGATCTCCCTCAAATTACCCTGGTTGGCATCATCCTGGCAGACACCGCTCTCTCCCTCCCTGACTTTCGTGCAAGCGAACGGGCCTTTCAGCTCCTGACCCAGGTTGCCGGCAGGGCAGGGCGAGGGGACAAGAAAGGCGAAGTAATTATTCAGACATTCAACCCGGAGCATTACAGCATCGCCTCTGCCTGCAGCCATGACTATCTGGGCTTTTACAGGCAGGAACTGCAGTTCCGTCAGGAACTGAACTATCCGCCCTTTTCCCGGATTGTCACCTTTCGCCTGGAAGGGAGAGAGGAAGAAGCTCTCAGGAACTATGCCTCTCATTTCGGCGCGATCGTTCGGGAGGTCTTGGAAAAAGAGGGGTATCAGCGGGAGGTGGAGGTCCTCGGTCCGGCCCCGGCTCCGTGGGCAAAACTAAAGGGCAGGTATCGTTACCAGATGCTCCTCAAGGGCAAGAAGCTCAAACCGCTCCATGCTCTGGTGGGCAGACTGCTCCAGGAGAAAGCCTTACAACCTACTGGCAAGCGGATCAGATGGAGCGTGGATGTGGATCCTCTGCAGATGATGTAAAAGGATTAGTTCCGAGTTTCGGGTTGCGGGTTTCAAGTTTCTCAT
>Ga0315284_10015403_pt1 | contig 10869 bp, 11 predicted proteins | sample YL17G09_16_MG_FD_203696 | JGI IMG/M metagenome (GOLD analysis project Ga0315284, IMG submission 203696) | Sediment microbial communities from Yellowstone Lake, YNP, Wyoming, USA - YL17G09_16 | ecosystem: Environmental > Aquatic > Freshwater > Lake > Sediment | place: USA: Wyoming | collected...
TAACAGAAAAAATCCGACCCCTCGGATCGGTCCCATCGAGGCCACAAATCCTTGTGGCGAACTGCCCCTTTTGCCTTATGAGAGCTGTAATTTAGCTTCAATCAATTTAGCCAAGATGGTTAAGGACCATGCCGTGGACTGGGAAAAGCTGAGAGAATATACACATTGGGGGATTCGGTTTTTGGACGATGTGGTCGAAGTGAACCGATTCCCTCTCCCCCAGATCCAGGAGATTACCTTTGCGAATCGGAAGGTCGGGCTGGGGGTGATGGGTTTTGCAGATCTGTTGATCCGGTTGGGCATTCCGTATAATTCGAAGGAAGCCGTCGACTTTGCTCGGACCCTCATGCGTTTTATTCATAAGGAATCCCTCGAGGCATCGGCGGCCCTGGCCAGGGAGAGGGGGGTTTTCCCAAATTTCCACAGGTCTATTTATGCAAAAAATAACCTAAGATTGCGCAATGCCACGGTGAACACGGTCGCCCCCACGGGGACAATCAGCATCATCGCCCGATGTTCCAGTGGAATCGAGCCCCTCTTTGCGGTCAGTTTTATCCGCAATGTGTTATCGGGCACTGAATTATTTGAGGTAAATCCCCTCTTTGAGGAGGAGGCTAAAACCAGGGGGTTTCACAGCAAAGAATTGATTGGTCGGGTTGCCCAATCCGGGTCTTTGCAGACCCTGGAAGGGATTCCCAAAGATGTCAAAAGAATATTTGTTACGACCTTTGACGTTTCCCCCCGGCAGCACCTTGAGGTCCAGGCCGCTTTTCAGAGATATTCGGATAATTCTGTTTCTAAAACTATCAATTTACCGAGCGAGGCAACAGTGGAGGATGTTAAAAAGATCTACCTATTGGCTTATAAACTTAAATGCAAAGGGATCACGATTTACCGATATGGGAGTAAGGAAGAACAGGTGTTATCCTTGGGGTACAGAGAAAAGGACCATCCCAGCATTCAAAGTGACTTGATCGCCGTTCAATCTGAGTATTCTGGGGGATGTGCCTCTGGCACCTGCCCATTTTGAAGTCAAGGGTTGGAACGAAAAGCAGAGGGGAATCGATTGGGTAAAAGAGGAGGGAGGAGATGAACAAAAATACCCTTAATCAAGCAGTGGCTCTTGCGCAAAAGCTCCAGCACGTGTTCGTCGCCACCACGGACGGCAAAGGATTGCCCCATATGACCGCCGCGGGAAAGTTAGCCCTTACTCCTGAGGGGCGCATGGTGGTGGCCGCCTGGTTCTGCCCCACCACCGTAGCCAACCTGCAAAGAAACCGCCGACTGGCCCTCGTTGTCTGGGAGCCCAAGGAGGATGTTGGTTATCAATTACTCGGGGAAACAGAAAAAGTGGAAGAGACCGCCATGATGAACGGATATGCTCCCGGGATGGAGTCTAAATCTCCCCTCCCCCAGGTAGAAAGGCAGCTAGTGGTTCGCGTGGATTAAATCATCGATTTCAAACATGCACCGCACAGTGATATGGAGGAGTGAAGAGGAATTATAAGCCATACGATTTAGATTTAGAGGGCGGGGGAGCGCCAGAACATTAACCGTTTCGTTTTCATCAAAAGGAGGTGCGAGATGGCGACCTACATTATTCTCAGCCGGTTTTCACCGGAGGCTTTTTAAGACCCCAAGGACTTTCTAAAATTAGCCGAAAAAGTTTCTAAAAAGATTAAAAGCGAATGCCCGGGGATCAAATGGAAGGATAGTTATGCCACCCTCGGACGCTTCGACGTGGTTGATATCGTCGAAGCCCAAGACCCGAAGCAGATCGAGAAAGCTGCCATGATCATCAGGGGTTTTGGTCATTCAACGACGGAAACACTGGTGGGCACCCCCTGGAAAGCTTTCCTCGCCGGGTTATAATACGATTGCAGGTAAAGCGAATTTGTTAAGGGTTGCAAGGTTTCCCCCGCCATATCTTTAGTCAAAAGGGAAAAGCCGATCCCTCCCCATCATTCTCTCCTACCGGGGGAGGGGAAATTTAAGCTATTCTTGCTCAGGAATGCCCGTAGCCAGCGGGTATTCGCAGAAGGTTAGCAACCGTGACCCTCCCGAAAGCCATGGAACGAATATCTGATACCGTGTGGGAGCTGCCCATCTCTTATAAAGAAGGAATGCGAGTTCCGGCCAGGATCTATGGGACTGAAAAGTTGCTCCAGGAGATGGACGACGCCGTCATCGAGCAGATCACCAACGTGGCCACGCTGCCGGGGATCACCCGGTATGCCCTCTGCATGCCCGATGGCCATTTTGGCTATGGGTTTCCGATCGGGGGCGTGGCCGCTATGGACGCCAACGAAGGGGTGATTTCTCCAGGAGGGATCGGTTTCGACATTAACTGCGGCATGCGCCTGGTAACGACGAACCTGACGTATGAAGAGGTAAAGCCCCACCTCAAGGAACTGGTGGATAAACTATACCAGAGAGTCCCCTCGGGAGTGGGGAGTACGGGCTTTTTAAAGATCTCCCGGAGCGAATTCCGGCGGGTGGTCGAGGAAGGGGCGCGATGGTGCATCCAGCACGGCTATGGATGAGAAGAGGACCTGGAACGAACCGAGGAGTCCGGGTGTATCGCCGGGGCGAATTCCGCGATGATCAGCGAAAAGGCCATCGACCGCGGCTTCCACCAAATTGGCACTTTGGGCTCCGGTAACCATTACCTGGAAATCCAGGTTGCGCGCCGGGAGAACATCTTCGATGAAAGACTGGCCCGGGTTTTTGGCCTTACCATCCCGGATCAGGTGGTGGTGATGTTCCATTGCGGCAGCCGGGGATTCGGGCATCAGGTGGCCACCGATTATCTGCAGGTTTTTTTGAAGGTCATGGAAAGCAAATACGGGATCAAGATCCTGGACCGCGAGTTAGCCTGCGCTCCTTTTGATTCTCCCGAAGGGCGAAATTATTTTACCGGCATGAAAAGCGGGATCAATATGTCTTTCGCCAACCGTCAGGTTATTTTACACTGGATTCGAGAAGTTTTTTCCGATGTATTTGGCCGTTCTCCTGAGAAACTGGATATGCATATGGTCTATGACGTCGCCCACAACACCGCCAAATTGGAGCGGCATATCCTGGATGGGCAAGTCAAAAACCTGCTCGTGCATCGGAAGGGAGCGACCCGGGCTTTTGGGCCGGGAGGGGAAGGGCTTCCGGAATGCTACCGGGAAGTGGGGCAGCCCGTCATCATCGGCGGGTCCATGGAGACGGGCTCCTATCTGCTTGTGGGCACCCCCGGAGGCGAACAAACCTTCTTCAGCACGGCCCATGGCAGCGGCCGGACGATGAGCCGGACCAAGGCCCGCAAGTTGTGGCGGGGACAAAACCTTCAGCGCGAAATGGAAGACCGGGGAATCTACGTCCGCACGGCCTCCTGGTCCGGGCTAGCGGAAGAGGCCGGAGGGGCATACAAAAATATCGATGAGGTCATCGAGGCCACCGAGAAAGCGGGGATCAGCAAACGCGTGGTGCGTTTCATGCCCGTCGGAAATGTCAAGGGCTGAAAGGTGAGCATCCGAACTCCCATCACTCTGATCACGGGCGCTCTGGGAAGCGGGAAAACCACGCTGCTGCACCACATTCTGGCCATGGTGCCGAAGAAGATCGCCATTCTCATGAATGAGTTTGGCGAAATCGCCATCGACCGCAAGATCATCGAGGGGAAAAATATCCGCATCGCCGAGCTGGATGGGGGATGTGTCTGCTGCTCCCTGCTCGGGGAGTTTGAAGCGGCGGTCAATGAAGTGATCGACACGGTAGACCCGGAGATGATCGTGGTAGAAACCACCGGGGTGGCCGACCCGGATGCCCTGGTCTTCGACATCCAGAAAAGCCTGCCCCAGGTGCGCCTGGATGGCCTGGTCACGGTGGCCGATGCGGACACCCTGATCCGATTTCCACAATGGGGACACACCCTGCGGATGCAAATCGAGGCGGCTGATACGATCCTCCTGAATAAAGTCGATCTGGTCACCCCCGGGCAATTACGCCAGGCCCAGGAAAAACTTCACCGGCTCAACGAAGCGGCCCCGATCCTCCCGACGAAGCGCTGCCAGGTGGACGCGGACTTGCTTTTTGGAATTGCCCGCGAGCGGGAAATCCGCCGGCCCGAGCACATCCATCAGCCGGAGTTTGAGTCTTTCAGCTACACCACCAGCGCCCTCCTCAAAAGAAGCTGTTTTGAAGAATTCGCCGACCATCTGAGCAGTGGGGTTTACCGCGCCAAGGGTTTTGTCCGTTTCCCCCAAGGCACCCATCTTTTTAATTTCCTGGCCGGCCGCTGGGAACTCGAGCCCTTTCAGGAAGAAAAGACCGTGCTGGTCTTCATCGGCCAGGATCTTAAATCTCACGAGACAGAAATCCTCGGCCAACTCAGAAATCGCGAGTTATAGGCCGCTCATGCCCTATGAATTTTTAGAAGACCTTGCCACAGCAGACATTGCCTTTCAAGCCTGGGGAAAGGACCTGGAAGAGATATTTATATCGGCGGGCGACGCCACCATGAACGTCATGGTTGAAGAGCTCAATGCCATTCAGCCCCGGGAAAGGCGGGAATTCCGGCTGGAAAACGAAGAATTGGACCTGCTTCTTTTCAACTTGCTACAGGAGTTGATCTATTACAAGGATGCCGAGAAATTGATGCTGCGGGTAAATCAGGCCCGCGTGCAGGCGGAGGCCAGACCTTATGTCCTTGAGGCCATCGCCTGGGGTGAGACCCTCGACCCCGAACGCCATCACCCACGTGTCGATGTGAAGGCGGTTACCTTGCACCATTTCCGCCTGGAAAAAACCGAACGGGGATGGGAAGCATTGGTAATCTTAGATATATAAGAAAGAAGACCGAAAACGGCGCTCTGCATCATGTCTCCATTCCGGTCATTTCCCCACTCTATCCCTTGTTTCTTGATTGCCCATACCTTGATCATGAAATAAAAATCATATTTTCATGACCATTTTACGCGTCGTTCCCTATTTACGATTAATAATAAGTTCACTTTGCACCAACGTCCCGGATTACTCACTTTGAAAAAGGGAGGTCGGGAGGGATTTCTGGTCCGCCTGAGGCAGATCAAACCGCTAAATTGTTACAATTTTTCCTTTTTACCATAAAAAGATCAGCAAGGGCCGGAATTTGAAAATATTTTTTCGGTTGTACAACTTAGAATCAAAGAAGGCAGGTAAATTACTTATCATAGTCAACCCCGTCCCACATTCAACACTTTTGGTCAAATTGAGTCGGGCTAAAGCTTCCCTCTATCCCATCAAGAGATTTTTCTTTGGCCCTTTTCCCGAAAAGCCGTCTGAATAGATTCATAGATCAACCTGGAGTGGATTCCGGGTTTTGCTGGTTAGGTAACCGTCAATCGGCTTATATTCGTCCATCACCTCGATCAGCACGCCATGGGCGTACTGAGGCATAATCCATACCCACCGGGTGTCCGGAGTATTGGCATCGAAAATGAATTGATCCCCCTGCCGGGACACTCCTTTTTTCTTCAGTTGCTGGAAGGTATCTTCCAGGTGAGAGGAGGCAAAAGCAATGTGGTGCAGGCCCTCCCCATGTTTCTCCATGCGCTTGAACAGCGGTGATTCAGGGTCAAGGGGCTGGAGGAGTTGAATATCGCAGCCGCTCCCCACAGCCCGAAAGAAGGCCGTTGCCTATCTGTCTTTTCCTGCGAAACGTTCTTCCTTGACCACATCTTCTTTCAAAGGCTGGGGACAGACTGCACCAAGAATATTTGCATAATGCTCGATTGCCCGGTCGATATCCTTAACCAATATACAGATATGGGCCAACCTTTGCTTTACTATGCCTGACATGGGTGTTCCCCCTTTCTAAGGAGTTCTAATAAGCTCTGAAGGTTAGAGGACTGCACAGAGATCCGCCCCGTTTTCCAGTAAACCAAAATCATTTATATGGAATGCTAAGACCCCTTTATTCTCTTTGGGGCCTAAAACCTCCCTCCCTTTTATCGAAGGCAAACACCGGCCGCAGGATTTATTAAAAGAAATAAGTAAGGTGTCACCGGAATTACTCCGCTCGCATTTACTGAAAAATCACTGCTCTTTTTTCTTTAGGATATTGGCAAGCGCTTCTATGAGCGGCGGCAGGTCATTTTTAATGCTATCGAAAAGGATATCGTAATCCACGTAATCATACCCATGAATGAGGCGGTTACGGGTACTGATGATTTTGGGTCAAGGAATTTGAGGATATTGGGTTTGTATATCGCGCGGAACTTGACTGGCTGCTTCACCAATGAGTTCGGCCAGATGAATTAGGGCCAGACCCAATTGCCGGTTCTTTTCTATTTCTGCAGAAGTTCTTTCCCCGGCCATTTGAACGGCTTCGCGGGCGTAGTCCAGCATATGGCGGAAGCGAACGAGTGGATCATGCCTGGACATATTGCACTTCCGCTTCCGCAAGGACTTTGTCCCGGAAATACTTGCTCAGAGATTTGGGGGTGTTCATATCCACTTTCCGACCGCCCAGAATTCGGGATAGTTCCTCCTCCAAATCGTATAACTTAAAAAAACCCACTGTCGTGCCCGGAACAAATTCTACCAACACGTCCACATCGCTTTCCGGTTGAAAGTCATCACGCAAAGCGGACCCAAAAAAGGCCAGTTTGCGGATATGGTGTTTTTGGCAAAAAACAGCAATTTTTTCGCGATGTATAGAAAGGCGCAGCTCTGTTTTCATAACTTTCCCGGGTTATGGGTTTTAAAAGAAGAAGCCTTCCGGAACCAACAGTTAATATGAGTATAATCCAATCCTTTGCTCATCTCAAGACTATTTCAGGCCCCCAACTTTGATGGATCAAAAGAAATCAGGACTGTGCCCCCGGAATTTGCGCTGAGATTCATGGGATGGGTCTTTGCCATTCAAAACCTCTTTTCTCATGGAGGACCATCCCCTTTCATTTACCTCCCAGTTTATCCCAGGCTTGCAGGACAAGACGGACGCGGAAGGTTTCGCAGGGGGAATCGGGGGCATAAAAGTCTTTGAGGCCGAAAACCTCCCTCCCTTTTATCGAAGGCAAACACCGGCCGCAGGACTTATCAAAAAAACAAGTTAGGTGTCCCTGGAATTTGCAAGTAGATACCGGAAAATTATTTGATTTGCTTGGGATCATATTTTCCCCGGGATTCCTCCAGAGCAACGGACGGGGTAACGGCCGGTTCAATAACCCGATTCTTCAGCCTGATCCACAAGGGATCATTAACGAGAAGTTGGCGTGTCTTTTTGCGTTTCTCCGCCCATGAGAGCCCCTGGTCCTCCTCATCAATTTTAGCCCTCCGGGTGCGCATCCAGACTACGGTATCAAAGGTTTTCTTCTTCATAGGAAACCTCCTTCGGAGTGCGAATTTCTATTATCCCATATCCCTGCTCTAAATTCACAGCATTGAACAGCCGAATCCTTCCAAGATTGACTATGTGCTTGAAATTCCAACTGACCATAACATCAACGCGACCAATAGTGGCCAAAGCTACGTGGAGGGCGTCCGAACGGCTACCTGGACCGACAATTCCATGAGTTAGATACGCCTCCGCCAATTCATCGGCTTCCGCTGTATCCGCCAGGATAACCTGATGGGCTTCCGGCACTTCGGGAATGTGTCTTCGAACTCTATCGGGAGCCTCTTGCAGTTCGCGCAGAGTATGCTCTGAAAGAACCTGGATGAAGGCCCCTTTGATGAAAAGACGCCATAACGCGAGACTATCCTCGGCAAATTCGGGGTCTTCACAACCGCCGATGACCGACGCGTCAACATAAATATGGAGTCTTTTCACTATTTATTCTCCTTTTCGAAATGGCTTTTTACAAAGATTATTACTCTCCCCGAATCAATTATAGAACATCCCAGGCTTGGAGCACCAAATATTTTGTTCGGTATTCACCGTACTCCCGCTCCTCTTTTTCCTTGAGGACGCGGAAGATTTCGCAGGGGGAATCGGGGTCAAAAGTCTTTGAGGCCGAAAACCTCCCTCCCTTTTATCGAAGGCAAACACCGTCGCAGGACTTATCAAAAAAAAGTAAGGTGTCCCTGGAATTCAGTCAGCCTCGATTATATCTTGAACTTCTCGTTTTTGAACACTATCTCGTTTAGGTCTGAAAAAAATGATAACAAATTCCATTCTGTTAACGGTGCTTCTCCAGGATGAGCACATTGGCAGCGCATATCGAAGCAGCTCTTTAGGCGAGTGTGTTGGTTTGGATCAATCATCCCGGACCCCGCGTCCCCCGGGCCGATCCTACGGCCTGCCGGTCGTACGCATCCAGTAGGTCCAAGGCGAAACTATAGTCTGCCACCACGCGCAGCAGCGAAGTAGCTTCCTCGCCGCTGAGGGTACGGCGTTCCGCCACGTCGGCGATGAGCCGGATCGCCTGGTTGAGTTCCTTCAGACGGCGTTCATTGACGGAGTAGCCACGCAGGATGTGCTCGCGAAGAACCCGGGTGGCCCAAATGCGAAACTGGGTGCCCCGTTTCGAGTTGACCCGGTAGCCGACGGAAATAATCATGTCGAGGTTGTAAAGGTCCATGAGGCGGACCTTGCCGTCAGCGGCAACTTGTGCATTTTTTGCACAGGTTGAAGTCCTGTCTAACTCCTTAGTTTGATATATATTTCGGATATGTCGGACAATCACAGTGCGGTCGCGGCTGAACAGCCGGGCCATTTGATGTGCATCCAACCAGACGGTCTCTCCCTGAAGCTTTACTTCCAGAGAAACGGAGCCCCCTGGGGCTTTGTAGATAACAACCTGGCTATCGGGCTTGCTCATGGCGACTTCTCCAGAAGCCTCTTGATTTCTCCCATTATCTCCGCGATCCGCTGCTCCTTTTGCAAAATACTTTCAACAATTTGCTCTGGCGGGAGGTGAGAAATATCCTCCTTGGCATGCGGGTTTTTTCGATCAAGGTTGCAATTGTTGGCCAGCAGTACGGCGGCGGGGACTTTCCAGGCGTGATCATTCTCTTTCCGCTTCTTCCACCAGTCCAGACAGGGCTTGAACTCCTCGAGCTGGAGAGGCTGGGTCTTGGTGTAGTTCTTACGGCCTTCGGGCAGCGGGTGTTCGTAATACCAAACATCCCGGGTCGGTCCTGAACGATCAAAGAAAAGGAGGTTCGTAGGGATGCTTGTATAAGGTGCGAAAACCCCATTGGGCAGACGAACAATCGTATGCAGGTTGAATTCCTTCAGCAGCTCTTCTTTGATCCGGGCGCATACCCCGTCGCCGAAGAGAGTCCCGTTGGGAACGACCACGGCAGCGCGGCCGGGCTTAGGTACCCTGCGCAGTTTGCGCATGATGAGCTGCAGGAATAGCAGCGCTGTTTCCGCGGTCTGCTTGTCGTTGGGGAAGTTGCCGAGGATTCCCCGCTCTTCCTCCCCGCCGAAGGGAGGATTGGTGAGAATAATATCGACTCGGTCTTTGTCTCCGATCTCATTCAGGGGCTTTGCCAGGCTGTTCCCGTAAGTGATCCGAGGATACTCCAGACCATGCAGGAGAAGATTCATCTGGCTCAAAAGATAAGGAAGCGGTTTTGCTTCGCCCCCCAGAATGCTTTTTTCCTGTAATATCTTTCGATCTCCCACAGTCTTACACTTTTTTTCGAGATGGCTGAATGCTTCGACGAGAAACCCGCCGGTGCCGCAGGCCGGGTCAAGGAGCACCTCACCCAGGCGCGGATTAATGGCCTCAACCATGAACCGAACCACGGGACGGGGAGTATAGAACTCCCCCGAATCGCCCGCTGTGTCCCTCATTTCCCGGAGCATCGATTCGTAGAGGTGGCCGAGGGTATGGATCTCATCGGACGAAGTAAAGTGAATCCCGTTTAGTTTATTGATGACATCCCTCAGAAGATAGCCGCTGACCATGCGGTTGATCACACCGCGGAAAATATTGGCAATAACGTCGCGGCGGTCTCCTCCATTTGCGCTCTGGAGATTTCGCAAATAGGCAAAGAGCCCCTGCCCTTTGATCCCATCCGGGCGCACCGCTTCTTCGTTGTTGATGAAGGCAATCAACTCATCCCCTGTTGTGCCGTCCTCTTTAGCGGCCCAATCCCGCCACCGATAGGGCAGTTCGATGGCCGGTCGGAACTTCTTTCCGGCCATGAGAGCTTCCTGCTCCCGGATCTGTTCCAAATCATCCAAGAATTTTAAAAACATGATCCAGGTGAGCATGGGCAGGCGATCCAAGTCGCCGTTCAAACCCTTATCCTTGCGCATGATGTCCCGCGCCGATTTGATGAGGCTGCCCAGTTGCTGGGCCGTGGTAAGAGGTTGTTTCGGTTTAACATTTCCTGCCATGAAGAATATTCCTCAAATTTCTTTTGCGCAGGCTCAACCCTGCGGCTACATATAGATATTAAGGATGGGGGAGATAACGCGCCGGAATGATCAGATATCCTTATCTTGATCCCCCTCACCCCCGCCCTCACCCGCGGGGGGAGAGGGGGTTTCCGGATAGACGCTATTTAAGCTGAATAAAGCAGTGTCTGAAGTTGATTTACTGCCTCCCGCAATTTCGCCGGCCCGCCGAAATAGGAAGCGATCTCCATCACATTCCCGTGCCTGGAAATAGGCTCCAATTTAAGCACATCGGGGATCGTGAATTGGGCAACGCCATGTTCAGCATACTTCTCCAGTAGTTCGTTCAGAATCGACCTGGCATCATCCGCATACTGGGTGAAGAAATCCTTCCTATTATTTCTTAAATAATCGGCTCGTTCCCTTCTTGTCCGCAAAGGTGAATTATAGGCAACGTGGCAAAGCAAATCGAGGGGGTCCGCCTCGGATTGCTTGGTGACCTGAGCCAGATCGTCGAAATTGATCCCCCTTTCAGCAAGCCGCTC
>Ga0315284_10015404_pt1 | contig 10868 bp, 14 predicted proteins | sample YL17G09_16_MG_FD_203696 | JGI IMG/M metagenome (GOLD analysis project Ga0315284, IMG submission 203696) | Sediment microbial communities from Yellowstone Lake, YNP, Wyoming, USA - YL17G09_16 | ecosystem: Environmental > Aquatic > Freshwater > Lake > Sediment | place: USA: Wyoming | collected...
CGAAACCACCAGGACCATGGCAGAGCAGGGCATGAAGGTGTTCAATGGCATCTTCAAGCGCACCTACAGGAGCCTGAAGCAGGAGTTCAGGAAGCTCTATCGCCTCAACCAGATCTTCATAACCGAGAACACCGAATACGTCTCCAATGCAGGAGGAGACGGGGGCATGGTGCTGGTCTCGGACTACAGGGGTCCTGTCACCGATGTCATGCCTACGGCAGACCCCTCGATTACTTCTGACCAGCAGCGTCTCATGCGTGCCCACATGATTGCAGAACGCTCCATTGCAGCTCCTGGCATGTACGACAAGTATCAGACGGAAGTCCTCTACCTGAAGGCATTGAAGATCTCTGACATCGAGAAGATCCTCCCAGATCCGAAGGGACCTCACGCCTTGCCTCCGTTCGTCAACCCGAAGGTGCAGATAGAGCAGATGAAGCAGGAAGCAAAGAAGGCAGAGAACGACCTAAAGATGAAGCTTGGGCTGTTGAAGCTCATGAGTGAGGCAGAGCTTGCACAAGCTCAGATAGCGAAGCTGGAAGCAGAGGCAGAAGCAATCAAGATAGGGATAGCCACCGAAGGTCAGAAGATGCGTATCCAGGAGATCAACACACAGATTGCTCTCCAACGAGAACGTAGGGAAGGAGTTCTCAACGCCATCAAGACCATGAGCGATGTCTATGCCTCCATGAAGGAATCGGACGCAAAGGAGCAAGCGAGTGCAGCAAGCAGTTGAGCTAGTGACAAGGGAACTCTTCGATGACTGGGCTTCTCATCCCGTCACACAGCGCCTCATGAAGAGGCTGTTGGCAGACAGGGAGATGATGAAGGAAGGGCTCGTAAACAATGCCTGGACCGATGAGGCGGAAGTGAAAGGACGATGCAGGGCAATAGCTGTGCTGCTCAATCTTGAATATGAAGACCTGATGGTGAGGGTAGAGAGAGGAGAGCTGAATGACTAACCCTAGCGGGATCGTTCCAGTTGGCTGGCGCATCCTTGTCAGGCCGAAGGAAGTCCTTGAGAAGTCTGCTGGGGGGATCATTCTCTCCACGGAGAAGACCAAGGAACGAGAGCAGATGTCGAACACCACTGGCATTGTCATTGCCATGGGAGGCCAGTGCTTTGCAGACGAACCATTGCCCTGGTGCAAGGTAGGAGACAAGGTGATCTTCGCAAAGTATGCTGGGCTGATCTACAAGGGCAAGGACGGCATTCAGTATCGAATGATCAACGACAAGGACATCACCGGCATCCTTGATGCCGATGTGGACCTTGTAGACCCCAATCTAGTCTAGAGAGGAAACAACATGGCCGACACAGAAGAAGTTACTAGTAACACGGAGATTGCTCCAGATATCCTGCACGAAGCAGAGACTCAGGGATGGGTGCCGAAGGAGAGGTTTCGTGGGAACGAGGCCGACTGGGTAGACGCAGACATGTTCGTCAAGCGTGGTAGGGAGATCCTCCCTATCCTCCGCAAGAACAACGAGAACCTAGTTCGAGACCTTAATCACACCAAGGAACAACTCAAGGAGTTTCGTGAGGCTGCTGAAGAGTTCAAGAAGTTCCAGAAGGACTCCTACGAACGCAAGGTTCAAGACTACGAAGCTCGCCTGACGCAACTCAGGGAGAGCAAGGCACAAGCCATCAGCGATGGTGACGGTCAGAAGGCCAATGCCCTGGACGAGCAACTGGATGCCACCAAGGAGGAGATCAAGGAAGCCAAGCAGGCTGTCAGGGATGTGGACAAGCCTTCGGCTACACCAACCCCACAAGGCATCGAACCGACTCTACAGGTGTGGCTAGACAAGAATCCCTGGTTCGGTACGGATAGGCGTCTGACGGCTGTAGCTAACGGGATTGGTGAAAGTCTTCGTCTTGAGTTCCCGACCCTCAAGGGGGAAGCCTTCCTGGAGAAGCTGGATGAGGTGCTCACAGAGGAGCTCCCAAACAGGTTCAAGAAGAAGACAAACGGTAGCCCCGTAGAGTCTGGGTCTGGCAAGCAGCCCCGTGGCAGTAGTAACGCACGCTCATACGACAACCTCCCCGCAGAGGCGAAGGCTGCGTGCGATAAATTCGTGAAACAGAAGCTCATGACGAGAGAAGACTACGTCAGAGAATACGACTGGAGTTGACCATGGCTGCATCAATCGAAGAGATCATCACCCAGCGCAAGGCCGAAAGACAGGTGACTGCCGCTGCTCCTGTGAAGGAAGAAAAGGAGACTTCTATAAGGGAAAACCCTACTGAAGTAGTTCCTCCTTCCCGTAAACGTAGGGGGGTGTTCAATGGCACCCAGTCAAAAATAAATGTCACACACACGATTCCGGGGTATCATCTCCACGTTTTTACAGACTTGGGGGGCCGGATTCAGGATGCTCTTGATGATGGTTATGAGTTTGTATCCCCCAAGGAAGTGGGGGGAGTTAGTGAGAACGTAGTTAGCCGCAACGGAGACCTCGGAGATAGGATTCGGTATCTTGTGAACCCCCGTGCCGATGGCACGGAGCAGTACGGATACTTGATGAAGAAGAGGGAAGAATGGTGGCTTGAAGATCAAGAAGAGCTTCAAGCTAAGAATAGTCGGATTGATGCCGCTATCCGCAAGGGAAAAGTTACTGGGGATAACCCAGCCTTCTATATCCCCCCAGGTGGCATCAAGGTCACTTAATCTCTGTGTGAAGGACTAACTATGGCTAACGTAAACAAGCCAAACGGGTTCTCCCCTGTGGGAACCCTTTCAGGCGCTTCCTGGAACCAGCAAGGGCGTATGTATGCTGTCGCTAATGACGCAGCAAACACCTACGCTATTGGCGATGTGGTGATGTCAGCAGCTTCTGCTTCTGTCCTGGGGGTTCCCCTGGTGACGAAGTGGACGGGTGCTTGTGCTGCCTCAGGTCTGCCGCTGGGCATTATCGTCGGCGTTCAAGTTGCCGACCCCACTGTCTCTCTCGTAGGTACGTCCATCTCGCTTGAGAAGACCTACCTCCTCCAGAGTGCCGGTGTTCACTACGTCTATGTGGTGGATGATCCTCTGATCATCTTCGAGGCCCAATTCGATGTCACTGGTGCCACCCTGGCTCAGTTGCACATGAACTCATCGTGCACCATCACTGCTGCCGATGGTCTCACTCCATCCGCTCCATATGCCTCGACGGTTCTCACTAGCCCTGCGACTACGGCAAGCTTGCCTATCCGTCTGCTTGGTGCTGTGCAACGCCAAGTCAACGAAGTAACCACCGCAGCCAGTCCGTATATTCGTGCTCTTTGCAAGTGGAACTTCCACGAGTACGGTGTGCAACCGCAAGCCTCGAACGGTGCCGCTGGTACCAGTTATCTTGCCCAATAAAGAGGAGAACACATTATGGCTGGCGTAATCACCACTAGTTCACACCCAAAAGCACTTTGGCCCGGTATCAAGGCTTGGTGGGGGCAAACCTACAACGAGCACCCCGAGGAGTATGTCGATCTGTTCGACAAGGACACCTCTTCGCAGAACTACGAGGAAGACGTTCAACTGTCTGGCTTCGGCTTGGTTCCGGTAAAGAGTCAGGGAGCTGGAGTTTCTTACGACTCCGAGATCCAGGGCTTCGTAACCCGGTATACGCACGTTGCGTATGCCATGGGGTACATCGTGACCAAGGAGGAACTTGATGACAACCTCTATGAGGCTGTTTCAAGAAAGCGTGCTGCTGCACTCGCAATGTCTTTCCGTCAAACGAAGGAAAACGTGGGTGCCAACGTCTATAACCGTGCCTTTAATGGTACTTATCTGGGGGGTGATGGCGTCGCTCTGTGCGCTACTAACCATCCTAATACTACTGGTGGAACATGGGCTAACAAGCCTACGGTAGACGCTGATCTCTCTGAAGCAGCATTGGAAGATGCAATCATTGCGATCATGGGTTTGCAGAATGACCGGGGTCTGCTGGTCGCTATTCAACCGAATAGCCTCCACATTTCTCGTCAGGAACTGTTCAACGCCCAGCGTATCCTCAACTCGTCGTACCAGACGGGCACTGCCAACAATGACATCAACGTCATCAGCTCTGGCAGATACCTCCCAGGCAGCTTCAAGGTAAACCACTACTTTACTGCTGCCCATGCTTGGTTCATTCGGAACACCATTCCGGGGGGCACTGGCATGAAGTACTACGAGCGTCATGGGGTGTCCTTTGACCAGGACAATGACTTCGATACGATGAACCTCAAGGCCAAGGGCTACGAGCGGTATTCGTTCGGATGGTCAGATCCTCGTGCGGCGTGGGGAGTTAACGGCCCTTAGTGGCCCACATGTTCTTTGATCAGGTGAGTGTTGGGGGGCAGCGATGGAATACATCGCTCCCCCTCTTTTCAACAAGGAGTCGAACATGGGCTTTCCTATGCAACAGAAGAAGGGTAAGCGTCCTTCTCCCAAGGGTCCCATGGGTCCGAAGGGTCCCAAGAAGAAGTGTTAGTTTCTTCTCCGTGACGCCCGCAAGGGTGTTGTTCTACACGATGTCAATCTAGGAGATTCAAATGGCTTTGCCACTCTCTGCCGCTTCCAACTATCCCGGTGGTTTCAACAACGTAACCATTCGAGGCATTCCAGTCACCCAAAGTCATCCAGGACAAGTGTTCTGGGTTGGCAATGGTGGTGGTGCTCCCGCTACTTACGCGGCTACCACCAACATCCTACCAAGGCAGGTTGCCTCATCCGATGGCAATCCGGGGACCTTCAATGCTCCCTTTGCCACCCTGATGTTCGCTCTCTCCCAGGTTCAACCGGGTAGAGGGGACATCATCTTCGTCAAGCCTGGGCACCAAGAAACCTATTCCACTGCCACTGCTTCCAACATCTCGAAGAGCGGTGTAGCCATCATTGGTCTGGGGTCGGGTAGTTCCCGTCCTACGTTCACCATGTCTCTTGCTGCTGCCACCAACACCATCGGTGGTGACAACATCAGCATCGTCAACTGCATCTTCCAGGGTGGTGCTGCTAACGTCACTGCTTGCTTTACGATGACCTATGCCAGCATGACTGGCTCGATTGCAGGCAACGTCCTAACTATCTCGGCAGCAACCACTGGCACCCTGTACGAAGGTGGTGGCATCTACGGGACTGGCATCATTGGCAACACCTACATCGTTGACCAGCTCACTGGCACTGCTGGTGGTGTTGGCACCTACCTCCTGAACAACTCACAGACGTTTGCTTCTGGCACTGTTGCGAGCTATTCCCGTAACTTCACTCTGGAACGCTGTGAAGTGATTGACCAGACTGCCATCCTCAACTTCCTTACGGTTGTACAGGGGGGCATCGGTGCTCTTGCCAATAGCGGGCTATATGTCGGCAACTGCAAGATCTCGCTGCTTGGAGCTGCCACTGTCAACAACCTCTACCTGTTCGGTGCAGGTGGCACTGCTGAAGGCATGTCCTTTGTTGACAACTACTACGCAGCAGTGACTACCAATGCTGGTGCTGTTGTCGTCCTGGGGTCGTTGGCTTACACCAACTTCAGGATGATCGGGAACATTTTCAACTTGGTCAATGCAACTGGTACCAGTACGGGTGTCCTCATTACCTGTGCTTCTACCATTCAGGGAGTAATGAAGGACAACACAACCAAGAGCTTGGTCACTACGCAAGTACCGGCTACTACTAGCACTGGTCTCAACTTTACCAACAACATGTTCCAGACCACTGCTGACAAGAGCGGGTTCATCTTGCCTGCTATCTCCTGATAAACCATGTACACCAAGCTCGTTCATAGCGCAACGAAAGACAGTATCACTACTACCATCGTCAGCGATGGTGTCAAGAATATTGTCTACTTGGTGTCTGGTGTTATTAAGAACAAGGAAGACTCAGTGTTCGATGTCGTTGACATGAACAAACTTGCAGGAACACCTACCAGCCTCAAGCTTGACTCTATCGTCTTCATGGTTGAGTCGGGCTTGAAGGTTATTCTTCAATACCGAGGTCTACCTTATGTCCTTCCCATGGAAGGGCGTAGCAAGATAGATCTGGGTTGGGTAGGTGGCCTGCTTGGTCACGAGATGGATCTGATCTGCAAGGGCACTGGAGCCTTCTTCATCGTTTTCGATCTGAGCAAGATGGGCGTGTAACCAATCTCTCCTCAAAGGAATCTCAAATGTCTAGTCTCGACGTTGCTGCCTACAACCTAAAGGGCCAAGTGTTCTGTGGTGCGACTCTCGATGTAGCTACTATCAGTGTTGCTACAGCAATCACTACAGGGCTGATTCTTCTCAATCCACCCGGCTCTGGGGTGAAGTGCATCCTGGTTGATGCAGGATTTGCTTTCCAGACTGTCCCAGGAGCAGTTCACAATATTGGACTTGCTCTCACTCCCCCAAGAGGCACGGTACCTACCACCATCACCTCGGTTCAAACCTGCCCGATCCAGTCTGCTGATGGTTCTGGTTCTCCTGGGAAGAGCGTAGCCAAACTCTACGATGCTGTCACCTTCGTTACCCCGGCTGTTCCAGTCGCAGTACGTTGGTGCTTCGGTGCTGTGTGGGGAAGCTCTGTGGGTGTCTCTCCAAGTCGCTTCATCGACACGATTGACGGAGCGATTGTTCTGGTTCCTGGAGCAGCAGTTTCCTTTGTTCGAGTGACAACGGCTTCTGTCGGGATGTGCTCATTCACCTGGATCGAAGTTCCGGTTTAAGGAGAACGCACATGTCTACACTAAACGTCGCTGACTACAACCGGATGGGGCAGGTGTTCTGTGCTGCCAATGTGGCTGCTAAGAACCACATTGCTGCTGCAACTACCCAAACTGGTCTATCCATCTTCAATCCCTATGGATCGGGAGTGAAGCTCATCATCGTGGATTGGGGGTTTGTCTGGACTTCAGTTCCTGCTGCGATGCACAATGTTGGCCTAGGGATGGTCAAGGGAGAGACTGCTCTCCCGACTTCTATCACCCAGGTAGTCATCAAGCCTGCTGATGGAAGTGCTGTTGGATCTAGAAGCAGAGCTATTGCTGCTGACACTCTAGTCTATGCCACTGCTCCAGTAGCTATTCGTTGGTCTCGTGGTGCTGCGTATGGAACCAGCGTTGCTGTCAGTCCATATGAAGCCCAGGACAAAGTAGACGGTGCTCTTGTTTGTATTCCAGGCTCTGGAGTTTGCACAATCGCCATTACTACTACAGCAGCAGGCATGGCCTCATTCACCTGGATTGAGGTTCCTATCTAAGGAGACACCATGCCACACCTTGTACAGAAGACGTTCTTCATGGACGGAGACGGCCATGTCGTTCTCCATTGCTTCATTCAGGGAGATGGGGTTTCAAACGAGTTGGTGAACTATGTCCTGCTAGATCCTCATACGGAGTTGACTCCGTTGATGTCACAGCAGCAGGACCTGCTAGTCAAGAGGGTCTGGTATGAGCTGGGTGGATTCAACACCACTCTTCTCTTCAACTCGACCACTCCCTGGGCGTTCTGGACCCTCACTTCACAATCAGGCACCTCGAACGACTGGAACTTCTTTGGGGGCATTCGGGACCACTCCGATCCTGATGGCTCGGGTCTGGACTCTGATGGGAAGTTACTAATAACAACCAATGGTCTGACTCAGAGTACCAGTTCAGGTGCCTTTGTTCTCTTCCTTGAGAAACGTAACAGGCCCAATCCGCAAGCCAACTAATCATGGCACGGAACACCTACAGCCATGGAGATTGGAAAGCAATCTGCTGGGTCTGTGGGAGGGAGTTTAAGGCTTCCCAGATGCGAAAGCACTGGGAAGGCTATTACGTTTGCCAGGAAGACTGGGAAGTAAGACACCCCCAGGATTTCGTTCGTGGTGTAGCAGACAAGGTAGTACCTCCTTGGACTCAACCAGAGCCCAACGACAGTGACTCTTTCATCCTCTTCTGTACTCCCAATGGGATAACTGCTATTGCAGGTACTGGTGTAGCTGGCTGTGCTGTAGCTGGCTACATCTCTCCTCTGTTTGATCCATCAATTCCGTGAGAGACACATGCCTAGCAATAGCACCCTCTTTGTTGACAAGACCACTGTAATACAAGCTGATTGGTTAAACGATGTCAACTCGGCAACCTTCGGTGTGAACGATGAGTTGAGGGTTAGTGATCAAGCTTTTGATGCGGTGGCTGACTATGGGATGAGCACCAGCAACTCTGAGGCTCAGAATACTGCATCACTCCAGGCAGCCTTGGTGGCTGCTCTTGCAGTCAACGGCAAGGTGGTCATCCAGGCAGGCACCTACAAGATGACTGCTGGGACTAACTGGGCTCTCCTGGTTACTTTCCGAGTCAACGGGATTCGTATCGAAGGCTTGGGGCAAGTTATCCTGGACTACTCCAGTGGTTCAGGACCCGCGTTCGTACTGGATTGCTCTCCACTGTCTCCCCAATATCTTCCTGGGTTCTGTATCGAGAATCTGATGATTCTTGGAGGAGCTGGAATCACGCAAGGCTTCTATCTCAACGGAGTCATTCGTTCCAGATTCAAGGGCATACGGGTAAAGGAAGCCTCTTCTATAGGATTCAACATCCTCTTCTCAGTGCTGAACCATTTCGAGTCATGTGTCTGCTCAGATGATTTGGGGGTACAGACTACCAAACCTGATTGGTACTTTCGTGTGGGTGCCAGTGCTGATCACAGCCAGAACAACACATTCACGAACTGTGAAGCAGGTGGTGTAGGACACGCAACGAGTACTGCTACTGGCTGGTACCTGGATGCCTGTTCGTTGGGTATCTGGAACGGGTGTACAGCAGAGAGTTTCGCTACTGGTGTGTTCATCGGAGTTAACAGCACATTGAACCAGTTCAACGGTGTTGACTTTGAAGACAATAACACATACGACCTATATTGCAACAGGTCGAATCTCCACACCTTTGTCAATTGCTATTTCAATCCAAGTGCGTTGACTAGTGCAGATGGAGTATTAGCCTACAACATCTACCTTGTAGATAGTTCGGGCATTGTCTTTGTCGGTGGGAAGATTCGTTCCGTCTATCTCGATGCAGACACCATAGGGACTGTCTTCAATGGAGTGATGTTCACGAGTACCTTTGGTGTTGCTGGTCCTGGGCAATACACCCGATATGGATGCACTTCTGGAGGGATTGACTACCAACCCATAACTCCTCTTTCGGACTTCACCTACGGTCCCAAAGAGACAATGTTCTGCATCTTCGCAAATCCCTATCTAGATATCTACGGGAATGTAGACCCTGCTGTAGGACCTCCGTATCTAGGTACAGTGAGTTCTGGTACAGCAGTGTTGGAAGTGGGTGTTGTCTACCCAGGTAATCTTCGTCAGACATCCTGCAAGATAGTTTCTGCTGGTGGAGACACTGTCTACAACGGTGTGAGATTCAACGTAGGACCACAACCAGCAACTGAAAACACAGTTGTTTCTGTAAGCATAGCTCTCTACTCTGTCTCCCTTACAGGGAAAGCTGTGGTGTGGCTGTACAACGGTTCAACCTACACCAGGATTGGAGCATCCACTGTAGAGAACGACTGGGAACTCATTACAGGAACAGCCACTGCCATTGCAGGCAATAGTTTGATCTTGTTCATCTCTTGCATGAACAACGCTGAGTCGGCGTATGTTAATACAAAGACAATTTATATTGGTGGCATCAATCTAGTTCGTGGTCCTAATCCAGCACAGACTATCGACAACTCGATGTCTAGACAAACTAGTCTTGTGTTCTCGTCAACTGTTCCTGCCTACCCCCCTGCATTCACAGGGCAGAGGTTCTACTGCACGGGAACAGGACAGTTCTATCAGGCTATTGGTCAGACGTTATCTAGCGATTGGGCTCCTATTAGTGCTTCAGGAAGTAGCGGCTCTTACGTTCCTGTTCTTACAACAAATAAGACAACTGTCATTACTACTGGGAACATGGCATCAGCAGGTTGGGTTTCTCTACCTACTGTTCAAGATGATTGGGTATGGTATCGAATTGGAGATACAGTGACAGTGACAGGTGCAATTAGTGGGGAGTCCTCTGCTTCTACAGATGCTTTCTTTTATTTCACTCTACCAGTAGCTTCTACGTCTAATCTTGGAGATGGGTTTGGGCACAAAACAGATGTGTATGGAGTGCATCAACTCAATGTGATCCTTTATGACGACACACCTACTGTTGGATTCGTTCAGCAAGTGGCTGGAAATAGTGCAACAAGTGTTGGTTGGCACTTTCAATGTACTTATCTTATTGTGTAACTTGACACTACATAGAATACTAGGAGCATAAACATGGCACTTAGATACAAGGCTACGATACGGGGAGCCATGTTGGATCTGATCACTACTGCTGTAGGCAGTGGTGGCAAGCTTCGTATCTATGATGGTACTCAACCAGCGACTGCTGGGGCTGCAACCAATCTCATTGTGGAGCTTGTCTGGTCTGGAGTACTCTCTGCTGGAGCAACAGTATCTGCTGATGGTGGAGATACTCTCCTCACTTGCAATCTTCCTACTACTGCCAATGTGTCTAAATCAGGTACTACTACAGCAACTTGGTTCAGAGTTGTCACTTCTGCCAATGCATTCTGTTTCGATGGCACAGTAGGTGTGGGCACTGGTGACCTGCAATTGAGTACAACTAGTTTGGTCAATGGACAACCAGTAGATGTTACTTCCTTTGTCATCCATGAAGCCAACCCATAAAAACACCGTGGCGTGCAGTGCTCTGACTTACACAGCGATGCCCTGAAATGGCCCTAACCCTCAACCACCAGGAATGACATGACACCAGCACAACTTGCAACGCTCAAGGCCGCGATCCTGGCCGATCCGGTGCTCGTCGCATGGCCGCAGGGCAGCGATGGTGCATTCGAGATCGCCGCCGCGCTCAACCTGCCAGCCACGCCG
>Ga0315284_10015405_pt1 | contig 10866 bp, 20 predicted proteins | sample YL17G09_16_MG_FD_203696 | JGI IMG/M metagenome (GOLD analysis project Ga0315284, IMG submission 203696) | Sediment microbial communities from Yellowstone Lake, YNP, Wyoming, USA - YL17G09_16 | ecosystem: Environmental > Aquatic > Freshwater > Lake > Sediment | place: USA: Wyoming | collected...
CAGTAGAATTGTTAAAAACAACAAACCACTCATATTCTGGATTTACTTCATCATCTTCCATATTTTCTAAATTTTCATTGATGGTAATCTTTTTATAACCTCTCTTTGATGTATCATATACTCTCAAAGTAGATAGCGGATATTTAATTGATAATTCACCACGCATAACTTTTTCGACATGTTCAACATTTTTAGGATCATCATCAGAGAATCCAATTCTAACTTGGGCTCCAATTTCTTTGCCATATTTATGCATTTTGTCGATAAAATATTTAAGTGCTACTTCTTTAGCTTTTTCTGGATTTAAAGCACCACCTGGTGTTATACCCAACTGCTTTTTAAACTTCTTCATAAAATAATTAGAAGAAACACCAAAATAATAATTTAAATCTAAATACTCATCAATTAACATCTCAAATGGTTCATCAAATTCTTCATTGAATCCCATTAAATTCTGCATCATCTCATCTTGTTGTTGTTGGTTTAACTGCGTTTCAATTATATATCTAACTGCTTCCTTAATAGAATTTGGTTCGTGACCACGAGCAGTAATAATAGCAAATATAGAACCATCAACTAGACACTGTAAGAACTTATCCCAAGATGGTGCAAAACGACCTTGACTAATAGCATCTTTAACATCTTCAATAAAAGCTTGATCAGCACGAGGTCCCTCATCTTTAAATTCATTAAAAGCTTCATCAGGATTATTATCTCTTAGTCTATAATTTTCTTTATCATTTCTAATTTTAGCAAATTCTTCGGTTGAAACATCCATTGGTACCCAATTGTCACCTTCTTTTTTATCTACGTGAATAACTGTTGACATGTGTAGGATATTATCATCCCAGTCGAAACAATAGTAGTGAAGTGAATCTCTACTATCTTCATTATTTTCGTTTACGAAGTCGATATATTTACGAATGTTCATATTTTGCTATTTGTTTTGCATATATATTAAGTTTTATGAATGAAAATAAAAAAGCCACAACATAATTGTGGCTTTTTTTAATTCTATTATTGAATTTACTTCTTTAAGAAATCACTAAATGTTTTGAAAGATTTAGATTCTTTCATTTCTTCTTCCTCTTCTTCCTCTTCTACAACTTCTTCTTCAGATTCCTCAGCTTCTTCTTGAGATTCTTCAGCTTCTTCACCCTCAGTTGCTTCTTCAGCTTCTTCAGATTCCTCTTCTTCACCTAAATCAGTTTCTTCTTTTCCATAATCAGAAAATGACTTAACGCCTTCTTCGCCTTCTTCGCCTTCTTCAGTAAACTCAGAAGCATCTAATGACATTTCATCAACTTGTTCACCATCTCTGGTAACATTGATCTCAACGATTCCGTTTTCATTTTCTTGTATTTCGATTTCGAATCCGTTAACTTCTATTTTGGTTTTCATAGTAATGAGTTTAATTTTAGTTATATATTAAAACTTAAATATGAAAAAACACTAAAAACAAAAAAGAAAACTGTTTAATGGATTATAAAAGAGATTATGATAAATGGATGCTTTCGAATGGCATCTCATCATTAAAACAAAATAGATATCGCAACAACCTCACTACGTCAGTGGTTGATCACAAATTTGACGGTATGGTCGTAGATGTATTCACAAAGTTGCTACAAGATAGAATTATTTTCTTGAATGGTGAAATCTATGACGAGATGACCGACATCATCAAAGCACAATTACTATACTTAGAACAATTAGATAAGGAAAAAGATATTAAAATATACATCAATTCTGGTGGTGGTTCAATATACGATGGACTAGGTCTAATCGACACATTAGAATATGTTAACAATGATATAGTAACTATCAATACCGGCATAGCAGCATCTATGGCAGCAGTTATTTTGTGTTGTGGATCAAAAGGTAAACGAAAATCACTAAAACGAGCAAGAACTATGATACACCAACCATTAGGATATCTTGGGTATTCTCAGGCGGCTGATATTGAAATTGAATCTAAACAAATACACTCACTTAAAAAGGAATTATATGAGATTATATCCGAAAGAACTGGACAACCATTTGATAAAGTAGCGTCTGATTCGGATCGTGACTATTGGATGACTTCTAAAGAAGCCAAATCTTATGGAATGGTTGATGAGATTCTAATTAAGAGGAAATAACTCACAATTCTCAGTAAAATAAGATATTTTAAAATCACGAAAAAAATCCGTATATTTATAGAATGGATAGTGAAAACAAAGAGAATAAAGAGATGTATAAAGGGTTGTATCATGGATATAACCCTGACCCAGAGGATCAAAGATTAGCACCCTTCGATAGACTGAAAAATCTATTAAAAGAAGATGATGTAGTTGAAGTAGATGAACAAATTGAGGGTAAGATTGATTATCTACTTGGTAACAAAGAGAAACCAGTAGCAAATAAAAGAAAATGGGCATGGACTTTCTCACACATCATTGACTCCATCAAGAGATTTAAATTATGGCTACATCTTAAGCTATTCCCAAATCCAAATTATAATAAGTTTTACAAACGCAAATAATGAGATCAAATCACGGAAACTATCATAACCGCAATTCTGACACAATATGGGGATTTTTTGTGGCTATAATCGTAATTATCGGTATAACGGCGGCTGTTATTCTATACAACTCAGATAATAGTAAACTTAAAGATAAAATCATTGAAGGTCAGCAAACCTATACAACCGAACAAGAACTTAGAATTAAAAGCTTATTGGATACTATTACTAAACTAAAGTCTACACCAATAAGAGTTGATACATTTTTTATCAAACCACCAGTCAAACATAAGATTTTACCATTAGATACTATTAAGCCAATAGCATCTGATAGTATATATGATACGATCAGAGATTCTCTAAAACACTAAACTTTTTAGAATTTCATTCATATCAATCTTGATGAAGAATGAAATTCTAGAAAAGTTAAAAGTATTTGATGATCCACAGTTTGACTTCGATCCAGTCTATCATAAATATACATATGATAATAAACGCTTTATTTCTGTAACACAACTAATCTCAAAGTTTCACAAACCATTTGAGTCAGACCACTGGTCAAAAGTAAAGGCTGATGAAGCTGGTGTCCCACAAGAATTTATCTTAAATCAATGGAAACAGCTTAATGACTACGCAAATATATTGGGTACTGCTACACATAACTGGATTGAAAACTATTTCAACCAGATTTGGCAACCTCTTCCAAATAATCTAGATGTTACATCTAGAATTAATAAATTTAATATCTTATATGCTCAGCGATTGTGTAAATTAACACCAGTTAAGTTTGAACAACGTGTATATTCGAAGAAATGGAAGATAGCAGGTATGATAGATTCTATCTTTATCTATAAGGATAAGATATTTATTCTTGACTGGAAAACCAATAAAAAATTCACAACGGATGATTCTGATTGGGGAAAGTCTGAAAATCTACTACACCCATTTGATGATTATTTTAAAAACCATCAAACTGAATATTCTATTCAATTACATCTATATAAAGCAATACTCAAACAATATGATATACATGTAGACTCTTGTTACTTAGTTCATATCGGACCCGATGGGCCTGCTGAGATGTATAAAACTAAAGATATGAGTAGTGTAATCGAAAACTACTTAGATGACATCTTTATGCAAAATCCAAATTATAGCTGGTTCTAAAGACCTGGCTTCTTGGTAGTTGCGGTTAAACTCAATGTATTATTGTGCCTAAATCCATCATATAGCTTCTCTTTATAATCAGCAAATGTGATATTTGGAAAATTATACCAATCATATCCAAATTTCTTAGACATGGCATTGTTAAGTTGATCAAATTCTCCCTTCTTTTGTAAATTATCACAATAGTCAGAGAAATCACTGAAACTAATTCTAGATTTAGATTCTAAATCACTTATTATCTTACTTAATTTAGTCATCTCCGTTTAGTTTTTTGTCTGAAATAAAAAGAATATTGTGAAAATCTACCTTTTGTTTCTGATTCTGAAATATTTTCATTTGATAGCCTTCTTCATTTGCTTTTGCTTGAATCTTAGTCAGCATCTTATATCTTTTTTGAGATACACCATATAATGGTTCTTTTATTAACCTACCCTCACTACCACTAGCTATCCACATATCAGGTGATGAAAATCTCATATACCATCCGATATAAGGTGTTGAATTTTCTGAGAATGGATTCCAATAGTTATTAATATCTTCTGATTTATCTTCAGGTATAGTCATCCAATTATGATGATTGACATATAGTAGATACCCATATTCAATATTCAAAATATCAGTCTGATAGTCTTCTGGATCTAACTCATCATTAAAATACTCAACTAGCTCATACGTTATATCCTTGATATAATCAATACCAGTTGGTAGCTGTTGATATGAATCTAATTTGGATTCATTGATGAAATTAGCATAACGCTTTAACATTACTCTTTATCTAAAATTTCTATAACTTGTTTTATCTTATCTGTGTTATCTATATTATTAACAAGTTTACCAACTATATCCATTTTATCTTTATCATCTTTAATCTTGGTTAGTTTATCTTTTAAATCGACATTTGGATCTTGATTCTCACCACCAAAGTTATATTCAGCTACATCCTTACCAGCAACGACAAACTTTTCGATTGGACCTGTTTCATAGAAATCTTTATTTTCTATTTTAAATGGAGCACCATTTCTGTGAATTTCAGTCATCTTTATTTTATCACCCTTCTTGGCGGTACCAGCAATTTTAACAACATCATCAGCTAATAGTTTTTTAGAACCCGATTTAATGACCTTAAACCCATACCCATCATACCCTACTTTCTTTAATTCTTCTGGACTTAAATTAGTAATCTCTACCTCTACATCACCCCAATCTAATATAACAGACTTTTGATTGCTAGTAATTTTATTTTTATCTTTAAAGTCTTTTACTAAAGCATCAATATCTAAATTCTTAATCTCAGTTTTAATCTGAGTATACATATCAGTTAGTTGTTTCTTAACTGCCGCTTTTTTGGTAGCAATATCTTTTGCTTTAGCAACTTCTATATCAAATTTTTGTTTTAATTTGGTCATTTTATTAGTAACCATATTTAAAATAACTTTGGCGCCAATCAATGAATCTTGAGCACTGGCTTCAAATATTTTAGACTCTTTTATATTAGCAATTTCTTTTTGAAGTTGATCGCCTAATTGTTGAATAATACCCTGAAAGTCAGGTAATACCTTAGCTAAATCAGTTTCATCTTTAATCGCATCAACCGATTTGTTAGCATTTTTGAATGCGGTATCTAATGTATTAGACAATGATGTTTTAATTTTCTCATTATCCATTCCCTTCTTGAAGTCTTTAATGGCATTTTTAAATGGTGCAGTAACACTACCCATAAAACCTTTAATTGCAGCAGATGCACTTTTCATGGTATCAGCCAACCAACCTTCTATTAGAATATCTTCTTGATGGTCTTTTTTATAGGTATTAAAGTCTTTTATATACTTAGCCATGTTTAAACTTTTTGGTTCTTTTTTATAATAATTATATATTAAAAACTAATTATGAAAATGAATAAGATAGACGCATTAAACCAAGTAGCCGAATTCCACAAGACATTCAGTGCTCCTATATTAGAAAGTCCACAAATTCCAGATCAAAAGAGATGTGACCTACGTGTAGAATTACTTTCAGAAGAGTTAAAAGAACTACAAGATGCAATTAATGATTTTAATATCATCGAGGTAGCAGATGCATTATGTGATTTACAATATGTATTAAGTGGTGCTGTACTCGAATTTGGATTAGGTGATAAATTTGTTGACTTATTTAATGAGGTACAACGCTCAAATATGAGTAAAGCTTGCTTAACACAAGAAGAAGCCGAAGCGACAATTGAACACTATAAGAAAAAAGATGGCACAGAAGGCTATGTAAAAGAAATTGATGGTAAATTTCTAGTATATAGAAAAGAAGATAATAAAGTACTAAAATCTATTAACTATTCACCAGCTAAACTAGCTGAGATACTATATAATGTTAATGGTCCATTAGCTGAGGAAACCATGTCACAAGAACAAGCTGAAGAACAAATAGCACAGATGATTGCTGATTATTCCGAAGAAATTAAATATGATGATGCTAAAGGAACCATTGAAGTAATACCAAAGTCACCAGAGTCGCGCATAACACCTACGCAAACAGGTGGGCCCAAAAGTGGTGGATTAGGAAATGTATATTAAACAAAAAAGACGCTCAGAGCGTCTTTTTTTATTTCATCCCTGAAAAGAAATTATAAAGGTGTTCAATATTCTCAGTTGCTACTGACATATGATCTGATGCCCAATCATGTTCTGATAAAAGTCTATCAATGGTAAAGTTACTCGAAATTCCTATTGAATTTAGATTCAGAACGATCCATAGTTGACAACTCATCAACCATCTTTTTAAGATTCTCTAAATTTGAGAAAAACATATAATTTTGAGTTTCTTTTTTCTCATTAAAACTATCAAATCGTTTTATATTATTCATAATTATATCTTAGCAATCTCTTTTACAGCTGGTGCATCAGATATACCTCTAATATCATAATGAATTAAAGTATCACCTTTCCATCCTAAATTATTAATATGAACATCAGTATAATCATCCATTATTCCAATCTTGGAAAGCTGTTGGAATATAATAGCCAATTGGTTCAATATGTTAACATAATCTTTTTTATACCCTTGTCTATCTAATTCACCAACATCAACACTTTCATAGTTTTCTAAAAAGTCACTAATAGTCTCACCATATTGATCTGCTATAGAACTAACAATTTTTTTCTCTTTATCATTTAATATTTCCACTCTATCCATTAATATAGCATAAACATTCAAATTACCAATTCTCTTAACATCATAGTATTTAATTAAATGTGAATATTCATGTCCCATTAAATAATGAGCAGTTCTAGCTTCAGATTCATCAGTAGTAATTTTAATTACTTTATTATCAATGGTAAATGCGATACCATAAGAACCACTACCTGTAAATTCAATATCACCAGCATTAATACCAAGCGCTTCGGCTATAATTGGTATGGCCATTTTTAATCGCTTATAGGCCTCTTTACGCTGATCCTTTGTCTTACCAAGTCTTTTATCAATTGTAGCATCATATTTATGTAATTTAATTTCAGGTTGACCAGTTGATATGATATCTCTAACTGCTTGATAACCACCACCAGTACCAGCAGAATATCCCTTAGTGCTCTTTTCTGCTTCTTTTCTAAATTTTTTAATCTTTAGATTCTCTCGTATATAGTCTGAAAAATTATTAATCATTGACTTATGTAACATTTTTATTATATATAAAAATTCTTAATTAGAAAAAAATTATTTATATTTGTAAAATGAAATATCCTCGTACATATCATTTATACTTTAGTCCTGGCGCGACTTCTGATGACAGGATAGCTGATTCAGTTAATAGTCTATTGAATATACCCATAGTTATTACAGAAAAAATGGATGGATCGAATACTGCTTTAGTTAAAGGTGGTGTTTATGGTCGTTCACATGCTGATTATACACAAAATCCTTGGGATAAACCAATGTGGGATCTATGGAATAGAATAAACAAAGACATAGACGAAGATGTTTATCTCTTTGGTGAGAATATGTATGGTATTCATTCAATTGAATACAGTGAATTAACATCATACTTTTATATGTTTGGTATTAGAGACAACAATATCTGGATACCATGGGCTGCGGTCGAAGAATATTCATATCTTTTAGATATACCAGTAGTACCCGTCATTTTCAAAGGTGTTGTTAAAACAGATAAAGAATTAAGAGAACTTGTAGAAAACTTATCTACGCAACCATCAGCATTAGGTGGTATACGTGAGGGTATAGTTGTTAGAAATGCTGATATGTTTCATAATGATGATTTCTCTTCAAATGTAATGAAGTGGGTTAGGAAGGGTCATGTGACAACTGATGTTCATTGGACAAGAAGCTGGAAAAAAGCTAATATTAAATAATATGAAATATAATGATATAGCCACAAAGAAGTGGAATGAAAAACAACTAGATAAGCAATCAGGTTATGATCCCTTTTTTAATAGTAGAGATAGAGCATGGCGACGTGAGCGTGAAAGAGAATTAAAGGGATTTGGCTATAAAGTTAAGGAATATGTGGAGTCTGCTTGGTGGGACTCTTTTACCACCGAAGAAAGAATGGGCATTAGTATGAGATGGAGAAATTACAAAAATTCATCATACCTCACACCAGAACAATCTAAAGGGCAATTCAAGACCTGGATTCAAAATGAATTCACGAGAATAAAGCCGGATAAAGAAAAATATCGTGATAACAAACTTGATAAAATGTTATATGAATAAACTTAAAACAATTATGAAAACCGATATAAAAAAAGAAGTTAAGTTATGTATTGGCAAATGCAATCCAAAGGTAATAGGTGTCAAAAAAGATGAAAATGGTCGCAAACGCCCAGTAGTCTACTGCGACTCGTGTGAAAGATTTTTAGGAAAATAGCTAAAAAATCCGTATATTTACTTAACAGAACCAGCAAAAATACTAAATTATGAAAAATTTTACTATCTTCAGCGGAACTTCAAACAAAAGGCTTTCAGAAGCTATTTGCACATTAACATCAGAAAAACGTGGTGTTGCCAGCGATTTAGGCAATCTAAAATTAGAGAAATTCTTGGATGGTGAGATATTACCAACATTCAACGAGTCAGTTCGCGGACAATCTATATACATAGTACAAACTACAAATTCGTCTGATTCTATCATAGAAACACTTTTGATTTTAGATGCTGCTAAAAGGGCAGGTGCTAGAGAAATAACATTAATTACACCGTATTTTGGTTATTCACGACAAGACAAAGTAGACCATGTACGTTCATCAATCGGTGCTCGTGTTATGGCTGATGCTTTCGAAAGAGGTGGTGCTACACAAATAATCACGCTTGATTTGCATGCATCTGCTATTCAAGGATTCTTTAATATCCCAGTTATTCACTTAAATGGTGGTAAAATATTCACCAAATACGTTAAATCATTAGCTCTTGACAATTTAACAATAATGTCACCTGACCAAGGTGGTGTAAAAAGAGCTGAGAGCTTTGCCAAATACTTCCCAGAAGCAACATTTGCCCAGATTAACAAGAAAAGAGTTAAACCAAATGAAATCCATTCAATGGAGTTAATGGGTGATGTGAAAGACCGCAATGTTGTCATTATCGATGACATGGCTGACACATTAGGTACTCTTAAAAAGGCATCTGAATTAATAATGGAATGTGGTGCTAAATCAGTTAGAGCAATCGCAACACATGGTGTATTATCAGGCAAAGCAATTGAGAACTTGAATGCTTCACCTTTGACTGAACTAATTGTATCAGATACAATTAATGTATATGACCTTCAACAAGAGTCGAGTAAATTGACGATCATATCTTGTGCCAAAATGATAGCTCAATCCATCATCAGTCTCGAAGAAAGACACTCAATTGAAGAACTTAATAGCACATTTACAGATTAAGTGGTTTCATTCTTTATTTTTATTCTACCTATTAGCATTATTATCATTGTGATACTTGGTGTTTTATGGGTAATTACATCAGATAAAAAGAAGTGGAATAGAGGCATTTGCTCAAAATGCAACAGCGAAAAATATCAAAGTTTCGATGCATGCTCAGGTGGCGGCACTGGTTATAAATGTAACAACTGCGAAGATACTTGGTGGTCAAGCGGTTGGATCAATTTTAAAGAGATAGAAAGCGTCAAACAACAAGTAAGAACCAACCAATTAGAAGAACTACTAGATGACTAAATATAGACTTAATATAAAGCTTAAAGAAAAACCAAAGCAAAATTTCTGGATAATGAATCGTGATGCTCAATTCTTTGCTGGTTTAAAAGCGGGTGGAGTTAAATGGACAGACGATGTGAAAGAAGCCAGAACTTTCGATGATCCTGAAAAAATAACAGTCTTAAAACGCTGGAGGGTAGAAGATGATCCACAAATCGTATACATCGAAGAAGAAGTCAAATCAAAGAAAAAGAAAGCCACAAAGTGATAAAGACACTAGAAGAACATATAGAACATTTGGAAGGTTTACAAGACCGAATACTATTTGATATCAGTCACTTAAATGATAAACCCACAGATGATACTAAACAATACCAAGAAGCGATCTATGGTAAATCGTGGGAGGTAATAATGACCGAAAAGTCAGTACACCTCAATAAAGAACTCAAAAAGATTAAAAGAGAATTAAAGAAGGCTAAGAAATAATGGATAAGGCATTGGTTATAAAAACAGGTGAGATATTAGATGTCAAGGGCTATTATAAGACTATGCAAATTAGCATTGAGTTACCAGAGGATTTAGCGGAATCTCTGAAAGGCACTTTAGATAGTTGGAAAGATATTATAATGGTAAATACTGGTAAGATGGACGACTGTGAATATTATACATTGTCCGATGGTAACAAATATAATAAAGACGAAGTAATCGCTGGCTCGGACAATATCAGGGATTATAAATTAAATAAGTTAAACCAAAAGCTTTAATCTAAGCTCCCTTAAATACTTTACCCTTTCTCGCTTCTCATGATCTTCATCATTAACTGATGGTTGGTATATTATACCATCTTTACTAGATTGTATAACTTTTCCAGTCAAATAATAATCAATTTTAATTATTTCAGATTCTATATCAGAGATCAATTTAGGAGTTATCTGCTTGATAACTTTCTTTCTGCGTCTACTTGGTGGTCTTTTAAATTCTTGTGTCAGTTGTTCAATAATCGTTTCCATTAGAAATTTTTTTTTATAGCGAGATTACTCACTA
>Ga0315284_10015406_pt1 | contig 10866 bp, 9 predicted proteins | sample YL17G09_16_MG_FD_203696 | JGI IMG/M metagenome (GOLD analysis project Ga0315284, IMG submission 203696) | Sediment microbial communities from Yellowstone Lake, YNP, Wyoming, USA - YL17G09_16 | ecosystem: Environmental > Aquatic > Freshwater > Lake > Sediment | place: USA: Wyoming | collected...
GTAATCATCTGAGCCGAGTGGTAACGGTACTCTATTCTTTATCTTGTCGGTGCTCTTACACCTTGACCTAAGAGTCATATGGCAACCAGCTTCAAGGCACACTGAACCTTCAGAAGTGAAAGGTGCTTCTCATTTCAGTTTACATTTCACCAGAGGGGGGAGATCTGTATGAAGTACAAAGGTTACACAGGCACGATCCTCACCGTTGATCTCACTGCAAGAAGAATTGAATCTCTGCCACTTTCGGAACGGCTCGCCGAGGACTACATCGGGGGCGGAGGCATTGCGGCAGAAATCATCTCCCGGATGTCGAAACCGGGTATCGATCCGCTCGACGAAAACAATCCACTCGTGTTCATGACCGGTCCGCTGACAGGGACGGTGGTCCCGTGGAGCGGTAGGCACTGCATCGCCGCCATATCACCTCTTACCGGGATATGGGGAGAGGCATACGCAGGCGGCACGTGGGGCAGGGAACTCAAGAAAGCAGGGTTTGATGGAATCATCCTAACAGGCAAAGCAGAACAGCCGGTGTTTCTCAAGATCGTCAATGACAGCGTCACCGTTGAGGACGCTCAGAGATTCAAAGGAAAAGACACCTACGAAACCGAGGCACTTCTGAAAGAAGAGTGCGGCGGGAATGCAAAGGTTGCAGCCATCGGCGCAGCCGGAGAACATCTCGTCAGGTTTGCGGCAATAGTCCACGAGGGTCCCGTTGCACGGACAGCGGCGCGATGCGGGGTTGGCGCCGTGATGGGCTCCAAGAACCTGAAGGCAATCGTGGTGGAGGGAAAGGGGGCCGTTGAAATAGCAGAAAGAAAAGGACTGCTGCAATCTATTAAAAAAGCACTGCCGGAGCTGGTGACGGATGCGGAACACCGCCTGAAGAAGGCCAGGGCTGTTTTTTCCATGTTTGTTCATGACGGGAGGCCCGGCGTCAACAACTGGCGGGACGGTCACCTTCAGGGATTCGAGGAATCTCTGCTGAAGGAGATAGAACGGCACGTGAGGGAAGCAAAGCCCTACCTCTGCGCAGGGTGCAGGATAGGATGCGTTGAGTCGAATATCAGCTCCGGGCAGAGAGAAACGGTATGGGAAGTTATCGCCCCCCTTGGGTCGCAATGCGGAATAACTGATATGCACTACGTGAAGAAGGCATACGAGGTATGCAACCGCCATGGGATAGATTCCATATCAGCGGGTGGCGTCATTTCATTTGCCATGGAGTGCTTCGAAGAAGGAATACTAACGGAGAAGGACACGGACGGCATCCGCCTCACCTTCGGGAACGGGGATGCGATGCTCGCCATGCTCGAGAAAATCTGCAGGAGGGAGGGCTTCGGCTCGATCCTGGCTGAAGGGACACGGGGCGCGGCACGATTGATCGGAGCGAGGGCTGAACAATTCGCTCTGGAAGTAAAGGGGCTCGAAATCCCGGCGCACGATCCGCGAAGTCACAATTTCTTCGCCCTTACCTATGCAACCGATAACCGGGGTGCTCATCACATCTCCGTGTTGAATCCCGGCATCGAGGGATCGGACCTTCTCAATGACGAAGCAGTCAGGTTTGATGCCAAGGGCACAGCTGAAATGGTGGTGAGGAGACAGCACTATTCAAATATTATGAATTCCTTCCTCCTCTGCATGTTCAGCCAGATCGGGTTCGCACAATATTATTCTCCCGAGGGGTATGCGGGGATAACGGCAAAGGAGGTAAGCGAGTGGTTCACCCTCGCTACCGGCATGGATAAGGATTTTCAGTCTCTGATGCTCTCCGGTGAACGGATGTTTAATCTCAAGCATCAGATCAATCTTAAACGGGGACTCGATCCTGCTTCTGACACCCTCCCCCCGCGTTTTTTCAGCCAGAAGAGGGGACAGGGCAGTGCTGCCGGCCACCTCCCGCCCATCCAAGAGATGGTCAAGGATTATTACCGGATCAGGGGATGGGAGGCCAGTGGAAAAATCAAGGCAGAGAAGTTAAAGGCGCTGGGGCTCGAGGAACTCTGATCGGCTATCCAACTCTGTCATATGTTCAGACCGAAGGGCCGGCCAAGGAAAAAAGAAGAGACTCGTCAACCAAGGAGGGAAGAGAAATGAATAACATCTATATTGATCCCGAAATTCCTTTAGAACAGCAGATTGCCTTTCTCCGCCAGAGTTATTTTAACTTTAAATTCAATGTGTTTCAGGTGTTGAGAGACAGGCTGGGTGATGAGGGAACGGAGCTATTCAAAGCCATCTGGAGCAAAACGGTACGTGAAGGGATACGCAAAATCGGAGATATGAGTTTCGCAGAAATCAAGAAGACGGCAGGCTCACAGGATAGGATCTTCGGCTTTCGCATTGAGCGAGTTGATTCCGGGCCGGATGAGCTGCAATACGTGGTCTCGTTTTGCCCTTATCTTGAGGAGTGCAAAAAAAGGGGAATGAACCTGGATATCTGCGCTATTATTGAAGGAATTGAAATGGAACAAGTAAGCAAGAGCCTGGGAGAGCTTACACAACCCGAACAGATGTGCAAAGGCGATACTGTGTGTAGAATCAAGCTCAGGAACACCCTGGGGGGATGATGCCGCCGACGAGATGGTCCGGGATTATTACCGGCTCAGGGGATGGGAAGACAACGGAAAAATCAAAGGATGAGAAGTGAGAGCAATTGGTGCTCGCCGCTTAATCTGCCACAGTTGCTAACGCTTGACATTTGAGTCTTCTCATACTGAAAGTGGGTAAAGCTTTACATCTCTTTGCTCTTTAGAGGCCTCAATCCTGATGGGTGACTGGTGCAGTAAAGGCTGACACCACAAAATGAAATTTCGGCAATGGTAAGGATGGAGGGGACTCGATTAAGCAGTACCTGTGAGAAAATGAAATTTTTCTTAGGGAGAAGTGTTTTTCTTGACAGGTGCCTTTTAATGGGTGACCCCATTCCCCTTCTCTATCTTGCAGCAATATAGCGCTTTTCAACACCTTTAATATATTTTCCATTAGGCAACTCAAGAATAAGCGCAATGTTCTGCCTTCGAACTGCACGTCTAAAAGTTCGCACTTGCCTGTCTGTCCAACCCTTATGAATATAATATTCACTTTCATCTTGGCTTTTTGCATTAGGTTTATAATTATCAGAGGTGCTATCTAATGGTCTAAACCTGCAATCTATTACTCTGACTCTCCACCTGCGGCAGGCATCAAGTTTTGCCCTCATTTCTTCATAAGACAACTCATGGTTGAAGAGCATAAAGATAAATATATCATCCACACGAAACCCTGCGTTCCTTAAGACTTGTATTTGCTCTCTGATTTTTGGCCAATGTGCATACGGTCCGTCCCATGCAATACGCTGATGCTGGAAGCGGGCCTTCTTTAAAAAAAATGCGATTTCAGGATCTTTTATGAGAATTCTTCCGTCCACTCCACTTTGATTCTCGCAATGTACTCTGCTCTGGTCAGGAAATTTGAATTCAGCTATTTCTGAAAGAATGTCTTTTATATGCGGATTTGCAATCAGGTTATTATCATAGAAAACAATCTTCTTTTTTCTGATTTCACCCTTGATGCTTTTTTTATAGGTGACATCGGGTTCGATTCTCCATGTACCACAAAAATTACATTTTCTGAAGCACCCTCTCGAAGCGTGAATTATCTGATAATCCACATCTACCAAATCATATGCGGGATCAAATTCTTCAGCTCTTCCATTTTCGTAAAGACCTTTTTGTACTTCATCGCAGCCGGATTGTTTGGCATGTTTTGGCATCAAGGTGGCATAAATGCCGCCTACTTGGACCTTTGCCTTCCGATAAAGGTCATTATAAAAACGAACACTATCCCAAACGTTCTTTGACCAATACGTGAAAAGAGATGTTATTTTAACTTCGTCCGGATAAAAGGTTGCAGGATAATTGCCCCGCTGTAAAGTAACTTTATCTCCTAGTTTTCTATGAAATGCAGCAATCTTTAAAAGACCTATCGGCAAGAAATTACAGTAATTCTTGCTCTTTGCAGGAATCGGGAAATCGGGTTCAATAAGAAGGATTCTTTTCATGAGAAGAAATACTTCTCGTATTCCTTAAAAATTGTTAATGGATCAACCATTGAATGGTAAACTTCACCGGGGCCTTTAGATATATTGATGCTTTCGCCGCTCACTGTAAGTGAACTTTTGAATAAGAAATTCTTTGGGTAGACTTTCGCCCTTGGTAACTGTGGGTTTTCAAACTTGCATAGGAACATCCAATGCATCATTGGGCTAGCAATGATGTTACTAACAGGCCGCCCAGTATATTGTACCATTGGAAAAAGCAGGCAAGTTAAATGAGGCGTGGCTAAATAAGAGTGGATTGTATTAAAGATAAAAGCTTTCAAAGCCCAGCCATAATCTTCTATTAGTGGTCTATTGTCTCTTGGAATGGGTCTTGCTTTGTTAGCTTTTTTGACAAAACTGTGGGTTGACGCATCAAGATCTTCCTCATCGGCCAGATAAGATCTCATGAATCGAGAGGAAGTTTGGTTTCTTGCTGTAAGCAAAATTATGAATGTGTCAAGCTCCGGATTATTCCTAAAACATTCATGCTGATCAGTCAATAATTGCCTTATTAATTCAAACCGAAGACATTTTTTTCCTTCTCTTGTAGGTATTTTGCTGGTTATTTCATCACAAAAATCAAGATTGTACAGAGTAACTAATTTAGTCTGAGTATATTTCGATCCGTCAATATCTTCTCTTAATAGAATAACTTGCTCTATGCTCCCATAGTATGCTTTCCAAGGAACTCTTGCTAATACTAATTCAAGATTCCTTTTGAGTTGGATGATACTTCTACGTTCATCTGGACCCGGATCGGGAAGTTCAAAAGCAATGACTTCTTCAATCATATCTTTCCAGAGTTTAATGTCGATTAAGTCAACACCGGGGAGCCCCAAGTACCTATATTTTATTCGATGATTATCGTGCAGATATCGAAGGACTGGCGTATTCCAGACCTCTCGGACAGTGTTCTTGTCCGGGGTATCGAAGCGCCCTGTCATATTATAATTTTGCCTCTAAGAAATTGCGGATTTGTTCTAAAGATTCCTTGTAATCTTCTGTCGAAAGATATTCTTGGAGAATGTTTTCGTCTATAAAACGAATTAGATTTTGAGATTCATCATCTTTGAGAAATCCAAATGCTTCAATCAAATCGCTTATTTTTTTGGGTTGTTGCGAAATACGTTCTTTTTCTTCATCCGTGAGTGTTACTTTTCGTTTGTTTATCGAACTGCTTATTTCCCCCTCTAATTTCTTCCTTTCAACCTGAGTTTGCGTTAAGGCAGATGTCACAAACTCCTTACAGAACTTCAAAAGATCCTCCGCCTTCTCCAAATCACCCAATGCGATTGCTTTCAAGGTCTTTCTTTGAGGATTTAAATTTCTTTCGATATTTTGTAATGAATTATTGAAAAGCAATAATTTCTCTTTATTCCTTCTTACGGCTGTTAACTCTGCATTAATTTGCTGAAGCCTATTCATAACATCAGCAAGCATATCTCTTGCTAAATCCTCCTCCTGTATCTCATTTGCCCACTTGGATACTTCACCTATAAATTTTGGTAAATATTGGAAAAAGGCCTGGCGTGTTGAGTTGTATTCAAAGTCACTTCTTGCGGCATTTGGAATTAGGTTGTCATGCTGAATGATTATCTCACCGGTCATTCTTCTATAAAAAACAGGGCGCGGGAAATAAGGTTCCAGGAAGTTCCTATCGTTAATGGAGAAACCAAATTTCTTTATAAGCAGCCCCCTCATACTTTTATTTCTTAATACTGCTCTAGCATCATTAATGCAGATCCATGCAAATCCAAAATGTTGATTCTTTTGTTTTAAATCAAAGAACTTTACACAGTGTTCACCGCCGTGATGGAATAAATCATTACTGTAGGGTCTAAACAGTTCCTCTTTCTTATCCACTATCTTTAAGGTCAAAGGAACAATGTTATAATCTTGCTCTTCAAATTTCTCTTCAATTTTCTTGGCAAACTTGAAATCTTTTATGAAAGGCAACGGAACCACCTTTTCAAGATATGCGGAAACCTCATACCAATTATTTAATCTTTCATAAACTTCACTCAATAACCCGGACAGTATAACCTTTGTTCCATGCCTCTCAATAATGTTCTCAGGATATCGCACTATCTGAACTGATGCATTTAAAAGTTTTTCCAAATAGAGCTCAGATTTTAGGTTCTTTTTTCTTCTTTCCTGTTCTATTAAAATTTCTTCTCTTATCTTTTTGAAGTCAAATGCAATCCTATACGCATCATCATTTTTATGTTTAGTGAAAATCTCGACATTATCGCAAAGATTAAATGCACTATATATCCCAATACCTCTAAAACCAACGTTTTGAACAGGGTTCTTATCTGATATCCCCAACCGGATAGCTTTACGTGCGTCATCTTTATTCATTCCGATACCATCATCATCAATGACAATCTGGTCTGGATCTATTCTAAGTTCTATACGCTTAGCCTTTGCATCTATGCTATTTTGTATATACTCACGTAGCGTGTCCAAAGCATCACGGTAGAGACCTGTTGTAAGAATAGGGAGCAGTTCCCCTCCAATATCTTCCTTCTCAAATCTTCTAATTTCTTCCATCATAAGGGTTTCCTTTTGAAAGACTTTCTGCCCGGCCAAGAATTAGTATTTGTTGAAAAAGGAACAGGAAATGGGGTCAATTCTTTCATATTGACGAATCTGTTCCCATGCTTATGCTCCTTCTCTCTGTCCATAACAGAACCCCCTCCCATGCAGGGAAATATCACACCCACCTAAATTGTCAAGTATTTGAAAATAGTAAAAATAGGAACAGCCCATTATTGGCCTCATGGGCCATGTAACGCTTTACCCTTTATGCTCTCTCCACACCATCACCGCCAGGCAGGCGAAGACGATGCTGGCAGGAAGGCTCACCCACACTGGTATGGTAACGCCTCCGGCGATTATGTGCACCTGAAAAATAAACCGTAAGAGCTGTGCTATTGATATGAGGATAAGAAATACTACTGCAATCGTAGTTGCAGGTTTCATACCTTCGCCGGCATAAGCTTAAAGCGTGTTTTCCCTTTGAACCGGTAAATGGAAAAATCCTTATGGTCAAGGGTAAAGACCTTCGAAACCCCGTATTTCTCTGCCAATGCAACTAATGAGGCATCGGCTAAATCCATGGGCAGGTCCCGATACTGCTTCATCAGCTCCCGGCACCGGACCTGTACTTCTCTCTCCAGAGGAGAGATTTCCAGTCCACTCCTCTCGATAAATACCCAGAGATTCTCCTGAACCTTCCAGGAGAAATTCAGGAGGTAGAAGCATTCAGTTATGATTGGCCAGGTTGTAAGGAGAGGCTCTCGTATCTCTTTGAGGATGCTCAAGCACGGGGAATGGTATTGGTCGTCCCGGTCGAACAGGGCAACGATGGGGCCGGTGTCAATGAGGATCACCCTTTTCTCCTGAAGGCCTTCCTCAGAATCTCCTCACCTCTCACAGAGAGATCTCCCCTGCCGCTCCCTTCAGTGCCTATGAGATCATGAATAAGCTCATAGGGCCGCTTCCGTCTCTCGGACAGGATGTGGGAACAGTAATCAGTGAGGGAGCGTTTTATCACTTCAGCCTTGCTGGTCCGAAGGACTCTGCTCGTCTCTGCCAGAAAGGTTTCTGTCTGCTTATCCAGGCGGACACTGATCGGCATGTTTACTCCTTCTCCTATGTGATACAGAGTGTATCACACTGTTATGCTATGTCAAGTGCAACTGCTCCCGAGCGACGCATCCCCATTTTTTATCCTTTGTGGATATATCAGCAAAAACTGATTTTATTTCCCCTGCCTCCTCAATTCCAGCCCCTTGACAATAACATACGCAATCAGGGCAAAGATGAAAAACATCAGGAGCATCCAGACAGTGCTCTGCCTGGCGCCGATGACTGTCTGGTATAACTCGAGAGGTCAATCCAGAAGATGAACAGGGGTCAGCTTTGGGTGCCACTTACCAGCGGCGCCCGCCCCCTCCATCCCGTCTTCCTCCACCTCCACCCCGACGGTCATCGGTGCGAGGGCGTGCCTCATTAACACTAAGCGCTTTCCCCTTTAACTCCTTACCGTTCAGGCCAGCGATTGCGGACTGGGATTCAGCTTTTCCAGGCATCTCCACGAATCCGAACCCTCTCGATCCGCCACCGAACTTATCCTTGATAATATTTACGGACGTGACCTGACCGAAGGCTTTAAAAGCTTCCTGCAAATCCTCTTCGGTAACCGTGGGTGATAAATTGGCAACATAGATGTTCATCCGTTCTCCTTTCTTTAAATAGCTATACTGTATTATGTATGCCTCTTGAACCTAAAAGTAAAGAAATCTCTCTCTGGGTCAGAACATTCTTTATAAGGAGAAAATAGGGTCAGCGGTTGTGTTGAAAAACTCTTATGAACGTCATCGCGAGTCCGCCACGGCGGACGAAGCAATCTCAGCCCGCCTGCGGCAGGTTATTCCTAACCTTTTTAGATTGTTTATTCACTATCGCTCCTCGCAAAGACAACAGAAGGCACTTTTTCGACAGCCCCACAGCGCCTGTTTTGTGCTACCCGGTAACGTCACTCGAATGTTGTAACAACTCGGCGATGGTCGGGCATTCCTGTTCGGCAAGCTTTTTATTCCTGGCAAGATCATCAGCCACATCGCTCAATCCTATTTCCTGCAGCCTCTTTCGTGTCGGCAGTCCGTCCTTTGAGCACCCCCGGTAGTGGTAGTATTCCTCTAGCATGCCCGGCTCCTCAATCAGATCTTTTCCACCCCGCATCGTGGTCTTCCTGATATCATCCTTCCTGCTCATCCCCAGGAGGGCGTTGAAGCATTTCTCAACCTGATAGGCCCGCTCAGCCGAGACAAAAAGGCCGGACGGGTCCCGCCCGGTAACTGCCTGATACATCTCCCCCATCTCCCCGGTGAGGATGAGGGGGTTACTCCACACGGTGGCATTCACGACCGGGAGAAAACAGATTCCCAGGCTGTCGATAATCATCTTGTAATTTTCCTGCCACCAGACAACCCGCCCCTTGGCAATTGGGCTGGTATGGTTGATAATTTCCTCAGGCATGTCCTTGCCGAAGATCTTTTCCAGCATCTCGCGGTGGCCGATGATTGCGGGAAAGGGGTGACCCTTCAGGTGGTCGCCCCCCCGGGTTGCCACGGATGAAGCAAGGTTCATAGGCAGGCCATAGGTGCAGTTGTAGGTAAAAGCCATTCCCTTGGCATTGAATCCATAGGGTACTGCATCGGGTCCGATCCGGGATGTCATCATGGTGGTGTTTTCCGCAAGGATATCACCGAACCCCTCCCGTTTTGCCACCTGTCTCATGAGCCGTTCCACTACCCGGTCATCCCCCCAGTTCAACTGCATGCCACCGGTATCTTCTGTCCCCAGGATTCCCCTCTGAAAACACTCCATGGCCGTAGCCACATTGAACCCGAACTGAATGCAGTCCATGCCCAGGCTGTTGGAAAGATGCGCCAGGTGCAGCATGGAAGCAAAATCAAAGATCCCGAGCAACGGCCCCAGACTCATCAGGTGACCGTATTCAAGCTTGTCACCTTTGTCGCCTTTATAGGCCCCCTCCCTGATCTCCCACTTCTGGGTACAGGCAGAAGGGCAGCGGTAGCAGGCAGTTGTGCCTGTTTTATACTCCTGCTTGTAATTCTCCAGGTCATACTTCTCAAACTGCTCCGGCGTCATCGGCTCCTGTTCATTTTTTATGCGCACCGAGTCAGCTATCTGGGATAAGAGGATGAGCGTGCCGTAATCTCTCTTGAGAGGCACCCAGGCGCTTTTGCCCCATATCTCCCGGTACCTTTTAGCCAGGTTCTCAAACTCTTTCTTATTGGCTATTGGCACGGTGCCTTTGCCTTTACCCTTGATAATAACAGCCTTCAAATTCTTGGACCCCATTAAACATCCCATGCCGGTCCTGCCGTTGGTGCTTATCCGTCTTGTGCCGGATAAGATACTCGCATACCGTACCAGGTTTTCACCGGCCGGCCCGATGCGGGCAGTTTCACAGTCGCCATACTTTGCCCGTATCATTGTATCTGTCTCATAGATGTCCAGCCCCCAGAGATCGGCGGCATCAATAATCTTCGGCTTCTTACCCTGCTCAATAAGAAGCGCCACCGGCCGCTCGGCTTTACCCTGGATGACGATATGGTCGTATCCTGCCTGCTTGAGCCGTGCCGGGAACCAGCCCCCGGCGTTGCTGTCACCAAAAATCCCGGTGAGCGGGCTTTTTCCGGTTACGGTAAACCGGCTGGCACAGGGAAATGGAGTGCCGACCAGGGGACCGCAACCGAAGATAAGCGGGTTCTCCGGCGCCAGGGGATCGGCATGCGGATTGCCGTGCATCAGATCATAAAGCAACCGGGCATTTATTCCCGCCCCTCCTGTGTACCCTTCCCTGTACTCGCGGGGAAGGTCGTCATCCCATATTTTTGCCTGCGAGAGATCAACCCTTAAGATTCGCCCTCTCCATCCACAGATACCTTTCTGCTCTGAAGTCTGCTTTCCCATGTGCACCTCCCGGACCGAGTCAATGAGATATATATTCAAAACTATCTTTTATCCCGTTGCAACAGAAAAAATATTTATGTCATACCCTGACTTTTTTGCAACCGCTGGAGAAAGAGGGGCGCCCGTGAAAGGATTACCCCGTCTCTACCCAGATTTTCCTTGACACACAAGAGCCTCTATCCTATACAACGAAGGTGGATTTAATCACATCCATGAAGTCTTTTAAAACCCCATAACAGGGTGTTGGTGCAACCTAAAAACTTGAGGGGGCT
>Ga0315284_10015407_pt1 | contig 10865 bp, 10 predicted proteins | sample YL17G09_16_MG_FD_203696 | JGI IMG/M metagenome (GOLD analysis project Ga0315284, IMG submission 203696) | Sediment microbial communities from Yellowstone Lake, YNP, Wyoming, USA - YL17G09_16 | ecosystem: Environmental > Aquatic > Freshwater > Lake > Sediment | place: USA: Wyoming | collected...
TCGTTGTCGAAACAATGGGCTATTCACGAACTTCTTTTTTTCGCTCCGCCCCCCCCTCACATCCACACACGCCGCCCACGTAGCTTCACGCGCCAGACCCTTCGTGCGCATGTGAAGGCCCCTCACGCGCACGCAAACAACCGTGCGCAACCCCAAACCACAAAGATGCTGCTCGCGGGCTGCACGGCACGCCCGTCGGCCGTCAGTGGCCGCCACGGCGGTGAGAAGGATAGAGAGAGAGACAGAGGGGCGCGTGCGAGGCGCGTGCGAGGCCGCCTCCCAAATCGATGCACGCGGTCGCTACTTGTGGGGCCACTGCACCCAGCCTGGAGCATGCTGGGCGCGGTGTGAGCGGCAAACAACCAAAACGTGCATTGCTTTTGCCAGCCCCCAACCGCGGGGAGGGACACCCGTGCCTCAGGGCCGACCTGGCCACCCCCTCCTTTCACATTGCCACCTCTCTCACTCACTCACGCGCCGTGTCTCATCACCACGCAGCCGCCGCCTCGACACGCCGCTCGCTCGCCCCTCCTCCCAAGGCCGCGATCGCCACCACGCCCGAGCCCTCGCCTTCCTCCGCCGCTGCCGCCCAGCGCCCGGGCGAGACACCCGACCAGGCGCGCGAGCGGCGGGTGCGCGAGTCTGCGCGCGTGGACGAGCGGGTCACACTGATCGACTCCTACCCAGCCTTCCAGGCAGCGATTGAGAGCGCTGGCGGGCGCCTGGTCGTCTTGGAGGTCGGCGACCCGGCCGTCTGTGAGCCGGGGTGCGAGGAGGCGGACATTCTCTGGCGGGCGGACGCGGACGCGGCCGCCGCGGCCGCCCTGGCCCGGTGCGTCGCCATCAAGCACACCTTTGCCCGCACCGCCCGGGACTGCCCGGACGCGGTCTTTCTGGAGCTGGATGCGGGCACCGGGTCCGGCGCGGCCGCCGCGGCGGAGTTGGGCGTGACCACGCTCCCGACCGTCCAGTTTTGGATGAAAGGTACCAAAGTGTGGGAGCATGCAGGGTCGAATGACATGGAGCGGGACATCGGGGAAGGCGTCCTCTTTTACGGGGACGTGGCGGGTGAGGGGTTGAAGCCGTCGTCGTACGTGACGGAAATCAAGGACAGGGCGGGGCTGGACGCGCTGATAGAGGGGCGACCCTCAGAGCTTGTCGTCTTGGATGTGTCCACCACGACGGCGGCCGCCTGCATCCACATCTTCCCGGCCGTCCTCGCCCTCGCCCGCAATTTCAAGGGGTACGCGGCGTTCGGGCGCCTGTTGGCGGACGCGTCCGTGCCGGCGTCAGCCCTGACCCAGGAGCTGCGCGTCACGGACGTCCCCACCTTCATCTTTTTCAAGGGCGGGAAGGAGGTCGGCCGCCATGTAGGCTCCTCCCGGGGCGACCTCATCGGCCAGATCCTGTCCATCCAGTCCGCGGCGGGCGTGAAGGCGCCACCGCCGCCGCCGAGGGCGGCCGGGGCTGGGCGGAGGGGGGGTTAGGGGAGAGGTGATGCGTTCAGAGACAGAGACGGGAGGGCAGGGAATGAATCTCAACACATGGATCGAGGGAGTGTGTGTTTTGTTTGTTGTCGGGACGGAGGTTGACCTCTGCCGGCCTCTTTGGTTTCTTTTTTTGGGTGTGACACGCACGCACACGGGATCGCACGCCAACCCGCCTTCACCACGCCCCTTACTTGGGCGCGATCATGTCTTCCGGCCGGACCCAGGCATCGAAATCATCCGAGCTCACCAGGCCGAGCGCGAGCGTCGCCTCCTTGAGGCTCGTCCCCTCCTTGTGCGCCTTCTTGGCCGCCGCCGCGGCTTTGTCGTACCCGATGCGCGTGTTCAGGGCCGTCACCAGCATGAGCGAGGAGTGGAGGAGCGCGTCAATGCGGCGCTCGTCGGCCTGGATGCCGGCGACGCAGTGCTCGGCAAAGGACGCGCACCCGTCGGCCAGGAGGCGGGTGGACTGGAGGAGGGCCGCCCCGATGAGCGGCTTGAACACGTTAAGCTCAAAGTGGCCGGACGCGCCGCCGACCGTGATGGCGACATTGTTGCCCATCACCTGGGCGCACACCATCGTCAGCGCCTCGCACTGCGTGGGGTTGACCTTGCCGGGCATGATGGACGACCCCGGCTCGTTTTCAGGGAGCCGGAGCTCGCCGAGCCCGCACCGGGGCCCGGACCCCAGGAAGCGGATGTCGTTGGCGATCTTGAACAGGGAGGCCGCCACCGTGTTGAGGGCACCCGACGCCTCCACGCACGCGTCGTGGGCGGCCAGGGCCTCAAACTTGTTTTCCGCGGACGTGAAGGGGAGGCCTGTGGCTGCCGCGACCGCGGCTGCTACCGCCTCTGCAAACCCGGGGCGAGTGTTCAGCCCCGTCCCCACTGCGGTGCCGCCCTGGGCGAGGGCCAGCAAGCGCGGGAGGGCGCCCTGCACGCGGGCAATGCCGTACGCGACCTGGGCGGCGTACCCGGAGAATTCCTGGCCCAACGTCAGGGGGGTCGCGTCCTGCGTGTGCGTCCGCCCGATCTTGATGATGTGAGCAAAGGCGCCCGCTTTTGCCTCCAGCGCCGCGTGGAGCTGCGTCAGGGACGGCAGGAGGCGGCCATACACCTCCGTCGCGGCCGCGATGTGCATGACAGAGGGGAAGGTGTCATTGCTGGACTGCCCAAAGTTGACGTGGTCGTTCGGGTGGCAGGCCGCCCGCCGGTCGGCTGCAGGCGCGTCGCGGGGCACGCCCAAGAGTTCGGCCGCCCGGTTGGCGATAACCTCGTTCGCGTTCATGTTGGACTGGGTCCCCGAACCCGTCTGCCAGATGACCAGGGGGAACTGGTCGTCCAGGCGACCCGCGGCGACCTCGCCAGCGGCGGTCTGGATCGCGGCCGCCAAGGCGGGTGGAAGGTCGCCCGCCTGCGCGTTCACGGCCGCCGCCGCGGCTTTGAGGACGCCAAAGGCGTGGATGATGGGGTCCGGCATGCGTTCCCGGGGCCCGCCGATCTTGAAGTTCTGGAGGGAGCGCTGGGTCTGGGCGCCCCAGTATCTGTGATGGAAAAGCGGGATGGAGAGTTGAGGGCGACGGCGCGAGCAGGGCGAGAAGAGCGCGCGAGCGAGAACACCACATTTCATTCAACCGCCCCCGCGCTCTCACGATCGCGGTCCGTTTCCATACATCGCACTCACTTGTCCGCCGGCACTTCCAAGGGCCCAAACGTGTCGGTCTCCGTGCGGGTGGCCTTGGACCGGCGGGCGAGCGAGAGCGAGCCAGCAGCGCAGCACAACAGCGGCGCGCCGCCGATGGGGGTGGTGGCGGACCACCCTCCGGCTTCGCCCGCCGCCAGCAAGGCCGCCGCCCTGCGGGCTGAAGAAAGGGCGGTCCGGCGGAGCATCTGATGGGGGGGACAGGGGTGGTGTGCAAGTCGTTCCGCGAAAGGCGATAGAAAAAAGAATGAAGAGAAAGCATTCGTTTCGCGCCCGCTGCTCTTTAACAAGCCACTTCTCATGAGTGAAAAAAAAAAGGGCACAACACGGGGCGCGTCCGCTCCTCATTACACACGCCCGCACCAGACACAAGCATCTCCACCCCATTCTCCTTCTCGTCACCCCGGTCCCACCTTGGGAATGTCGTGATGCTCGCTCATCGCGGCCAGCTTGTCATTGAAGTCGGCCACCCGCTCCCGGTGTGACTGGGCCGCCAGGAGGCGGATGCGGGCGGCCTCGCGGGCGGCCAGGGCGGCGTCGTGGCGCTTCTGGGCGTCCGTGCGGGTGTCGGCGCGTGGGGGAGGAGGGGCGGCAGCGTCGGCTGAGCCGCCACCAGGCGCGCCGTCCTCTCTCTCGGCCACCAGAGCGAGCGTGCCTTCCTCGGCGGCTGCCGCCTTGTCCTTACCCTTCTCCGTCTTCTTTTTCTTCTTCCTCTTGTCCTTGCCCACGCCCGGCAGGCCCCCCTTCAGGTTGAGCTTGCCGCCGACGAAAGACATGGGAAGATGGAGGGATGGATGGGTGGAGAAAAAGGAGCGGGAGTGTTGTCTTTTCTCGTCTACCTCTCTAGCGTTTTCTCTCTTTCTCTTCCTTTTTCACTCGGCCGCCAGGTAATGGTAGGCCATCAGCAGGGCGACCAGGGTGAGGCCCAGGATGTTCTGCCAGGGCGGAGAAGAGAGGGACGTGAGGGACAGCGAGTTTTGAATGGGCGGCGAGTGCGTGAGCGCGCGGAGAGAGGGTGGAGGCGTGCCCGGGTGACGGCACGGCACGGCACACCACGCCTTGCGCGGGTGGGGGGTGCAATGGCCCCGTGTGAAGTGGGGGCACGCACCGTGAAGAAGCCGAGGTCACGCTCGTCGATCATTAGAGGATGGCGCTGGAGGCGGAGAGGAAGCGAAAAGAAAAAGTGATGAGAAGTTAGATTAATTTTTTCCTGTCTCACTACGTGAAAGAACTTACCCGGCGGAGCGCCAAGGTGTGTGCATCCTACCCCGATTCCCCATCCACGCACCCACGCAGCATGCTGCTCCACTCTCGTAGCTACACTCCCAGAGTGGTGGCGTGGCGTGCGGTGACTACAGGGGTCGCGCGCGGGGAGAGGAAACTAGAGGAGTCGACGGCGGAGGGTCGTCTCTTGCATCGGAGGGGGGGGGAGGGGGCGGTTCCTGTGGCGTCGCCACACGCTCACACTCCCCCTGGGCCTCGCGCATAAGCATACTGGCATAAAGCACGGTCGATGCGTTATCGCCTGGGCGTGACATGCGGGCGAAGTGTGGCGCCAGCCCCCCGCCAGGTGCCTGCTCTTTCGCCAGCCCGCCGATCCGCCCGGCGGCGGCCCTGGGGCAGCCTGCCCCGACGCCCGCCCCCCCCCTCGCCGCCCGCCCACTTCCAGCCCGCCCCGCCACCTCCAGGCGACGGCGGAATAGCTGCCCTGCCTTGAGAACGCATTTGCATGACCAGCCGTGCTGTCCTCCCCACGCCAAAAACGAGACAAATCCCTCTCTTAACCCAGCGCGCCGCCCCTCACCTCCCCCTCTCCTCCCGCCCCCCGCCCCAGACCCCCACCCACACACTCACCTCACCATGGGCCGCATGCACTCCAAAGGCAAGGGCATGTCCTCTTCCGCCCTGCCCTACCGCCGCTCCGCGCCGTCCTGGCTGAAGACGACGACGGCCGAGGTAAATATTGAGGAGAGACAGGAGAGCCGATCGTGACGGCGAGCGTCAGTTGCTGTCTGCCAGCCCGCGGCCTACCAGCCCGCCCGTGCTCTCCACCGCCCGCGTCAATATTACAGGCGGGCGTGGTTGACGGAGAATGCGCATCCAGAGGTTGCGTGGGATGGGATGGCTTGGGACGGGCCGTGGTTTGGCCTCTACTTCTCACTTGCGCCGGCGGCTCTCCCCTCGACCTCGACCTCGGCCTCGCCGCCATCCTCTCAAAACCCTCCTCGCTTTTCTCGCTTTTCTCCCAGGTCACCGACCACATCTGCAAGCTCGCCAAGAAGGGCCTCCGCCCCTCCCAGATCGGCGTCGTCCTCCGGGACTCGCACGGCGTGGCCCAGGTGTCCGCGGTCACGGGCTCCAAGGTGCTGCGCATCCTCAAGGGCCAGGGCCTCGCCCCCGAAATCCCGGAGGACCTGTACTTTTTGATCAAGAAGGCCGTCTCCATGCGCAAGCACCTGGACTCCTTCCGCAAGGACCGGGACGGCAAGTTCCGCCTCATCCTGGTCGAGTCCCGCATCCACCGCCTGGCCCGGTACTACAAGCGGGCCAAGAAGCTGCCGCCGACGTGGAAGTACGAGAGCGCGACCGCGTCCGCGCTCGTGTCGTGATGAATGGGAAACGGTTGAGAGAGAGAGAGAGAGAGAGTGGGGAGAGGGGCGAGTGTGAGGGTGTGGCGTGTTCTGTGTTGAGCCTGCCCTATTCTTGTTGTCATCTGCCTAGGAGCGCGCGCGCGTGGTTACGTGGGATCAGTGTGTGCGTGTGTGTTGAATGCATTTTTTTTGAGTTCTCAAAAACCTTGCCTCAAAAATTTCTCCTTCTTATTTTCTTTGTCTACTCAACACTCCTAAGGAAGCACGCCCTCTCTCTGCAACGTCTCTACTCTACCTCAGTCCAGCGCCACCGCGGCCTGGCCCAGGACGGCACTGCACACAGCGCACGTGATCGCCACGCCCAGCACGTCGCCCGCCACCTGGACACTCGTCCCCGCGTTGGCCGGGTCGATCCCCGCCCTGGCCAGGCCAAAGGGTAGGGCCGTCCCGACGGCCACGGAGGTGAGGACGATCGCGAAGAGGGAGGCGGCGATGGCGGCCGCGTCACGGGGGGACCCGCCGGAGAGGGTGACGCGGCCGTAGCCGCCCACCGCCAATCCCGTCGCCAGCAGCGCCCCGACGGCCAGCTGGTGGGCGAGCGTGCGGGCAAAGTCGCGTCCGTCCCCCGCGTCCAGCGTCCCCGTCGCCAGGCCCCGGATGACGTGGATGGCCGACTGGTTGCCCGCGTTGCCGCCCGCGCCCACCAGCATGGTCAGGAACAGGGTGACCACCAGGTGCTCCCGCAGCAGGCCCTGGTAGGCGTCGAGCACAAAGGAGGACGTCGACTGGAGCGCCAGCAGGCCCAACAACCACCGGCCGCGCGCCCAGGCCTCGGCCAGCACGGGCGGGTCGGCGGGGGGCAGGTCGACGAGCTCGCACACGTCCGCGTCGGGCAGGCCGGAATCGCACAGGGCGGCCAGGGCGGCGTCGCCCGCGCGCGGGGAGCGCGGGGTGGATGGAGAGGGGGGGGCGCCGTCTGTGATGGATTTTGAAGGAGGAGAGCGGGTTAAAGGGCGGGTCACGCCAGCGCGCGCACACACAAGCTCTCAAAACTGACCCCCTCCCTCACCTAGCCGGGCGTCCCCCGCCTGGCGGGGCGGCTCGGCGGCCGGGCCGGAAGCACGGCGGCGGCGCAGCACGTGCGGCGGCGGGTGCGGTGTCACAGGGCCGGGCTGGGCCCTGGCCCTACTCCTCCCGAGCGGGCGGGCCAAGAGGATGGCGCCTGCGCGGCAGGGCCGGGTCGGCCGGGCCAGCAGCAGGGGCTGCATGGTGGGGAGAGCTGGGCGGGGGTCACGAAAAAAGAATTGTGTGAATGTAGTCTCGCTCTCTTGTTCACACTCTCTCCATTCTTCGCTAGCCCGCCCACCACCTGCGCCCGAACCTTCACTGCGCCTAAACCACCACTCTGACCCGCGCCGTGAGCTTCGCGCATACCTTGGTGAACCAGTAACCGCACCCTAGAAAAAAAGAAACATGACGGACGGGCCCGGGCCCTCGTCCGCGCCTGCGCCGCCGGCGGCCGGCAGCGGCGCCAAGAAACGGTGAGGAGCACTGTCAGAGCGTGTGGGGGCGGGCGGGCGCGTCGTCCATACAGACATACTGGTGGGCGCAGCGAAAGTCATATGCATGTGCGGTATTGGGGTGGCGGGCAGGGGCCCCACCCCCGCTCCTCTTCCCCACACGCATGCAGCGACGGCTCTCTAACCCCGCTCCCTCCTCTCCCGTCGCGTCTCCCTCTCTCCCGCCCCAGTCGCCGCCCCTCCTCCAAAGCCCGGTCCGCCGCCCGGGCCGACCCCACCGCGGCGCCCACCTTCACCCGGGGCCCCGCCCTGGCGACCAAGGCCATCGTCGACAAGAAACTGCGGGGCCGTATGCGGCATTCGGAGGCCCTGGCCGCCGAGGCGGCCGCGGCCGCCTCGGCCGCCCACACCTGGCTCCTCCCCTCCGCGCCCGGCGGCCTGGAAGCCGAGCCCGGCACCCTGGAACGCACGTACAAGGTGTCCCAGGCGGAGCTGGGGACGCTGGCAGAGGCGGGCGCGGCCCGGAAAGCGTTCGACCTGCCCCTGGCCGACCTGGGCCCCTACTCGCTGGACTACTCCCGCTCCGGCCGCTTCCTCCTCCTGGGCGGGGCCCGCGGCCACCTGGCCGTCCTCGACTGGGCCCGCGCCGCCCGCACCTGTGAGGTCTTCCCCCGCGAGCGGGTCCGGGACGCGGTGTTCCTGCACTCCGAGGCCTTCTTCGCGGCGGCCCAGGAGAGGCACGTGTACATTTATGATAAGCGCGGCGTGGAAGTCCACGCCGCGCGCGACCACGGCGGCGCGGCCCGCCTGGCCTTCCTGCCGCACCACTTCTTGCTGGCGTCCCTAGCGGACGGTGGCATCCTGCGCTACCAGGACACGACGACGGGCGAGGTCGTTGCCACCCACCGCACCCGCCCGGGTGGCGGCGCGAAGGCCGTCCTTGCCCGCAACCCCTGGAATGGGGTCCTCGCGACGGGCGCGGCCAACGGGACGGTCTCCCTGTGGACGCCCAACTCCAACGTCCCCGTCGCCAAGCTGCTGACCCACCAGGGGCCGGTCCGGTGCATCAGCGTGGACGCGGGCGGGCGCCACATGGTGACGGCGGGCGCGGACGGCCAGGTGCGCGTGTGGGATGTGCGCGCGTTCAGGCCGCTGTCCTCCTACTTTGCCCGGGCGCCCGCGGCCGCGCTGGACATCTCCCAGCGTGGCCTGGTTGCCGTCGGCGCGGGCCGCACCGTCAGCGTGTGGGCGGGCATGCTGGACGGCCACGCCAAGGCGCAGGCGCCCTACATGAGGGTTGAGCTCCCCGCCCCTGGCCTGCGCGACCTGGCCTTCTGCCCCTTTGACGACGCCCTGGGGGTCGGCCACGCCGGCGGCTTCACCTCTGCCCTGATCCCCGGCTCCGGCGAACCCAACCTGGACTCCTGGGTGGCGGACCCGTACGCGTCCCGCCGGTCCCGCCGGGAGGGCGAGGTGCGGTCCCTCCTCGACAAGCTGGCCGCGGACAGCATCGTCCTCGACCCGACCCGCATGGGCGCGGTCGCGCGGGCGCCCAAGGCCGTGCGCGAGGAGGTGGCGGCCGCGTCCAAGGCGGCGGCCGACGCGGCGGCGGCCGCCCGGGCGCGGGCCCTGGGCGCGGCGGACGGCGGGCCCGCCCGGATGAAGGGCAAGAACCGGCCGACCCGGCGCCAGAAGAAGAAGCAGTTTGTGATCATTGAAGAGAAGAAAGCGGGCCTGCGGGCGCGCCTGACGGGGGAGGGGCAGCCCCGGGTGAGTGCGGAGGAGCGGGCGGAGCGGCGGGAGGCGGCGGCGGCGGAGGCGGTGCCGGCGGGGGCGCCCAAGGCGTTGGCCCGGTTTTACAGGCGTGGCCTGTAAAAATATTTTACCCAACAACAAAAAATTGGACACGACGACCGCGGCTGGCCCCGCTCTTCCAACAATGCACTGCCGGCCCGCCACGCCTGGCCGTCCTCCTATGTGTATCACTGGTGGACAGCTGGTGCACGGTCTACCCGTCCGGCGCGTGCATGGGCGTGGCCTGGCCGGGGCTGGCAGCAGGGTGATGGCGCATGCCGAGAGCGGCGGCGGCGGCGCCGGCAGCGACCCGACCGCCTCCTCTCCAGGCGGCCCCCCTCCTCTCCCACACACCGACGGGCGGCGGCCGTCAGCCCGTCCCCGCCCCTCCCCTGTCGCCACGCTCTCGCCATCCCAGCTGGCTGCAAACGCCCACCTAGCCTCCAGGTTGCGCGGTGCCGTCATCCTCGCCCCGCTCACCCGGGTCGGGACGCTGCCCTTCCGCGCCCTGTGCGCCGACTTTGGCGCGCCCGTCACCGTGAGCGAGATGGCGTTCGCGCGGCCGCTGGCCAGGGGGGACCGCGTGGAGCGGGCCCGGCTGCGGCGTGCGCCGGGGGAGAGGCTGTACGGGTTCCAGTTCACGACCAACAACGTGGGCGAGGGGCTGGCAGCCGCCCGCGCCGCAGCGGAGGCGGGCTGCGACTTTGTCGACCTGAACGCGGGCTGCCCCATCCATGAGGCGACCCGTCGGGGTCTGGGCGCGGCCCTGCTGCGCAACACGCGCAAGCTGGCGACCCTGGTGTCCGGCATCGCCGCGGAGAGCCCCCTGCCCCTGACGGTCAAGATCCGGACGGGCCTGTCGGCCAACAACATCAACGTCGACGCGACGGTCGCGGCCCTGGCGGACGCGGGCGCGGCCGCGGTCACCGTCCACGGGCGCACGCAGGAGCAGCGCTACAAGCGGGCGGCCGACTGGGGCGCCATTTCGCGCGTCGCGGCGGCCCACCCGGCCCTGGCCCTCATCGGCAACGGCGACGTCCTCACGCACTGGGAGGTGGAGGCCCGCCTGGCCTCCACGCCGGTGGCGGGGCTAATGGTCGGCCGCGGCGCGCTCGAAAAGCCGTGGCTGTGGAAGGAGATCGCAGACGGCGCGACCTGGCTGCCGACCGACGAGGAACGGCTGGGCGTCCTGCACGCCTTCATGGGTCGCATGAAGGATTACTTGGGCAACGATGCCAAGGGCTGGCAGAAGGCGCAACACTTCCTGCCTGCCCACTTTGACTTTTTCGCCCGGTGGCGGCCGCTGCCAGACAGCGTGTACGGGCCGGGCGGGTCTCATTTCGACCCGGCCACCCCCTTGCTCAACCGGCGGCGGGCGCTGGCCGACCCGGTCCTGGGCGAGACGCTGGCCTCGCTCTCGCCCCTGGAGCGCCTCCTGCGCTGCCCTGATGCGGGCGCGCACGCTGCCCTGGCCGCCTCCCTGTGGGAGGCGGGCACCGAGGCGGACGCGGTGCGGGCCGCCAACGCAGCTGCCAGGGAAGGCCTGGCGGGCTGGGAGGAGGCGGCCCGGGCGGCGGACCGAGAGGCGCAAGACGCGGGTGGTGATGATGAGAGAGAGGGGCGGCGGGATGGGGGGGGTGGGCGGAGTGATGACAGCATGGCGGGCGGCTAGACACCAGGACCTCAACCCAATCCCCATGGTCTCCATGCTGGCCAACGCGTGAGTGACATCAGCAGAGAGGCGACTCCAAAATGTGCGTGTAGACGTTGA
>Ga0315284_10015408_pt1 | contig 10864 bp, 10 predicted proteins | sample YL17G09_16_MG_FD_203696 | JGI IMG/M metagenome (GOLD analysis project Ga0315284, IMG submission 203696) | Sediment microbial communities from Yellowstone Lake, YNP, Wyoming, USA - YL17G09_16 | ecosystem: Environmental > Aquatic > Freshwater > Lake > Sediment | place: USA: Wyoming | collected...
ATTCGTTTTCCATGATTTGGGGGCTTTCGCCGCGGTCAGCGTCGAGCGTCGGAGCCGCTGACGGCACAGGCCTTGGCCCGGATATTTTCCTTGATGCAAGCCTCGAGTCTTTGGGAGTCCGCCTGAATCTCGGGGGAAACCCCGAACCGGAACTTAAGCTCCCCCTCGAGGATCGCTTCCAGGAGACCGCGCGCCTCCCCGGGAATCCGATAGATCATCCACCGCCCTTCCCGAACGTCCTCGACCAGATCAGCATCCCTCAGGACCCGGAGCTGGTGGGAGATCCGGGACTGTTCCATTTTCAGGATGAAGCCGAGCTCGCAAACGCAGAGGTCCCGCTCCATGAGGAGCAGGACAAGCCTCAGGCGCGTTGCATCCGAGAGGGCTTTAAGAACCTTGAGCATGTCTTTCATTTTGTGTCCTTATAGACATATGAACATATATTCATATATTATTCGCGGCGATCTGTCAACAACCCACACCTTGCGGAGTCTCAGGGTTGACAAGAGCTTGCGTCCTTGGCTAAATTAACAAATAAGAAACCATGGACCGCAAGACGCATGCTCTCTGACCGAGATCGCCAGGTGAGGCCAGATGCGGAGGCCGGTGGCGATGGACGGCAGGATGGTGGTGATAGGCTGGGTGGCGACGGTGGCGGAGTTGATGACGTTGTTGCGCCGGTGACAGCCGGTTCAGCGTGAGGCGATGGAACTCGTCGTAGTCTTCCCGCGCGCGGGCGAGTTGGAGAAAGCCAGGGTGTTGCTCGATGCCGCAGGACTGTGCTCGGCTGCGGTTCCGCCGGTGCCGGCGTTGGTGACGGAGGCGGGCGGGTTGGCGGCCATCCAGGAGGCTTCTCCGCGCATCACCATCGCCGGTTGGACGGAGTACCGGCCTGCGTCTTGCCTTGTGCCGGTTCGCAAGGAGTTCGCCGAGGATATCTTCGGCGAGGCGGCCATCATGTTCTTCGGGCCGTGCATGGCGGACGAGACCAAAGTGCGATTGGTGGCGCACATATCCGGTGATCTGACTAACGTCCTCCCATACCTGAACGCGGAAATGCGGCAGGCCTGCTACAACGCCGCCGGCCCCAGCCTCACCTTCATGGAGGGATACCGCCTGGTGACGCTGTCTGCGCGGCGGATCGCGATGGGGAAGGCTGACGAGATCGTGGATGCCTGGCGCCTGCTGGAAACGGTCCGCGTCCGGGTCAACGAAACATGGGCGCGCAGGGCTTCGATGACACCGTCGCATGAGATGCGGTCGAAACCGCCGGTGCTCGAAATCTACAAGCGTTTGCCCCGGACGAACTGCAAGCTCTGCGGCGAGCAGACCTGCACGGCATTCGCGGCGAAATTGTGGATGGGTGAAGGGAATTTGTCGCAGTGCACGCCGGTCTTCGACGGCGAGTACAAGCACTTGCGAGCGGCGCTGGTCGAGGTCTGTGCGCCTTTGGGAGTGGCCCAAGGCGCTGCATGGGAGGCTAGTTCGTAGGGATCGTTTTCGGCCGGGTCGTCTTGTAGACCGTGTAGGCGAGCGACGAAACGCTGGAGATGAACCGTTTGGCGGTCCTCGGGCCGCTGGTCGTCTTCGTGAAGACGCTGATCAGGAAGTCCCCGTTGTCCGTAAAGACGATCCCGGCGTCATGACAAACCAGGCGCTCCAGCCCTGTTTTGTGGGCCACGACGGTGTCCTTGGGCAGGAGCTTGGGAATGCGGTCGTTGACCTTCTGCGACTTGAGGAACTCCAGCGATTTCTCGGAGACCGAGGAACACACGCATCCTTTGCGATAGATCCTCTCCAGGATGTCCGCCATTTCCCGGGCCGATGTGTAGTTCTCGATGCCCTTATCGCGGGAACGGAAATCCATCATTTTTCGCGAGAGGTTGGTCCGTTGGAGACCCATCTCCCTAAAGGTCCGGTTGAGATAGTCAAAGCCCAGGAGGTCGATGAGCATGTTCGCAGCCGTGTTGTCGCTGTGGGTCACCATGAGTTCGACGAGCTGTTCGATCGTGTAGGCCGACCCCGTGGCCCTCGTCCGCAGGACCCCCGAGCCCGCAGCCTTGTCCGACCTCTTCAGCTTCATGTTGTCCCGCAGGGAAAGCTGGCCTTCCTCGGCCGCCTTCAGGCAAGCCGCCATGATGGGGACTTTGACCATGCTTGCCGCCGGGAAGAGCGTGTCGGGGTTGACCTGAAAGGTCCAGCCGGTGTCCAGGTCCCTGATGACCAGGCCGATATCCCCCCGGAAGGTCTTCACTCTTTTGCCCACGGCCTCTTCGAGGGCGGCCAATTTCTCTTCCTTGGTCGCAGGGACCGCCTGGACTATGGAAAGCGGCGGATGACTGGCTGCGGACGGATGCAGGACGAAGGCCGGGATTGCGGCCATCGCGAAAAGCAGGCAAAAAGCGACACTTCTTTTCATGATGCGAAAGAGGACATTTTATAGCCTGAAAAACGGTTCCTGTCAACCGGCGGAGGGCCCGCCCCCCCAAGATTGCCGAAAGGATTCGTTCTTCTCAAACGATGACGCCGACTTCCGGTGGACTCACAGCCTACCGGCAATTTTGGGGGGCGCGTCCCTGCCTTTTCGCCCCGGGACCGGGCCCGAGGGGTCCGGTTGGAGCATCCGCTTCTGCGCCTTCTTTTCGGCGCAGGTGAGCGGTACATGGACCTTCTCCCCGGTCACGGGGTCCTTCCCCGTATGGTACATGCAGGTCGAACGGGTCATGGGGGTGGGAGTGAAGATCTGGACGCCCTCGACCGGCTTATCCCCTTCTTCCTCCAGGCGCCTGACGGTCCGGGCGAGGGCGCGGGCGTCCGCGTCCGTCGTCCCGGGGTGAGCGGCCATGAAATAATATTTGAGGTGCTGCCCGCGGCCCCGGCCGATCCGCCGGAAAAGTCGCCGAAACTCTTCCAACGGCCGGCCGTTCTTGTTCATGAGCCGCAGGACCCGCGGCGAGACGTGCTCGGGGGCGATCTTCAGGAGCCCCGAGACGTGATGTTCGGAAAGCTCACGGACGTATTCCTCGCTCTCCAGGGCCAGGTCGTGGCGGATGCCGCTCCGGACGAAGACCTTCTTGACCCCGGGGACAGCCCGCGCCTTCCGCATCAGTTGAATGAGGCGGCGGTGGCTTCGGTCGAGGCGCGGACAGGACAGGCATTCTTTTCCCCGGCAGGCCGAGCGGCAATCCATCCCGTACATATTGGCCGTCGGCCCTCCCAGGTCGTCGATATACCCCTTGAATTCCGGGTGCTTCGTCAGCCGCCTGATCTCGTCCAGGATGGATGCCTCGCTCCGGGATACGATGCGGTCGCCCTGGTGGAGGGACAGGGCGCAGAAGGAGCATCGGCCAAAACAGCCCCGGTGGGTGACGACCGAAAACTTCGCCATCTCGAACTCCGGGAAACTCGCGGGGATCTGCCGCGAGAACGGCAGGCCGTAGACCCAGTCCACTTCCGCCGGAGTGTATTCGGGCGCCGCGTATTGAAGGACGAACCGGCCGGCGTGAGACTGGGACAGGTGGCGGCGGTTGGAGAAGGAGTTCTGGGCCTCACAGAACTTCCCCGGGTCCGTGCTCACCTCCTCGAAGGACGGGAGTTCCACGAAACCGGCCGGGAGGACCGGACGGACGACGCACGTCCCCGCGATCCCATCCAAGTCTTCGCCCCGGTCGAGACGGGCCGCGATCGAGATGGCCTGGAGCTCGCCGGGCCCGTAGACGAGGATGTCCGCCCTCGAGTCCAGGAGGATGGAGCGGCGGACCTTGTCGTCCCAATAATCGTAATGGGCGAAGCGCCGGAGCGAGGCCTCGATACCGCCGATCGCGATCTTCGAACCGGGAAAGAGCCGCCGGACGATGTTGCAGGTGACGATGACCGCCCGGTCGGGCATGGAGGAGGCGTAGGGCGCGTGCTTGTCTTTCTCGCGTTTCCTTTTGAGAGGAGTGTAATTGACGAGCATGCTGTCGATGGACCCGGACGTGATGCCGAAAAAGAGGCGCGGCGCCCCCAGCTTGAGGTAGCCTTTGTCCGTTTTCCGGTCCGGGCGATCGACGACCCCCACCTTCCAGCCCTTTGCGTCCAGCACTCTGGCGATGACGCCGGCGGCGGACAGGGGATGGTCGGCGTAGGGCTCGCCCGAGATGAGGATGATGTCGAAACCCGAACCCGTCTTGGAGATCACGGTGGTCCTATTCTATCACGCCGCGGTCGCGACGAGCAGCGCCTCGGCGATAAAGACAGGACCGGCTTGCGACTGAAATTGATGTCATGGACCCGGCGTGCCGATGCCATCAGCCGGGAATTATGACATTCAGTTTTTTTTCAGGTCGATATTGCCGCTGAAAGTCGAGAGCCGGAGGACGGCCCCTCCCTTGTTGAAGACGCCGTGCAGTTCGCGGGAGGACACCTTCCCCGACACCTCGATCGGAAAGTCCGAGTCGATGACGCCGCTGAAGGTCTCGGCGTCGAACTCGAACGCGGAGTCCGCGGGAATGGTCATCGTGATGTCGCCGGAATGGGACTTGAGGGTGTAACGTCCCTGGGGGTCGATCCTGCCTTGGTAAACGACATCGCCGCTCAGCGATTTGGCGCTAATCGATCCGGCCTCGGTGACCTCGCGCATCTCAACCCCTCCACTCACGGTCCCGGCCTCGATGGATCCTTTAACCCTGGTCATGTCGATATCGCCGGAAACCGTCTTGAGATACACGTTGCCCGTGATGTCCTCGAGGGTCAACTCGCCGCTCACGGTATTGAGGTCCGCCCCGGCGGCGGCCTTCTTGAGCGTGACCGAACCACTGACAACGCCCGTTTTGACCGCCCCGCCGATGGCCTCAAGCTCCACGTCACCGCTCACGGACTTCACTTCGGCCGAAGCTTTGGCCGGGATCCAAAGTTTGTAGTTCACGGAAACGTTGATCGAGTTCCCTCCCCAGAACGTTTTCTGATGGGGATACTTTGTCTCGATGCGCAGGAGGCCGGCCTCCTTGGTCACCTCGATGGTCACGAGGCCGCAATTCTCCTTGGCCTGGGAAAGCGAGGACGCCTCGGAGATCTTGAGGGCGTCGATCTTGACTTCGTCCTTATCCCAGGTCCTGATCTCGACGTCCCCGGAGACGTTGCTCAAATAAACCTTGCCGTCCTTGGCCAGGGCTTCGGTTTTTTCGTACTTTTCCTCGTGTCTATCCCTGGCCAGGGCCTCAGCGGACAGAAAAACGAAAGCCAGCCACAGGCTCGCCAAAACGATCGATACCTTGGGTCTGCGGAATTTTTTCATGGTCGACCTCCTCATGTCGTTCCTCTCTCATTACAAGGCCTGCCCGAGTTCTTCCTTCGGGAGGCTCTTCCTGTTCATGTCCAGAAGGTCGCCCATGAGGACGATCTTCTCTTTGTAAGCGGTCAAAAGGTAGTCCCGGGCCTGGACGTTGTCCGGCTCGCTCCGGACGGCCTGCCGGCAGGCCTGGATCGTGGTGTCGACAACCTCGAGGTTCTTCTCGAACATCTCGGCCACCTCGGGCGAAAGCTTGCCTTTATCCCCGGCGAGGGCTTCGTTCAGGGACCTGACGGCCAGCTCGTAATAGCGCTCGGCCTCGTCCAGCTTGGCGAGAGTGCGCTGTTCCTTTTGATCGGGCCCCTCAACGACAAGATCCTTCCCCTTCCGCAAGCTGAAGAAGAGAACCCCCGCGGCGACGACCGTCAGGGCCAGCGAGGCGGCCGCGAAGGCGAACCGCCGGCTGCCGAACGGCGAAGCCGCGAAAGCAGGCCGCTTGTCCGCGAGCGGGACCGCCGCGCCGTCCCGGAGACGGGCGCGGACCCTCGTCCAAGCCTGGACCGGGACCGCCGGAGCCTCGAGCCCCCGGGCGTCCCTGGCCATGGCCCGGAAGTCATCGAGAAGCTCCCGGCAGTCCGGGCAGGATTCGAGATGTCGTTCGAGGCGGGCGGACTTGTCGGCGTCGAGAACACCGTCCGTGTATTCGCTGGTCCACCTGGCGGCTTTGGCGCAGTTCATGGTTCGTTCTCCATCATAAAACGCCCTTGTCTTTTAAGAGGCCCCGGACCTTCAGGCGGGCCTTGAAAAGCTGGGACTTCGACGTCCCCACCGAGCAGCCGAGTATCCGGGCGATCTCGCCGTGCTTGAAACCCTCGACGTCGTGGAGCACGAAGACGCTCCTGAGCCTGGCGGGAAGGACCTGAATCGCGTCATCGATGGGCTTCCCGATTTCCTTCTCGTGGGTGTCATAAACGGCCTCGTCCAGCTTTCCCTCGATCTGGCTCAGGGGGACCGTCCTCTCCAACCTCAACTTCTTTCCCCTCAAGTAGCTGTAGCAGGTGTTCAGGGCGACCCTGTAGACCCAGGCCGGGAAAGTCTCGGTGTTCTTGACGTCCCCGAGGTGGGTGAAGACCTTGAGGAAGACATCCTGCAGGAGGTCCTCGGCGATGACGGGATTGTACGTGTGGCGGTAGGCCAGCTGGAAGACCCGGACCTTGAACATCTCGTAGATGGATTCCATCGCCCGCTCGTCTCCCTCCCGGCCCCGTTCGAGGAGACGTTCCAGGGCGGCGATATCCTTGATGTCAACGATTTGATCTTCGGTCACTGAGATCCAGACTCCAACGAACCGCTCGCGGTCGTGGCGGAGACTATTATCCCCGATTTGCCCCCTGAGCGCCAGAGCCAAAACCTGAGTGAACACCTGAATTTCCTTCCTCACAATATATGGATGATCGAAGAAGGAAAAAGGTTGCCTCAAGAACGGAAAAACTCGAGTATTCAGGCCTTATCGACCAGCATGGCATTCAGCTTGGCTTCCCATTCGTCTTCCGCCAGGACTTCAAAGCGCAGGGCATGGATACCGCTCGTCATATCAGAAAACACTAACCCCATGTTCCACTTATAGCAAAGCAAGTCCCGAGCGTCAAACGGTCGGAAAAGAGCCTACTCGAGGTAAGCGAGGATCGTTTCATCGACCAACGCATAGGCATCCTCGGGAGAATATGGAATTTCGGGTCGGACGAGGGGCTCGATATCCCTGAGGAATCCTATCTCTTTGATTTTCAGCTGTATGTTATCTCGCATCTGCGGTTGTGAAATCATCAAGTTCCCGGCCTCGAGATATCTCGCCAAACCCAGGACGACCTTTCTTGGATCGACCTTTCCCTCCGTCACTCCGTACCAGATGTCGAAAAGATCACGGCCTTTTTTCCGCTGATAAAGGGCCCTCAGTTTTGTGGCCAAGAGTTCCTCAAGGCTGTAGGTTTGAACAAGTGCCTCTCCGGAAAACCAGCGTGACTGGACCGAAAAAGGCTTGTGAATGGTCGGAAAAGCGGAAAAATGCTCGCGGGTGTTGATCTCGACTTTGACCCGCAAAGGGACAACCGGCGGAATCTCCGAGTTTGTCCGAAATAAGAGCATGACGCTGTCCTCTTTCTGCCGGATCTTGGGTTTGCCCAGAAGGGCATCTCCGATCGAGCGAATCGCGCTTATGACCGGCCCGATGGGCGACGGTGTTCTCTGGACGAGGTCGAGATCTTCCGAATATCGGGCGGCAGGAGGTAAGAAAAGCTTATGGAGAGCGGTGCCTCCTCTGAACAAGAGACCGATCCGGATCAACGGATCGCGAAAAAGCTCCACGATCAGGCGGCTCAGGATCAGATCCTGTTCGACCTGAGCGTCGTTTTTCCAGGGAGCGAATGCTCTCCATTCGACGATATCGGCTCTCGGGATCACAGATCGTCCGCCTCGATGGCTTCATTCACGAAGATCATCCACTTTTTGCTGAAGGCGGGCCGGCCCTTCGGCTTCGCCGGGTTGAGGAGGACGGAAAACGGCTTTTGCGCGGCAACCCATTCGGAGAGAGGGCGGGTTTTAGATTCGTACCCAAGATGGTCCAACAGGAAACCCAGCCGCTGGACAAACGCCAGGCATTGGTCGTTCCGGACGGCCGAAAGAAGTGCGGCAGGTTCGATCTTCTCCGCTAACTCCGATAAAACGGTCGCGACGCGGTTCAAGCCGCCGACGGCTTTGGAATACCTCATCAGGTCCAAAGCCGTCAATTCCGGGTTCGAAACGTTCATAAAACCGGTTTCCGTCTTGACATGAATAACGCCCGAAACGGCGCCGAGATTCTTCTTGAGGAGGAAACGAAGGCGAAGGCCTTTCGTGAGAATGGGCCGTTGCTGCTTGTCGATCAGGATTTGAAATTCCTGCGGCTGCTGATGAGCGGCCCCGTGCAAGGCCGCGGCGCTCAGAAGACCGACATAGTAAGATAATCCCAGGTAGCTCATCAGGTGGTGAATGAACCATTCCGCCGGCAAAATGCCGCTCTTGCTGTATTCCAGCGGGACGATGACATAGAACCCTCGAGTGATCAAAGTGATACGGCCCTTTTCCTGTAATCTCTCGAGCGCTCGTCGAATCGCTTGCGTGGATTGACCCGTCTTTTGAGCAAGCTCTTCTCTTGTGAAGGTGTAACGCCCCTGGGATTGAAGCTGATCGATATAAAGGCCGGTTTTTTCGAGAATCATCTTGACCTCATATGCAAAAGGCGACAATAAGTGTCGCATTTTGCATATGAGAATGCAAGAAAAATCTTATTGCGTCCAGGCGTAGCCGAGCTTGATGAAGAACGTCCGGTCGGCGCGGGTGATGTCGATCCCCTGCATCCCGAGGTAGTTGTCCGAGTAGCCGAGGAAAAGGACGGTCTGGGGGTTGATCTTGTAAGAAAAGAGGAACTGGGTGAAGACCGAATCCGACGTCTTCGCCACCGGGAACCCGTAGAGCTCCGGGTCCCGGGCCAGGTTCTGATACTGGACGATGGCCCGGACGAAGGTCCGGACGTTAAAGTTATAGACAAGTTTCCCCTGGAGGAGGTTGGCCGTATAGATCTTCCGTCCGCCGAAGCTCAATCGCTCGAAAACGTGGGCCAGGTTGAAGTTGAAATGCCGGCTGAAGTTATACTCGAGGGCAGGCGTGATGTTGATGACGTTCGCCTTCCGGGAATTCGCGTAATCGATGACGTCCCCGAACCGGCCGGCGAGCTGGAGGACGGCGCCGGAGAACGGTTTCATCTCCGCCCCCATCTGGAGCCTGGCCAAGTTATAAAGCCTTCCCTCGTAATATTCCTTGGAGGGTCCTGCGAGGATTTGGAGGGTGGATTGGTAAGGGCCTTGGTACGTCGCGACGAAGCCGATCAACTGGTTCGTGATCTGCCCCTTGATGCTCTCGGTCCGATATCCTTGAAAGCCGAGTTGGATCCTGGTGAACCAGCCGTTCGGCTTCCCCCAAAAAAGGCGGGCCGCGATCGCCTGAACCTGACGAAAATCGACCTGGGGGACGAATCCATAGTCGGCCCGGAAGTTGGTGCTCAGGGCGTTCAGGTCAAGAGTGTAGACCCAATCGCGGCTGAAGTGCCGCAAACCGATCGTCGCGCCGTTCCCGCCGAAAGGCTTCTCGGGCTGGCCGTAGCGCCGGGCGAGGGACAGCGGATATTCGGTCTCCGTATGCAGATATTGAAAATAAAAGGCTTTGGTCTGGGACAGCTGGAGGAATCCATCGAAGCCCAGGACGTGGTTGTAATAATCCTCGGCCGCCCGTCCCGTATAAAGCGCTCCGATGGTCGAATTCCTGCCGACGTCCCGCCGGTAACGGAAGACGCCGCTCGTGACGTCCTGGTCCAGCGAGTCCGAAGCCGATCCCTGGTTCGAAGGGAAGATCAGGTTGTTGATCCGGTCGTATGCGCCGAAGAATCCGATCGCGCTCCGGCCGATCTTGCCCGTCATCTTGACTCCACCGGCAGGGTCGGCGACAGTCCGGGTGAAGACGGCCTGGAGGGGTGTCAGGAAGAAGTCCCCGCCTTCCAGGAAGAAGGGCCGCTTCTCCGGATAAAAGAGCGCGAAACGCGTGTTCACGTCGAGCTGGGCGACGTCGGCCTCGATCTGGGAAAAATCGGGGTTGGCCGTCGCGTTGAGGATGAGGTTGGGAGTGACTCCCCAGCGGGCGGTGATGCCCGGCTCCGCCTTGATCTTGCCCCCCTCCATGGGCCCGGCCGGGAAATCATTCCGGACGTCCGTGCGGTTGGCTGTCAGCGTCGGGTCGAATTCGAGGTTGCGGCCCGGGGTGATGCCCTCGATTCCGGTGAGCTTGTTGATCTGGCAAAGGAGGCAGGCGACGTCCCGGTCCCTCCGGTGGGAGGTCATCCGGTGGCGGACGTTGCGCGGCCAGGAACGCTCGGCCGAGATCCCCCATGTCTGCGAAGCTGTCCCCTTCGGGAACCGGAGCTGGTTGAAGGGAATGGCAATCTCTATCGTGTATCCCCAGTCCGTGATCTTCCCGGCCGCGTTCCAAATGGCGTCCCAGGAGAAGTCCTCGTAGCCCTCGGACTCGCTGAAGTTGGCGTCCGCCTGGACGCCCAGCGGGTTCACCCGGAACTGGAAGCCGCGGCGTTCGTCGTTGAAGGGATCGATGATGACGCTGATGTGGTCATCCTGGATGAGCGTGTCCGTAGCGTCCCGGTCCATGAGATGGGCCCGGATCTTTTTCGGTTCCGGGTCGAAGCACCGGAAGGCGATGTAGAATTTGTCCCGGTCATAGGTCACAAGGCAGTCCGTATCGACGAGCGGAGGGACGTTGTCACCGGGCGTCCACTCGTAAAGGAGCTTCATGACCGCGGCCTTCTGCCATGCCTCTTCGTCGAGGACGCCGTCAACCTTGACCTTCGAGGGGGCGGCGGAGAGCGCGAAGCCGGCGGCGGCCGGCTTTTTCGAAGCTTCCTGGAGGTCCACGGCGAATGAGAAGGCGGGCGGGGGGGTGGCAGCGCAAATCACGGCCGAAGCCAAAAAGGCGAGAATGGACAGCCGGAAGCGGCCT
>Ga0315284_10015410_pt1 | contig 10863 bp, 11 predicted proteins | sample YL17G09_16_MG_FD_203696 | JGI IMG/M metagenome (GOLD analysis project Ga0315284, IMG submission 203696) | Sediment microbial communities from Yellowstone Lake, YNP, Wyoming, USA - YL17G09_16 | ecosystem: Environmental > Aquatic > Freshwater > Lake > Sediment | place: USA: Wyoming | collected...
CTTCGTTAGCTGCTCCAAACGGTTCGTAATAAGAAGGCATAATAATATAGTTTGCCGCCTTAAGCAATTCGACATAACCGGCAGACAATCGAAACGGAAAAACCATGATGTTCTCGCTGAATTCGGTAGCTAAATCTTTCAAATATTCTAAACCGATTAATCCGTTAGGACCTGGAACGGGAGTAAATATAAAATACGCTGAATTCGCGCCTTTTTTTTTCAATAATTTGTACACAGCAGACGCGCCAGCGTCAAATCCTTTCTGTTTAGGATCGTCTCGTCCAAAGAGAAGGAAAATAGGACGATCGTCTTTAGTTAAATCCGTTTTAGTCCCCCAAGTAGGATTAATGTCCTCTCGTTGTGACAATAAATCGTTAAAAAATTTTCGATTTTTTAATTTCTCCGAAATAATTTCGTCAGGAAGAGATAAATTTTCGGGAAAAGATAATTTTACAAAATTACCGTTATTGATTCCTATTGGCTCTTTATATTGAAAATAACCTTGTAATTTATAAGCTAATATTTCTTTCTGGAGGATATCGTGTTTAAGTTCGTAAGCGTAATTTTCAGAAACTGCTGAAATACCATGAATTTTTGGGATGGAATATTGAAGTATAGTGCGTTTTTGAGGGTCGTTTGGTAGATATTCGTCGTACGTGTTGTGAAGAGTTAGAACGCATTTATTTGGGAGAGTTGATGGCATGGCTTCTGCGACTAGTGCGGTTTCCCAATCTTGAAGATTCACCACATAAGGTGGCTCGAACTCGTCTTTAATTAGTTGAAGCGAAACTGGAATCGATTTGCATAAAAAATAAGAATCGTGAAACAAAGCTTTTTCTCGCCAAATATCTATGTATGGATTCTCGTCGGCTAAAAAGAAATCATCAGACTTTATTAAGTAAATAGAATAATTTTTGTAGTCCGAATACTCAGTGCTCTTATATAACGTGATAGGATAATATTTTCCCACGTACAAAACTCTCCCTTTCAAATCTGTCTCTACTAATGTCTGCGATTCTATCGATTTTTTTGTTTTTTCAATGTTGAAAAAAAGAGGGGAAAACAAGACAGTCTTGATAGATTTCGAGACAACAGGAGGTAGCATTTTCATAACTGCTGCCAATCCGCCTAATGGCGCGTAATGATTTTCAAACGAAACGAAAACCACCGTTTTATATTTAATTTTTGAAAGCGCTTCCATAATCGATTCAACTAATTTAATTTCTTCTTTTTTGTTTTCTAATAAAAATCACAATATAAGTTCAAACAGTTGCTCTTTTACTTTTACGCCCCAAGTAGTTGCTTCTTGTTCTTTAACGAGCGTAAAACCGAGTTTTTCGTACAAATGGCGAGCGGCGTCTAATCCAGAAAATGTCCATAAATATACGCGACTAGCTTGGACTTTTTTACAAAACTCTATTGCTGTTTTAATTAGCATCGTTCCAACACCCTTATTGTGAAACGCTGGATCTACAATAAACCAACGGAGATGGTTCCCCTCCGACTTAGATTTAATGCCGTCAATAGCAATTGAACCAATAACTTTTTCTTTTGAAATTGCCGTCCAAAATTCGTCTCTTGCGGGATTCAATCTGTTTAAAAAATCAACCATTTCAGTAGCGACCTTGGATTCAAAAAACAATCCAAATCGAGAATTTTTATTGTAATAGAGCGCGTGTAATTCTGTAATTCGACCGATTGCACCGGGTTGATAATGCGATATTTTGAGGTCTTTCATACAACAACTCTATTTTATATGGAAATCCTTTCCTATAATAAATTTTTTCTGTTAAACTTAAGATAAATAATTAGAAAGTCAATATCAAACTATTTAACCTTTTTAATTTTCCTTAACCTAGAGGACTTTATATGAAACAGATATCGAAAGAAACCTTAGTTAAGATTTCAAAATATTTAGCGTTCGTTTTACGACACCATCCTGAAAGCGTTGGTATAACGCTCAACGAAGAGGGATTTACGGATTTGCCACCATTGCTGAAAATGCTCAACGAGAAATTTAAAGCGACAATTGGTGGCGAATTAACAGAAAATACTATCAAAGAAATAATTCAACAATCCGATAAACTTCGCTACGAAATAGTAGGAAACAAAATTAGAGCCCTGTATGGCCATAGCGTTCCCACAAAAATTGTATTGAAAGAAGCGACTGAAGTGCCCTCAATATTATATCACGGAACTACTTTAAAAGCGTACAGAGCGATTAAAATAGATGGGATCAAAAAAAGAAATCGCCAATTTGTTCATTTAACGGATAACATAAAAAATGCGATCGAGGTAAGCAAACGTCGAACGCAAGATCCAGTAGTTTTAAGTGTAGATACTGCAGCAGCTCGAAATGAAGGAATAAAGTTTTATAAAGCGGGAGATATGTATCTAACAGACGATATTCCGCCTAAATGTTTAAGTGTACAAATTCCTAAGCGTTTAAACTCGTAAAAATCTTTAGATAATAGAATTAAGAACTAGGTTCTAATTACTTATTATATTTTATTAGGAAAACGTTTAATTTTTGAATATGGACTAATTTATATGAAATATATTCTAAATTTTTTATATTTTTTTTTTAATGAAGTTGATAAAAATTGAAAAAAGATTGGTTAATTTACGGCGCGTATGGTTACACGGGCAATTTATTGGCTAACGAAGCTGTTAGGGCTGGACATAAACCGGTATTAGCAGGACGCTCTACGGAAAAACTTATTCCCTTATCAGAGAAATTAGACTTGGATTATCGAAGATTTGATTTAGATGACGAAAAAACAATTGTTGAGAACATTCAAGATTTTGATTTAATATTTCTTGCGGCAGGTCCGTTTAAATATACAAGTGCTCCAATTGTTGAATCTTGTTTAAAAACAGGAACTAATTATTTAGATATTACAGGTGAAGTCCCAGTATTTGAACAGAATTTTAAACTCGACCAACAAGCGAAAGAACAGGGAATCGTAATTCTCTCGGGCGTAGGATTTGACGTAGTACCAAGCGATTGTATGGCAAAGTACGTGAGCGAGAAAATTAGAAATCCTACTAATTTAGAGTTAGGAATCGGTGGAATGACCGAATCAAGTCCTGGAACTTTGAAGACCATGCTAGAGTATAGGGACACAAAGGCGTTAATTAGGAAAAAAGGACAACTCGTTCAAGAAAGTCCAAATAATGTGCTCCGAAAAATTCGCTTTACAGATAAAGAACGTTACGTAATGCCGGTAATGTGGGGTGACTTAGCTACAGCTTATCGCAGTACGGGTATTCCAAATATTACCACTTATATGGAAATCCCAAAAAAATTAATTAGTTTAATGAATCCAATAACATCCTTAAAAAATAATTCTAAAAAGAACGGCGTATTAAATAAAGCAGAATATAAAAAGAGCGTTCAGAATTGGATTGAGGAAAATGTAAAGGGTCCGGACGAAAATACCCGTTTAAAGGCTCGATCTTACATTTGGGCAAGAGCAAGAAACGACGATGGTTTTGAGGCACAAGCGTGGCTTGATTCAATCGAGCCTTACCAATTCACAGTCATTTCTGGTATAAAATGCGTTGAAAAGGTATTTAAATTAAATTTAAAAGGGACTTTAACGCCGTCGTTAGCTTTTGGCAAAGATTTTGTTTTAGAATTTCCTAAGACAAAGCGCTACGATTCTTTACCAGCGTGATTCCTTATTTAACCAATAATCTTACGAACTTCAATGCTATTAATTAATGCGATAGCCACCAACTGAGTTCGCTAAAGTCTGCAGTTCGTTCTGGTGAGCAAATAAAGCGCAGGGAACGCCTTCGGTTTCCAATAAATGTGCGCTTTCTCGAATTATTTTAAATAACCGTACTATTTAATTGATTTGAAGACTCGCAATTCATTGTTCCAACTGCTGCCGCATAACATCCAAGACACTTTAAATTGCACTGTTTTGTTACGCTTAATATTAGGAAGGGCGGTACTTTTAAATCTTTTATTTCCGCCTGCTTTCTTATTTCTACGGTTTTTTTGTACGATCTTTGCTAACCTTTTAAAAGTAAAAATATAATAAGGATGTCGAAAAGCCCAAGGAATTAAGATTTTTGAAAGATTCTTGTCGAGATTATTAAGAATTTTGCTCAAATTCTTTTCTCCTGTATTTTAAACCTTTTTTTTATATAAAAAGAAATTATCAATATTTCTTAAATGAGAATTAAATATTTAATTTATATTTTCAATAGTCCATTATTTATTCAAAATAAATATTTTTTTTAATGATTTTGAAATCCTCTTGTAGTAAAAACATTATTAATTGAGATTATTTTTATTTTCTTCGCATTTTAATAAGATATATTAACGCGAATAAGTAGAACAAACCCGCGGACACCATTATAATTGTAATTACAACTTGGTTCTCCTCGTTCGCTCCAATTAAAAAGAGACCCACAAAGATAGAGGCAAGGGCTTGTCCAAGCGATTGCATGAATCCGTTTATCCCAAAATAAGAACCAGATATCTCAGAAACAGCTTTCTCTTTTTTATTTTGATCAATTCTTTCTGCAGACTCGTCAACGAGCGCACACGCCAAAGGAGTATTGAACAATCCATACGCGTACATAGATCCTAACACAGTACCATACGTCGTCACAAATAACGCAACTCGCATTTCAAACGATAATATTTGAATTAAAAATAACAACTCGAACGCAGACGCAATTATAGAGGCAATTAAACATAAACGATACGCACGTATTAAATCGTATTTTACCTGATTTTTTCTCCAGAAATAAAACCATCCAAATTTGCACACGATCGCTACTAGCACATAAATAAGGAAGGTAGTCCCATAAAACATTACCACATAAATTAGAAACGGCATTATCACGATCCCAATTACTTTCGAAGCGAACTGAGTGTTAAATCCCACCATTAAAAAAGTTCTATACTTCTTATCGTTGTACGGTACTTTCATTTGTTGGAAAGTTTTTTTAAGCGATTTTTTTTCGATCTTAATTGATTTTGCGGACATGTAGAAACTCTCGTCGACTGAAAAGAACGCTGACGCGATTCCAATCACCCCTATTATTGCAAATATCAACGCAATTATTGGAATGTATAAGATTAATATCTTACCCGATGGTTCCCACCATTTTAGATTTTCTGGATCCTCCAAAACGCTTTGAATAATAAGAGGAAATAGCATAACGAAAATAGAAGCGATAATTGTTAATAAGGTCCCATTTGCTGCCACGCTAGATCGATTCTTTAAGGTCTGAGACTGTTCAGGAAGCATAGAAGCGTGAGCGACTAATATCGATCCACTCGCAATTGCGTTTGCGATCAAGAGAACCCAGAGAAATAAAGTTACAGGCAAATAAAATGCATTGTTTTTTGGACAGTACCACGGGGGAAGGAAGATTAACACTGTAGTAATTGCCCAAATTGGTAAACCATAGAACAAAAAAGGTCTTCGCTTTCCTAACCTATTTGGCTTTTTATTGTCAATTATTACGCCTATAACAATGGAAAATAACGCTCCTAAAAACAACTGAAGGAACACACCTATCGACACCAAAAGGGAGCTTAAATTTATCGTGTACACGTAAAATTGAAACACGAACACGCTAATAAGCATGTTTCCTAAATACATCCCAAAATACCCGAAATTATATCCGAACTTGCGAGCTCCGCGCAACTCACGTAACGCGTTATTTTTGGAAGGTTCCATCGATGGCACGATCTTTTCGCAGTTTTTTTGAAATTGATAATTGTTTTATTCTTAGTGTTTTATTGTTTTTTTGGAAATTAATAGTTTATTTGAATAGAGCGTATTTAAAGAAAAAATTGAACTAGAACTTTTTTCTAGCCAATTTTATAAGATTAAAATTATACAACCACTCATTCTTAAAGTTGATATATACTAATTAAAAAGATTAAAAATAAATAAAAAAAGAAATTGTAAGAATTAACTCGGAACGCACCCTCTCGTTTTCTTTCCTTGCCGGAACATTTTATCTCTGTAAATTAATATTTTACACTAACCCAGCAAACTCTAAGCCTGAACCCCTGGTTCCTCTTTCAACACCAAACACTCGTGCTATTAAGAAAGATTATGATCTTGTTGGTAAATTAATTGGTGTTTCTATCCAACATATACCATCGTTTAAAATTACTCTTTGACCACGATGTTTACTAGATTTACTGATTATTTCAACTTTACCAACTTTTCTTCCCTCAAAAACTAAACGTTTGCCTCTGATACTATCTCCAATTTCTATATGTTCTGTCAAATTATTTTTCCTTCTTTTTTTAATTTTTGACTAATATCAAATACTTTTCTTGCATCTAAGTGATATTCAAATGCGATATCGCTAGGAAATACTTCTTTTCCCTTATTCTTTTTTAAGTATTTAATTATTATTTTCTCAATATCATGATCAGACTTTTCCTTAAGTTTAATAATTTTTTGATCAGAAGATAATTCGTTTAATATTTGTTTAATTTCTTCATTTTCTTTTTTTAATTGCTCAATTTCATTTCTAAGTATATTTAAAGGATTAAAATAATCAAAAAGATTTTCTTGAAAATAAAATTTCCAAAATGGTAGAATAATTTTATTTTCAGCAGTTTCATATTTTTCACTTTTTGTAGAAATTAGATTTCTAAAGTAAAAATCCAGAGGTTTCCTTTTTTTCTCAATTAAAGTTTCTTCGTCTAATTTGACTCCACAATATCCATTCTCATCTAGAATAATTTGAGTCTCTTCTTCAGGTTTTGGATTTTTAATCTTGCTCACCTTATTTTTCTCTTAATTTGTTTAAAAATGAATCTTTAATAATATCAAAAAATTTATTTTTTATCAAATCATGTAGATCCTTTAATATTTTTTCAATCTTAGTAATATTATTGCTTTCAATTTTAATTAATCCTCTATAAGAATTATCAAAGTCAATAATAACATTATATACATTAGTAGGTGTTTTTTTAAAAATAAATTGTTCCCTAATTTCATAATTTTTGTCATAATATCTTAAAAAAATCTGTTGATCCTCGGAATTACTATAATTATATTCATCTTTTATTAATGAATTAAAATAATTATTTTTTAACTGAATAGATTTATTCTTATCTTGATCCAATGGAATAATATTAACATATCTTATTCCCAACCTTGTTATTGTGTTAATTTTACAAATATTAATGAATATTTTAAGATTTTCCAGAAAAATTTTGGAGAATGATTCAAAATTAGAATACTTTTTTGACCTTAATCCAAAAATACTATATGTATTAAGATATAATTCTAAATCGTCCTTTTCGTTTATAAATGAATAATCTAATAAATTACTTTTTTCTAAATCAGGTTGAAATGGAAACTTAAGCGAGAAACCTTCATTATATGCATTAAAATTATCTTTAATAATTCCTTGGAATTCAGGGATTTTATTTTTAATCGTTAAATCTGCTGGAAATCGTATTTCAAAAGCAACTTGTTCCAAATAAGTGTTTTTAAAACTCTCTTTTAGTAAATCGTTTGTGATTTTTACCATTTTTTCACTAATTTCTAGATTTTTTCAAAATATCTATAATAAAAAATAATAATAGACTATCTTAAATTTTATTCTAATGATTTATTTTCCATGATTTTCAAATCATTAAAAAATATTCGTTTAACATAGGTTTAATAGTATATCGTAATTTTTACTTGTAATCTAATTGACTTTTATAATTATTATTTTTGAACTACTTTTTTGTATCTTTCTTTTCTTTTTAATTCTAGCTTTCGTAAAATTAATTTAAGTTCTTCTTCTGGAACCTTATTCCTTTCCAAAAATAAATAATCTAAATTTGTTAAATTCTCAAGATTCTTGAGTTCATGTATTTTATTTCTATCCAGGTTATGGAATTCTAATCTTTTTAATTCACTTAAGCCTTTTATTTCTCTTATTCTGTTTTTGAATAAATTTAACTTTCTTAAATTTATTATATTCTCCAGCCCTTTAATTTCTCTAATTTTATTTTCGGATAAATTTAAGGTTCTTAAATTTATTAATCTCTCAAGCCCTTTAATCTCTGTTATCTAATTCTTTTAGGTTCTTAAGATTCTCTAATCCGTTTATTTCGCTCACATATCCCCTAAATTCAGAATGATCGTATGGCTTTATTATTAAAGTCTCTAAATTCTTAAGAGTGTTTAAGTTGGGAATCTCTTCTACATATGTATCTATCGTTGTAACTCCTTTAAATTCACCAAGCTCTCTAACCATTTCAAGTCCTCCTTAGTTCTAAAAAGACATTCCTCTAGAATTAATACATTTAATTGAGTTAGAATTGATAAGTTTTCAAATCCATCTCTTGCCTTTAAGGTCATGTGAATTTTTCGTAACTTTTTAAAATATTTAAGTATGTTAAAATCGGGAATTTCTTCTCTAAACTCTATCTCCGTTACAAAACCTTTTTCTGTGGTAATACTAACTAATGATCCTGTTGTGTCAGCTCTCAAACAATCGACAATATTTAATAAAGCAAATTTACAATTTTTCTTTAAAACTCCTAAATAAATCGCTTCTTCGGAATTTAATCCACATTTTTCAATATACGGCTTTCCCAACGAATTCTCCATCTCTTTTAAAAGAACTTCTGAGATTTCAGTCTTCTTTGCTTTTAATAACTCGTAAATCCTTAACAAACATTCCCACGATTTATCATTATTAATCGCCCATTTAATTGCTTTTATTCCTTGTTCCATATAATTGTTCAGAATTATCTCTGCTGCCGTAGCCCTTATTAACGGATTCGCGTCCGAAATCAATAAATTTTCTATAAAAAGGTATGAATCGCCCGGAGAATTATCAATCCTCGGAATTACTTTTAAGGAATCAACTCTTAACTCCTCTTCTTCCGAATTTTCGATATTTGATTTTATTTGATTTAAAACGGTCGATTTATCCATCTCTCCGTTTTGATATTTATCGAATATTTGATCGGGCGTTAATTTGGACATCTCAATATCTACATAGTAATCCTAATATTTAAACCTATACTTTTTGTCGCTAATATTTACTTCCACCGCTTCTTTGCTCTACGAACAATTTTAATTCAATCATATTCAATATCTTATAATTTGGTAAAAACGAATCAAGACGAAGACATGCCTCATTAGAAATATATAAAATGAACTATCATTGTTAAAAAATAAAGAAATGGAAAAAAAGATTGAAAAAAAATTACTTCTAGAAACACACCCCTTCGCTTTTCTTACTTGCCGGAACTCCTTTTACGCTTTTATCTTATCTCGCAACTTTTTTACCCAGCAAACTCTGAGCCTGAACCCCTGGTTCCTCTTTCAACACCAAACACTCGTGCTATTGAGAGTGGCGGGCTGAGCACCTCGCCCGTAGGCTTGGTGTGTACACCCCCACCTCACCAACCCGGTCTTTTACCGGTGCACTCGTCTCCTTTCCAGCCGTTACTGTCACCAGTCCCAGCTCAGCTTAACTCGGCTACCCGCCATTTACGTTATGGCGTTTGGCGTTGGTTATTTTGTTCCTTGTTGATGGTGTTACCTTTTGTTGCCTTTTGTTTCCCTTATCGCTTTAAGCGCTTTTCTGCTTTAAGACGATTGAACACTTTTAACGCTCCTTTTTGTTACTTAACGGGTCCATTTTGTTCTGTTTTATTACCTTTTTGGCTTAAAACACAACGGATTTCTGTTATAGGGTCGATCCCGGTTGCTCTCACTGGATTAACGCAACCCTTCTCAACCCAACACCAACCTAAATAGCTTGGCTACCCAAGCTAAGCTCCAGGAAAAAGATTGGAAGACTATTTTCAGGTCTGGCTTCGCGCTTAGATGCTTTCAGCGCTTATCCGTTAGCGCGTAGCTGCTCGGCAATGCCCTGTCGGACAACCGATACACCAGAGGCGCCGGCAAAATGTTCCTCTCGTACTAATTTTCCCTTACCTTCAGTCCTCCTACAAGCCCAATAGATAAAATCCGACCTGTCTCACGACGGTCTAAACCCAGCTCACGTTCCCTTTTAATGGGCGAACAGCCCCACCCTTGGGAGTTCTGCACCGGTCCATCTCGTTTTTCCTTGACGGACCGAATGTGCGCTCCCAGGATAGGAAGAGCCGACATCGAGGAAGCAAGCCACGAGGTCGATTTGTTCGTCTCGGCATTGTGCTCTGCCGAAACCATGAACTCTTGCTCGTGACAACTCTGTTACCCCCGGGGTAATTTTTCTAGCACCACAAGCACCCACATGAGGATACATATGGATCTCTAGACCTGGCGTTAGCCTCAGGATTCCTTGCTGATTAGAATCCAGTCAAGCCAGCTTTTGCTCTTAAACTCTACAACGGATTCCTGACCCGTTTGAGCTGACCATAGGTTTCTCTAGATACCTTTTCTAGAGAGAGCCGCCCCAGCCAAACTGCCCACCTGCTGGTGTTCGACGCTGATTAGCGCCGTTAGCGATTCCAGAAGGGAAAGTCGGTGTTCCATTCTAGCTCCCCCTCAACCGAAATTGAGGGTTCTCAGCTCCCGGCTACGCTCTGTATCCAACCCAAAACCGCAACAACAAGCTGCAGTAAAACTCCACGGGGTCTTCTTGTCCCATTGGGCTTTTCCGGCCCATTCCCCGGAGCGTAATTTCAATCGTCAGGAGGTCGGGACAATGGAGAGGTCGTTGGACCATTCATGCACGTCTGAACTTACCAGACAAGGCATTTGGCTACCTTAAGAGAGTTATAGTTACTCCCGTCGTTAAGCAGGACTTACTCGGGTTGTAACCCGGATTGATCTAACTGCTGCTGGACAGGCTTCAGCCTCTGTGCAAAGCCTTTCGGCCTAGCAGAGACTTGTGTTTTTATTAAACAGT
>Ga0315284_10015411_pt1 | contig 10863 bp, 11 predicted proteins | sample YL17G09_16_MG_FD_203696 | JGI IMG/M metagenome (GOLD analysis project Ga0315284, IMG submission 203696) | Sediment microbial communities from Yellowstone Lake, YNP, Wyoming, USA - YL17G09_16 | ecosystem: Environmental > Aquatic > Freshwater > Lake > Sediment | place: USA: Wyoming | collected...
TCTACCAATACATCCAGGGATTCACCGCAGTAGGGGCAGACGATAATTATCTCATCCAGATCGTGCATGATTAGACCTTTCTAAGCAAAGCGTCCAGCCAGGACATCGGCAGTATGCGCTTAAGAAATGCGAACAAATAGGTGGGGAAGGTGACGTAATAACGCATTTTAGGTCGCCTGGCTTCCAACGCGTGAATAACTTTTTCGGTGACGGCAAAAGCCGGTAGAGTAAACGGGGCTGCGGCCCCTTCTTTTTGAAGCCGTGCTTCCATGGTTTTATAGGTTTCTTTATGGTAGCTGTGTATTGGGTCTATGTTGCTCTTGTACAGGACAAAAGCATTTTTTCTAAAGTCGCTCAGGATTGGCCCCGGTTCAATCAGAGAAATATGAATATTAGACCCGTAAAGTTCCAGACGTAAAGTGTCCGCCAAACCTTCCAGCGCAAACTTGCTGGCATTATAAGCACCACGATAAGTCATCGCCACAAATCCTAATATTGAGCTGTTATAGATAATCCGGCCATGCCCCTGTTTGCGCATCAAGGGTATGATCAAATTGGTCAGTTCATGGGTGCCAAACAGATTGGTCTCAAACTGAAATCTGAGTACCTCGCGGGTTAAATCCTCAACAGCGCCCGGTTGACCAAAAGCGCCATTGTTAAACAGTGCATCAATTTTGCCGTTGGTAAGTTTAGCCGCCAAACCGACCGCTAGATGAATACTGTTGCTGTCGGCCAAATCCAATTGCAATGCAATAAAACCTTCCTGTTCCAAGCGGGAGACATCTTCCGGTTTTCTTGCCGTAGCAATAACGTTATGGCCGCGTTTTTTTAATTCTATGGCAGTGGCGTAACCAATGCCGGTAGAGCAACCAGTAATCAATATGGTTTTTGATGGATTCATTCAGGCTATTACTTGGCTAATTCCTGCTCGGTAAAGTAGAAACTTTTTCCGCTGCTGCAACTGACTGAAAAGACCAATGCATTCTTGGTGCTTTTACTATGTAATTCGGATGCTTCAACGCGTGTGCATAGCCCGGAAGCCAGTGCTTTTTCTGCGGCTTGTCCCCTTAAACGTTCAATATCGGGAAGCTTGGCATAGAAGCTTTTAACCAACTCCGGCAGTTGATCCGGATCGTAAGGCGGAATAGAAAACGCTGAATATTTCTGAGGGTTATTTTTGATAAGAAACTGGTTTTTTGCGCTTTCACTTGTTGCGGCCTGTTTTAACTGGGTTTGTTTCTTCAGTAACTGCTCTTGCACAAGTTTTTCATCTTGTTCCTTTTGCGCTAACGCCTGATTTTGTTTTTCTTGATCCTGTCCGTCGGTAGAGCTGCCTGTTTTAACATTAATTTGCAAAGTCTTCTGTTCCAGATCGCAAGGTTTTGACTGGTAATCTGTCTTGCCATTAACATCCGTACATTTGTAAATCCCTGCAAAAGTACAGGCAGAAAAAAGGCTTCCTAAAATAAGCAGTGTAATTCTCATTTTTTTCCTCGATGACGTATCGTAAACAACAATTTCGAAAGAGTATAGGTGATAATGGCCATTGGACGGATTTTTTGTGTGAAATTAAAAGTAAAAAATTCATCCATAACGTTCCGGAATTATTTAACCGGGTTACACTATGTTGCCACGAGTCATAACTGTATAAAATAGGCAACCTTTCGGTGAAAAGATGATTTACTGACAATACATTTGTCAGATGAACCTGCCTGGCACTTAATGTCTAAGGCTTTCGTACTGTGATTTAAGACTAAACAATATCATGTCAGAAGAAAACAGCAATAAAAAAACCGCTCAACCGGCATTAATGCGGTTAAAAAACTATATTAATCAGCAGATTATCGGGCAGGATGTGCTGGTTGAACGAATGTTGATAGGCCTGTTGGCTGACGGCCATATTCTGGTTGAAGGCGCTCCTGGCCTGGCCAAGACCCGAGCGATCAACGTATTAAGCAAAGGCATACAAGGTGATTTTCATCGGGTACAGTTCACCCCTGATTTATTTCCCGCCGATTTAACCGGCACTGAAATTTACCGTCCCCAGCAAGGTACGTTTGAATTTCAAAAAGGCCCGTTGTTTCATAATCTGATACTGGCCGATGAAATCAACCGGTCACCGGCTAAAGTGCAGGCGGCGTTACTGGAAGCCATGGCCGAGCGACAAATAACCGTAGGCCAGGCGACTTACCCACTGCCGCAGTTGTTCATGGTGATGGCAACGCAAAACCCTATCGAGCAGGAAGGCACTTATCCGCTACCTGAAGCTCAGCTGGATCGATTTTTACTGCATGTAAAAATCGATTATCCGAAAGCGGAACATGAAAAAAGTATTTTACATTTGGCCAGGGCAGAGGCACGTTCCGGCGCAGTAAAAAACGGTGACCAATTCCAGCCGATTGAGCAAAAGACTTTGTTTTTCGCGCGTAATGAAGTGCTGGATTTGCATATGGCGGAAAGTCTTGAAAACTATTTGCTGCAAATTATTCTAGCCACCCGAAATCCTGCCGCTTACGGACAGGATCTGGCAGCCTGGCTACAATATGGCGCAAGTCCTCGAGCCAGCATAGCGCTGGATCGCTGTTCCAGAGCCAAAGCCTGGTTGGCGCAACGCGATTTTGTCAGCCCGGAGGATATTCAGGATATGGCCTTTGACGTGTTGCGGCATCGGTTGATATTATCTTACGAAGCCGAGGCAGAAGGCATCACCACCGACCATTTCATTAAAGAACTTATTGCCAGAGTTGCCGTACCTTGATGTTTTTTGCTAAACAAACCGATCAGACTAAAGTCTCAGCCAGTGAATTGATTGCAGCGTCATTAAAAACGTTGATCGATTTGGCAAGGCCAGCGGCAGGATTAAACCTGAAACATTCCGCCATACGTGCCGGGCAAAGCGGCGGCTATGTGTCCCGTTTTAAGGGTCGCGGCATGGAGTTTGAAGAAGCCAGGATGTATCAACCGGGCGATGACATACGAAGTATCGATTGGCGGGTCACGGCGCGCACCGGCAAAACCCATACCAAGGTGTTTCGGGAAGAGCGCGAAAGGCCGGTGTTTATTTCCGTGGACAATCGCCCTGCCATGCACTTTGCCACACGTGGTGTTTTTAAATCGGTTTTGGCTGCCAAACTTGCCGGTTTGCTGGCGTGGGCGGCCCAGCATCATGGTGACAGAATTGGTGGACAGATCTTTACAGGCAACGAGTGCCGGGAATTAAAGCCGCAAAACGGCAGACATGCCGTATTGCGGCTTTTGAATGCTATTGTGTGTGGGGGCGACTTAAGTCGCCCAGTGAGCGAGTTGGCGACTAAAGTCGTTCCCACAATTACACTGGAACAGGTGCTGGCAAGGCTTATGCACCATGCCCGTCCCGGCAGCCTGGTTTATATAATCAGCGATTTTCGCGGCATTAACGATCAAGTTGAAACGTATCTGGCAAAGCTGTCACGACATTGCGAGGTGGTGTTGGTTTTTATCTACGATCCGCTGGAAAGCCATTTGCCGGAAAAAGGCCGTTATCGTTTTATCGCCAGGGATGGTGTGTATGCCGCAAGCCTGTCGGGAACAGGCGCGGCGACCGGCGATAATCGGGATGTGGTGATTGATACCGCCGACCGACAGCGGATAATGAAATATCAACAACATTTTACTGAGCGATTGCAACAGCTGGAGCAGATAGCCAAGAAAATGGGTCTGGCGTTTATTCAATGCAGTACCACAGACGATCCGATTAACTGTTTAAGGCGACCATAAAGGAACCCATATGCAAACCATAGAATTTGAAGCACAACTTAACGAAGGTATTATTCATTTACCACATGCTTATCGGCATTGGCATGAAGGACAAAAAGTAAAAATCATTGTTTTAAGCGATGATGAAAACCAAGCAGATACGGCCGACAATAAAAAAACGCTATCTTGTTTAGAAATGATTCAGGCGGATGTGGGCGTGATCGTAAATGCTCCAGATGACTTATCGTCAAACCCGGATTATTTAAAAGGCTATGGTAAATGAAACAACAAGTTATTATTGATACGGTCGTACTGGTTGCCATTATCAATAAAAATGACCATTATCATCGCTGGGCCATCCAACAGTTTGCCGATATTCAACCGCCCTTATTAACGTGTGAAGCAATAATTTCTGAAGCCTGTTTTTTACTCAGAGACTACCAACAAGCTAACTTACTATTGCAATGGTTAGAAAAAGGAATTTTATTATTACCTTTTTGCTTGCAAGATGAAATACAGTCGCTTAATGAACTGTTAATAAAGTATAGCGATGTCCCTATGTCATTAGCAGATGGATGTCTTGTTCGGTTAGCTGAAAACTATCCACAAAGCCTTATCTTAACGTTGGACAGTGATTTTAAAGTTTACCGTAAAAATGGTAATCAGCTTATTGCGTTAATTTTTCCAGAGTAAAGTGTAATTTATGCCCCATCATGCGGCGTAAATGAAGCGTAAAACAGACAAATGCTTAAAAACTAAAACAAAAAATGCAACCCTCTGATCTTCCACTTAAAGATATACATCTACCCGAAGCCATAGATTGGTGGCCGCCGGCTATCGGCTGGTGGCTCTTGGCGGTATTAATCCCGTTGCTGATTGTTTTTTCGATTTGGCTTTATAAAAGATTGACCCGTAAGACTGCGATCAAAACAGCCAAAAAAATGCTGGCCCAAATCAAACAAGATGCAACGCTGGATAATCTTTTAGCTGTATCCGCCCTTTCAGTGCTAGTCAGACGCGTTGCGATCAGCGTGTCGCCCAGGGTAATGGCCGCAGGTTTGACCGGTCGGCAATGGCTGGCTTTTCTCGATACTTCGGTAAAAGGTTTGCCATTCAGCGAAGGCGTTGGTCAGCTTCTGGCTGATGCGCCTTATCGCTTAACGCCGGTCACAGAACAGGAACTTTCCCAATTAATCGACCTCTGCGAAGACTGGCTTAAATCCCAGGCAAAATCATGATTCACTTTGAATGGCCATGGCTGCTGGCTGCTTTACCCTTGCCTTTGTTAATCCGTTGGCTGGTTCCCGCCAATAGACCTGCGGAACAAGCGGCATTAAAAGTCCCGTTTCTGGACGACTTTTCCGATGCTGAAACCCGAGCGGTTTCCCAAACTCAACAATGGCCGTTATTGCTGGCGGCAATTGCCTGGTTATTATTGGTCATCGCCTGTACCAGGCCGCAATGGCTGGGTGAGCCGATTGAGCAGGCGGTCAGCGGCCGGGATTTAATGCTGGCCGTAGATTTGTCCGGCAGTATGGAAGAGAAAGATTTTGTTATTAACAAGCGGGCTGTTGACCGGCTGACAGCAGCCAAAGGGGTTGCCGGAGATTTTATCAACCGGCGTGTTGGCGACAGGGTGGGTTTGATCCTGTTCGGCACTCAGGCCTATTTGCAAACGCCGTTAACCTTTGATCGAAAAACAGTAATGACTCTATTAAATGAGGCTGTTATCGGTCTTGCTGGCGATAATACTGCGATAGGCGACGCCATTGGCCTAGCGGTCAAGCGGCTTAAAAACGAGCAGGCCAATAGCCGGGTTTTGGTGCTGATGACTGACGGTGCCAATACCGCCGGTGAAGTTTCACCGCTAAAGGCAGCCGAATTGGCTGCCGCCGATCATCTGAAAATATACACGATCGGCATAGGCGCGGATGAAATGATCGTGCGCAGTTTTTTTGGTAATCGCAAGATTAATCCATCCGCCGATCTGGATGAAAAAACCTTGATCAAGATTGCCGAAAGTACCGGCGGCCAATATTACCGGGCCAGAAACACCGACGAACTGAATAATATTTACATGAGATTGGATGAACTGGAACCGGTTGAAAAAGACAAACAATATTTCAGGCCCCGTAGCGAACTCTATTACTGGCCGCTGTCGCTGGCACTGGCTCTGGCGGCATTCATTGCTTTGTCCAGAGTGAGGTTGTCATGAATCTGGCCGATTTCCATTTTATCCGGCCGTACTGGTTGCTGGCAGTTATACCGTATCTGGCGATATTGATTTTATTGTTGAGAAATAAGCTAAGTCAGGGCAATTGGTCGGCAGTATGCGATGCCGCACTATTGCCGTATCTATTGCAGGAAAAGCCGGTCAACCAAAGTCGTTGGCCGTTAACAGCGGGAGCCGTCGCCGCCCTGCTGGTGATTATTGCACTGGCTGGGCCAACCTGGGAACGACTGCCCTCGCCGGTATTTAGAAACGATTCTGCTTTGGTTATTGCGCTGGATTTGTCCCGGTCGATGGATGCTGCCGACATTAAGCCCAGCCGATTGATTATGGCGCGTTACAAAATTGCCGACATACTAAAACAGCGTAAAGACGGTCAGACCGCATTGCTGGTTTATGCCGGTGACGCCTTTACCGTAACGCCGCTGACCGATGATACCGAGACCATAGACAGCCAGTTGTCGGCATTAAACACCGATATTATGCCAAGCCAGGGTAGCGATACGGCGTTGGTGTTGGAAAAAGCCGTTGAATTGTTCAAGCAGGCAGGCCTGCAAAAAGGCCAGATCTTGTTGGTCACCGATGGCGTTGATGTGGATAAAACTTTGCCCACAGTCAAATCATTGGATAAGTATCAGCTGTCAATACTGGGTGTCGGGACGGATGACGGCGCACCGATAGCGCTGCCTGATGGTGGGTTTCTTAAGGATGAGCGAGGTACGATTGTGGTGCCCAAATTAAATTCCAATGAATTAACAAAACTGGCGCAGGCGGGCAACGGTCTTTACCAAACCATAACGGCAAATGATGCAGACATTCAAGCCGTGCTGGCAAGCGTGGATAAATCGGTCGAGCAGCAGGGCAAGCAAAACGATAACGTGCTATTGGATCAGTGGGCGGATAAAGGCCCGTGGTTGTTATTGCTGGTCTTGCCGCTGGCTGCGCTGACCTTCAGGAAAGATCTGTTGTGTTTTGCCTTATTATTGATTTTGCCGCTGCCTAAAAACAGTTATGCGCTGGGCTGGCAGGACTTATGGCAGACCAAAGACCAACAGGCGCAACAGGCTTATAAAAAGCAGGATTTTGCCGAGGCGGCAAAGAACTTTAAAAATCCGGATTGGAAAGCGGCCGCCCATTACAAGGCGGGCGAGTATGACAAGGCGCTGGAAAATCTGAAAAACAGCAAGTCCGCCAGTAGCTCCTACAATCAGGGTAATGCGCTGGCGAAAGCCGGTCAGTTAGAAGAGGCTATAAAAGCCTACGAAAAGGCCCTAGCCATAAATCCTAACGATGCTGATGCCAAGCACAACAAGGATGTCGTAGAAAAAGAACTGGAAAAGCAAAAACAGCAGAATCAGCAAAAGGACGATAAACAACAATCCAAAGGCGATTCCGAGAAAAACAAGGAGGGTGAACAATCGGAAAAATCTGACCAACAAAAATCGGATCAAAATAAAACCGAGGAAAAACCCGAACAAAAACCTGAGCAGAAGCAATCGGATCAACAACAGTCGGAAGAAAATCAGCAGCAAAATCAAGCTGACGAAAAAAAGCCGGAAGATGAAAAGCCGCAGCAAGCCGAGCAGGATAAAGAGACAGCCAAGGAGCAAGCCAATGAACAAGCGCCGGTTAAGGCAGAGCCAACGGATGAACAACAACAAGCTAACGAACAATGGCTCAAAAGAATCCCCGACGATCCGGCCGGTTTGTTAAAACGTAAATTTAAATATCAATACGGGCAGCGTGGCCGTCAAGCAAATGGTGATACTGGCGGTTGGTAGGCAATCGGCATGTGGGCGCGAATTTATTCGCGCGCGGTAGGCTAAAAAGCGCGAATGAATTCGCGCCCACAATAGGAATTTAAGTCGGTAAACATGTCACAAGATAAATAAAAATGACCAATAATACAATCGCCATCTTCGGTGAAGCACTGATCGATCAATTCCCTGACGGCCAGCAAGTATTAGGTGGTGCGCCTTTTAACGTGGCTTGGCATCTCCAGGCTTTTAATCAGAGCCCGTGTTTTATCAGCCGGGTAGGCCGGGATGCAGTAGGAGATAAAATCAGGCAGGCCATGTTGGCTTGGGGCATGGCGGTTGAAAACCTGCAAATCGATCCCGCTTATCCTACTGGAACCGTGCAGGTCACTTTTATCAATGGCGAACCCGGCTATGACATTTTAGCCGACCAAGCTTATGATTTTATAGCCGCGCAGCAACTGGATGCCGACCGGCAGTTTAGCGTAATTTATCATGGGACTTTAGCCTTGCGTGGCCGTGCTTCGGAACAGGCGTTGCGTGATTTAACCGTGCATCATCCAGGCAAGGTTTTTATCGATGTCAATTTGCGAGCGCCCTGGTGGCATAAAGAGGCCGTTAACCAGTGGCTAGCCAAGGCGCACTGGGCCAAGTTGAACCATGATGAGTTGATGCTGCTATCACCACGACAAAACACGCTGCGAGATGCAATGCGTTTGTTTCTGACGCAGCATCAGTTGGAGGTTCTGGTGGTGACTTGCGGCAGTCAAGGTGCGCTGGCAATCAATCGCGCCGGGAGATTTATTGAAGTTGTGCCAACGGCTGATTTATCCATAGTCGATACCGTAGGTGCCGGTGATGCGTTCGCGGCGGTTTTGTTGCTGGGTATGCAGCATGGCTGGTCATTGCAACTGACCATGGAGCGAGCGCAGTCGTTCGCGTCTTCTTTAGTGACCCAACGGGGTGCCACGGTTCAGGATTTGAGTTTTTATCGGCCGTTTATAGACGCCTGGATATTACCATGAAGGACATGAAGATAATGAAGTGAAGAGGATAAGGTGATGGGCGCGTCATTGAAATTCATAAAACTCTCGATACTATTTAATATAGAGCTGTTGAAAGCTTTAGTTTTATGAATCGCACACTATTACCCATGAAGTCAATTCTGTAATTTCTTCAAGGCCTTCATGATCTTCATGGTATAAAAATAAACAACACTTTCTGGAATTAGCCCCCCCCCCTGAAACCTTGATTAATCTAAATGATGAATATGAATTCTATCAAAAAATTATTTTTTCTTCTGTTGCTTTTGAGTTTTGCGCCAGTCGATGTATTGGCTGCACAAATCAGCGTGTCGTTTGATCGCAACCCGGTTGGTCTGGAGGAATCTTTTCAGATTATTTTTACCGCCAACGACACGCCGGATAATGACCCGGATTTTAGCCCACTGGAACAGGATTTTGAGATACTCGGTCAAAGCCAGAGCAGTAATTCGTCATGGATTAACGGACAGTCCAGCAAGACCATACAGTGGACGGTTAACGTGATGGCCAAACATCCCGGTAGCCTAGTCGTTCCGGCGGTCAAGTTTGGTGCTGATGTCAGTCAGCCAGGCAGCATTCTGGTTACTCAAGCGACGGCCAGTAAAGCCGTTGATAGCAACGACGATTTATTTCTGGAGGTCGAGGCGACCCCGCAAAACCCTTATGTGCAATCCCAGGTTCTTTTTACTGTGCGGCTGTACAGAAGAATTGAAATCGCTCAGGCCGCTTTGAGTGAGCCGGAATTGGGCGATGCAGTCATTGAAAAACTGGGCGATGACAGTAATTACAACACCCAGATCAACGGCGTGAATTATCTGATTACTGAACGCAAATATGCGATTTTTCCGCAAAAAAGCGGTTCTCTAACTATCAAGCCACTAATGTTAACGGCAGAAGTGGTTGCTAATAGCCGCCCGAATTTTAATGGTTTTTTTAACTCACAGGCGACTCAAACCAAGAAGATTTCATCCAAATCGGTAACCCTGGAGGTAAAACCCGCTCCGGCAACTTTTTCCGGCAAGCACTGGCTTTCAGCAGAACAACTGGTACTAAAGGAAGAATGGTCGGGCGATAATCAACAAATGAAAGTAGGCGAACCGTTGACTAGAACCTTGTCGCTATTGGCAAAAGGCACGACAGTCGGCCAGTTGCCGGAGTTAAATGCAGGAAAACCTGTCCTGAACGGCGCCGAGGGGGCTGATGAGCAGCTAAAAACTTATCCTGACCAGCCGGTATTGCGGGAACAAAAAAAACCTGAAGGCCTGACTGCGTTTAGGGAAGAGAAAATTGCCATAATCCCGTCAAAAGCAGGTTTCTATAAATTACCGGCGATAGAAATTCCCTGGTTTAACAGCCAAAGCCAAAAAATGGAAGTTGCCAAAATTCCAGAAACCACGATCACGGCAATTGAGGCGGCAGGAACCTTGCCTGACATCTCGTCTCCTGTAGCCACGATGACGGTGCAACAGCCGCAAAAAGCTGAAGCAGTCACGCCAATTGCCATCCAGCCAGAACAGCAAAATATCTGGCTATGGGTATCGGTATTTCTGGGGTCGGGTTGGTTGGTGACGCTGGCCTATTTCTTGATTAATCATTCGGCTAAAAAACCGGTTGCAGAAAAAAGTGAACGGGAAATCCGTCTGGAAGATAGCGTAAAAAGTCTGAAAAAAGCCTGTGCCGAAAACAATGCGGCAGCGACAAAAGATGCCTTGTTGGCATGGGGTCGGCTTAAGCATGGCACCACAAATTTAGGCGCTATCGCCGAGCTAAGCGACGCCAGGTTAAGGGATGAAATCCTGCTTTTGAATCAGGTCTTGTATGGCAAAGCAGCAGATCAGTGGCATGGCAAAAAGTTGTTTCAGGCGTTTGTGGAAAATAAAGCTCGAGAAAAAATAGTAGCTACCGACGATGATAAACTAGAGCCGCTTTTTCGGTTGTGATGTAGTGGCAGGCCTTGTTGTGCCTAGCCATTGATCTAGGGTAACGCCTTAAAATATTCAAGCGTCATAAACAGAGCGGCAATTGAGCGGGCTTCGGTGCATTCGCCGGTGGCTAACAATTCATTGATACGGTTTAATTTCCATGGAATTACTTCCAG